>OGRO01000255.1_pt1 | contig 54332 bp, 58 predicted proteins | sample 1553451 | NCBI WGS metagenome assembly OGRO01 (sample SAMEA2580021, study PRJEB22360) | human gut metagenome | reverse complement strand
TTAGTTTGTTGATTTAATGTTCTAAATAGACTCTGAGACAAAAATCATTTATAATAAAGTGTATACCTAAAAAATGGAGGGTAAAATGAAGTTAATTTCTCTAACAAAAGAAGAATATCAAATATACACAGAACAAAACTGCAATCCGGATTTTCTACAGTCTGTCTATGCCGCCAATAAAATGTTACACGATGGATGGATCGTTGAATATTACAAGGCGGTCGAAAATGAACAGATCGTTGCGGTATTCATGATTGGTTATGTACACCTTTTGCGTTTTTTCTATTATGCCTATATCCCAAGAGGTTTCTTTATTGACTATGAAGATCAACAGGCTTTGAAAAAAGTAACGGCAGAAATCAAAAAAATGTTGAAAAAGAAAAAAGTGATCTATTTAGAGATAGATCCTAAGATTCCTTTGTACCAGCATGATAAAAATGGTGATCTTGTTCCAAATGGTTTTAACAATGAACATATCATTGAGAACATCAAGCAGGCCGGCTTTGATCATTATCCTTTAAAACAAGGCTATGATGTTTCCAAACAATGCCGATGGATCTCATTGATTGATTTAAGAGGAAAGACTAAAGAAGAAGTTTTTGCCGACTTTAGTACAAGAACCAGAAATGACATTCGTACTGCACAAAAATATGGAGTAAAGGTTAGAGCGCTAAAAGAAGATGAATTGTCGATCTTAAATTATATGGAGCAGGAAGCCGGACAGCGCCATGATTTTGAGGCAGTATCCATGGATACTTTTAAGACGATGCATGAAAGTTATAAAGGACACATACAAACACTCTATGCATATTTAGATTTAGATGTCTATGAACAAAGTCTGGAAACAGAAAAAGAGCCGTTAGAAAAAGAAATCAGCGAATTACATGTATTCTTAGAAAAGAATCCAAACTCCAAGAAAAAACAAAATCGCTTAAAAGTAGCGATGGAATATTATGAGTCGCTGCAAAAGAAATCTGAAGAAATTACTACACTCAGAGAAAAGTATGATAAAGAAATTCCTTTAGCCGGATCAATGTTTGTGAAGTTTGGACGTGAGGTAGTGTATTTGTATAGCGGTATGGATTACCAGTTTAGAACTTTTAGAGGTGCTTATGCGATACAATGGGCTATGATCCAGCAAGCCATTGATGAAGGATACAGTTACTACAATATGTTAGGCATCAGCGGTTTCTTTAAAAAAGGGGAAGATGGCTACGGTGTCTTTGATTTTAAACGAGGCTTTAACGCCTGTGTTGTTGAGTATATCGGTAACTTCACCCTTCCTGTTTGTAATCTTCTTTATAAAATTGGTATGCGCAAACAAAATAAAGAATAGAGTCAAAATCACAACTCTATTCTTTTTTTGTAATTTTTTAAATTTTAGTATTGCAAATAGGGGGATGTCATGCTAATATAATTAAGCAGTTGCCTGAATAGCTCAGTCGGTAGAGCATCCGGCTGTTAACCGGCAGGTCACAAGTTCGAGTCTTGTTTCAGGCGCCATTGCAAGTAAACACTTTCACTAAAATCCGCTTTATATAAAGCATCGTGTGGTAACGAATTTAGGAAAGTGTTTTTATTTGGGCCATTTTAGACACCCGTTCGACACCCAAGCATTTTTTTGCGGTGATTGTCTTAAATACGGAGTCTAGAGTGGCCTTTTTTCTTCGTCTTCCAGATGTGTGTAAAGACTTAAAGTGGTATTGATATTGACATAGCGCATCAAGTCAGGCGACATTGTATATCAACGCTTTGTCAAAAAAGTTTTTAGGTATCAGGCTTTGCGACAAAGTGTTTTTATTTTAATGTAAACTCGACACTTTTTCGACACGGAATGATCTAATTCTAAACTTGATTTAGTAATTAGATCATAAAAAAACGATCATTTCATTTTTGAATCTGATTGCTTTTCTATTGCCTTTAATCAAAGAGGGTTGTCCAATTTTTGGTTCGATAAGCCGCAAAACACATTTTGATTTGTTCCTCGTTATTCTTTTCAAGCGCAAGTGTAGGTAAAATATTTTCTGAAAAGTAGGAACAGTCCGTTGTTTCGATATTCTTTTTAAATTCTCCTTTAATCACAGAGCATTGAATAAATATTTTACAAACTCCATAAGCATATACCGGAAGATTATGCTTGGCTCTATCCTGAATCGCAATGATTTTCTCTGGTATAACATCAAATCCAGCTTCTTCTTTTACTTTTTTCACTACATTTTCGCCAACAGATATATTTACATCACACCATCCACCCGGCAATGACCATTTTCCATCATTTTCTTTAACAAGAAGGATTTTATCATCTCGAATGATTGATGCACGGGTATCAATTTTAGGGATTGATAACCAATTTCGTTACAGAATAAACCAACAACTGTTTTATATGGAATATCGGAAAGATTGGAAATTATTTCAGCGGATATCTCACGAATGCGTTGATATCGCTCTTGATCAAAAACATCTTTACCATATGTTAAACCAGCTTGTGCCAGGCTTTGTAGTTCTATGGCCCATTGTATCCATTGATTTTGTTTATCCATATATTTTCCTTGCCTGTAAAATTCTATTTTTCTTTAATGAAGCTAAATAAGGGATGACATCATTTAAAGTTTCATAAACATGAAGGGCTTTATCCAGATATTTTTTTTGCCGGTTTTTTCATGTCAGGAATACAAATAACGGGAATATGCGCATTATAAGCTGCCGTGATTCCATTTTCACTATCTTCTAAGACAATGGTTTTTCCAGGTGAAACATGCAGTTTTTCACAAGCCTTTAAAAATACCTTGGGATCAGGCTTGCTTGAATTCACATCTTCACTGAATACAAATTTATCAAAATAATGGAGGATATCATGTCTTTTTAAAATGGATATAGCTCTTTCTCTGGTACTTGATGTAGCTAAAGCTGTTTTAAAATTGTTTTCCTTCAAAAATTGAAGAAGTGGTTTTACACCGGTTTTTAATTCTACGCCTTGTGCAATGAGTTTTTGTTCAACATCTAAAACTTTATTTAGGCATTCTTGGTGTGTTAATGATAAGTGATAGGTATTTATGAGTCGTTGAATATTTTCAACTTCAGTCTTTCCACTATAATGTTTTGAGTATTCTTCTTTACTGAATTGAAATCCATATTCAGATAATACTTCCTGATAGATTTTCAGAGATACAACCTCTGTATCAACCAATAATCCATCAAAGTCGAATAAAACAGCTTTGATCATAGAAAACACCTCTTTTCATGTAAAGATACACATGTTTATACTATTACTCGTGTGTTATTGATTCAATTATACATGCGAATGACAAAATCGAAATTATGTAAATTCAAAATAGGATCAATCTATAAAAATGGAAACAAAGAGAGTTTATGAAGATTAAATTAGAATTATATCCTATTTTATTGATGTATTTTATAAGAAAACGCTTAACCTTCAATTTGTTGATATGACATAAATAGTGTCGAATCAGACAGTATTTTATAAGTACAGAGAAACGAGGTACTTATATGTTGATGAATACTAGTTCTGATTTTTTAGTCCCCTCTATTGATGAAAAACTTTGCGCTTATCAAAAAGATCGTATTTCTCAAATGATCCGTGATTATCTGGAAATCAATCAACAGATGGATCACTTTCATTTCGAATACTGTCCTAAATGTGGTCAACATCATCCCGTGCTCGTAAAAGCAGGTAAAACCAAGGCTGGTAAACAGATGTTGAAATGTAATTCCTGTAAAAAACGCTTTGTATGTGATCATGGTCAGTTGACTTACTATTCGCATCAACCGCAGTCGAAATGGAACGATCTGATCATTGAAACGCAGAATGGAAATTCGCTGCTTCACACAGCTGCTAAAATTGATGTACATGAATCCACGGCTTTTCGTATGCGTCACAAATATCTTCATTTCATTGAAGATATGGAGTGTCCCATATGTACTACATCATGAAATCGAAATGGATGAAACGTATGTGACACATTGCCGTAAAGGACGTTTTATCAAAGATCATCCCGGCAAGAAGCGGGGGACCTGTGCTTCCAGGGCCGGTTTGTCCGATGAGAAAGTGTGCATATTCACTGCAGTTCAACGCCTGGGAAAATGTATTGCACGTTCGCTGAATGTATCGAAACCTTCTATAAAAAATGTAGAAGACTTTTGTCAATCCGTTGCCAATAAAAGCTGCGTCTGGACAGATGGACTGCAAAGTTATACAAAAGTCCTCTGTGAAAAGAAATGCACCAACAAAGTATTGAACACCTACAGTGAATACGATGCAGTCAATCATCTGAACAATGTCAATTCATTCCATTCCATGATCAAGGAGCAGTATCGGTTTTACCGGGGAGTGTCCAGCAAATACATCAACCGATATAATGCACTGTTTACATTACAGAAGGAATATCAGGGAATGGACTCACAAGAATTCCTGTTACTGATTATGAAAAGATTGAGAGGACAAGCTAGTTACTTTTTTATTCGTCAAATACGAAAAGAAGATCTTTTTAAATTTGCGATTACTTAAAAGGCTATGTCAACAAATTGGAGGTTAAGCGTAAGAAAACAATTGAATCAAATACTATTATTTTGATAAGATATGCTTAACTGCGTTTTAAGGAGAACGATATGGCATTTCTTGTTTTAGCAATTTTATGCAGCACCGCAATTTCTGTTTTCTTACGGATGAGCAATAATAGAGAACATAGTCTATATGGCAAGCTTGTCTGTAATTATGTGACCTGTTCTTTATGTGCACTGCTTTTTTCACGTGTGTTTCGATGGAATGAAACGACCTTGGTATTAGGGACTGTCAATGGCTTACTTTTGGTGATGAGCTTATACTTAATGCAGCTGAGCATGAAACTCAATGGTATTGCTTTGACAGGTTTATATGGACGGTTAGGTGTTTGTGTACCCTTATTGTTTTCGGTTTTCTTGTTTCATGAAATACCAACCTGGCTTCAACTGATTGGTATGGCTCTATCCTTTTTATCGATTGTCTTATTTTTCTATCAATCAAAAATAAACTTTAAATTGGGACTGACATTGCTTGTTTTTATGATCGTGAGCGGATTGATCGATACCATGAGCAAGATCTATCAGTTCTATGGAGAACCGTCTTTAGCCAGTCAATACTTCTTCCTTTCTTTTTTTATGGCTGCGATTTTAAGCTTTATTTTGATGGTGATCAAGAAACAAAGAATTGCTAAAAACGAAATCCTTTATGGATTTTTGATTGGTGTTCCTAATTATTTATCATCTTATTTTTTACTTATATCGTTAAATGAGTTGCCTTCTATTATCGTTTATCCCATGTATTCTATGCTGACGATCATGACAATCAGTCTATGTGGATACTTTTTCTTTAAAGAAAAGATCAATAAGGAAATGATGATGACATTTGCTTTGATCATGATTTCTATAGGCTTGTTGAATATCTGATACAGAAATAGGTTATCTGTAGATTTTGTACTAAGTAATGATCAGTGATACAATAACAGGCGAGGTTGATAAATATGATCAAGGCAATTGTAATGGATATGGATGGAACTTTACTTGATTCCAACAATCAGATTCTTCCTAAAACAAAGCAGGCATTATTAGAACTGCAGGAAAAAGGAGTTCGTTTGATTTTGGCCAGTGGACGTAGTTATACACGTTTGGTGCCATACGCAAAAGAGCTGCAGATGGACAGCCATCATGGTTATTTACTGGAGGTTGATGGTGTTGCCGTTTATGATATACATCATGACCAAAGGAAAATCTTACGGCGAATGACGATCGAAGAAGTACGTAAGGTGTTTTTAGAATTGATGACTTTAGATTGTGAAAGCATGGCTTGTTTTGATGATGGAGTCTATGATTATTTCCCGGATTCGATTCGAGCCATCAAAGAAAAGCTGCGTAAAGAGCAGGGCTTGCCAAAAGATTATCCCTGGACAGCGGGGCCATGGAGCTGGCTGGCGGATATGCGAAAAGGATATCCGAAAATCACCTATTTAAAAGATATAGACCAGATTCAACCACCGATCAATAAGCTGCAGGTGATGCAGGAAGAAGAGAAGCTGGAATCTTTATATTTGTATCTAGTTGATCGTTTTCCGGAATTTAATGTATTTCGTACCGCACCAAGGCAATTAGAGATTTTACCAAAAGGTGTTTCCAAAGGAGAAACCTTAGGGAAGATCATGAAAGAAAACGGTTGGAGTGCCGATGAAGTCATCGCTTTTGGGGATGGAGAAAATGACGTAAGCTTATTTGATGTTGTGACATGTAGCTATGCGATGGGACAGGCTAGATCTTATGTTAAAGAGAAAGCGGCGCATATTACGCTTTCCAATAATGAGGAAGGAATATGGCACGCTTTAAAGAAACTTGGTTTGATTGAAGAATAGAGTTTTTCTGTTCTTCTTTTTATTTTCGAGTATAATACACATTATGTAAGGAGGGGGTAAATTGTTGTATTTCCTGCTTGTACTTTTCGCATCTATACTTGTCAAGACGGTATCATGGGCTTTTTCTTATTTTGGATTGTCATCTTTTGAACAGTTAGTATTTCATATAAAAGTGCCTTTGGAAGGGACCAATAAACGATTTTTGGTAGATTGGTTTCGATTGTGTTTTCTACGGTGTTTTGTAATCTCGATAATTGTGACTTTGCTTATCATTCATATTTTTGCGGCGCTCTGGCTTTGTTGGGTATGGCTGCTTATGTGTATCGTGTATTCGGCCTATAAAGTGGGATTGATTCAATATGGGATCCATCAGTTTCAAAAGTCGGATCTTTATGAACAGGACTATATCAAAGTCAGCGCTTCGACTTTACAGGCGCCAAAGAAAAAAATGAATTTGATTCATATTTATTTAGAATCCATGGAAACCACATATGCGCTGAAGAAAGATGGAGGCGATTCCCAGGAGAATCTACTTCCTTTTTTGACAAAACTGACAAAAGAGAACATCAGTTTTTCAAATACAGATCAAATAGGCGGTGCTAAAGTTGTGACAGGAACCGGATGGACAACCGGCGGCATGATTGCTTCTACGGCAGGGGTTCCCTTAAACTTTCCGATCTATCATCCATTTTGTACACCTAAACAAGCATTTATGAATGGTTTGGTTTCTTTAGGTGACATTTTAGAAAAAGATGGTTATTCCAACACCTTGATGATTGGTTCGGATGCGGCCTTTGGAGGGCGCAAATCATATTTTGATCAACATGGACATTATGATATTCAAGATATTAAAAAAATAAAAGAGGAAGGCTGGTTGGATGAAAAATATCATGTGTTCTGGGGTTATGAGGATGAAAAGCTTTTTGATTTTGCCAAACGAAAACTGAGCATGCTGGCAAAGGAAGAACAACCATTTAATTTTGAAATGTTGACGGTGGATACCCATCATCCTTATGGCTATCAGGAAAAGAAATGGGAGGCACACTTTGTCAAAGGTATTTCCAATTCTATATATCACACCGATCGTCTTCTGGAAGATTTTATGACATGGTTAAAAAAACAGCCTTTCTACAAGGATACTCTGATCGTGATTCAAGGGGATCATACAAGCATGGCTGCACAATACATTCATTCAAATTTTGATCAGGGCTTTGATCGAAGGGTATGGAACTGTTTTATTCACAGTCAAAAGAAGCCGGTGCAGATCAAAAAAAGAGAATTTACGACAATGGATTTGTTTCCAACGATTCTTTCGGGAATGGGTTATACATTATCGAAAAAGGGATTGGCTTTGGGGCGTGATCTTTTTTCGGATAAAAAAACAGTCTTAGAAAAGGAAGGAGAAAAAGCTTTGAATCTGAAAATACAAAAGCAGTCTTCTTTCTATAAAAAGAAAATTTTAGGTTTAAAGCACTGAAAGGATTTTCAGCGACTTATTCGTTGACACTTCAACTAAATTCCGATATGATGAAATCACCTTATATGACTGACGGAATGAGTGGAATAGACCACGTGAAGTATAAGAGTATTGAGCCGACCGTCTGGGCAGAAAAAGAAGCCCGGAGGCCGGCATTTTATATGGTTCAAGAATAGGAGGAAAGACATGTTTGAACAGTGGACCGGATTTAAAGGAAACAAATGGCAGGAGGAAGTCAATGTCAGAGACTTTATCCAGAATAACTATGAGCCTTATGATGGTGATGAAGCCTTTTTGGCGGATCCAACAGAAGCTACGAATACATTGTGGGATGCCTTACAGAAGCTTCAAAAGGAAGAACGCGCCAAAGGCGGTGTATTGGATATGGAAACGGAAGTGGTATCCAGCCTTACTTCCTATGGAGCAGGATATATTGATGAAAATTTAAAAGATTTGGAACAAATTGTTGGGTTACAAACCGATAAGCCTTTAAAAAGAGCCTTTATGCCTTATGGTGGTATTCGTATGAGTGTCGAAGCGTGCGAAACTTATGGATATACACCAAGTGATAAATTAAAAGAAATCTTCACAAAGTATCATAAAACACACAACGATGCGGTATTTGGAGCTTATACTCCGGAAATGCGTCTAGCTCGTAAAAATAAGATTATTACCGGATTACCGGACACCTATGGTCGTGGACGTATCGTTGGGGATTATCGTCGTGTAGCTTTGTATGGAATTGATTTTTTGATCGAGGAAAAACAAAAAGATTTTGATTTGTGTGGCGATGGAACGATGCTGGATCACATCATTCGTCAAAGAGAAGAGTTAGCTGATCAGATCAAGGCATTAAAAGAAATGAAAGAGATGGCGGCTATTTATGGCTATGATATCTCAAAACCGGCCAAGAATGCCAAGGAAGCAGTACAGTGGCTTTATTTTGGATATTTGGCGGCCATCAAAACACAGAATGGGGCAGCAATGTCGGTTGGCCGTGTTTCCACCTTCTTAGATATTTATATGCAAAGAGATTTAAAGAACGGAACATTGACAGAAGAGAAAGCACAAGAGCTGATCGATCATATGGTCATGAAGTTTCGTATGGTTAAATTTGCGCGTATTCCTTCCTATAACCAGTTGTTCTCGGGTGATCCGGTCTGGGCCACTTTGGATGTAGCCGGTATCGGTATGGATGGCCGTCATATGGTCACCAAAACATGTTTTCGATTCCTGCATACATTAGAAAATATGGGACCAAGTCCGGAGCCCAATTTGACGGTATTGTATTCCAGTCATCTGCCAGAGCCCTTTAAAAAGTATGCGGCCAAGGTCAGTGTGGCAACATCTTCTCTGCAATATGAAAACGATGATGTGATGCGTCCGGAGTGGGGCGATGATTATGCGGTATGTTGTTGTGTCAGCGCCACACAGACGGGTAAGGAAATGCAGTTCTTTGGAGCCCGTGCCAATTTGGCAAAATGTCTGTTGTATGCCATCAACGGTGGTGTGGATGAAAGAACAAAAATGCAGGTAGGTCCAGAGTATAAGCCAATCACCAGCGATGTGCTTTATTTTGATGAAGTGATGCATAAATATGACTTGATGATGGACTGGTTGAGTGGACTCTATGTCAATACTTTAAACCTGATTCAATATATGCATGATAAATATTACTATGAGGCAGCCGAAATGGCTTTGATCGATACCGATGTAAGACGTACATTTGCCACGGGTATTGCCGGTTTCTCTCATGTTGTGGATAGCTTATGTGCCATCAAATATGCCAAGGTAACACCGATTCGTGATGAGGATGGTATCGTCGTTGACTACAAGGTAGAAGGTGATTTCCCACGTTATGGAAACGATGATGATAGAGCCGATGATATCGCAGTATGGTTATTAAAGACATTTATGAATAAGATTCGTAAGCATCATACGTATCGTAACAGTGAGCCGACAACTTCGATTTTGACGATCACAAGTAATGTGGTTTATGGCAAGGCAACCGGAACTTTACCGGATGGACGTAAGGCCGGAGAACCTTTATCACCGGGTGCCAATCCTTCTTATGGAGCCGAAAAGAATGGATTACTGGCTTCTTTGAATTCCGTTGCGAAGCTTCCTTATGAATATGCCTTAGATGGTATTTCCAATACACAGACTATCAATCCGGGTGCGCTGGGCCATAGTGATACAGAGCGCGCAGAGAATTTAGTGCATGTGATGGATGGTTATTTTGATCAGGGAGCCCATCATTTAAATGTCAATGTCTTTGGTGTTGAGAAGTTAAAAGACGCGATGGAACATCCGGAAAAAGAAGAGTATCAAAACTTTACGATTCGTGTCAGTGGCTATGCGGTCAAATTTATTGATTTAACGCGTGAACAACAGCTGGATGTGATTGCCAGAACCTGCCACGATCATTTGTAGGATATGAAAGGAAGCATACATTCCATTGAAACATTCGGGTCGGTTGACGGCCCGGGTGTTCGTTATGTAATTTTTCTGCAGGGATGCCAGATGCGATGTCAGTTTTGCCATAATGCTGATACATGGCAAATCAAAGAACCGGATCAAGAGGCAGGCGATGTCCTTACCAAAGCTTTGCGTTATCGCCCTTACTGGAAAGATAAAGGCGGCATAACGGTATCCGGAGGCGAACCATTATTACAGATTGATTTTGTATTAGAATTGTTTCAATTGGCCAAAAAAGAAGGGGTTCATACCGTACTGGATACGTGTGGACAACCATTTTGTGAAACGAAAGAGTTCATGGATAAAATCAATACATTGATGGAAGTAACTGATTTGGTTTTATTAGATATCAAGCATATTGATCCTCAACAACATCGATTATTGACAGGTCATGGCAATACAAATATACTGGCCTTTGCGAAGTATTTAGATTCGATTTCCAAACCGGTTTGGATTCGCCATGTTCTGGTGCCGCAAAGAAATGATGAAGATATTTATTTAAGAAAGCTGGATACGTTTATTCAAAGCTTATCCAATGTCGAAAGAGTGGAAGTTTTACCCTACCATACATTGGGAGCCTATAAATGGGAAGCACTGGGTATGAAGTATCCTTTAGAGGGAATTGATCCACCATCAAAAGAACGTGTTGAAAACGCCAATCGTTTACTACATACAAATGAATATCCAAAAGAAAAGGAATGAGACTCATTCCTTTTATAATATTCTCTTTCGTGAATCCGGTAAGGTCAATGAATCCAGTCGGAAGGTTTCCATACCTGTATTTCCGTTATTGCCGGTATTCTGATAGATACAAGCTCCGTTTTGCCAAGTACCACCGGAATTGATACATTGTTGTTGAAGATCCTGCGTTGGATCACTAGGCTCCTCTGGTACAGTTGGTTCCGTTGGCGGCGTTGTTGGCTCCTGCGTATTTTCTTCTTCTGTCGTTTCTTCTTCCTGTTCCTCTTCCTCAGTATCTTCTTCATCTTCAGACTTCGCATTTCCGCCGGTTACTTTTGAATCACCTTTAGAAAGGAACTCTGTTTTGATATAACCACCATTATAGTTCGATACACCGCTAGGCTTTTCAATATTGTTATAGTCATAGAACTGTTGGCAGTAATCTAATAAGTAATGCGTGATATGGAAGGCAGTTGCCTCAAATAGTAAAGAGTTTGTGAAGTAGTATCCTAATGCTTCATTTTCACCGCTGAAGCCGGTCCATGTTGCCACGCTGATATCACTGGTATAACCGATAGACCATTCATCACGGGCAGCTCCGGCAGGAATACCATATTGTACCCCATAAGTGGACCAGTCGGATGTACCGGATTTACCATATGCCGTATAGTTTTGGCTGTATAAGATTTCATTGAAGTTTTGATAATTTCCGGATACGACATTTTCCAACAGGTAGGATGTCATATAAGCGGCTTCTTCACTAATCAGTTCGTATTCGGTCGTATCACCGGAGGTTTCTTTACCATCCGAGCGACGTACAATTTTTCGAACTGTATGATCTTCTACACGTTTACCACCATTGGCCAACATACTGTAAGCGCTGGCTTGTTGGCGAGGGGATGCATACATCTCGGCACCACCGATCGCATACTGTTCGACAAACTGTGTATAGGTATCTTCGCTGTATCCTAACTTCTTTAAGAAATCGATCCAGTAATCATAACCGGTTTCATCCACCAGGGCAATCATCGCCTGTGCTGCCGGTGTATTCAAGGATAAACCAAGGGCTGTCTTTAAGTTGACTACACCACGATATTGACGATCAGAGTTTTGAAGGTTGCTTCCCGCATGGAAATAGTCTTCACCATGGTCGTTGATCTTATGTTCGGTGGACCAGCCTAATAAATCAAAGGTAGAACTGTAAGCCAATAATGGTTTCATTGAAGAACCTGGCTGCCTTTCTTCCATGGATAAATCTCGTTTGGTCGCATCCTGATAATAGGTTCGACCGGCACCGACCGCAATCACTTCACCGGTATGATTCTCAATAACGGCAAAGCCGGTATCAAGCTGTTCGATTGGGAAGTTGACAATATTTCCTGCACAGATATCATAAGCTACCTTTTGTACATCCGGGTTTAGCGTTGTATAGATATCCATAGGAACAACACCCGGATCTTGACCGGTCAACTGAATAACTTCCTGTACAGCCTGATAGATAAACGGTGCATTTGGATCCTGACTGGATATATTCGTATATTGCAGGGCAAACTCTAATTTTGAATTCTTTGCCAAATTGTATTCAGTTTCGGTAATATATCCGTGCTGTAACATTAAGGCAAGTGTTGTGTTTCGACGACTTGTCGCATTGGCCAGATAATCCTGATCCGTTTTATATAAATTGTTTAATGGATTATATGTGTCCGGGGCATTGATGGCACCGGCTAAAAAGGCGGATTCACTTAAATTCAGTTCCGATACATCCTTATTAAAAAAGTACTTGGCTGCTTTTTGGATGCCTCGAGTATTATCACCTGATCCAAACCAGATCCGGTTTACATAGTAATCAAAGATTTCTTCTTTATTTAAGGTTTGTTCGGCAATTAAAGACAAATAAATTTCCTGTATTTTTAACTTGATTTTGGTAAATGCCGAAATGCTGCCTTGTTCACTTTCAATCTTTTTTTCCTGTTGTGAAGTAAACGTATTGTCGATCAGCTGCATGGTCAATGTCGAACCACCTTGGGCAAAGGAACCGGAGCGAAGGTTTGTCAAAGCACTGGCCAAAAAACGAGGTAAGTCAAACCCGTTGTGATCAAAATAACGAGAGTCTTCAATACTTAAAAACGCATCGATCACGTTCTGTGGAATCTGATCATACGTGACATCTTCACGAATCTCCTGTCCCAGCTCGGAAATCAGGTTTCCATTACGGTCATAAATACGTGAGTTGGAAAGTGTTGTCAGATCCCCCTCGACAAACTGCATGCCATCCGGATCATTGATGATGTTGACCAGAATAAAGAAAACGGAGATGCAGCCTACCAAAAAAATGGAAAGTACGCCGATTGCCAGCTTGTTCCAGATATCCAGCTTTCTACGCTTTTTTGTCTGCGGTTTCTGATTTGTATCTTGGCTCATGTCTTATCCTCCTTAAAATACAAAAGATCGACGATCTTGAGATAGTCTAATCTAGGTATATAGCCTTCTTGAATCAAATGCCCATGCTCCTGAAACCAGGAATAGGGAATCGAACTTTTTGAGGAATGTTCAATTTTATCGATCAATAAAGGGGCATCTACCAGAAAGGTTTCATTTCGCAGGCTGAATCGAATCACAAAGAAACCGATACCGCCATGCTTGTGTACTTTTTTAAGATGTATGATCTGATGAGAATGAATGATCCCGATGGGAAACTGTGCTTTATTCTTTGTTTCCTTTGCCTCAAAATCGATATAACGACCTTTATAAATGCCATTATAATCAGTCGTAGAAGGTGTTTTATAATATGCCTCCACGATCTTAGCCTTGTTTCTTGCCGGATAATCGACACGAACGACTTGTACCGGTGTGGGCTTTTTATAAATCAGCGCCTTATCACATTCTCTGTAATACTTGTTTGTATCGTTTAGATCGGCTTCCAGGCGCATTCCGCGGTTGGTGTGTTGATCTTTTACACCATGAAAATTCTGGTGGGCAACCGCTGTTGGATATTTCACTATACTCATCGTTCTAATTATATATGAAATCATACTAACATTCAATTATGGTTGATTTTTTAGGGCAAAAACGTCATAATAATGAGTAGTGCTCAGGGGGAATCAAAATGACAAAAGAAATGAATCTGACTGCGCAGGAAATCTTTGAAAAAGAATTCCATGTGGATATTAAAGGGTATGCTCCGGCAGAAGTTGATGAATTCTTAGATTTGATCATTGAAGATTATCAGGTCTATGATGAAAAAATGGAAGAACTGGGGCAGGCATTAAGCCGCTATGAAGAAAAAATTAAAGAACTGCAGCAGGAAATTTATACATTACAGAGCGAAAACCAGAATTTAAATGAAAAAGTGAGCGCTGACTACGTAAATGGAAATACAGATATGATCGATCTGTTAAAACGTATTGCACGTTTGGAACAGGCTGTATTCCATACGACAAATAGCGCGCCGGTAAAACCGGAAGAATAATTGATTTCAATTTCGACAGTCGCTGGCGAAAGCTAGAGGAAAGTCCATGCTCGCACGATCTGCGATGATCGTAGTGTTTGTGCTGGATGAAGTCATAAATCCAGGCAGGTTGATCCTGACGGCTGTCGTATTTCCTAAGGGAAACTATGGAAATACGGCTTTAAAAGTGCCACAGAGACGAGCTATTCTGGAAACAGAATAGGTGGAACGGGTAAACCCCGCAAGCGAGAAACCCAAATTTGGTAGGGGAACTGATCAAGGGGAACTGAACCTAAGATCGGATAGGGAAACCTATAGATAAATGACTGTTTGATACAGAACATGGCTTATGAAATTGAAAGTGACGGGAGCAATCCCGTTTTTTTATTAAAATGTGTAAAAAGTTCGTTAAAGCCTTTTTATCCTTTTTCATTTTTGTGGTACAATACAAAGGCATGAAAGTAGGTGAAATTATGTCTCCGGACCCGTTAAGTCATGAGTGGAACAAAAAGCAAAATAAAGGATACGGAGGCATCGCAGTTTGTCTCCGTTAAAAAGGAGGGATTACTGTGCTTGAATTTTACAAGACTTTTGATGATGGTACCCGTCGTATTGATGCTCCGGAAAAAGGATGTTGGATCAATGCGATTGCTCCAACCGAAGAAGAAAGAAATTTTTTGATCGAACATATCGGTGTATTGCCGGAATTTGTCAAATCTTCTTTGGATGATGAAGAAAGTTCACATATCGACTATGATGACGACTTTGATCAGACGCTTGTGATCATCGACTATCCAGACTCTGATGAAAGTGACGTTAATAAAAATGAAGATTATACGACCTTGCAGTATAAAACGAACCCAATGGGTATCGTAATTTTAAAAGGCTATGTTGTGACGATCAGTTTGTATGAAAGCTGGTCTTTACAGGATATGGCGCAGGGGCGTATCCGTCAGATGGATACCCGTTTAAAAACGCGTTTCTTGCTTTTGTTGGTATTGCGCATTTCGCAACAATATCTGGTGTATCTGCGTCAGATCGATCGTTTGTCCAGCCGTACTGAATCAAAACTGCATCAGTCGATGGAAAATAAAGAACTGATTCAGATGTTAGGCTTGGAAAAATCACTGGTCTTCTTTTCAACTTCTTTAAAAGCGGATGAGATCACATTGAATAAGATCATGCGTGGTAAAATGATCAAGCTTTATGAAGAAGATGAAGATTTACTGGAAGATGTGATGATCGAGATCCATCAGGCCATCGAGATGTGTAATATTTATTCCAACATTTTAAGTGGAACCATGGACGCCTTTGCCTCTGTCATTTCCAACAACTTAAATATCGTTATGAAGGTCTTAACGGTCATTACGATCGTTATGGCTATACCAAATATTATTTTCAGCTTTTATGGGATGAATGTTGATGGTCTTCCTGCACCACATGTTCTCTTTCCAACAGCTGTTGCGGTTATCGCCTGTCTGGTAGCCATCTTGATTTTCAAAAAGAAGGATATGTTTCATTAAGAGAGGAAACTCTCTTTTTTTTTGTTATAATGGGAGTGAATAAGGAGATATAAAATGTTTGGAAAAGAAAAAGTTTTTACGACGACAGACATAGAACAAAAAAACAAAATAGAAGATATTTTAAGTGAACATCATATCGAATATCGCATCCGCATGAAAGATGTCAATCAGCTGCACCCCTTTCATACGGCTTTGATGGGATCCATGTTGGCAGGCGATCATAAGCCTAGATATGCCTGGGATTTTTATGTTGATTCTCAAAATCAGGAATTGGCAAGACAAATTCTTTCAGCCGAATAAAAAGCAGCCATAAGACATAAAGCATTCACATCACAAAGCTTGTGTGTTCCATTTTGTGCAGAAAGTTCTTTATGCCGGTTGTATGAGAGTCAGGCTGCTTTTTTGAAGGATCTTAACGATCCTTTTTAATAGATATCAATTTTTCCTTCCAGTTTTTTTCCATAGAAAACCTTTATATGCAAGTTTTTTGCATCGGGTTTGTATAGAGTTATTTCTTTTTGATTCCATATCTCTTTGATATCTTCCAGACTATGGATATGAGAGAACACATTATGATCCCCGTTCAGAGTCGAAAAAAACCAAATTCGAGAATGTACGGGCTCTCCTTCTTCTCCATATGCCAACTCTAGAAATTCTGGATATTCGATCTTCATTTGATCCTCTTTTAGGTTAGGATCCATTTGAAAGCTTTCCACTTCCAGTTGAATCTCTTCATATCTAAAATCTATGTAAGGATCCAATTCAAGTAGCACGGCACCTGTATGATTTTCTATTGTTATTGTTTCTGTTTTTGTTTCCACAGGAAGTGTTTTTGCACGAAACTGAATTTGTGAGAGCTCCATCGCAAAGACCAGGGCACCGCTGATTACTAAGATTACAGATACTACAAAAGTAATGATGATTTTACGCATGAGGAATCTCCTCCTTTTTTGGCCACAGGTGGATCAAGAACCATTGAACGGAAATGCTTCCGCCTAACAGTCCAACACCTAATAAGATCAAGCCGATGCTGTAAACGTGCTCAAAAACACCTACAAAGAATAAGGCAATCAAAGCAGTACTGAATCCGATGATACAACAGATGGTCGGAAAGCTGATCAGCGCTAAAATGATCTTTATCAGCAGGCTTCCACTATCTGTATGTTGTGCTTTTCTTTGATGATAGAGTGTTTTTTTTGGCTTTGCGTCGGGAATCGGCGGCAGGCCATCATCGTCTTTTAAGAAATCTTTGGCCTCTTTGTTGAAGGATTGTTTTAAGTCTTCCACTACATTGATGCGATAGTCATGTCGCTTGATCCGACGAATTCTTCTGGACATGACATTGATAAAGAAGAGAATACTTGCCGCCAGATAAATGAGCTTAAAGATCCAGATCATCAAATCTTCAAAGGCATATACAATACCGGCTACATAAGTGATACCAAAGATCCAGTTAAATACATTCATCAGAATATTTAAGCAAATATCAATAAGAAGAATTCTTCCGATATAAAGCAATACAAGAAGTACAAAGGCATCAAAAATCAGATGAAAAATATCATTAACACTGAAATTGCCGAACTTATTTAGAAAACTTTCGGTTTTCGAATAGGCACGATCCAACGTTTTATCCGCTTTGGTATCCATACTATCTGTATTGATCTTATAAGCTTCTAAGATTTCTTTGGCAAGTTCATCCAGATCACCAAAACCCTGGATTGCCTCTTTTTCACTGGCACCATTGGCAATCTTATCATCAATATATGTGCCATATTCAATCAAAATGTCTTTTCTTTCCTGTTCGGAGATCAATAAAAGCTTTTGTTCCAACTGTTCTAAAAATTCACTTTTCGTCATGATAAGACACCTCCTTTAAAAATACATTGACTTTAGCGGAAAATTCATTCCATTCCTTTTCCAGATCCTGTAGTTTTTGTATCCCATTGGGAGTAATGTGATAATACTTTCTGGGTGGTCCTTCCGAGGATTCTTTTAAATAAGATTCGAGCAGATGATCATTGGACAATCGTTTTAAAAGCGGATAGATCGTACCTTCATTGACATCCACGATCTCACTGATCTTTGTCACCAGTTGATATCCATAGAGATCTTTGTATTCTATCGTTTTTAAAACAATTAACTCCAATACACCTTTTTTAAATTGTGTATTCAATCGAATCACCTCACACTATTATAGTATATTTAGTACTATGTAAAGTCAAGTACTAAATAAATATTAATACTTGGCAAAGTTCACAAATCAGGAATCAAAAAAGTGACATGATACAGTTGAAGGGAATCCCGGGATATATAAACTTCATAGGGCAGGGAAAATTTTGTTTCATTAAAACGAAAGGAAGAAAAAGTAAATTGGAGAAAACAACAATGAACTTTCTGTTGATTTTGAATAGTGATCGTTGTCTTTTCACAACATTGAAAAAGTACCTGCAACATGGATTGATAGACAGATTGTAATGCAGCATAACTGATTTGTATTTTTTCCTCATCTAATTGAGTTGCATCAAAGCGTAACTGTTGTTTCTGAATACGTTTTTCTTCTTTTTCCAACATGGTTTTTAAGACCGGACAGGTTCTATAGAGATTTTGGAAGTGACTAAACGTATGTTCCGCCAATTTTTTGATTTGTTTCTGTAAGAGATTGTATTGTTTGAAACAGGAAAGTCTTTCCAGACAAAGACATTGATATAATAGATCATGGATATGATCAAAATATGAAGAATAGGCTTGATACAGGAGCTCACAGCGACATTGTAGCTGTAGATTCGACTGTTGCAGCCGAATGAGCTTTCGTTGATAAAGTGCTTGTTGCCAGAAAAAGAGACGGGCAACCAAAGATAGAGCTGCCACTTGAATGAGGTACAGAAAAACAAGGCAGGTGGCACGATCATAGAAAACGCCATAGTCCATATGAAAGATATAGAAGAAACATAATAAAATATAGGGAATATAGAATAAAGAATGAAAGCCCTTTAGTAAGATTTGTTTGTATTGATTTTTAAGATGCACAAACACGAGGGAAAAGCTGAGATTTAAAATCTGGGTACATAGGATCATCACCAACAAGACTTCGATCGTGGGTGCAATCGTAGAAAAAGAAAGAAACTGTGTAAATAATAAAAGAATGATGGCTCTGGCAGTCAACAAGATAAAACAGCACCAGCTAAAATAAAAAAATTTACCACGGAAGCCTCCCTGATAAAAGGCACTGCACAAAGTCCAGAGCAGTACAAAGAAAACTGCGTTTTGTACAAGACTGATCCGGTTGCGAAAAGCACAGGGCACGATAAAAAAGCTGTATAAGAAAATTTGATGAAGGGAATATCGAAAAGGGAAAAAGTAATGTAAAAACGCCAAAAGAAAAATAAATGTCAGTAAATCAAACAAGAAACTTATTGTGAGCATTGTAAGTAATGTAGATATCCTTTCATAAATGAAGCTTTGTATTTTTTAGATAGAGGAATAGAAACACCATTGGTCAAAAGAATGTCTTTTTTGTCATGGGTAAGATCGGCAATATGTCGATAACTGACAAGAAAGGCTTTATACGATTGTCCAAAATCATAAAAACTCAGACATTCTTTCCAATAGGAAAGGGAATAAGTCGTTCGATATTTTTTATGTTTTAAATAGAGATACGTATGCCGATCATAAAATTCTACATAATATACATCTTTATAATAAATCTTATAAGGAGAAATCCTTAAATCCGTCAAAGCCTTCTGTTGTTTACAATCGCCTAAAATCACATCGTAAAAGACGCGTTGAAAATCAAGGAAAGAGATAGGCTTTAATAAATAACGTTTAGCCTCGATCAAATAGCCCTGCTGAAGATATTCGGCATATAAAGAAGTGATAATGATAGGAATTTTAGGACACTGCCTTCGGATGAGATGCCCTAATTGGATACCATTATAAGAGGTTAGCTGGATATCTAAGAAAATCAGATCATAGTTCTTAAAATCCAAGCCAGATTTTTCATTTAAGATCGTAAGATGATAAGAAATGTTTTCCTGCGCAAAAGCATCATGAATGAGATGCGATAGATGTTTTATATCCTCTAGATGATCTTCACATATTAATATTTGAAACATGAAAGCTCCTTTTCAAAGTGGAAAAATGGGTAAAGGTTACACCAGTCAAACACAAAGAAAAAGAGGTTTGGCCATATTATGAATGGAAAGATACGAAAATGGAAAATAGACCCGTTTCATGATCAAATCCTTTCTAAAATATCATAAGATATTCATTCTTGTAGAAAGAAAAGTTTATTTAGTTTTAAAAATTATAAGATTTATATTTTTATCAAAGGCTATGAAATATGTAATGCTTACTTGCCTTTATTGTATCGAGTATAAGTTATAATAAAAATAACCGACTTATTCGCTATGAAAGGAAGTATAGTTCCTGGGATAAGTCGGTCATGAAAAAAACTAAATCAATGTATCTTGATATTCAAAAACACAGGAAGAAAGCTCATACATCAAGGATGTATAGACGTTTACATCTTTAGAAAAGACGACCAGGATATAGTCTCTACCCGGTAAATAGACAATACCGCCATCATGATAATACGTATCAGCACAACCGGTTTTATGGGCAAATTCAACATTTTGTCCTAAACCACTCTGTAAAGCCGTGTAATCCGTACAACGTTTAAAAAGATCGATCATTTGATCACAGCTTTTCTTTGATCCCAGTTCATGATCATAGAGCTTTTCAAAAAATATACAGATGTCATTTGCACAGCTGATATTGGCACCGCCGTCCGTAAAAAAGTGCTGGCCAGGCTGTAGGCCATGATGCAATGCGGTATTTCGCATGCCGATTTGTTGAGCCAGAACATTTGCCTTATGTAAGCCATAAAGTCCATTACCATCTCCAATCACTTCCATTAACACATTATAGGATGTGTTATCACTGATGGTGATCATAGGCTCAATCCATTGTTCGTATTGTGCATAGTCGATCGTTCCTGCATCGATTTCCTGAAAAACAGCGGCCAGGGCAACGGTTTTGATCATACAGCAGGGATACATGGATTCCGGATGAATCTCAAATCCTTTTCTGGTTCGCAAGTCTTTGAAATAGACACTGATATCACCGGAGTATTGAGAAAGAATCTCCTGCACATCATTTTGAAGCTTTTCAATATCAATCTGTAGGTTTCCACATTGATCAAAGACATATTTCTTCTTATGAATTGTCTTGGTTCCAGTTACCATATGCCCTTTTTGATCAAAATAAGAAAGCATCGGTTTTTCATCCTTTGTGTAGGCCTTAAACTTCTTTTTAAGCATCTGTCCGTCTTTTTCAAAATAATAAGTTTTTCCATTAACTGTATGCAGCCCTGTTACCCGTTTTCCATTTTTGTCAAAATAATACGTTTTGTGATTAATAGTTTGAAAGCCTTTTTTCATAAAGCCGGTTTCTTTTGAAAAGTAGTAATAATCTTTACCGATCTTCTGCATACCGTGTGCCAGTTCACCATCTTCGTTAACATAGACCATCGTTGAAGAGACAAAAGGAAATAAGGAAAAGAAACCTTGTTGATGGGAAAGATGAACTGCAAAGCTTAGAACTAAAAAAGAGCATAGTGAGACTATAACCAATATAATCTTCTTCATGCTCCATTTTCTTTTCAAAGGTTGCTTATTCATACTTTTCTCTTCCATCTATCTTATTATTTTTATAATAGCGCAGTATTTATTAAAATCAAGGGGTTTAGAAAGATAGACTATCCGATGTGTTCAAAAAATCAGTTTATTTAAGAATTATTTGAAAAAAGTTAGATTTTTTGAACCAAAGGTTTTTCAGAAATTGGAGGTTTTAAGATTTTTAGTTTAATTTATAGATAATATTTTTTTGTAATGATAAACCATAGATTGGATTAAATAAAAAACGCCACCTTTTTAAGTGACGTTAGCTTTCTATGGCTGGGGTACATGGATTCGAACCATGGAAATGCCAGATTCAGAGTCTGGTGCCTTACCGCTTGGCTATACCCCAATGCGCCTTTATATCTTATAATTTTTTTCTAGATTTGGCAACTGTTTATTGAAGAAATTTTTAAAGTGGTTTAAGATTATCGGGAAAGGACGGTATTTATGGCTAAAATTAGAACACGATTTGCACCCAGTCCAACGGGTTATATGCATATAGGAAATTTACGTACAGCACTGTTTGAGTATTTGATCGCAAAACATGAAGATGGAGATTTCATTTTGCGTATTGAAGATACCGATCAAAATCGTCAGGTAGAAGGTGCGGTTGATATCATTTATAAGACAATGAAAGACTGCGGATTAAACTGGGATGAAGGACCGGATATCGGTGGAGAACATGGGCCTTATGTTCAAAGTGAGCGTTTAGGCATGTATAAAGGATATGCCGAGGAATTGATTCGTTTAGGAGGCGCCCATTATTGCTTCTGCTCGGAAGAAGAGCTGCAAAGACAAAGAGAAGAGCAGGGAGATTCCTTTAAATTTGATGATCCTTGTAAACATTTGACTCCGGAAGAGGTACAGGCTAAACTCGATGCTGGTGTTCCTTATGTCATTCGCCAGACAATTGGAGAGATCAAAGAAACGACTTTTGATGATGAAGTCTATGGACATATTGAAGTGGATGTGGATACATTAGATGAGCAGGTCTTGATCAAATCGGATGGATTCCCTACCTACAATTTCGCCAACATCATCGATGATCATCAAATGGAAATCACACATGTGGTTCGCGGAAACGAGTATTTATCCAGTACACCAAAATATAATTTGATCTATGATGCGTATGGATGGAAACGTCCGATCTATGTGCATGTTCCACCGGTTATGAAAGATGAACATCATAAGTTATCAAAACGAAACGGGGATGCTTCTTTCCAGGATTTAGTCGCAAAAGGTTACTTGCCGGAAGCCATCATTAACTATATTGCTCTATTAGGGTGGTCACCGCAGACCGAGCAGGAAATCTATACCATGGACGAATTGATTCAAGTCTTTGATATTCACCGTATTTCGAAACGTCCGGCTATTTTTGACATTGATAAGCTGACATGGATGAATGGCGAATATTTGAAGCACATGGATTTTGATCGTTATTATGAACTGGTATTACCTTATTTAAAGAATGCCATTCATTCGGATATCGATTTAAAAGAGATCGCAAAATTAGTACAATCTCGTGCCAATACGTTAAATGAAATTGAAGAAATGATCGATTTCTTTGATGTACTGCCGGATTATGATGTGGAGATGTTCAAGCATAAGCGTCAGAAATCAAAGAAAGAAACTGCAGTGATTGCCTTAAAGGAAGCGTATGAAGCTTTATCTTCCTGTGACTGGTCCAGTGAAGAGAAAATCCATGATCTACTAATGGCCTTGCCGGAAAAACTGGAGATGAAAAACGGACAGGTACTTTGGCCGGTACGTACAGCTTTGACCGGAAAACAATCGACACCGGGTGGTGCTATTGAAGTGGCGTATATTTTAGGTAAGGATGAAAGTCTTCGTCGTATTCAAACAGGTATCGAAAAATTAGAAAAGGATTTAGAATCGGCCGCATAGACCGGTTCTTTTTCAAAGGAGAACATGTATGTTTGAAAAGCTGGATGATTTTTTAATTCGGGTTGCCATTGCCGCTTTGATCATTTTATTGGGAATGGTCATTGCCAAGCTGATCAAAAAATTTATTATTAAGCTATCCAAGAATGTGATAGATCATGGCTCTTTAACATTTATTGGATCGTGTGCTTCGATTTCTATTAAGATCATTTTTATTGCGATTGCCCTGGCGGTCTTAGGCTTGGATATGTCCGTGATCGTCGGTTCTTTGAGTGCCGTTTCCCTAGGCATTTCTTTAGCGTTGCGAGATACCATGAATGATGTTGCCGGGGGCATACAGATTCTTTTCACAAAGCCTTTTGTGATCGGTGATTATGTACAGATCGAATCACAGGAAGGTGTTGTCAGCCGTATCGAAATCTTGTTTACGGTCTTACAGACTTTTGATCATCAGGAAATCATCGTTCCTAATTCTACGGCAGTCAGTGAAATTTTGATCAACTATTCGAAAGAAAAATATCGACGAATTCATATCTCATTTCCGGTTGCTTTGGAAACGGATGTCGATGCCTGTATCCAACTGGGAAATCAGGTATTGGAAAGTGAAGCAGAATGGGTACAAAACAATATGCAGAAGGAAGTGGTCATTGATAAAATCGGTGATCATTCCATGACGATTGGCATCTATGCGTTTGTGCCTTTTGAAAAGTATTGGGAATGTTTATGTCGTATGAATACGGTCTTGCAGAAAAAAAGAAAAGAAGCAGGGATCTTGCCTGCTTCCACATCAATCGTTATTCAATCAAGCCCAGAACAATAAAAGCGTTATAAATACCGTTATTATCCAGGGAGGTCGTTACACGATCTGCCTTTTTTTGTACTTCTATAGGGGCATTGCCCATGGCTACACTAATTTTGGCGACTTCAAACATACATAGATCATTAAAGCCATCTCCAATGGCAATCGCATCCTCAGCGCTTTTGTCAAAATAGTTGAGGATACTTTGCATACCGGTTGCTTTGGTAATGGTCTTTTCGGAGATTTCACCGCTTTCTTTGCCAAATGGGGCAAAGGTAGCAGGTACTAAATCAAATTGTCTGTGCAGTGCATCATAGATTTCCTGATAGGAAATGTCCGATTCTAAAAAAGAAATCTTATTTACAGGATACTCTAAGATCGCATCGGTTACTTTCAGATTGTGCTGGACCTGTACTAAACCATGTTTGGCAAAGAGTTCCGGACTTAAATGTTTACATTGTTTTTGGATCATTTGATCTAAATGATCGTATGTTTTTTGATTACCAACTAGACCTTCTGTGGTTTCAAAGATCGCATCGATATCGTTTTTATGCATATACTCTAAGAGTATATGCAGCTGTTCTTTGGAAAAGGTTCGTTCTTCTAAAAGCTGATGGTTGACTTCGACATGGGCCCCGCTTCCGGTAATCATACCGTCATAGTCCAACTTTAACATATCGCCATAGACCTCTACTTTTTGTCTTCCCGTACAAAGGACGATCTTATGTCCGTTTCTCTGAGCAAGCTGACACGCCTGTAAAGCGCTTTGGGGAATAAAACCTTCATGATGCAGTAAAGTGCCATCGGCATCCAAAAAGATAATCTTCATAGAACTCTCCTTTTATAGACTTCTTAATGGATTTATTCTACAATATCTGCATGAACAGTTTCAATTATTTTCGACCTCTGTTATCAAAAGTACAGGGTGTCCCATCTAAGAATCAACGATTATTGATCTGGGCCGGCTTTCAGGTTCGACAGGCCGGACTCACCTATAAACAACAGATAGAATGTATGGAAAAGGCAAGTCATCAGCTTCAGGATGACCAACAGGCACAAGATGGATTTAAAAGCGATTTTAAAGCTTATTTAAATTCGATCAAGCCTGATAAAATCACTTGTTTTCTAAGAGAAGTTTCTGACTTTCCCTTGTTTTTGTTTATATATACAACGTTGATCAATGTTGTGTATAATCAAGTTCTCATTCCTGTTTCACAACAGGAGCCCATTATGCAAACGGTTTTGATCGGATGGTCTCTATGCCTGCAGACCATAGTTGTTTACTTGATCTATAAAGGACTTTTGACGTATATGGCTACCGATCCCAAACGTTCAACACTGGGTTTTTGGCTTATTTTGATGGTTTGTTTTGGGTTTTATTTAGGATCAATTTATATTTCGAATCACGTAGAAGGAACATGGTTTTCCTGCCCGTTGTGGCTTTGGGTATTGTTGACGATGGCATGGGCTGTTTTTTCAGTCATTTGGATGCGTAAGAAAGAGGAATCAATATGATGGATGTTGCACTATATAGTTTTTTAGCGATTTTATTATCGATCTGTATCAGCTTTTTACCTAAAAAAGCACTCAAGCCGATCACTTCTGTTTTTTCATTTGGTAAAAATGGCTTACGCAAGATGCGCCGTCGCCGTGATACGACCGACACCGTTGCCAACGTATGCTTAGGAATCGCTCTGCTTTTTTCTTTGTTTCACTGGCTGATTCCGGCAAGTTTTATCATCTATGGCATTTTATTGTTGGTATCGTTTTTGTGTGTTCTGGCATGGACAAACAAGATTTCGGCAAAAATGGACAGAGTACATCGCATGCTGGTGTTATTTGATGTGTCCATGATGTTTTTCTTTGGTTTGTTTAGTGCCTTAGGCTGTTTTAATGGTTTTGTGACTTTTGACAGTGCGTCTGTCTTGCGGCAGGATATCGCCGGTGGTAAGGTGTTTGAAGTGTTGTACTTTTTACACAGCTTTGCCCCTATGATGGTTTTGTTGCAGGGGATATTATATATGCTGCCGATGTATTGTATGTGGGCGCAGTTTAAATACATGCGACTGGAAAACACATACAAATCCAGAAATATCGGCTTGTTTACGATAAAAATCTTGTTTATCTGCCTGGTGATGGTCGCCTTGAGCTATGGTGGCATCGAAGTATTGAACTGGGCTTATTATATTGATCATGTGGAGGTATAAAAATGATTCAAGAACGTTTACAGAATTTGCGTGCGAAGATGCAGGAAAACGGAGTGCAGGCTTATATCATTCCAACCAGTGACTTTCATGAAACAGAATATGTCAGTGATTATTTTGCCTGTCGTAAGTACATGTCCGGTTTTACCGGTAGTGCCGGTACACTGGTGGTCTTAGCCGATCAAGCCGGTTTGTGGACGGATGGCCGTTATTTTATTCAGGCCCAGGCCCAGCTGCAGGATACAGGCATTACCTTGATGAAGATGGGACAGCCGGAAACACCAAGCATCGAAGATTACATTTGTCAAAATCTTTCCAAAGGCTCTAAAGTGGGCTTTGATGGTCGTGTGATCAATTATATGGATTATAAACGATATCATGCGATTTTTAACAGTCATCAGATCGATATTGTCGCCAATTTGGATCTGGTCAATGAAATCTGGCAGGATCGCCCGGCTTTACCGGCGACAAAAACTTTCCATTATGCCTTACGCTATGCCGGTGTCTCGATGGAAGATAAACTTGCCCAGGTTCGTCAGTCCATGACCAAAGAAGGATGTGCTTCCTTTATTATCACAAAAATTGATGAGATCGCCTGGCTCTTTAATATTCGAGCCCATGATATTCCACATTTTCCGGTAGCCTTAGCGTATGCCACCATTGAAAAAGAAAAGGCAACATTATATATTGACGCTTCTCGCTTAGATGATGAAAGTAAAGCTTTGTTTGCACAAAATCAAATCAGCGTAAAACTGTATAATTCGATTTATGAGGATGTTTGTTCTCTCCAAGGGCCGGTTTTGGTCGATCCACATTTTGTCAACAGTCGTTTGGCCTTGTTGGTGCAGGAAAAGCTGGTTGAGGCAATCGATCCGATCGTATTGATGAAGGCGCAAAAAAATGCCACAGAGATCGAAAATACAAAGTGGGCGCATATCAAAGATGGTGTAGCCTGTACAAAATTTATGTACTGGTTAAAAAAGAATGTGAAATCACAGGAAATCACGGAATGCAGTGCACAGGATCAGCTGAAGCAGTATCGCAAAGAACAGGAAAATTATCTGGAAGACAGCTTCAATACCATTTGTGCCTATAAAGAACATGCGGCTATGATGCATTACAGTTCCACACCGGAAACGGATGTTACCTTAAAGCCGGAAGGTATGCTTTTGGTTGACAGCGGTGGTCAATACCTGGAAGGAACAACTGATATTACGCGTACGTTTGTCTTAGGAAAGATCAGCGAGGAAGAAAAGCACTGGTTTACGCTGGCTATGCGTTCCCATATTCGTCTGGCCAAAGCGCATTTCTTATATGGATGCCGTGGTTTAAATTTAGATATTCTAGCGCGTGGACCTCTATGGGATGAAGACATGGACTATCAGTGTGGAACCGGTCATGGTGTCGGGCATCTTTCCAATGTCCATGAAGCACCAAACGGCTTTCGCTGGCGAATCGTACCGGAAAGAAACGATTCCTGTGTATTAGAAGAAGGTATGATACAAAGCGACGAGCCAGGTGTTTATAAAGAAGGAGAATTTGGTATCCGTCATGAAAATGAGCTTCTTGTCGTGAAGGGAACTAAGAATTTCTATGGACAGTTCATGCATTTTGAACCATTGACGTTTGTTCCGTTTGATTTAGATGGCATCGATCAATCCAAGATGACACAAGATGAGATCGAATGGTTAAATGCCTATCATGCACAAGTGTATGACACGCTGCAGCCTTATTTAAACGATGAAGAAAAAGACTGGCTCAAAAATGCCACTCGTGCTCTATGAAGGAAAGAATGATTGAAATGACATGTCCGCATTGTGGACATGTTTTTCACATCAAGCGAGATACGCTGGCCATTGCCAAAATCAGTGAGAACATCGAAAAAAGACTGCAGGATGGAACGTATTTCTATCATCAGTGTAATCATTGTCACCACTTGTTTTATATGATCTATCCTTTTTTATTTCGCGATCCGCAAAGAAAATTCATCTTGATTTTAAGTGATAAAAAAGAAATCGACAATCTTCCTGACGATGAACTGGTTGTGCGCTGTAAAGATCCGGAGCAGTTTGTGTTTTGTTACAGAGTGCTGCATCAGCAGTTAAATTTAAAGAAAATGGTGCATTTTAAACGTCAATGGGAAAAGAAGTGGACAGATAAAGCACAGTTTGATCGCTATGATCCTCTTCATCATTGTCTTTGGATCAAGGTAAAAGAGGAATATAAAGCAATGATCCTTACAAAAGAGGAAGAAAAAGAATTGCGTTCATAGTATAATAAAACAAAAAAGGAGAGTAAGAATATGCAGATACTTGTTACCGGGGGAGCCGGCTATATTGGAAGTCATACGTGCGTGGAGCTGTTAAACGCCGGATATGATGTCATCGTAGTGGATAATCTTTATAATTCGAATCAGAAAGCCATTGATCGAATTGAACAGATCACACAAAAGAAAGTAAAATTTTATAAGGAAGATATTTTATCCAAAGAAGCACTCAAAAAGATTTTTTCCGAGAATCAGATCGATGCGGTCATTCATTTTGCCGGTTTGAAAGCGGTGGGTGAATCAGTACAAAAACCGGTCGAATATTATACCGTAAATATCGCAGGAACTTTGAATTTGATCGATGTGATGCGTACTTATGGATGTAAGAACATCATCTTTTCATCGAGTGCGACCGTATATGGAGAACCGGCGCAGATTCCGATTACCGAAGCATGTCCAAAGGGAACTTGCACCAATCCATATGGATGGACAAAATGGATGTTGGAGCAGATCTTGACCGATGTGCATACTTCCGATCCGGAGTGGAACGTGATTTTATTGCGTTATTTCAATCCAATCGGTGCCCATGAAAGTGGATTGATCGGAGAAGATCCAAAAGGCATTCCAAATAACCTTTTACCATATGTTGCCCAGGTGGCTATCGGAAAATTGAAATGTGTCGGTGTGTTTGGGCATGACTATGATACACCGGATGGTACGGGAGTACGTGACTATATTCACGTTGTCGATTTAGCCAAAGGGCATGTCAAGGCGTTGGATAAGATCAAAGAAAAAGCCGGATGTAAGGTCTATAATCTGGGGACCGGAAAAGGGTACAGCGTATTGGATGTGATCCATGCGTTCTCTAAAGCCTGTGGGCATGATATCCCTTATGAAATCAAACCACGCCGTGCTGGTGATATCGCCACTTGTTATTCCAAATGTGACCTGGCCAAAGAAGAACTGGGTTGGCAGGCTGAATATGATCTGGATGCGATGTGTGCTTCCAGCTGGAAATGGCAAACGATGAATCCAAACGGATATAACGAGGAATAGGCATGAATATCGGATTTATCGGGTTTGGAAATATGGCACAGGCCATTGTCAATGGAATGGTCAACAAGGCAAACATTGATCCATCTTTAATTCATGTTTGCTCCGCTCATTTTGATTCCTGCCAAAAGAATGCCGAAAAATATGGGGTTTGTGCCCATGCTTCAAGTTTGGAAGTTGTTGAAAATGCTGAATTGATCGTACTGGCCGTTAAGCCGTATCAGATCAAAGAAGTCGTTGAACCGATTCGTAAGGCATTGGTTTCTAAAATTGTTGTATCGATCGCAGCCGGTTGCTTTTATGATTTTTATGAAGAAATCTTAGAGCCGCAGACGCAACACATCTCGGCTATTCCCAATACACCTATTGCGGTTGGAAAAGGAATTCTTGTCACAGAACAAAAACATTCTTTACAGCCGGAATCCCTGGAAAGCTTTGTTCAGCTTTTTTCAACAATTGCGCAGATTGAATGGGTGGAAGCTAAGCAGTTATCCATTGCGACCACGATTGCCGGTTGTGCACCGGCTTATACAGCCATGTATTTGGAGGCTTTGGCCGATGCCGGAGTCAAACATGGTTTAAAGCGTCAACAGGCCTATGATTTAGCTGCTTTGATGATGGCCGGTACCAGTTTATTGTATCTGGAAAAGAAAGAGCATCCGGGTATCATGAAGGATGCGGTTTGTTCACCGTCGGGAACGACCATCAAAGGTGTTGCCAGTCTGGAAAAAAATGCGTTTCGAGGTATTATCATCGAAGCTATTGATGAAGTGGAAAAGTAAACGAAAACACACGCCATAATCGACGTGTGTTTCTTTTTATTTCAAGAGTTCTTCAAGAATCTGTACGGCATTGGTGGCGGCCCCTTTACGAATCTGGTCACCACAACAGAATAGAATCATTGAATGTTTGGAAGGATCGGATAGATCTTCACGGATTCGTCCGACATAGACTAAATCCTGATCGGATGTATCTAATGGCATCGGATAGATCTTGTTTTGTGGATCATCAACAAGCTTAACGCCTGGTGCGTGGGCAAGCAGCTCGCGCGCTTTTTGTACATCGACTTCTTTTTCACATTCAATCGTGATACTTTCAGAATGAGAACGCATGATAGGAACACGAACACAAGTACAGTTTACAAGAATATCCGGGTCATGAAGAATTTTGCGGCTCTCATTTTGAAGCTTCCACTCTTCCTTGGAAATGCCATTTTCATCAAAATCACCAATCTGAGGAATCAAATTGTAGGCAATCGGATACGGGAATGCCTGAGAAGGAATGCTTGGATCTTTGACCTGATTTTCTAAATCCTGAATTCCTTTGACACCGGCACCGGACACTGCCTGATAGGTAGATACGATCATACGTTTGATCTTAAACTCCTGATGCAGCACATGGAGGGCCACTAAGGCAATGATCGTAGCACAGTTTGGATTGGCGATGATGCCCTGATTCTTTTGAATATCCTCCGGGTTGATTTCCGGGATGACCAATGGCACATTAGAATCTAAACGATAGGCGCTGGAGTTATCGACAACGATCGTACCGGCCTTTTGAGCCCATGGCATCCAAGTCTTAGTGATGTCATTTTCTGTAGCCCCTAACGCATAATCTACCTTTTCAAAACTGTTTTCTGTTAACTCTTCAACAGTAATATCCTGATCCATGAAGGTAAAAACTTTACCTTTGGATCTAGCCGATGCCAACAGCTTTAGATTACAGTCAATTTTTCTTTCTTCCAGACATTGTAACATCTGCTGGCCGACAGCGCCGGTAGCCCCTACAATGGCAATGGTTTCCTTAGACATTTTGATCCTCCTTTGTGACAAATGCGTCATAGATCGATCGAATGGTTGCCTTAAAGTCTTTGCATAATACAGCAACCGTAATATTGATTTCATCACTACTTTGCGCAATCATGCGAATATTGATTTTCTGATCTCCGAGCGATTTAAATAATTTACCGGCAACACCCGGTGAATCGGACATACTCTTACCAACGGTGGAGATCAAAGCCAGATTTTCTTCGGTATGAATTTCATCAGGCTTCAGTTCCGTTTTGATTCGTGCCAGGATTTCATATAGACTATCCTGTACATCGCTTTTATTGACGACAACGCTAAATGAATCGATACCGCTTGGAATATGTTCCACGCTGACATTGTACATCTCCAAAATGCTGAGGACTTTACGAATATAACCGACTTCACTGGACATGTGTTTCTTATAAATATAGATAGAGACAAAGCCCTCTTTTCCGGCAATTCCGGTAATCGCATATGGATTTTTGATATTGGTTCTTTCCTGAATGATCGTTCCCGGATCTTCCGGATGGTTAGTATTTAAAATATGAATCGGAATGTTCGCTTCCTTGACAGGGAAAATGGCTTCTTCGTGTAAGACACTGGCTCCCATATAAGAAAGTTCACGCAATTCCGAATACGTAATATGTGTGATTTGTTTTGGATGATCGACAATTTTTGGATCAGCCATTAAAAATCCACTGACATCGGTCCAGTTTTCATACATATCCGCATTCAGACACTTTGCCAAGATCGATCCGGTGATATCGCCACCACCTCGTGAAAAGACTTGAATCTGGTTGTTGGCGCTGGAGCCATAGAAACCAGGGAAAACAAAATGCTCATATTGCGCACATTTTGCCTGCAGCTTGGACGCTGTTGCCTGCATATCGATCGTCTTATCCAGATTAAAGCGGATGATATCTTTGGCATCGACAAAATCATATCCCAGATATTCCGCCATTAGTTTGGCACAAAAATATTCACCACGAGATACGATCTGTGCTTGTGTATAAGTATTTAGATTGGTATAAAATGTATCCAATTCTTTTTCAATCGGTTGTTTTAATCCCAGTTCCGTCTTGATATCGACAAAACGCTGACGAATCAAACGATAGACATTGCTGGCATCGACATGATATTGCCGGTGCGCATCTAAAAGATACAATAAATCCGTAATTTTATTGTCAGAAGAGTTTCTTTTACCCGGTGCACTGACAACGACATATTTTCGGGATGGGTCTGCCTGTACGATGGCTTTGACCTTTTTAAACTGTGTCGCATTGGCCACACTGCTTCCACCAAATTTTGTGATTTTTAACATGTTACTCTATCCTCTTTACACCCATAAGGCGATCATCGCATCCGCATCAAATGCCTGAATGGTATCGATAATCGTTGCATCCTTATGTTCAAACCAGTAATACGATTCATTTTCACTGATACTTTGTTCTTTATCGGCTATCAAGCCTTTTTTGGCACGTACGATCCAGTTTGCCTTCAAGATCGATTCATTAACTTTCTTTTCATGGTTTAGACAAATCTTACGTTCTCTGTTTTCCAATGTATCGATGGCATTAGCCAACATAGCCTGTGCGGTGGCAAGCTGTCCGGCGCCCTGACCAAAATAGCCTAAGTAATCAAAGCTGTCCGCATAGATCAATTGGGCATTGTAGTTATCTGGTACATTGGCAAGATAATGTCCTTTATCCAAAAAGGCCGGGGCAATGATACTGGCAAATTCACCATCTTTTTGTTTGGATAATGAAATATGACGAATGACTTTGTCGTTTGCTTTAGCCATTTTGATATCTTCGGTATTCAGCTTCGTGATGCCGATTGGTTTACGAATCGCATCGTTTTTTGTGTTATACGCCAACATATTGGTGATGTTTGTCTTATAGAAGACGTCAATACCTTCAATGTCGTTGGTTGGATCGGCTTCGGCATATCCCATGGATTGTGCCTGCTTTAAAGCCACTTTTAGCTCCATACCATTCTTTTGCATCTGATCTAATATATAATTGGAAGTACCGTTAAAGATTCCCTGATAACCGCGAATCTCTTCTAACTTCTGCAGCTTTAAAATCGCATCTAAAAAAGGAATACCGCCGGCAACACTGGCTTCGATTTGAATAGAACCACCGGTTCTCTCGGCAATTTCCACATAACGCTCCAAATTTGGAGAGACGGTTGCCTTATTGGAGGTGATGACATGTTTACCATGTTCCAAAGCTAATGTGATCAACGTGTTTGCGGGTTCTGTACCACTCAAGCACTCAAAAACGATATCGACATCATCGGCTGTAACCATACCTTTTCCATCATTGGAGAAATAAGGAAGGTTTTCAAATTCCGGTAAAACAAAGACTTGTTTTAAATGGATGCCTTCTACGTTCTTACAAAGTATTTCCACACCTTTTCCTACGGTGCCATATCCTAATAAAACTGCGTTCATGACTTCCTCCTTGTTTAATTAAAGAAAACACTTGTTTTTAGAATGTGAACATTGTATCATATGGTATATGGTTTTTCAAGGAGGAATCTATGGAAAAAATTTATGTGTCAACCCGTGATCAAAACAGAAAAATGACCGCTAAACAAGCAATTTTGGAAGGAATTTCCAAAGATGGCGGTTTATATGTATGGCCGGACATTGATTCGGTACAGATAGACTTGCATACGATTTGTGAACAATCTTATAAGGAAAATGCATATACGATCCTGCAGCCTTTACTGCCGGATTTCAGTGAAGAAGAACTAAAAGAATGTATTGAAAATGCGTATGGACATTCTTTTTCTTCACCGGATATTACACCGGTCAAAAAAGTTGGGGATGTATATGTATTAGAGCTTTTTCATGGTCCGACCAGCGCTTTTAAAGATGTGGCCTTAACCCTTTTACCACAATTGATGTCAGCGGCTTTAAAAGCCGGTGATCAAAAGGCAATGATCTTGACGGCCACCAGTGGAGATACCGGAAAGGCAGCTTTGGAAGGCTTTAAGGATGTGGATCGCATCGGTATTTGCGTGTTCTATCCGCATCAAAAAGTCAGCCAGATTCAATACCGCCAGATGGCGACTCAACAAGGAAAGAATGTGAAAGTCTATGCGATCGAAGGAAACTTTGATGATGCCCAAAGCAAGGTAAAATCTTTGTTCCTGGATGAAGACTTGCGAAAGAAGGCCGAAGCCCAAAACGTGATCCTAACCAGTGCCAACTCTATAAATATAGGGAGACTGGTACCACAGATCGTTTATTATTTTGAAAGCTATAAATATTTAGTCAACCATGGTGAAATACAGCTGGGAGATCCTGTATCCTTTAGTGTACCGACAGGAAACTTTGGGGATGTCTTAGCTGGCTATTATGCCTGTATGATGGGATTACCGGTCAAGAAATTTTATGTCGCCAGCAATGCCAATCATGTGTTAACGGACTTTTTGACAACCGGTGTCTATGATCGCAACCGCGCGTTTGTACAAACGATTTCTCCAAGTATGGATATATTGATTTCTTCGAACCTAGAAAGACTTTTGTATTATATGTCCGGAAAGGATACCCAACTGGTATCGCAATGTATGAGTGATTTGAATACAACAGGTCGCTATCAAATTCCGGATACGCTTCTACAAAAGATTCAGTCTTTGTTTGGTTGTGCCTATCTGGATGATAAACAGACCAAAGAAACGATAGCGTCTGTCTATCAGGAATCCAAGGTTGTTTTAGATCCGCATTCGGCCATTGCGTATCAGGTTGCCAAAGATGCAAAAGAAAGACCGATCGTTGCCCTTGCGACAGCTTCTCCTTATAAGTTTTCACAGGATGTACTGGACGCCTTACATCAAAACAGTACGGATGAACTGGAAGCGATGAAACAGCTTCAAACCGTTTGTTCAGATCCGATTCCGAAAGGATTAAAAGCACTGGAAAGCCTGGAAATTCGACACAAAGAAGTGATTTCCGTCGAACAGATGAAAGATGTTGTGGAAAAGAATATGGGGGCTCTTCTATGATACAAGTACATGTTCCTGCTACCAGTGCGAACTGTTGTATCGGCTTTGACAGTTTAGGTATGGCTTTAGACTGGTGGGCAACCTTTCAATTTGAGCCAAGTAATGAACTGATTATCACAGGCTGTCCTAAAGAATACGCCAATGAAGAAAATTTAGTGGTACAGTCTTTTTTGAAGACATGTCAGCATCTAAAAAAGGAAATGCCGACATTTCATCTTCATATCGGTTCCGATATTCCTTTTTCCAGAGGACTAGGATCTTCATCCACCTGTGTGGTGGCCGGTATTTTAGCATGCGATGCCTGGTTTCAGACGCATTTGAATAAGATGGAAATTTTAGAGATTGCCACGGATATTGAAGGACATCCGGATAATGTGGCACCCTGTATTTTTGGGAAAGCTGTCTGCAGCTTTATGGAAGAAGGCAAGCCACGCATGATGATCGTACCTTGTGCCGATTATAAATGTTTGGCCATGATACCGGATTATCCAATCGTAACCAATGAAGCACGAAAAGTTCTTCCTTCTACTTTGAAGTATAAGGATGCTGTTTCACAGGTGGGACATGCGCTATGTTTTCTACAAGCCTTGCAGGTGGGAAATGAGATGATCCTTGCGAAATCATGTGTTGATCATCTGCATGAACCCTATCGTAAAAAGCTGATTCCGGATTATGATTCGATTCATGAGCAATGCCGGGAAATGGATCTTGCGATGTGGATTTCCGGCAGCGGCAGTACGATGCTTGCGATATCATTAGATCCGACGAAATTGAATCAATTACAGAAAAATGTAGAAACAAAACTTTCCATACAATGCAGACAGATGCCAATCGCATCTAAAGGAGCTTGGGTAGATTATGAGTAAATTTTATGTGGTTTCCAGTGACATTCTTCCGGAAGTGCTGGAAAAGGTGTTAGAAGCAAGAACGCTTTTACAATCTGGAAAAGTAAAAAGAATCAGTGAAGCCGTTAAGCAGGTGGGCATATCACGGGGAACGTACTATAAATATAAGGATACGGTATTTTCCTTTTCACAGGAACAAAATAACCGCAAAGCTGTAATCACGATGACATTGAGAAGTGAAAAGGGAACGTTATCCAAAGTTTCCTCTTTGATTTCCGCTAAACAAGTGAATATTCTGGCTATCAATCAAACCATTCCGATCAATGGCATTCATAATGTCAGCTTTACCTTGGATATCAGTGATCTGGAAGGAGATATTCAGGCTTTCCTGGATCTGATTGAAGCGATGACTTTTGTCGATAAGGTGGATCTTGTTGCGATTGAATAGGATCTTAGCCTTTGTATGGGGATGGCTTTTGATTCTTGTCTTTGTGATCGGCAGTGTGCATACGATGGCTTTAAATGATAATTTTTATATCCAGCGCTATGAGAAAATGGATTTAGCCGATTCCTTACACGTTTCCCGGGACGATCTAAACAAAAGCATTGAATTGTTGTTGGACTATATTCGGGATGATACCGATTCTTTAGAGGATACGATCACTATCAATGGACACACGCAAAATACCTTTAACGAAAGAGAAAAAAGTCATATGGTCGATGTAAAGGCTTTATATCAAAATGCCATAGGGGTCGGAAAAGTCAGCTTTGTTTGTTTGTTGGTGATCTTGTTTTATCTGGCTATAACGCAAAAGAAGAAAACCGTTGCCTATCTGACCAAAGGTCTTCTACAGGCTTCTGTTTGTTTGATTCTGGTCTTTGTGTTTTTTGGTATCTGGATCGGCATTGATTTTACCGGCTTCTGGACATGGTTTCATACGATCTTTTTTTCGAATGATCTGTGGTTATTGAATCCAGCTACGGATTTTATGATCAATATGCTGCCGGAAACGATTTTTTATCAGCTGGTGTTAAGCTGTGTTCTCATGGTTTGTGTTTTGATCATACCTTGTATTGTCTTTTCAATTTATTATCAGCGAAAGAGGGCGCCTATAGGTTTTGAATATGAAGATCATATTAGCTAGTCAATCTCCTCGAAGAAAAGAGATCTTAGAAGAAATTGGATATCAATTTGAAGTAATTCCTTCCTACACACAGGAATACTTTGATCCGTCTTTGCCTTTAGAAAAAGCCATTCAGCAGGTAGCTTATCAGAAAGCTGCGGATGTGCATATGAAATATCCGGATGATCTGGTTATTGGCGCCGATACGATAGTCAGCTTTCAAAATAAGATTTACGGAAAACCAAAGGATGAACAGGAAGCATTCTCTTTTTTAAGAGATTTCAGTGGAAAATATCAGGAAGTTATGACAGGAATCTGTTTTCTATATAAGGAAAGAGAACTTTGTCATACCGATATCACCAAAGTCTGGTTTCGTGATTTGAGTGATGAAGAAATATGGGATTACATTCATACCCATAATGCCTTAGATAAAGCCGGTGCTTATGGCATACAAGATAGTGACTTTATCTCACACATAGAAGGTTCTATGACCAATGTAGTTGGTTTAGGCAAAGAAAGCATTGTAGAAATGATGAAAAAAATAAGCGGCTAAATGTCGCTTATTTTAGAATCTGATATTTTTTTAATGCGTTATATAAACCATCTTCATCCACAGAATCTGTAACATAATCTGCAATTTGTTTCACTTCCTCTTTGCCATTTCCCATACAAACACCAATGCCCACGCTTTTTAATAAAGGAATATCGTTGGTCGCATCACCAAAGCCCATCGTTTCTGTATCTTTTAAATCATAGTATTTCATCACTTTTTGAATGCCGATATCTTTGCCACCGATAGCCGGTAATACATCGATCACATAATCAGTCCATCGATCGATTTTAATGTCATGGCATCTTGTAAACAATTCTTTTTCCTGCTTTTCACTTAGATAAGGAGACAACTGGTAGATGGGTTGAATCCTAGCTCTTTCAATATCTTCTAAAGGCGGCAAAGAAGTTCCTAATTTTTTATACTCTTCGATAACAGAACCAGTATAGAAATTCATATACTGTCGATCTTTTTCCACAAATACACAAGGGTAGGGATCTTCCTGGATATGATCTAATATCGCATCCACATCGTTTTTACTGACAGGATTACTGTAGATGGTTTCGGTTTCATTAAAACAATATTGCCCATTTAATGTGATGTAGGCATCAAATTTAAAATTTTGACAAAAATCAAATTCTTCAATTTCTGTAATGTGTCTTCCGGTGGCGACAATAGTTAAAATCCCTTGTTTTTTTAACTGATTTAATGCATATATGGCGGAGTCTGGCACTAGTTTGGTAGTGTGAGAAAGTATGGTTCCGTCAAAATCAAAAAAAATAGCTCTTATCATAATCGTGTCCTCATTTCCTAGTTATTGTAACATAGGGAAATGAGTCACTTTCAAGAGCTGCCATAAAAAAATTCTTCTGTATAAGATTTAATTAAGGAGGAAAACGCTAAAGGAAGATGACATATAAACTTTATGTAAAGAATTATCAGTCAATACCACTTAGTCTTTTAATCAGCAAATATCCTTGCACAATTCTTAGCAATCTGATATATTATGTTCAGGGAGTGAAAGGCGAGTCACTCTTTTTATTTTGTCATTTTAATAATGATTTCAACCAGTCTTCTAATTGCATGAATCAGAAGCCTAATCTCTCTTAACAGGTTTATCGCTCTATCCATCATAGGCAACCCCTTTCTAATTCCGTTCCGCACGAGGCCCTAACGGCTTTATACTAAGGATTTTTAGAATATTTCACTCCCTGAACAGGGTCTTACATGATTTCTCAACGTCCTAAATGACTCAAAATTTAATATCGGTCATTATATAGATATAAAGAAACGAACCACATATTAATACATATTAATAGGCAGTTCGCAAATAATATAATGCTGGTGCCTACGTAGTCAATTCTGACGAACTAGTAAGGCTCTAATCATCATTCAATATATTCTTGGAAGTGAATGTTCTATCTGAACACTTATATTATACACCTATTCTATAGGATAAACAATTATTTTATTAGTTTTTATGTCATAGAATATTGTACATCCACCACAGATTTCAATTTTAAATCTACTACAATTTTTGAAATATTTTCTGAAATTAACATAGCTTTTGATTTTGCGGTTAATATGCCATCCTTTTTCATATGTTCCACTTCACTTTGACGTTTTTCAATTTCACATTTTAAAATATTCGATTGTTCTTCAATTATCTTTAATTTATTCATGTAATTCTCAAAAGTGATTTGTTCAGCACTATATAAGAAAAATAACTTCTTCTTTTCTTCAGCTTGCTTATCTAATTTCTTTTTAGCAACCAAAATATCTGGTGTAACTTTTTCTGTTAATAAAAGACCATGTTTTGAAATATAATCAATTAAAATCTGTTCATTGATTCTATTTTTATTTTCATCTTCATAATACTTATAAACTCTGATATCACCATTTGATAAAGTTTTATTAGAAGCCGTATGTTTTAACAAAGTACCTGATAAATCATACACCTTACTTTTGAATATATACTGATTTACTCGTTCTGGCATATGCCAAGATGAATTTTTAATTGCCAATTCCTGTTCTTCTTTAGTCAACAATGTTTCACAATCCAATTCAAAGTATTCATTCCGAAAAAAGATTTCTCCGTGATAAATAGGATTCTTTATAATACGTTTTATAGCATCCTCGGAGATTGTTATTTTTGCTTTCACAAAGTCTTTATCTTTTCTAATAGTATTTCTAATCTTTAAAGCAGAATATCCTTGAATAGCCCAATCAAAGATTTTACGAACCAAAGGGAAAGTGATTTCATCTGGCTCAATTCCGCTTTTCTTTACCTCTCGTACATTTCCATGAATTTCTTTTTCTTCATATCTTTTAATTCTTTTATAACCGAATGGAGGAGTACCGCCAAATATATAATTTCCCAATTTTGCACCACCAATCATTCCATTAATTGTACGTTCTGAAATTGTATCTTCTTCCCATTCAGCAATTGAACCTATGATATGCACAAAAAATCTTCCAATAGCCGTGGATAAATCAATTTTATCTTTAATACTGATTAGATCCACGTCATTTTCTATAAACAGTCGTAATAAGTAATCTAAATCACCCAAGCGCCTTGTGAGTCTATCCAAAGAATAAATGATGATATATTCAACCTTTTTAGATTTCACCAAATCAATCAACTCATTCATTTTCGGACGATTCAAGGTCTTTGCACTTTGTCCATCCTCGTTTAATACTTTTATCGGATTCTTAATCTCTTCAAATTCAATATAAGCACGTGCCTTATTTTCCTGTTCAATTAAATTATAACCATCTTGCGCCTGTTGCTGTGTTGATTCTCTATTATAAATCACTAATAACTTTTCATTACTCATACTTCTATTTTTAGAAGTACCATACCTACAAAAAAAATGTTATGAAATGATGTTAATCAAATCATAACATTTTAAGCCTTTATTTCCTAGTAACCAAATAGGACATTTTAATATGAATTATTCTTCACCCTGAATAATTCTTCTTTCCTCATCACCATCAATCATGATTGAAATTTTATCATCCAGTGTACTGAATACTTTTATTTCTATATCTTCTAATTCGTTTCTTTCACACAGGGATATCATAACTAATCGACTTCTGAATTTTTCAGATTCGATTTTAAATTTTTTTAATGCTTGTTGTAAATCATTTGTTTCTGTTTTAATAACCTGTTGTCCTGATACCTCGAAATAGTACCCATGTACTAATTCATACAATACTGTCTGTACATAATATTTATTTTTCATTTTCTTTTTCTCCTTTTACTCAAACCAATCAACTGGTTTACGTTCAAATTTACTTTGTAATTCTACTGTTGGTTGCATATCCCACAGTTTATCTAAATGAGCATTGATATTATCATAATTGATATATTCATTAAACCAGAAGCGACCGATATATTCGTTCGCACCTTCGAAATTGCACCGACATTCTCCCAAATCGTCAAATAGTAATATATCTTCTAATTGTTCATCTGATATAAAGATGATTTCGGGTCTTTTTAATCCTTTTGATGATAAATAAAACTTTGCACCTTTAGTAATATATTCTTCTTCCAAAGTCTTTTCCACATACTTTAGTAAGTAGTTTATAGTTTCATCATAGGTTTTTACTTTTTCAATATCTACTATGCCATTGCCCCAAATGTCCTGTAATTCTCTTTTTGGAATATAAGGCATACCATATGCGATTAAGTGTATATGCCAGCGTTTTGTAAATTGTGTACCTCTTTCCAGTACAGCGATATGTTCAAAAGATTCTCCTTTTTTTCGCTTATACTGTTTTTTAAATTGTTTAAATTTATAAATCACCTGTTCTCGTGTCGGTGGTTTCCCATTGATATCACGAAAGGTCAAAGTAATGAATTTATCTTCTGTATCATACTGACATATATTTGACCATATCAATCTTTTCAATTCACGTTTACACCTTGATATTGTTTGTGGTGCTCTTTGATAAGGTTCATTTGATTTAACTTTACTTTGCAGACGAGCTTCTCTTTTTTCCGCTTTTCTTTGCTTTTCTTCTTCTGTTAACTTATCATATAATTCACCTTCAACAATATATTCGCAATCATCACTTCCTAACTCTCCAATTCGCACTTTGGAAAATCCATGGGGAACTGCATTTTCAAAAGTATAAATCTGAATCAAATTCCCACATTTTACTATTTTTTTATTGTAATTTCCCAACTCAATTTCACCTCCAAAATACTTTAGTGTTCTTAAATTTGGTTCTAATGTGTGCGTATATATAACAAGGGAAATATACGCACGACACCCGCAAGCGGGTGTCGGTGGGGCTGTGCTTCGATATACGAGCACATCACGCACAGCCCCATCCGAACTACTTTTTGTTTCTGGTTTAGAAACTTTTATATTTCTCATTTTCGTACAATCAATCACAAATCATTCTGTCGTTTCATCTCGTGAGAAATAACAACAAAAAATAGTCAATGTGTTATTTATTCATTTCTCTATGAGAAACCATTCATAGAATCCCATATGAACGTCAGAATGTATCTGTATTCAACAAAATAAGAAAAAATGGACTCATACATATATAATCATTAAAAGCGCTTAGAACGCTTTTAAAAGACTTATAAACGTATTTAGTCAAAAAGAGATGGTGTATTTTCCCATATCCCACCCACAAAGAAAGAAAAGGGAAGTATCATAAATCCGTAATTACATTCATTTACATGCTCACTATTCATCAAAGCCCATTAAATATCATAGTTTTGGCCATACCAGTCTTTTTAATCCACTGCAGCCTTTTTCATTTTTCCTGAATACACCATCCTATTCTTCTTTTTTTTATGTCATATATCCTCTGTTTCTTTTGGCTATGTTCATAGCACAGCCACTCATAAATACAAAAGTTTTCTCGAAAATTTTTTAAAAAATTCTTTTCAATAATTTTGTTAAAATATTTTTCAATTTCCTTTTGCATTTCTTCGTTTGCCTGTGCCATTCCGTAGCTGTCAAAAGAAAGTGAGGATATTTAAAATGACATTTGATGAAAAAGAAGAATTTTTGAAAGACATGGTGGAACAGGAAAAAATCGATGAAAAAGTATGGCAGTTTGCTACAAGAACTTATGGTTTTAACAATAAAACATTTGATGATATTTCTGTTTGGTACTTTGGAATGGATGTTGAAAACGCATTTGAAGATTACAACAATGGGTATCTATGATACCCCCTTTTCTTTTTTTTATCCACCCTTGGGAAAATCCAAAGCAACCTGAAGGTTGCTATCCTAAAAAACGACATACAAAACGCTCCGCGTTTCTAGTCGTTTTTCAGGACTTGCAGGGTGGCATAATAAGGAATTGCGTTTACTTCAATTCTGTCACCTTGACCAATCCAAGCCTTGCCGACTTCCAATGATTTCAATGTATCATCAAACATCATTCTGCTGGATGTATCACTGAAAGACCCTAATAATACTCTGCACATAAAGTTATCTCTCATAGCCCCCTTTATATAGGCGGTATCGCCACGTTGCATAGTTACCAATAGGTCGTACCCCATAGCACGACCTAATAATAGTATCGCTCTAATATCTTCTTCAAATACCTCACGTTGCTTTTTTGTCATGCAATCCAGAAGAACAATGTATTCTTCCAGTACAAGGATTTTGCTGTTCATAGATTCATCATCAACAAAATTAGTCAGCCCCATTGATTTTAATTTTTGTTGTCTTTCCAGCATTTCCAGACGGAATGCATGAACAAAATCTATCACTTGTTCGATATTTGATACTTCATTGGATATATACCTTGTGAACAAATCTCTGTAGCTGTAGTAATCTACCATTTTTCCATCTACGAGCCATACATCTGTATTGGAAGTAAACAATCCATTTAAAACATATCGCACAAATACAGATTTTCCTTGTCCTGTTTCTGCAACAATCAGACAATGCGGATATTGCACCCAATCCCAGAATGTCAGACCATCAAAACCAGTACCGACAGATACAGTTGTTCTGGTAGCCTGTACTTCCTTTTTAGGGTGCAGAGATACCAGAACATCAAAATATAAATAGCCTTTATATTTTTGTAAAACTGTGGTTACACTCGTATGTAATTCCACAGTTTCCTTGAAATGCTGGTATTCTGTTTCCGTTGCTTTTTTATTAAATCGCACACGAACACGAACCGCATTTTCAAGCTGGGCAGTCCAGCATTTCAAAGTTTGTCTGTCCTGATTGTCTTTTTCAGAATAATCTCTACAGGTTTTTCTAACCTCGTTGATAATTCTTTTTCTGGTCATATAATCTGAAAAGTTCTTTTTCGTAATTTTTGAAAATATAAAGGCAGAAAAAACACTGAATCCATTTATAAACCAGTACACAATATCAGAAGAATTTACCATTACTGTTCTATAATAATGAATACGTTTCTTCTTTTTCATCATTCATTCTCTTTCGATTCATCAGATTTCTTTTCTTCCTGTTTTTCATCTTTCTTTTCATCTGATAAATCATTATCCTTTTTCTTTGCTTTTTCTTTTAATTCCTCAGACTGTTTTTCAATCAGATAATGCTCACCTTTTTCAGATAAAGTATCATTTTTAAACAGTCGATAATCAAATTTCATTTCCTGTGTTTCTAAATCTTTTTGCGATACTTTTACAGTGACATAATAAACATTTTCAGGAAGTCCAATTTGTAGAATAGACTTCCTCTTTGTTGTGATTGTATCTTTCGTCATGAATATTTTTTCACGTATCAGTTCAAAAGGGAGTTCATTTCCTTTATCATCCAACACCTCAAAAGAAGTTTCGTATTTCTTTTGATAATTCAAAAATGTTTCTTCCAATGACAATTCACCTAAATTCTTTTCTTTATCCATGATGAATTGTTCAGTGGTCAACGTATCGTTATTCAAAGACAATTCATATGTTTCACTGTTACTTGCCATTGGTCTATCATCTGGAAGCCACATTTTACTTGTTGCTAATGCACCCACTATTACCATTAAGCAAAATAAACCCAATAGCAACTTTTTGTTATAGCCATCTTTAAGAACGATATATTTTTTTTCACTTTCTGATTTGAACATATATTCACCCCTCACATTAGACGAGAAGCAAAGCCTGTTTTAAACGCTTCGCTTCTTTAATCGCTATCAAATCTTCTTCATCAAATACTGCATATGTACCATCTTTAAAATGACAGTACAATTTTTTTCGTTTACTTTTTCGATATCTAAATGTTTTATCAAAAAATAATGTTACAGGGAAACCATTATCACCTCTGCAATAAATCAAATCTCCCTGAACCAAAATATCTGGCAATGTTTTTCCATGTAAAATCAAATCTTGTATTCTTACAATCTTTTCTTTTCTGGAAAAATAATCTGTTATATAAACCAAAGTATGTGTACCAGATGGACTATTGAGCAAACGTGTTTCGGAAAATATAAAAACACTATCCATAGTTCTGACATAATCTCCCAGAACTACTTTTTTCATATCCAATAAATAGTATGGGTGAAAGAAGCTGTATAAATCTTCAAATTTATTTTTCTTTGATTCTTTGGACAATCCCAGACCAAACAAAGGTAATTGTTCAAAATCTGTCATATTATCTTGATACAGGATTAGCAAAGGTAACTTCTCCATAATGTTCTTTTAACTGTGACAAAGTTAATTCTCTTTGCCACCAGTCACCATTAGCTTTTTCTCCTGTTTCTCCATTTGTACATTCCTTAATGGCAAAAGTCCAATCATCTGTAGCATTGTTCAAATTTGCTTCTTGCACTATCAAAGTATCGCCCTTGATGTCAACGATAATACCAACATGATTATGACCATTTTTATTGTCACTTGAAAAAATAGAACCTTTTACAGGTTTATCCGACTTTTTATATCGGTCTTTGTTCAATTTAGTCAGATTATCAACCCAGTCATACCCCATAGCTGACCATGAAGGCGCCCATCCATAAACTTCTTTCAATCTGCCCCAGACAAACCAAGTACATTGACCTTCTAAACCTAAATATGGGTTATCTGAAGATTTCCATATCTTTAAATCAAATTTAGGTTTTCCGTTCAATTTAGAATCTCCGCCAATCGAATAATTGGCACAGGCCACGTGTTTTGCCGTGGAGGTACCACGAGAACGAACGATATCATATATTTTTTCATAAGTGGTCTTATCGTAATGCACGCCATCATCACTGACCATGCCATCTTTGATTTGTAAATAGGTGTTTAGATATTCAATGCCACCAATCAATTTACTGGATATCGTTTCATTAAACTTTTCAATTTGCTCATTCTTCACATTATTCGATTTTTCATCATTTACAGGATTTACTGATAAAACGATAACCTTATAGGGTTTCCATTCATTCTTTTTCAGTTCATTTAATTTATCAGCATATTTGTCCACATTGCTCAAATCGTTGACACCTAAACCGAAAACGATAGTATCGCCTTTTTTCACTTTTTCATCAACCTGTGCTATGGCGGTATCTGTAAACCAATCATAACCTTGACTTTCCTTAGCAATATAAATGTCTTTATCCGTTTTCTTTGCGTTTTCCATGCCAACAAAACGAGAATCACCCACCCAAATCACACGACCATCATTTAACTTTCTTGAAATAGTAACCTGTGAAACGTTTACTGATTTCATATCTTTTAAAATTTGTTCTGAATGGGAAATTCTCCCCTGTACTGCCTGTGGTGATTGGTCTTTCGGTCTTTCATATTCCAGCATGACAGCCTTCGTCACATTGGCAACACTGTTACTTCCTTTCAAATCATCCAGAGATGAAAAATAATTACCCCAGTTCCATTTCATAAATTCCTGATTATACAAAAAATCTAACTGCATTCCCAAATCTTCACGTTTTTTATTTTGTGATTTAGCATAATCAAATAAAGCCTGTTGTCTGCCAGCTGTTGTCCATTGTGCAATTCCAAAACCTGTTGAACCTAATTTAAATTCTTGGCCAGCTTCTATGATAGCTGGATCAAAGTGACTTTCTACATAAAGATTTCCCATAATGCCAGCTGTTGCTTCTGGAGAGAAACCAAGTGTACGAAAGAAAGACCAAATCGCTTTTTTATTGCCTTCCTGTGTTCCGTCAGAATCTAAATTATAAGTAAATTTATTAAATGTATCACAATAGTTCTTTTGTCTTTGCTGATTTTCACCAGCCATCGCACCCAATAGGCAAATAAACAAAAGGGAAAGTAAGGATAAGAGAATCAATATTTTCTTGAGCATTAAGCACCACCCTTAAAGTATTCACGCTGGGCACGTGTGATTTCAGAAGTGAACTTGATTTTTCTCTTTTTATTATCAATAGCGAAAAACTGACGTTCCCCATGAATCCCTTTCTCAAATCGAGAAATTACCGAAATATCTTGTGATGTGATATCTGGTATATATTCATGTAATCGATTCAATGTTTCCTCACCGCACTTGCCAATATATTTATTTGTACAAAGGCTGAATACTTCACGAATCAATTTATTACCGCCTGAATCTGTATTTCTTCCGAATTCTTTTTCTAAATCTTGCACATCATGAAATACATAACCTAATCCAACATATGCCTTTCTTGCGAATTTCAAGAATCGAAGATTTGTTTCGAAAAAATAAATATCTCCATATTCCATGGTTTCATCCACCAATATACGCATAGTATAGATTGGACGTTCCAAATCATAGGCATTTAATCCTCTAGCTTGCATAGCTTTTTCATTTCTTTCCTTATTAAGGTACATACCATAAGAAATGTAATTCAAAAGTAAGGACATATAGGATGATTTAACCCTTTTATCATCATTGGAACGGAGAAAAGAAACGTCAAATCGAATACTTTTTGTCAGGTCAAAATCAACGTTCGTTTTTCTGTTGAAAAGATATCCATAAATATCTATCATGCGTTCCAAACCTAAACGCAATTTGTAGATATCCTGTAATGCTTCCGATTCATACATATTTTCCTTGTATTTTCTGTTTGCTTCCTGAAGTACATCTTCCAGCAGAAACCATTCTTCATTTTTAATTTGTTTAATAGAGCGACCGATAAAAGGTCTGTAAAAATCCTTTAGTAACAATTCTAAATGCGTTAAGACTTCTGGTTTATCAATTCCTGTAGCACTTTGGAATCTTCCTGAAACTAAAGCAATCTGTGTACTAATATCATTTTCCAAAATCCTATCTGTATGTTCTTCATTGGAAACATGAAAAATCTGCATAAGATTTACATTGTTCTTTTCGTCAATGGAAATAGTTTGAATCCCTAGCTTGTTTGCATATTCTTCATATTCTCCGTGAATGTCAAATACATATAAAATATGATTTCCGAAACTAAGCAATTCTTCTTCAAAGAGTTTTCGCAATGCGGATTTACCAGCGCCCATACCAGCCATATCTAAAGTATTGTAGCTGTAATTATCAGAAAACTTGAAAATATCAGGAGCATATAAGCCTGTGTCTGTGTAGCCTATCAATCCCATATTTTTATCGATTCTGTTAATCTCTGAATGATTTAAGAATTGGGAAATTGTTCTACTGGCTACCATCTTTTTTACTGGATTGGAAAAGCTGGTCAAAGCTTTATAATCCTCTACCAAATTATTTGTCTGGATAAATCCATTCATTTTTTTAAAACTCAATTTATCAATCAGCTTATTGACCTTGTTTTGTAGTTTTTCCAAATCTTCCGCAAATACATAAACTCTCAAAGATATCTGAAATACACTGTCCTTCAGATTATCGACATAATCTGAAAATTCCTGTAGTTCCTGTTTTGACTGCAAAGCGCGTCTAAAGGCAGTAAATCGTTTTGCGTCATACTGCTTATCCTGATGTTTTTCAATCATTTTATCGATTTTATCATTTGATTCAGCTGGAGATAAACAATGGCAATCCATAGTAACCAATACATCCTGATAACCAATTACATCATTGAAAAAGCCTGTATGGGTGTATTTATCGAAATCGAAAATCTGTAAACATGTGCAGTACTTATTACCATTGATATAGTATGTTTCATGAAAATTGATTCCTGATTTAGAACATACATTTTTTAAAAAATCCATGTTCTTTTTACTCACTTTAAAATCTTTATGCCTGATAATTTTCAAAATTCATCACCTGTTCACTTTCTTCTATATCTTTTAATTGAAGTATTTTCAAAAAGTCATTGTGTTTATCATCGTAAAAGTGAATATGTGTTCCGTAATCATTCATTTCTGATACTGTAAGAGGAGATAAGAAATAAAAGCTATGTTTCATCTTAAAAGGCTTTAAATCTTCATCATATCTTGCAATTGCGACATATCCATCTTTACACTTGAAAATTAGAACCAATGTAAAATCATGTACATTGAAATAAAATTCAATATTGTTTTCCACTTCTTTAATTCGATTTTCATTTTTAAGTTCTTCTGGTTTTAATCGTTGAAACCATTCAATCATCTTTCCTGATTTTACAAGTCGTACCCTGTAATCACGTGGTTTTAATTCCAAACTTTCACCTCATTTCTTACATAATGTTATTGTTTAGTTCCATCATCAAATTTTGTAGTTGTTCACCCTTTATTCTGTTAATTCTTAAAAAGGAAGGTGCAAATTTTTCGAAGTTTGACATCAAATCTTCTGAGATATAGAAATACATTGTTGTATATCGAATCCGATTGTGAAATTTCATCACTTCGATTCTCTCCAGCATACGTTCTTTTAAGCCTTCGTTACTTTCTTCTTTTACACGTTTTTCAAAAAAATCAATGTTTTCATCCAGATTATTCTTTTTCTGTGACACGAACTGAATTTTGATATCACCCTGTAAAGTCTTAATCAATTCATTCATGCGATTTTCATTTCGTTCATCCATTGAATAATCCAGTCCGTTTGCTTCAATGTAGCTACATTCAAATACTCCATACAGTTTATTTTCCTGTGTCTGTATCATGTCGTTTTGAATATCAATTACACCGCTGGAACGTACACTTTCTGCCAATAAATAATCTTGTTTTTCTTTTGCCTTGGTCTTTTTAACTTTGACCTCTGGTTTATGTTTTAAAGGGTTTCTCATTTCACATGCCACAACCTTTCTTTATCGTACTTTTCTTTTGTGTATTGCATGGCATATATAAGGCGCATATATCCAATCGAGCCATGATTGATTCTGGATGGTAAGATGGCATAGGCTGTACACAATACATATAAAGCAGTCAATACAGGAGATAGCCAACTGTGTACATGACTTGAAATCACTTTATCTCCAAGTAATACAACAACCATCACCATCATGATTGCCTGAAAGGGAACTGCACTATCTTTAAAATTATTTGTCTTTGCTGAACTTGGAACAGGTACTCTCATTTTCTTTTTCCTCACTTTCTATTTTTGCTTCCGAAATAACATGACCGACTAAAGCCACTAAAATTGCAAATAACATTATCAGGGAAACGTATAGAACAATGATGATCCATGCTGGTACATTCATTGTTTCTCACGTTCCTTTTCTTTCTTTAAAAGGTAGGTTGTAACAACAGGAGATATGAATGGTACAAGAAATATTGATAGAAAGAAAATCCCTAACCATAAAATTTCAATATTTGAAAATAACATATATGAAATCCCTACTATTCCACATACCGCAAAAAATGAAAGCAGTGAATCCTTCAGTGCATTTATACAGGAAAAGGAAAGTCCACACTTATTTGTTATGTAGTGCATGAAACTTACTAAAAAGCAAACAAAAGAATAACCGAGATACCAAATTTTAAAAACATTAAAAACTTCATATTTGTCATATCCCATTTTTTCATAATAAGAAAAAAAATCAGGATTCATTATCTTTATTCTTCCCACCATATACGCCACGTAATACAATATGAATAAACTGACTATGATTATCTTTATCACTGACTCTTTCTTATATTCTAAATAATATTGTTTCCATTTCTGCATACTGTTACCTACTCAAAAGGGAGTTCTCCATAATCCTCTGTGAATTTTTCACAGATTTTTTCATACTCTTTTTCGTCAATTTCTAATTCTGTTCCGCAGTATGGACAAGCAATTAAGGGGTTTGTATTTACGTAACTATAATAATATTCTCGTAATTCTAGTTTTAATCCACACTTTGGACACTCACCAAAAAATGGAGAATATTCTTCTTTTAATATCACTTTCATTCTTCCTTATCCTCTTCGTCATTTTCTATATGTGGATTATATTCATCGTTATTTTCATATCCTTTACCATCACCTAAATTTTTATTTTTCTGTTCATCCAGAAATTCATCCATTTCATTATTCTGGTCATTGTTAAAGGAATGATTAGGTTCTTCCAGAAGATTTTCATCATAGATTCTTTTTTTCTCGTCCTCTAAAAGATTTTCAAATTGCGGTTTTTCCTCAACTTCCGTCTGTTGAATGTTATTATTATCAGGTTTTTGTGGATTTGATTCATCATACGTTTTTGGTTGTTCATCCTCCATAAAACTTTCTTCTTTCTTAGCCGTTTCATAATTATGTTCATCCTTGGGTGGTGCTGGCAAAGCAAGTCTATTTTCTTCTTCTTCATTTACACGTCTATTTGCACTGTTTTCTTTAAATTCTTTATAAGCCGACTTACCATCTTTATAAGCAGTTGTTCCTCTGTCTTTGATAAAATGACCGCCAGCTTTTGCACCTGAACCTACCATTCTTCCTAATTGATGAGCCATAAACATATTTTTCAAAGCACTCATTGAGCCATCATCAATACCCAAAAAATCATTGATGAAGCCAGAACCTGTAATAATTGACATTCCGACTGAAAGAATTAAAACCCCTTGTACCAATACATTCTTTTCAAAACTGTTCATAATACCTGTCGAAATAAGGGTGAATAATTGCATACTTGCATAAAGAACCACAAATCCTAATGCTGTAGAAACACCTTCTTTTAGCACTTTACCAATATGTGATACATCCATGAATCCTTTTCCTAGCGCAAATTGACCGAATACATAGAAACTCAACCAGTTATACAACAAATAACCGATTTTAAAAACAGCCATTAAATAAATAAGGAAAGTAATAAAACAAAGCATGTTAATATAAACCCAGTTAGGTTTAAAGCGGTAATAGCTGATTTCAAACATTCCCAGAAAACCACCATCTAAATCTTTTTCCACTTTATCCCAATTATTTGTTCCTTCAGCGACATCCATTTCAATCGTGTAAAACTGATTCAATCCACCTTCGCCATCTTTTTCCAAAAGTACATCCGTATTCAAATATTTCAGCTTTTCTTTAGGTACATCCTCCGCACTCAATGTAATCAGCTTATCTTTCTTCAAGGATTGCTCAAAATCATATGTGTTATCCAAAAATATCTTTTCGGATGTCAGAAAGTCTTTCTTGCTAAATACATCACCTGTTATTGACATCAAGTCATTCTTGGCGGTATTCATCAAAGAAAACAACGTTGAGAACGTAGCTACAGCCATAAGTACCAGAAATCCGTTGTACAGTGTCTTTAAATTGTTTTCTAACTTGAAAAGACGAATCACTAATACAACCACAAAGCAGATAAATAAAATTGAATACAAGACAGTTTGTATATTTGTCATGACACCTGATAATAGGGAAGAAAGACCATTTGTTTTTCCTTCCGTATCCACTGCCATGAAATCAAATTTTGCAACTTCATTAAATCCTGTTTCTGCAATATCTAAAAACCATTTCATCAAACCATACAGCCAATTTCCTATTCCTCGTAATGTACCAGTCAGAAAGTTATTTGTTTCCATTTGCTCATATACACCATCTGGTACATCATTTATATCTTTGGCATAGACGGAAATGGTTGAAAAAATCGAAATACATAAACCAGATAATAGAATTGCCCATGATTTCCATTTTACTTTTCTCAATTTTTCACCTCATTTCTTCTCAAAAGAAGAAAAGCACACCAGTTTTCCTGATGTGCTTAATCTTGTTAAATACCACTTTTGAATATGTTCCAAATTGGACTTGCATATTTCAAAATAAAATACCCAATTGCCACATATACAATAATTTGTTTTGCAAGGTCTTTTTTACCAATAGCAAAGAGTACACCACAACCAACAACACCAACCAATCCTAAAATCTCAATCAGCCCTAATGCCTGTTGTTCTGCTGTGTTTGCCAAGTTCTGTGCCTTTTCCCCTAAACTTTCTGCATGGGCAATCAATGTTTCCTGAAGAAGCATTGTTCCTCCAGCAAATAGGGAAATGAAACCATAAACGAATTTATTCTTCCACGATTTTAATTTATGCACGTTTATTTCCTCTCTTTCTATCGTGTGTCAATCTGTATATCATCATTCCAAATCCTACTAATGCAGAACTCATCAATAAAGCTTTCATGGAAGTTTCAGCCATATTTGTTGCCGTATCTACAGGTGGTGTAGTAGGTGGGAAATTGATAGTTACAGTCTGTCCTTCATCTTCCAAATCTTCATGGCTTGTCAAAAGGTTTCCTTCCATGTCATATACTTTTTCAAAAACCACTAAATCTTTACCAACCAATTTGTCAGAATCCACTGTAAAGGTAATTTCTACAGAACCAGAACGTTCTGTCAATTCAATTTCCTTTTCAACTGTTAGACCTTCAATTTCCTTACCTGTCATTTTGTCTATGATTGTTCCTACAAACTTATAGGTTGCTGGTGGGAAGTTTTCATATTCGACAACATCCTTTAATTCAACTTTACCTTTCGGTGCAATTTCTTTTTCACCATCAATAGAAGCAGTTGTTCCAATTTTGTAATCATGTGGTTTTACAGTTACAGTCTGTCCTTCATCTTCCAAATCTTCATGGCTTGAATAAAGATTTCCTTCTTCGTCATAAACCTTTTCAAAGACTACTAAATCTTTACCAGCAAATTTATCAGAATCCATCTTCGTTTCTACAGAGAATGAGCCATCCATATTCTCAACTTCTACATCCGTAGATTTTATCGAATCTTCAATAGCTTCACCTGTTTCTTTATCCATGATGGTGGTTTCTACTTTATAAGTTCCTTTTTTAAAGTTCTTATAAGAAATTTCATCTTTCAATGTTATTTCACCTTTC
>OGRO01000253.1_pt1 | contig 54432 bp, 64 predicted proteins | sample 1553451 | NCBI WGS metagenome assembly OGRO01 (sample SAMEA2580021, study PRJEB22360) | human gut metagenome | reverse complement strand
GCATCATTGACACTACTTTTTACACTTTATTTTTTTCACAGTCTGAATAGTTACCTTTTTTTCTGTCAAATTCTGGAATTCAAAGGAATTTACATTGAAGAAATAGACATCATTTGATATAATGATATAAGGTAAGATACGTAGGTGATGCAAGTGAGAGATAGAAAGGGACAAGCATTGGTAGAATTTGTGATTATTCTTCCAATCTTATTATTGGTTGTTATTTCTATGATTGACTTTGGTAACTTATTGTACCAAAAGTATCAGTTAGAACAAGATTTAGAGTATATTAGTGATCTTTATATCGCAAATGATACGAATGCATTAGAACAAGAAAAACAAAAGTTACATGTTACAACAGTGGAAGATGGCTCTTTTGTAACATTGCAAGTGCAAAAGGAAGCCAATCTTGCTTCACCTATTTTAAGAAGAGTATTAGGAGATCATTATCAGATTGAGACTTCTAGAAAGTTATATCTTCAAGAGGAAGAAGAACAATCAAACTCTGAAGAGGAACCAGAATCATCTCCTTCTACAAAAGAAGAGGAAGATACAGATGAACAGACAGAATGAAAAGGGACAGACATTAGTTTCTTTTGCGCTCATCTTACCCATCTTAGTGATGTTATTTGCTCTTGTTATTGATACTGGATATACGTACTTAGAAGAGAAACAATTAAAAGACGGGGTATTGATTGGATTAAAATATGGCATGAAACATCATGAGGAAGATGTAAAAGATCAAGTTAGAGAATTAATTGTAGAAAATGTCGATAATATTTCTATTTTAAATATTTATATGGAAGAAAATCAGATTAAGATTCAAGCAAAAAAACCAAAGAAAAATATTTTTACAAGTATGTTTTTAAATGATTCTTCTGAATTAGAAGTGATTTATACAGCTTATTTAAATGAAGATGAATGGAAAATTGTAAAGGAGAGAGGTTGAAATGGCGGTAAAGCAAGCAACAGTAATTACAGTAACAGGAGTAAAGGGTGGTGTTGGTAAGACAACAACAACTTTAAATCTTGCTGGAGTATGTGCGAATAAGAAGTTAAAAACATTGATTATTGATATGGATTTATATAGTGGGGGAATTGCTCTTTCTTTAAAGGTAGATCCAGAGAAAGATCTTTTCCATATTACGGATGATATGAATAATAACCGTTTTGATTATATTGAAAATTATGTTACTCCATATCATGAGTATATTGATTGTATTACTGCTCCAGTAGATCCTCGTAAATCTAATTTAATTGGTAGTAATTATATTGACTTAATTTTAGGAAGAGCAAAAATGAAATATGATGTGATTTTAATTGATACCAATCATATTTTAAGTGAAATGAATTTAGTTGTAATGGATGCTTCTGATGAGATTTTATATATTATGAGTAATGATCCAGTCGATGTAAAGAATATGAAGACCATGGTTGCGATCTTAAAAGATATGGATCGTACCAATTACAAGATTATTTTAAATGAATCATCAGATGTAGAAAAAGATTGTTTTGGTAAAGCAGATATTAAGAGCTTATTAAAAGCTACGATTGACTACGTCATTCCAAATAGTTTCTATCAAAAAGATGTAGATGATTATGTATTGGATGGTAAGATTATGACAATGACAAAGGGTATTCAAGCAAAAAATAAAAAAGCAATGAAAGTATTTTCTATGATCATTGATGCTTGTATCGGAAAGAAGGAAGAAACGAAATGAAAAAGTTTACGGATACATTTAATGTTCAACCCCAGACAAAGTCTAAAATATATAGTGGGAATGACTATGATGCTTTTCAAAATAAAGAATTGCTAGAAACATTACGTAATAAAATCATTCAAAACTTAATTGATCATAAAGTAGAAGCCCATGGCACAATGGATGAATTTGTCAAACAACAAATTGATCAAACCTTAGAAGGATATGATTTAACAAGTGTTGAAAGAAATCATATTTATAACTTAATTGATAATGAATTAAATGGCTATGGCCCTATTACAGAGTTATTAGAAGATAAAGATATTACTGAAATCATGGTCAATGGAATTAATGAAGTTTATATTGAAATCGATGGTCATGTTGTCCGTGATGAATCAGTTAGTTTTATTAATGATGACCATATTGTTCGTACCATTCAACGTATGATTCAACCACTAGGTCGTACCATTGATACAGCTAATCCAATGGTAGATGCCAGATTAAAAGATGGTTCTCGTTTAAATGCAGTCATTCCTCCTTTATCTTTAAAGGGACCAGTTATGACGATTCGTAAATTTAAACCAGATCTAGAAAGTATTGATGATTTCTTAAGAACAGGTACATTAACACCATATATGGCAAGATTTCTAGAGGCCTGTGTCAAAGCAAAATTAAATATTATTATCTGTGGAGGAACAGGTAGTGGTAAAACTTCTTTATTAAATGTATTATCTAGTTTTATTAATCCTGCAGAACGTATTATTACGATTGAGGATGCAGCAGAATTACGTTTACATCAGGAACATGTGATTTCTCTAGAAACAAGATTAGTCAATTATGAGGGAAGTGGAGAAATCACCATTCGTGATTTAGTAATTAATTCTCTTCGTATGAGACCAGATCGTATTATTGTTGGAGAAGTACGTGGGAAAGAAGCATTTGACATGTTACAAGCCATGAATACAGGACATACTGGTAGTATGACCACCATGCATGCCAATGGCCCTATAGATGCTTTAAATCGTCTCGAAACAATGATTTTAATGGCTGGTATGGAAATCCCAATTCGTGCCATTCGTGAATATATTGAAAATGCAATTCATATTGTCATTCATATCTCTCGTATGGCAGATGGAAAACGTAAAATCGTTGATATCTCAGAAGTCGTCGGATTTGAAGGAGACGAAATCAAATTAAAACCAATCTTTACATTTACACAAACCGGTGTCTTAGATAATGGAGAAGTAGACGGTGAATTTAAATTATTAAAATATGTACCAAAGGTATATCAAAAAATTAAAGCCGCTGGTATTGATGATTTAGAAGATATTTTTGGAAAATAAAAGGGGTGAATGAAAATGAATGAAAATCCTATCATGTCAACATTTAGTATCAATCAAACAGATAAACCAACCAATCAGGATTTAGCGGTCATCTTTCACCCTTCTAGTATGGTTGCTCGTTATGAATATGTAGTTACCAAAGATGGAACAGCGGGTACCTCAATCCCTGTTACTGGTAATGTCGATGTTCCTATTTATTTATTAGAGAGTGGAGAATATCAAATTACAGTTCGTACTTATGATCAAACGGGAGCGCTTTTAGAAGAAAAAAATAGTGGTACTTATGTCATTGATAAAGAAAAACCTAGAATCAATGTCGGAGAACGTTCTTTGACAATGGAACTAGGAAGTACCTTAAAACCCATGGAAGGAATTGTTGTTACAGATAATCATGATGGGGATCTATTAGATAAAGTTACAACAAATTATGATAGTCTTGATTTTACAACTCTAGGATTAAAAACACTAACTTATACGGTTACCGATGAAGCTGGAAATACCGCAACAGAAAGTATTACCATCAACGTAATAGAATCAACAAGTAATCAATTACAACTAACCCAAATTAGTATTATTACTATCTTATTTATTATCATTATTATTATTTTAAGATATCGTCATATGTTAGCTTTAGAAAAAAGAATTTCAAAGTATGCCCTAGAACCTCTTGTTGATACTTCCAAATCTGTCTTTGATAAAATCTTAGATTTCTATTATCAAATTGTATTAAAAATCTCCCATGTCTTAGAAAAGTCTGTTTTCTTAAAAAAATATGCGAAAAAGTATGATAAATATGCAGGAACAGTAAACAAACGATATAAAAAGGGTATGCATTTTATTGCCAGCAAACTGATTATTGCCGTCTTCTTTTTAATCATTGCCATCTTTGCTAAGACATTGCAATATGAAGTATTAACATTCTATGAAGCTTTGATCCCATTTATCATTGGATTTGTTATGCCAGATATCTTATTTGTCTATCAGTATAAACGCTATCGTAGTCGCATAGAAAATGATCTCTTACAAGCAATTATTATTATGAACAACGCATTTAAATCAGGGAGAAGTATTACTCAGGCAATCCACTTAGTCACAGAAGAATTAAAAGGGCCAATTGGAGAAGAATTTAAAAAGATGGAACTAGAACTTTCTTTCGGATTATCAATTGATGTTGTATTTAAACGTTTCTCAAATCGTGTAGATTTAGAAGAAGTTTCTTATTTAACCGCATCTCTTTCTATTTTAAATAAAACGGGAGGAAATATTATTAAAGTATTCTCGTCTATCGAAGATTCTTTATTTAATAAGAAGAAGTTAAAATTAGAAATGATGTCATTAACAGGATCTTCTCGTATTATTATGTATGCATTAATCATTGTTCCACTCTTATTTATTGCCTTTGTATCAATTATTAATCCAACATACTTCTTACCATTATTTACATCACCATTAGGTATTTTATTAATTGTAATTATGTTGGTTTTATATGTTGCTTATATTTATATTGTGAGAAAAATTATGAAAGTAAGGATGTGATAGGATGAACCAAGAAGAAAAAAGCGGTGGTATGATCGCGAAAATCTATCGTGATAAAGATATTCAAAAAGTAGATGCGAAAATGAAAATGTTAGGTAGTTTTCAAAAACTAGATACTTATTTATTTTTAAACATTCGTTTCATTTCTAGTATTGTCGTATTCTTACTATTTATCTTTTTCTTTCAATATGGTTATTTATTAGCGCCATTCTTAACTGTGATATATTATTATCTATTTACTTATTATTTCATTGATGCACCATTAAAAAAACGTATCAAACAATTAGATCATGATGCTTTATATTTCTTTGAAATATTAACTTTAACCTTAGAATCAGGAAGAGACTTGGAACACTCTTTAGAAGTTACTGTAGAAAATGTCGATACAGAAATCTCTAGAGAATTCCAACAAGCTCTCTATGAAATGAAATTTGGTAAATCTCTATTAGAAGCATTAGAGGATATGAAGAAAAGAATTCCCTCTGAGACCGTGAATAATATTGTTTTAAATATGACACAGACCAGTTTATTTGGAAATAGTATTCTAGATACTATGTATCATCAAATCGATTATTTACGTGAAAAACAAATCTTAGAAATACGTGGAGAAATTAATAAAATTCCAAACAAAGTAAGTATGATTTCTGTTGTATTTGTGGTACCACTGATCTTATTAATGATTTTAGGACCATTTATTATGAATTTACTAGCATAATTAGAATAAATATATTATAATGATAGAGAAAGAAGGTAGTCATATGTATCATTTTATTGGAATAAAAGGGACAGGAATGGCCGCTCTTGCTCAAATTATGAAGAATTTAGGCTATGAAGTAAAGGGCAGTGACATTACAGAACATTGTTTTACAGATGATGCATTAAATGCAGCTGGAATTTATGCTTTGCCATTTGATGCGGACAATATCAACGAAAATGATATTGTGATTCGTGGAAACAGTTTTACAAGTGAGAATAATGTAGAAGTCAAAAGAGCAGAGGAATTAGATGTTAAGATGTATGCTTATGAGGAAATGGTTGGAAAATTAACCAAGATGTTTCAAACCATTACTGTTGCAGGATGTCATGGAAAAACAACAACTTCTTCGATGCTTGCTCATACATTATCTGAAATTTGTGGTTGTAATTATTTGATTGGCGATGGAACAGGATATGCTTCTAAAGAAAATAAATATTTTGTTCTAGAAGCCTGTGAATATAAAAGACATTTTCTCGCATATACACCAACATATGCGATTATTACCAATATCGATCTTGATCATGTCGATTATTTTAAAGATATTGACGATGTCATTTCTGCTTATCAAGAATATGCGAATAAAGCAGAGAAGATGGTCATTGCTTGTGGAGATGATCCCTATACACATTCTTTAGAAGTGAATCCTCCCATCTTCTATTATGGATTAGATGAAGATAATGATATCGTTGCGAAAAACGTAGAGTATAAAGAAACAGGAACAAGTTTTGAAGTCTTTGTCGAAGGAAATTACTATGGATCTTTTGATTTACCATTATATGGAAAACATATGTTGTTAGATGCTTTAGCAGTCATTGCGATTTGTTCTTATGAGAGAATGGATGCGAAAGAAGTATCAAAACAATTAAAAACATTTACAGGTGCGAAAAGAAGATTTCAACAGAAAGAAATTGGAGATATCATCGTGATTGATGACTATGCCCACCATCCAAATGAAGTAAGAGCAACCATCAAAGCAGCAAAACAGAAATATCCAAAGAAAACGATTGTTGCGGTATTTGAGCCATATACATTTGCTAGAGTAAAAGAATTCCATGAAGACTATGTGAAAGCTTTAAATCAAGCAGATTATGCCTATGTGATGGATATCAAAAACGATCGTGATCGTCCAGAAGATTATCCAGGAATTACCAGTGATTTGATTATTCAAGGATTAGAACACGGTGCTCATATCGGAATGGAAGATGTAGATCAATTACTTCAATATCAAAATGCAGTTGTAATATTCATGAGTCCGAAAAATATTTATCACATTCGTGAAGCATTTGAGAAATTAGTAGAAGAAAAACAAAAAACTGATGAGGCTTAATCATCAGTTTCTTTTTGTCTAACGGTAAGAGATTTTCTTCTGATAAGAAGTTTTATAATAAGAAGAAGTCCCAACAATGTGATAATCATCATCGTAGTACGTGAGTAATGGATAACCAGATTGATTAAAATAACAGTTATCTAAAAACACATAACAATATTGTCCAAGGTAAACTTCTGTCTCTTTGTTTAAAAAGCGAAAATAAGACATGATTGCTTCATTTTGCTCCATGGACTTTTGATACTTACTTTGGTAGAGGAGAGCAATATCTTTTTCTATTTGAGTAATTAGATCGTGATTATCTTGAATTCTTCGTTCTCTTTGATAAAGGATTTCTATATGAGATAAGAAGTTTTCTAAATCCAAAGAGGGATTGATATCTAATAGAGTTTGTTTTAAGACATCAATATTTCCAGTATTCATCATATCATAGAAAGGCTCTGTTCCAACGAGTTCAATTAAAATACAAGTCATGGCAGAGACATTTAAATTAGAGCGACCTGGTGTCTTTCCATATTCACGACTAATTAAAGAAGCTAATCCTTCACTGAAAGCAGAATACTCTTTTGATCCATCGTAAATGCGCTTGGTTGTCGCATGGGTTAATTCATGTTTAAAAGTATTTTCTTCTTCCTCCACAGAAAGATTTTGATCTAATAATAGAAGATGGTTCGCATAAGCCCCTTGAAGTGTTTCATCAGTGAATTGGATTGTCTCTACTTGTAATTGATTCAAAGCATCGAAAAGATAGTCCGGATCTTGTTGTATTCTGATAACGAGAAAATCAAATAGATCAAAAACCCAGTATTTTTGTAACTCAGAAAGGGTTGGATTGCCATCGACCAGTCGTTCTAGTTGTGTTCTAATTTCTTCTACACTTTGTCCCTTATAGAAAGGATTCTCCTCTAATGTTTGAATATTTTTTAATTCAATCGCATCATAAGTATAATCTTGATACCAATTTTTAGAAACACCAGAATGGAGAATTGCTTCTCCTTCGTGACAACCACTACATAAAGTAATTCCACTCGCTAGTAATAATTTGGATATATTTCTCATCAATTTGTTTCGATTCATGTTGTTCACTTCTTTCTATCCATCTGTCCTTTTATTATAAAAAAATCAGAATGGAATGTAAAGATAGATGGGAGAAAAATGAGATATTTTTTACTCAATGATTTCGTGCCTGATTGAAAAAAATACATTTTATCATGCATGATTTTCTTTGGAATTGTAACTAGTTATAATTACGAATATTTATATGGAATACACAGGATTAGATACCTTTATCAGTTAGGATGTTTTACATAACTTACTTGAAAAAGAGGGGAGAGAAAAGAAAAAATTCCACATGGGAATTTCTTATTGTTCTTTTATCTTTTCTGTATTTTTAAAATTGAGTTTTGCTACTTCTTTTAATTTTTCAAATCCATATTGTTCGACAATCTTTTTCGCTGTTTCATCTACCATCTGAGAAGCTCCTTTTGGTAATTTCATCTGTAATTGTTCTTCTAGTTTGTGAAATTCTTTTAAGAAGATATAACGACTAATCAAAGAAGAACAAGCAACACTTAAGAATTTATCTTCTGCTTTGGTAAAGAATGTAATTTTTCTTACAACATGGTCTAATCCTTTGAGATAGTGGTAATAAACATACGGGTTCGCAAATTGATCGACAATCACTGCATCGACTTCTTTTTCTTCTTTTTTTACTTTTTGTAATTCTTGATATAAAACACGATTGTGTAATAATGCTTTCATTTTATTCATATTCATATTTGCATCATATCGTTCATTATAATCATGATTATTTAATACAACACTAGAATAAGAGATCTTCTGAATGATTTTTGGAACAATTTCTAAGATCTTTTCATCACTCATTTTTTTACTATCTTTTACTCCTAGTTCTTCTAGGTAGGGAATGTCCTCTTTGGTTACATAACTTGCGGTAACAACGATTGGTCCAAAGTAATCTCCTGTTCCTACTTCATCACTACCAATTGTTCTTTTGTCGTATAATTTTGCAACCAGTTTTTGGGTTTCATAATCGTCTTTCTTTTTCGTTTCTTTTTTATTTTCACTATTTGTTTCTTCTACTTTTTTTCCAGGGTTTAAGTTCTGTTCCATCTGTTTCCATAAAGCAGCATCAATATCGGCACTAATTCCTTGGAATACGACTTTTCCCGACTCATATAGAGTGACTACTGTATCTGCTTCATCTGCTTGAAATACCGCATAGGGTGGAGTTTTTACTCTTTTTTTATCCTGAAAATATTCGATCATCTTTTCTTTTGTATTCTCACTGATCTTTAATGTAATCGTCATAACATCACCAAATTCATTTTATCACACTTTTCTTTGAAAACAAACTTTTATTTTTTCCATCTTTGTAATATAATGAAAGAGAGGTGGTAAAGTGAATATCATAGATGTCATTATTATTTTATTATTACTCATGGGGGGAATTATTGGATTTAAAAATGGAGTGATTCGCCAAACTGTTTCTTTTGTAGGATTCTTCATTGTACTCATTTTATCTTATTTATTAAAAGATGTTGTTTCTGGTATTTTATATCAATTTGTTCCATTTTTTCAATTCAGTGGAGATTTAGCAGGAGTAACGGTATTAAATATCTTAATTTATGAAGTGATTTCCTTCTTACTTATTTATATCGTTTTAATTGCGATTTATCACGTCATTGTTCGTGCGACAAGAGTTGTGGAAACCATTTTAAAGTTTACTGTGATTCTTGGTATTCCATCTAAATTACTGGGAATGGTTGTCGGTTTTATTGAAGCATATATTATGATTTTTATTGGACTTTATTGCCTATCTATTCCTGTTTTTTCTATTCCAGAAATTGAACAATCTGGTGTCAGAAGTATGATTTTAAATCAGACTCCATTGTTATCTTCTGTAGTAGAGGATAGTTTAAATGTCGTAGATGAATTCGGTGATTTAAAGGATCAATATCAAGATACAACAGATAAGAATCAATTGAATTTAGAAACACTGGATTTGTTCTTAAAATATCATGTAGTAAGTTATGACTCTGCAAAAGAGTTGATTGATAGTGAGAAATTAAAAATAGAAGGAGCAGACTCTATTTTGAGTCAATATGAAGGGAGATAAAATATGTTAAAACATGCGAATGAAAGTAATTTTACAGACATGACAGGAAAGGGGCTTGTCTTAGTTGATTTTTTTGCAACTTGGTGTGGTCCATGTAAGATGTTAAGTCCTGTATTGGAAGATTTAGCAAGTGATCGTGATAGTATTGATATTGTCAAAGTAGATATTGATGAATCTATGAATTTGGCTCGTCAATATGGAATTATGAGTGTTCCAACTTTAGTACTGATGAAAGATGGAAAGATCCTAGCAAAGACAAGTGGTTTTCAACCAAAAGATTCCATTCAAAGATGGATTGATGAACATAAAGCATAAAAAGAATAGATGGTCCAAAAAAGAGATCATCTATTTTTTCTATGGATTTAGGAAAAATGTGATATAATTGAAAAGAGAAATAAGAATTGTGGTGAAGAGTATGTATTTTGATTATTCAGCAACCACTCCTGTATCTGATGAAGTATTAGATACATTTGTCCAGGTGTGTAAGAAGTATCCGGGAAATCCGAATTCTCTTCATCGCCTTGGAGTGGAGAGCCAACGTTTTTTAAATCAAGCAACAGAACAGATTGCGAAATTATTAAAAGTAAAACCAAGTGAGATTATTTATACAAGTGGAGCTAGTGAGTCTAATAATACAGTGATAAAAGGGGTTTGCTTTCGTTATCAAAATAGGGGAAAACATATTTTAACAACCCCATTTGAACATTCTTCTGTTGTAGAACCACTTCATTATTTAGAACAGTTCGGTTTTACAGTAGAATATCTTCCATTATTAGAAGATGGGACAGTGGATTTAGAAGCCTTAGAAAATAAGATGCGTGAAGATACGATTTTAGTCACTGTAGCAAGTGTATCAAGTGAACTTGGCATTTTACAACCAATCACAGAAATAGCGAAAATTGTCAAGAAATATCCAAAGTGTTTTTTTCACGTAGATATGACACAAAACATTGGAAAAGTTCCTTTCTCCTTAGAACAAGTAGATTTCATGAGTATGTCTGCGCATAAGATTTATGGATTAAAGGGAATTGGACTACTTTATAAAAAAGAGGGAATTGATATCGTACCTCTCATTCATGGAGGGAAAAGTACAACGAAATATCGTAGTGGGACACCAGCCCTTCCTTTGATTGCGAGTCTTGCGAAAGCACTCCGCTTGAGTTTGGAACAGCAACCACAACATGACAGAATTGTGGAAGAGAGAAATCGACAGTTACAAGATGGGTTAAAGAAAATTGAGGGGATTGTAATCAATAGTACCAATCGTTCTATTCCCCATATTGTCAATATCAGTGTCGCTTCTGTGAAACCAGAAACATTATTACATGCGTTAGAAGAAAAAGAAATTTATGTTTCTACTAAGAGTGCTTGTACGACGAATACAAGATCTGATGCGGTATATGCCCTTACGAAGGATGAAAATAGAGCCTTGACGACCATACGAATTAGTTTATCGCACATGACGACAGAACAAGAAATAGAAACCTTATTACAAGTATTAAAAGAAGAAATAGAAAGACTAAGATGGTGAAGAGTATGAAGAAAATTGGATTGTTTGTAGTAACAATGATCTGTAGTTTTTTCCTGATCACAAATGTTTCCGCTGCGGATGAAAAAACATTAAATGTTTATTTGTTTCATGGTAGTACTTGTTCCTTTTGTGCTGCAGAACGTGAATTTTTAACGGAGATACAAGATGAATATCCCTATATGCATGTGATTGCTTATGAAGTATGGGAGAATCAGGAAAATGCAGAGTTGTTAGAAAAAGTAAAAGAACGTTTAGATTCTGATAGTAAAGGAGTTCCGTTTTTAGTTGTTGGAGATCGTTCGATTACAGGATTTAGTGATGAAAGAGAACAAGATATTCGTGCTGCGATAGAATATTATGAAAATGAAGAGGCTCCGGATATTGTCAGTGAAGTGTTAAATGGAATTCCAGAAGAAGAACAAGAAAGTTATGAGAGTACGGATTTAGTAGAGGAAACGAAACGAGAAAACTATGAGGCCTTGATTATTGCGGGAATTATTCTATTTGCAATTGCCTTTGTGATCTATTTATATCACAATTCTAAGAAACTGAAGTAGCTTGCTACTTTTTTTCTTTTTTTTAGGACTATATTTTTTTGGAAAAAAATGATATGATAGTAATATCATAGAGTAGGAGAGAATCGTTCATAGAGGAGTAAGAAAGAAAGAAGGAGTGAGTTTTATGAAGAAATTAAAGAAATTATTGGTATTTACTTTATGTATCCTTTTACTGACAGGTTGTACGATGAAACAACAGTATGGAATTAAAATTAATTCAGATAAATCTGTGGAATTAAGTGTTATACTAGCAATGGATAATGAATTGATTGACTATATGATTGCATCTGATGAAGAAGATAGTTCTAGTAGTTATGACGATAGTTATTTTAGCGATGATACTTATGATGGCATTTATTTTAATGATGATACTTATGACGATAGCTATGATAGTACTTACGATGATTACTATAGCGATAGTACTTATGACGATACTTATACTGATTACTATGATGATAGCACTTATAGTGATAGTACCTATGATGATGGCTCATTTGATATTTCAGGAAGCCTTGATGGTAGTGAAGCACCAACGCATACCGATGAAGAAAGATGGGCATATTTGGAAGAAAGCTTTAATTCAAACTACGGAGGAATTCAATCTTTAGAAGAACAAGGATATACTGTAGAAAGGTATGAAGAAGGATCTAATGTCAAAGGATATACTGTAACAAAGAAGTATGATCACATTGATGATTTACTTGCAACAAGTGATGATCCTGTTGCTTTAGAAGATGATATGAGTAGTACAAGTACATTTTTACAGGATCCGAAACTTTTTACAAAGTCTGGAAATCGTTATCGTGTTGAATTTGAAGAGTTATCTGGCAATGAATCTGCTACATCATACAGTGGAATGTTTGATTTTACTATGGTAGTAGAACTTCCATCAAAAGCAATTGATCAGAATGCGACGAGTGTTTCTGAAGATGGAAAAACATTAACATGGAATCTTTTGGAAATGACAGGCGAAAATATTTATTTTGAGTTTGAATTTACCAATATTTGGTTCTATGTTGGAATTGGAGCTGCTGCAATTGTTCTAATTATTGCTGTTCTAGTTGTATTAGCACATGTAACGAATAAAAAGAACCGTTCTAATGGTGGAAAAGTAGGTACGACACCAACACCAAATCCAACGAATGGAATGGGGAATGGAACGATGACAACAATGAATCCAGGACCAGGTGGTGTTTCAACTGCTTCCCAAGGAAATCAAAGTAATCCAGTTCCACCAATGCCACAACCAAATCTAGGAGGAAGTGGAAATGTGGTACCACCGGTTGCACCTCATGTAGAAATGACACAAATTTCTCCAGAACAACCAGTGACATCTACTTCTTTAGGAAGTCAACAAGTGAGTGGAACACAAAAAAATGATATTCCAATTATTGATTTGGGGCAAACGCAAACGAAACCAAGTTCAGCGGATGCTTCAAGTCAACAAGGACCACAAGCATAATAAAAGAAGAAAGTGATTGCGTTCACTTTCTTTTAGTATGAAATTTTTGTTTTTTCTTTTTTCTTTAACCAATCTTTTCCTTCTACGCATCTTGTAACTAACATTGCACTGACACTATCTCCTGTGACGTTGAGACAAGTGGCAGGAGGATCTACTAACCAGCCGATGGTTGCGATGATTGCGAATGCTTCTGGTGGGAATCCATAGAGACTGACAATCAGCATTTCTCCAATGAGACCACCTCCTGGAATACCACTCATGACTACTGCACTGAGTACGGCGATGAGAATTGCGGTAGAAATGGTAAATAGATCTGTAAATGGTTGATTGAAGACACTAAATAAGAAGACGATTTTTAAGATGGCCGCCATAGCACTACCTTCCATGTGCATTGTCGCACCGATTGGAAGGGTTACTTCACGGATATCTTTTGGCACTTTCATTTTCTCTGTTTGTTCTAAATTGGTAGGAAGACTAGCGAGAGAACTTTGAGTGGCAAGAGATGTAACTGTGATTGGAAATTGATGTTTGAAAAAGAGTCTAACTCCTTTTTTACCACCGGCAACATAAGCATAAATAGTATAAAAAACTAGAAAGTAGACAACACATAATAAATAATAGATGACCATACTTTTCGCATAACTACCAATTAAGTTAGGACCGAATTCGCCAATGAGACTGGCAAAATAGGCAGCAAGACCAATTGGTGCATAGTACATAATGATGGTTACGAGTTTCATCATGATGTGAGATAGTGCATTTAATCCATTGGCAATGCCTCTTCCTTTTTCTCCGATGAGACTTGTTGCGATTCCGAATAAACAAGAAAAGATAATGAGTGGTAGCATATGATCTTTAGAGAAGAGTTCTTTAAAGTCACTAACGGTAATGGCAGCAACGATTTGTTCACCGATGTTGGTACTGGATGAATTGGTAATTGTATCTTTGATGATTGTCCCTTTTCCAACTGGGTCGATGAGGAATAAGACAAGTAGCATTAAGATAGCAGCAATCGCACTTGTGATGAAAAATACGAGAAAGACATATTTTAATATTTTTCCTAATCGTTTCATGTCGACCATGTTGGCGACGCTACTGCTGATGGTGAAGAAGACTAGAGGTACAACAATAGTGTACATTAAGTTTAAAAATACTTCACCAAATGGTTTTAAGATACTTGCTTTTTCTCCAAGAATGATTCCTAAAATACAACCGAGGAGAATAGAACAGAGTAAGATGATTGGAAAGAGATAGTTTTTCCATTTTTTCACATATATAACCCCCTAACAAAGTATATGTGAAATATGTACGATTTGACATTTAATTTGAGATATGATAGGATAAAATCGTTTTGAAAGGGGAAGATACTTATGTCAAATGAGAATTTGTCGATAGATGAATGGTTAGAACAAGTATATCAAGATGCGAAAAAAGAAGCAGAGGAACAAATCCGTTCTGGAAAAAAAGAGGAGTTAGTTCATGAGTTAGAGGACTATAAAAAAACAATTTTAGGTGTTGCTCCTGTGAGTCAAGGAACTGCTAATATTGAAACGATAAAAGTAACTCCTGTTCAGTCTCAAATGGAATCAGATGATTCTGAACTTGCGAGAGCACTTGAGGAATACAAGAAAGCACATGCAGCAAAAGAGGCTCGTACTCAAATGGGACAAGAAAGCCTTGAAAACAATTTATTCGAACAAGTATCAGATTCAATAAAGACAAAATAATTGTCTTTTTTTTCTATCGTACGAATGGGTGCCTTTGAAAGATATGAGACCAAATATTTGATGGATTGGTTAGAAGAAATTGTGGGACACATTTTAAAATCATCACATATATTATTGTGAGGGGTGATATTGTGGCCACATATAAAGAAATTGTAACAAAAGCTGTGATTGGAAAGGGAAAGAAATATTTTAAAAATAGTTATTCTTTGACACCAGCGGATAAACCTTCTAATGTACTTGGTTGTTGGGTAATTAATCATCTGATTACACTTGGTGATAAATTCGATTAAAACCTTTATTTTATAAGAGGTTGGAGTGATTTGTGATTTTAGATTTTTCTCAAAATAACTACTGTTATAGATTATTTTGGAGGTAGTAAGATGTTAAAATCAAAAATATGTAGAGGAAGTGTATTCGGTCCTTATTCATCTTCTTTTACAGGAATGTTAGAAGATGTTAAAAATGATTTGAAGGATAAACAGATAAATGCTTGTGATGTAGGAAGTTTAGATGGAAAACATTCTTTTCTAATTGCAAGATTTGGGTTTAAAGTTGATTGTTATGAAACGAATCAGTTTTATATTGATGGAGGACAAGCTGATTATCCTTATGTATATGATAATAATATAAAATTTGAAAAAATTGAAGTATATGGTTTAAAGAGAAGATTAAAACTAAAATTTAATACTAATTGTGATAATATTACAGTTGTTGAAAAAAATTTTTATAAAGATAATCAGAATCAATATGATTTTGTATATACTTATCGTTCATTGTCAAGAGAGTGTTATGCAGATATACCTATGAACGAAAAAATTCAAAAATTAAAAAATGCTGTAAAGGAAAAAGGAATTTTGTATATTGAATATTTAATCGAAACAGAAAGCGAGAAAGATTCTAATAGATTTTTGAAACGTGGACAAATGGAAGAATATTTTAATCGTAAAGGATGGAAAATATTTTATTGTACAGAAGGGGATTATTGTGTTAAAGAACGTCCTAATCTTGTTTATAAGGATTTTCATTTTCATAATGTTGGTCGTATAAAAGTAATGAAAGATAAAAATAAGAAACTTGATTTTTATAAAATTAATTTGTTTTTTTGAAAATATCCTGTTTTGGATATTTTTATTTTGTCAGAAAGGGGAGGAAAATATGGTTTTTAAAGTTGAAAGAAATAAGAATTATACAATTATGAGTAATATTCATTTGAGAGATAAAAATTTGTCTTTAAAAGCAAAGGGATTACTTTCGTTCATGTTGTCCTTGCCTGAAGACTGGGATTATTCCCTTGCTGGACTTTGCTCCATATGTAAAGAAGGTAAAGACGCAATACGTTCCACATTAAAAGAATTAAAAGAAAATAAATATCTTGTTATAGAAAAAAATAAAAATACAAAAGGTTTATTTGAATATACTTATATTATTTATGAAGAGCCACAAATTATCGAAAAAAGTAAAGAAATTTATCCAGATACGGAAAATCCATATATGGATAGTCCAGATATGGAAAACCCAACACAAATAAATACTAATAAACAAAATACTAAAAAACAAATAGATAAAGAAGATAAAGAAAAACATAATATTTTAACTTTGGATTTAATAAAAAAAGGCTATATTCAAAACGACGATATACAGTCTTTTTTTTATGATGATTTGTTTGATGAACTCTGTAGGCAATATTCATATCAAGATTTAATAAAAATTAGTCATTATATTATAGAAAAGGTAATTGATAGAAATTTTAAAGATGAAAACAATAATATTATCGATAATAAATTTAGATACTTTAAATCGTCAATGTTTAATAATATTGATAAATTGGAGAGTTTAGAGGAGATAGACTGGGATGATGATGTTGGGTGGTACAAAGATAATGACGAAATTGAATTAGATATATAAAAAACAAGCTATTAGCTTGCTTATAAATCTTTAATAAAGTTATATGTCTTCATTAGTTGTTCATTTGATAGATTTTTATTTTTTAATAAATCAATTATTTCGTTTATTGTTTTAGTGTTATTAATATCATTAAATTCAATTACACCTTTTTCCATACATATATTAACTAAGTCTTCTAATTCTTGTACTTGAAGATTCATTGCTTGAGCAAGTTTAGAAAACATTGTAGAAGAAACACCATTTTTGCTTGTTAATCTCCTTAATACAATTTTATTAATGTATGATCTTGTTATATTACCAGATTTTGCTAGATCACTTTGAGTTTTACCAGTAGTATTTAAATAATTTGAAACTATAATTCCTAATGCTTCATTTCTTGTCATTTTCTACCTACCTCTTTCTATATTATTTTACTATTAATTAAAAAAAATGTCCACAGTAGGAAACTTATATATAAAAATATTTTTTGTGAGTGTAAATTTAACTAAAATGTTTCCTGCTGTGGACAACGTGAAATTTTTTTGATATTATAAAGGTAGAAGTATTAAGAGTGGAGGCGATGTGTAATCGAGGAGTGGCTTTTCCACCCTCAAGAAAAGAGGTGATTTAAATAAAACAGTCTTCATGCGATAATGGAAGTATATTAATTAATGTTTGTACAAAGAAGAATGATAAGAATACTAAAGTAACTTTATCTAGTCAGTTAGATGATGAATCAACCGTCCGAATTCTTAAAGAGTGTATAAAACAGATTGATGAGAGAGGGAAAGCCACTCATACCACTCAAAATAAAGGAAGGAAAAAGTAAGTATGACTAATGAAATTGTAGTTATAAAAGTAGTAAATGAAGTAGATGAAGTAGTAAATGAAGTACAAAAATATATTGATTCTAAAGAAAGTATGGATTACTTGGCATTATCAATATTATTAGAAAAACTAAATGTGATAATAAAAGACTATAAAGCTACAAGCTATGATCTTTTATGCACAAATTCATTAGCAGTAAAATTAGAAAAATTATTAAATGCAGTAGCTGTTATAGGTACGATTTCTATTGAAAATGAAGATGTTTTAGATAGTAGTGTAAAACTTCTGGGTGATTATGCTGATTCAATAGAAAATAAATAAAAATGTACCGAGGCTGTATAGAAAAATCTATACAGCAATTTAATCTCATCTGGTGGTATTGACATTTAAAAAAATATATATTATTATTTAATTGTAGTATGATAGCAGTACAAGGATGGTGATGCTTATACAAACATAGTTAGGTAGGACTTATTTTTTTAGTAGCAAATGTTTCCTAGTAGGGACAAAAAGATATAATTATTTTTTTAATTAAAATGTTTCCTAGTAGGGACAGAAGGGAGGGATAACGGTATTATTTTAAATTGTTCAACTGTAGTATTATGAAGTAATACTTGTTGAAAGGAAGAATTATATGTATTCTAAAGATTCTGAAGTAATTCCAAAATGGATTATTAATCATTTAACTAGATATGGAAATTGTTCTTGCGATAGAAAATTTATCAAAAGTATTGGAATAGAAAATTTATTACAGCAATTGGAAAGAGAAGGATTTAATTGTGAACTTAGGATTGTATATGAGAATCCAAAATCCAAATATAAAAAGAAAGTAAAATATCCAATAGACGCTTATTATATTTTAGAAGAAATTACCCCTATTAAAATTTACTATTTATGAAGAATTACAAAAGAGGAGATATTTATTTAATTTCTTTAAATAATCAATTTGGATGTGTGCAAGGAGGAAGAAGACCTTGTTTAATTATACAAAATAATTTAGCAAATACCTTTTCACAAAATTTAATAGTTATTCCAATAACTTCTAAAATGAAGAGAACAGATTTACCAACACACGTTATGATTAATAATAATCAGATAGCTTTATGTGAGCAAATTATGACTATTTCAAAGCATCAAGTAATATGCTATCAACAGACTTTAAATCGTAGTGCTATGAAAGATATAGATCATGCTATTTCTATATCACTATCATTGGAGGAGAAAAAATGAAAAAACTAAAGCAGTTTTATAAGGACTTATATGATAGTAGTGCTATGGAGTACTGGAAAGATGAAGGAAATAATAAAAGAATGCAAACATATCATAAAATATCTAATTTATTAAAAATATTAAGAACATTTATATTAATGGTTTCTCTATTTATATTTATACTATTAATTACTCAAAGTATTATATATTTATCTGGAGTAACAATATTTAATATGGATATGATTATACATTTAATTACTGATGTATATAATGTAATGATTATAATGCTTATATTTGGATTAGTATTTATGATAATCAAGAAAAAATTAAATGAAAAAGAATTATTAACAATGTTTGCTATAGGATTTTTATTATTACCAGAAGTCGTTCTATTAGTTGTACATTTTGCAGTATTTGGTAGTTTTATGTTTAGCTTTTATTATATGGTTATCCTTATCATAATAATGATTTTAATTGGTCATTTTATTACTAGAATAGATGAATTATATAATATTGCTACAGGTAGTAATGAATTAAAGATGAAAGGAAAGGATAAGAAGAAATGCAAGGTAAAGTAAAATGGTTTGATGCGAAGTTAGGATATGGATTTATTCAAAGTGAAGAAGTTGATAATGATATTTATGTACATTTTTCTGAAATAGTTATGGATGGATTTAAGACTTTAGATGAAGGCGATATTGTAAATTTTGATTATGATTCAGAGATGAAGAAAGCAATTAATGTGTATGTGTTGAAAAAAAGTGATATTGTGAAAGAAGCATAGTAATGTGCCAACTTTCTGAATATGTTTTATCAGAAATAAATGAAGAAAAAACTATTGCGAACGGTAAAAAACTATGTAGTCGATACCAACCATTGGTAGAGAGGCATTTAAAAAGGATTTTAGTTACTCCTATGAATTCTACCAGCTTAGTAAAATTTTCCAATCAAATTAGAACTAATAATTCGTTTGAAAATAAAATCATTAAAAGACTAGAGTTAAAAGAAGATAATGTGGGTAGATTTATTAAATCTATTTTTGACATAAAAAAAGTTGATAAAATATTAGGAGAGTTGCTAATATGTAAATGTTTTTATGGAATGACAGATGCACAGATTTCTGATAAAATGAAAATAGCAGAGAGGACTGTTCGCAAATATAAACAAAAGGCATTTTATTTACTAGCAATCTATAATAATAAAGTTTCATATATTTATGAAAAAACAATTGAATTTTATATAAACTAGGAGTATATAATGTGGCTTTGCCACATTTACATAGAATTATAAAGTGGGGTGAAGTGAGATGAAAAAGAAAAAAATTATAATTGGAATCTTAATAGCAGTTATATTAATTTTATCTGTAATAATATTTATTATTTTAAGTAAGCCTAAAATAGAATTAAAACATGAGAATTATGTGTTTGAATTTGGAGAATCTGTATCAGCTGTTCCTTCATATTATTTGAAAAATGGAAACAAGACTAATGATCTAAATAATTATAAACTTATATTAAATAATAAACTGGAAATCAAAGATAAAAAAATACTTTCTAAAGATGAAAAATATTTAATGGTCGGGAAGTATGATTTATCTATTAAATATAAAAAAGAAACTAAGTCTTTTAGTATTGAAGTAAAAGATACTAAAAAGCCAGAGTTTAAAGAGGCACCAGAAAAAATAACTTTAGAGCAAAATTCAAAGAATGTTGATCTAACAAAATTTTTTGATGCAGAGGATTTATCTGAAGTTAAGTTGTCAATTAGTGGAAATTATGATATATCTAAATTAGGAAATTATGAATTAAAAGTTATTGCAACTGATAAATATGATAATAAGAGAGAAATAAAATTTACACTCGAAGTAATAGATTTAGAATCAGCAAAGGAAGAAGGTAAAGTTAGTAAAACTATTGATGGCACAATATATAAAAGTGATGCAATGATTGACTATGAGAATGCTAAAAACAATCCTGACCCTTCTTCAAGCAATAATACTAGTACAAGTAAAAATAACAATAATACAACAAGTAATAATAAAAGCAATCAATCAAGTAACAATACTTATCAGCAATCATCAGAAGGCTATAGAAGAGATATTGCTAGCACATACGCATCTCAGATTAATGCGTATAGAAGACAGAATGGATTATCAGAATTACCAATTACAGCAGAAGCACAAGCAGAAGCTGACATGAGAGCTAAACAGATTGTAAGTAATTACTCACATAATGCTTCTTACGGATTCGGTGAGAATATTGGTTATGGTACAGCAGGAGGGAATTTTTTTGAAGCATGGAAAAATAGCCCAACTCATAGAGCTACAATGTTGAGAGAACAAAATACAGCTATGGCAGTAAGTGTTTATGAAAAAAATGGAGTGTGGTATGCAGTAGCATCATTTAGAATGAACTACTAAAAAAGAAATGATCACTCGTCATTTCTTTTGTCTTTATTCATAAGTTCTTCATATCCATCGAAGAATTTTCTAATATCAAAGTTATATTTCTGTGCTAAGTAAAATAAGGTATCTAATGAAACTCCCATATCCACATTTGGACTTTCGATGTGTGAAATAAAACTTCTACTTAAATCGTTTTCTTCTGCCATTTTTTCTTGCGATTTACCAATTATTTCAGTTCTTATAGTTTTCATATTTTTACCTATAAGATTAAATAAATCATAAATGTTGTTCATCGTTAGTACCTCCTATAAATAATTTTATAGGAAATACCATCAACATACTGCTCCTTCACAAGGAGCAACTTTATGCTTTATAAGTCAAAATTTGTGTTATAATTGTACTTGAGTAATCATAAAGCAGTATATATGAATTACTAACGAAAGGAGAGTGTTAGTTGTAAGAATATAAATACTAGGTAAATGTTGAGGCGATATATGAATACTAGTAAAAAAATTTATAAAAAAAGTAATTAAAATGTTTTGGTCGACACTAATTACTATTTCTTTTATCAATTCTTTTAGAACTTATAATTTTCTTTTCATCGTATGATAATAAATCAGCAGATGTAATATTACAATCTAACAATTTAGAAATGTTGGTAGATAATTTATCTAACATATTTACCGATGGATTTCTTTTACCTTTTTCTAATTGGTATTCGTATAAGAAGGTGGTATCAATAGCTTCAGCAAATTTTTCTTGAGATAAGTTAGATTGATACCTATAATATTTCAAATTTATTGCAAGTATATCTTTACTTTTCCTTGTAATAATCAATCGCCTCCAATCCCGAAAACCTTATTTTATTATATAGTTTGTGCAGCACAAAGTCTTCTATACACGTGTATAGATTAAGGAAAGGAAGCTATGATGGATGCTATAGAAATTTTGTTAATAATAGCAGTAATTTTAGTAGTAATTTTATGTATTGTTCTTTTTATTTTGATTGACAAACTTAGAGGGTATAAACTACATTCAATATTATTAGAACGTAATTTAAAAACAGAACAAGAAGAGAAAGAATACTATTTTCGAGAAAGTAAGAGAAATGAAAGAGAATTGAAAATGGTAAAAGAACAAGAATCAAAGAAAATTAATAGTAATAAGAGAATTAAAATATCTGATAATACCTCATTAGTCATGAAAGACACTTTTAAAGGAAAAAAGGCTCTAGTTGGTGATTATCATGAGTGGATGCTTCAAAACACTAGAAAAGTATTAATGTCATTAGGCTTTGAAGTTGATACTGTAGAATCTGGTGATGACATCTATGATAAAATTGTTCATGGTTATACTTGTGACGTTATCATAACTAATAATTTATATAAATATGGTGAACGTAATGGGATAGATGTTTTACATGATTTAAAAAATATAGAAGGATTTAATATTCCTATTGTCGTATTAACTGTTTCTACAGGAGCTAGAGATGAGTTCATTTATGAATATGGTTTTGATGAATATATGGAAAAAGTATTGACTCAAAAACAAACTGAAGAAGTTATGACAAGATTACTATTATCAAAAAAGTAAATTTGATTAAAAAAGAGTGTATATAGTTATGTTTTCAATGTTCTTTTATATAAAGAATATTGAAGATCACATTCTACAATGCATGTATACAACATACTATAAAAAAGCAGTTCTTATCGACTGCTTTTATTTGATTGTTAAAATAGATAGTTATATTAAATTTTTTAAAAATATGAAAATAGGGAATTTAATGTTAAGAAAATTTTTTTATATGTTATAATTATAATAGAAGTATGTTGTAAATATAATTGAAGGGATGGTATGTATGAAGAAGGCTATATCTATTGAAAATTTACAAAAGTCGTATAGCACGGAGAAAAAAAAGGTGGAGGTATTAAAAAAAGTAAATTTAGATTTTGAAAACAAGAAATTTTATGCTATTATGGGACACAGTGGAAGTGGCAAATCAACATTAATTAATATTCTAGGACTAATTGATAACTTTGATAGTGGCAAATATATTTTGTTTGGAAAAGATATTACAACGATGAGCGATAAAGAATTATCTAAAATAAGAATGAAGAATATAGGATTTATTTTTCAAGAATTTTATTTAAATAACACATTAAAGGCTTGGGAAAATGTTGTTGTTCCTATGCTAATAAATGACGAAATACCAAAGAAAGAAAGAAAAGAACGAGCTTGTAAATTATTAAAAATGGTGGGATTAGAAGATCGAATGGAACATTATCCTAAAGAATTATCAGGTGGTGAACAACAACGAGTTGCTATTGCAAGAGCACTGGCAAATAATCCTAAAATGATTTTAGCAGATGAACCAACTGGAAATTTAGATGAAGAGCATGAAGAACAAATATTTAATATTTTAAAGGAAATATCAAAAAGTGGGAAATGTGTAATAGTAGTAACTCATAGTAATGATGTAAAAAAATACGCAGATATAATTTATAAAATTAGTAATGGGAAAGTTGTAAAGCAAGATGAAATTTAAAGATATATTAAAATTTTCCTTTTTAAATATTTCCAGAAGCAAAAAAAACATTTATATATTATTAGTTGTTATCTTATGTTCCTTAATATCGCTATTTTCCCTAACTGTTTTGGTGAGTTTTAATCACTTTATTGAAAACAATTATTATAAAAATATTGGGTTTAGAACACTAAACGTATTTTATGCTGATGGCAGTGATATAGAAAAGCCAATAGATACTAAAAAATTAAAACAAATAAATCACGTGGTAGAAGTTTTTAATTCAAAGTACGCAACATTCACTAGCAATTCTAGTTTAGAAAATTCTAAATATGATGGTATTATAACATTGAATGCAATTACGGAAAATTTACAATTAGAAGTTGTTAAAGGAGAAAATATAGGAGATAAAAGAAATGTTGCTATATGTCCGATTAACTTTTATCCAGATAGTTCAGCAAGTGACCTAAGTCTTTCACTTAAAAATAATGCTGATGATAAAAATCTGATTGGAAAAAAATTCAAATTTAAATATTCAAAATATAACAATAATGCAGAGCGACCAGAGGCGATAGAAAATTTTGAAAAAGATTTTGAGATAATAGGTTTATATAATACAAATACAACAATGACAAATGCAAATCAATGCTATATTTCTATGGATGATATGAAAGAAATAGTTGATACAGTTAATCAAAATAAAGTGACTTCCACATATGTAATTGTTGATTCGTTAAATAATATTGATTCAGTTATTAATGAAATAGATAATATGGGTTATTATTCAGAAGTGACGACTGTTTTTGATGGTAAAATAATAAATAACTTTTCATTAATATGTAATATCATTTCTCTTATTTCATTATCTGTAGCTGTTATTGTACTAGTATTATATATAAGAAAAAAAATAATTAATGAAAGTCAAAACATAGGAGTATTAAGATCTTTAGGATATACCAAAAAAGATATTAAAAAGTATTATTTGATTGAAATTTTAAGTTCTATTTTAATAACATATTTATTTAGTTTGTTAATATTTGGTTTATTATATGTACTATTAAAAAATACCGTTTTATCCTCACTAAATTTATATAATATAGATATAGTTATAAATTTATTTGTGTATTTAACAACATTCTCAATCATAGTGATTATTCCATATCTACTTTCGATGATTAGTATATATAAAGTCACAAATAAAACAATTTTAAAATTAATGAAGATGGAGGAATAATATGGAATTAACTAAAAGCTTTTTTAGAAAAAGAAAAACAAAAATATTTATAATTATATTTAGCGTTGTATTACTAGGAATAATTTTTATTTATTCTTTTTCAAAATATTATGATAAATTATTAAATGATTATATGCAAACTAATTCCTATATATCTTTTGTTAGTCAAACCGATTATACGAAAGAAATTTTAAATATGGATTCAGTCCGAGAAGTAAAGAAAGGAATATTAGTTTCGCCAGACTACTCTTACAAAGCATTATCAAAAAATTATACTGTGGATGAAACAGCCCCACAAGAAAAAGCGACAACAGATTCCTTTGAGGACTCGAAAGTTTATTGGGATTTATTTCTTCTGAATGACGAATGTACAGATATATATTTAGCATCAGATTATGGATATAAATTAAAAGAAGGGGAGCTTATTATTTTATTCCCATATAATGTGCTAAATGATTCGCAACTTAACACCTTAAAAAATTTAAAAAATAAACATTTAGGATTTAATACTTTAGATCAAAATTCTATTGAATTAAAAATTAAAAAGGTAATTGATTTTCCAACAGCAACATTTTTAGTTTCAGATTCTGATTATAATAGATTAAAAAACGACACAACAATATATTCATATAGAATTAATACCACAGATTATAAATTACTTAATCAAACAAGAAAAGAATTGTTAGATTTAGAGCGTAGCGAGGATTTTGGTGTACTAAATAGAGCATACGCGAGTGATGAAAGTTATAGACAGCAGTTAGTATTTCTTGTAGATTTTTTGAAGATTGGAAGTTATATCGGAATCTTTTTAATACTTATTGTGTTTATTATAATTTGTAATGACATATTAAAAGAAGAAAGAAAAAATATATATGTTGAGCGTTTAGTTGGATATAATAAACTTCAGGTTTGCAAAAGTCTATTAGTCAATATTTTATTATTATTGTTGTTATCTGTAATTGTAGCTATGATTCTATCGACAATAACTTTATTTATACTAAACATATTATTTAATATGAGCATTTCTATTTTTGATTTATCTATTTTTTCAAAAGTTTTATTCACAATTTTAATTATATTTATTTTGGAACTAATTATATTTTCATTCCAAATTAGCAAGTGCTTAAAACAAGATTATATGAAGTTTTAAAAAAGTTTATTTTGAATATAAAAAATATGGAAATTATGTGAAAACTGTAGTATAATGAAATTGGAGAATACTAACATCTACTATTTTAAAAAGAAGTGGAGGTGAGTATATGAAAAAATACGGTTTTGCAGCTTTATTAACTGTTCTATGTCTTACTATGGTAACTACTGCTTATGCATTGGGTTATAGCATGTATCAAACAGGTTCAGTTAACCTAAGTCAAGGCTCATCTAAAACTTTTGGTGCTTATGACGTAGACGGTACAAATTTAGCAGCACAAACAAATGTTACTTCTGCATCTTATGTTAATGGTTCTGTTACTATTCAGTATTCTGCTCAAAAGTGTACTCTTGGTGGTATCATTTGCGGTAGTGCAAGCTCTACTAATGTAAACGTCTCTAGTGGCGGATGGGTAGGTGGAATTTGGAATGGTGTTTCGCCAGGTAGTTATAAATTTACTTTCAAAGCAGTCAAAGGCTCATTTAAAGCTAATGTACGTATGTATGATTTTTAGTAGTATGTAGTATCAATTTGTAAGGATGTGTAGCTATTCTCTTCATCTGGCAGTATCTATGGATGAAAACGGTAAATTAATTTTTACCGTTTTGTTTTGCAAAAAATTTTATTTATGCCATTTACGTTCCTAAAGAAATGTGATAAAATGATAATATAGGGAAGTTGTAAGAAAGCAATAAAAGGAGATTTTATATCTTCTTTTTTTGTGCATTCATAACTTCTTATCGAAAGGAGGCGATCTATTAGAATACTTATATAAGTAGTGACTTTTAATTTTGAAAGGAGAGAAGAATGAAAACTAAAATTAAAAGGAAGTTACATGGAGTTTTAAATGTAGTGCTTATATTTGGAATTTTAATGTCGTCTATACCATTTACTCCATTAGTTATGAAAGTTAATGCTCTAGCTAATATTGATGGAGATAAAATTATTGAAACTGCTCAAAATTATATTGGATGGAGTTATGGAGAAGTAGGAACGTGTACTGGTTTTGTTACACGTGTATTAAATAAGTTAGGAATTGGCGAATCAATAGTAGGAATCCATCCATACGATATTGATACCCCACAGTCAAGTGGTGGTTCTAGGTATGCCCCATCTAAAATGTATCAAAATGCTCTAGCACATCCTGAAGATGCAGAACACATTTGGTCTGGTTATGCAAAAGACGTACCAGCTAATGCTAGTCTATTTAAAAATGGTGATTTGGTAATTCAAAGACCAGAAGATAAAGCTAATTATGATGGCTCTGGACACGTTGCATTTATGCACTTATTTGATAATAAAATTGCAATGTTAGGTGGAGCGACTAACTATGGTGTTGTTGATTCTGTTTTTGGAACTATTATGACTCGAAGTACAACAATTAATGTTAATGGAATGGATTATATTCATGTATTTAGATTAACAGAAAGAGTTCCAAAAGGTGAAGTTCATGTTCAAAAGATTGATAAAGAATTTAATGTAGCTCAAAATGAAGCTGTTCTTGATGGAGCAGTCTATGGATTATATGCTAGAGAAAACATCGAAAATACCGATACTGGTGGAATTGCATATACTACTAATCAAGAAGTCGCACGTGTTACTATTTCTAATGGAAAGGCATCTGTTGGTAACTTATTTTTAGGCGAATATTACTGGAAAGAAATAACTGCTCCAAAAGGATATAAACTTGACAAAAATACCTATAATGTTAGTATTACTGATGATGGCACATCAGAAGTAATTATTAAAAATTCTACAGTACAAGATGAAGTTATCACAGGTAACTTTGACTTACAAAAAATTATGACATCTGGTGAAGAATCCGAAATTGTGGAAAAAGAAGAAGGAGCAGAATTTTTAGTTGTCGCTAAAAAGTACGTTGATAAATACGGTTCTGTAGAGGAAGCATATAATCATAAATCTGAATTTAGTAATAGAGAATATGATAAACTAGTTACTGATAAAAATGGTTATGCTAAATCTAAAGATCTTGCCTATGGTTCATTTATTGTAAAACAAGTAAAAGGTAAAGTAGATACTGATAAAATAAATGAATGGACATTTACTGTTTCATCTGAAAATCAAGATACTTTACATTACATAATCAACAATCGTTTATTTACTAGTTATTTAAAATTGGTAAAGAAAGATGCTGATACTGGTAAAACAATTACTCTAAGTAATACTACTTTCAAAATTAAAGATGCTGAAACAGGAGAATATTTAGTTCAAAAAGTAGGAGATAAAAAATATGATACTTGGACTACAGGAGAAGATGGTAGTGTAGTCTTACCACTTCAGTTAAAAGCTCAAAAATATATCTTAGAAGAAATCAAGAATCCAGATGGATATTTAGTTATGGATGAGATGGAATTTGAAATAACTAATCAAAATGTTTACGAGCTTGATGAAGACGGTAATCCACTAACTGTAATCGAAGTACCAAATACAGCAATTAAAGGACAAGTTAAAGTTGAAAAAACAGGAGAAGTTTTAACTGGTGTTAAACAAGATGAAAATGGTAATTATCAATTCATTTATGAAGACCAAAAACTTGGTGGAATGAAATTTGTTATTGAAGCTAAGGAAGACATCATTGATCCAGCCGATGGTAGTGTTATTTATAAGAAGGGAACTATAGTCGATGAAATCATTACTTCAGCTGAAGAAGATACTTACTCTAAATTACTTCCACTAGGAAAGTATGTAGGTTATGAAACTGAAGCACCTGAAGGGATGGTTCTTGATGATACTAAATATGATATTACTATTAAAGAGGATGGTAATACACCAGTAATTGTTAAAAATATCTCTGTTCAAAATGACCGTCAAAAAGTAGATGTAACAATTAATAAGAAAGATAGTGAAGATGAAACAGCTATTGAAGGAGCTGTTTTTAATTTGACATTAAAGAAAGATGTTTTACTTCCAAGTGGAGAAGTTTTATTAAAAGCTGGAACAGTTATTGAAACTGGTAAGACAAATAGTAAAGGAAAATTATCTTTCAAAGCAGACTTACCTTTATCTTATGATGGTGAAATTTATTATGAGATAACAGAAGTACAACCTGCTGAAGGATATTATCCAAACGATATTATTATTCCTATTGTGTCTGAGTATCGAGGACAAGATGTAGAAGTAGTAGATAATGTTAAATATGTTTATAATGATGCAATAAAAAATTATATTTTAGTTAATAAAGTTGATGATAAAACACTAGAAAATATTATTAGTAAAGATTTTACTTTCTCTTTATGTAAAGATGAAAATTGTGATAATGTAGTAAAAGAATATTCGGCTAATACTGAAGATGGAACTGCTTTAATTGATATTCGTTATGGTACTTGGTTTATTAGAGAAACAAAAGCTCCAGAGGGATATGGATTATCAAAACAGGTTGTAAAAGTAGAATTAAATTCTGATGGTTTATTCGTTGATAATGTTAAGGTAGAAACTAATGAAGATTTAGTATATAGTTTTGAATATCAAAACACATTATTACCTGTCGTACAAACAGGGCTTGATAATAATATGCCACTTTATATTATAATTGGAAGTTTATCTTTACTTGGTATAGCAGGAGTTATTTATTCATTAACAAAAAAGAAAAACAATAAGAAAAATTAGGACGTAGTATGATTGAAGTACTACGTCTTTTTCTTTTGATATTAGAAAGGAAAATTAATGGACTATAATAAATGGTTAAAACATACTTTTTCATCTGGTGCATCTACAGGTAAAGATTATATTGAATTTCAAAAGAGAATGAAATTCGACTTAAAAAAGATGGCACAAGAAAATAAACTTGAAATACATTCGTTTTCTAAAAATCATTATGAATTTTCAGCTGTACTTAAAGATTCACAAGAAGATAGATTCATTTATGTTGGTATCTCGGATGTAAGATTTTTTGTGAATGATTGGTACAAGAATGTTTTAATTAGAACTATGAAACATGATAAAGATTGGACAGGTGGTTCTAATCATTTTTGTTGCTGGAAAGAAGTAGGCGTTACAGCAAGACAATTAATAGAATTTATGAAAAGAAAAGATAATCAAGAAAAGCAAAAAGAAGAATTAGAACTAGAAATGTGATATAGAAAGGGGGAAACTTACAATACAAGACATATATCAAGAAGTCCAGAAACAAGCGAGTATTGTAGAAGTTGTTAAGTATTATGGGATTGATGCTGATGGTCATAGAAAAGCTATCTGTCCATTTCATAATGATACTAACCCTAGTTTTAGTGTTAATCCAAAGAAAAATATAGCATCTTGCTTTTCATGTCATACTTCAGGTAATGTAATATCTATTGTTCAAAAATTAGAGAAACAGTTAAATAATAAAGATATTTCAGTAAATGAAGCGATTACAAAAGTTGTTGATATATGTAATTTGAATATAGATGTTTCTAATTTAAAAAAAGTAAATAATGATTATAAATATAGGACAACTTTTAAAAAATATAGTGAAGAAGAACAAAGTTTATTACAAACAATGGAATTATTAAATAAAATATTTACTTATAATCTAAAGTATGTAAATAAAGATGCTTTAAACTACTTAAGAGATCGTGGTGTTACTGATAAAATAGTTGATGACCTTTCTCTTGGATTCATTCCAAAAGGACAGCTATTAAATATAATGGATAAAAGAAAAGAAATTTCCTCTTCAGCTTTATTAAAATTAGGATTACTACGCCAAGATGACTTTGGCAATTATTATGAAGTGTTTCAAGATAGAGTTAGTATTCCAATAAAAGATGAAAAAGGAAATATAGTATCTTTTGCAGGAAGAACAATGGGTGATGAAAAACCTAAATATTTACATACACCAGAAACCGATTTCTTTCATAAAAAAGAGCTATTATACAATTTTGATAATGCCAAAGTTCTTTCTTATAATAATGAATTAATATTGGTAGAAGGATATTTAGATGTAGCAGGTGCAAAGAAATTAGGTTTTGAAAATACAGTTGCTCTAATGGGAGTAGCCTTGACAGAAGAACATTTAAAACTGATAACATCTAATCATTCATCTATTGTATTTGCACTCGATAATGACCAAGCTGGTATAAATGCCATGGTTGAAAAGATTCCAGAATTACTTGATAAAAACATAAGAGTATCTGTTGTTGATATTTCAAAGTTAGGTGATTATAAGGACTTTGGTGATTTATTAAAAGAAGATTTAACCTTTTTAGATGTTCAAAAAGCAAAGGTGTCTGGTTTTCACTTTTTATTAGACCATAAATATTTTAAAGATTTAGAATTAAATTCTGAAAATATATATTATACATATCAGAAATTAAAAGAAGATAATCTGATAAAAAATACTTTTGATGAATCTTTGTTTATAGAATATCTATTATCTAATACTTCTTACACTAAAACAGATATTGATAAAATCATTTATCCTAAAAGTATTGAACCAAGTATTTCTCCATTTGCAAATAGAGCTTTAAATAATTTTTTATATAATCAAGTAAAAATGATTATAGAATCAAAAGATGATAAAGTGTTATTAGATTATTTTAATCAGAATCAATCAAATATTGAAAATGAATTGGGAACAATCTTTTCCAATAACAATGATATGTATTTAAAAGACGATGTTTTAGATGCAGAAATTTTGTTAAGAGATTTTTTAAAAGATAACCAAAATTATCATAATTATGAATCTTTAAATCGTTTTATATATACTAATGTATTTGATAATTCTTATATAAAAAATAAAAATGGAGAAATAAGGGTTGCGTTAACAAATGAACAAAAGCAAAAAGTAATTAAGCAATTTGAAGAAAGTCTTACAGATAAAGAAAAATTGTCATTAGAGGAAGTTGAGGATTTGTATATTGTAAATAGTGTAGAAGATTTAGATGGAATATTGCCTTACGAAAGCAATGCAATGGATATGCTAAGAGAGAACTTGAAGGATAATATGCACTTTCATCAAAATAAAATGGCTTTTTTTAAATATGGGAATTTATTTCCCAACATCAATAAAGATTTTATTGATTCAAGATTTAAAGGACAAACAGGTAACTACAAAACAATTCTTCTTTATAATAATCTAAACAATAATTTAGAATTAAACAAAGAAAATTTAACACCCACAATAACAAGTGTTGAACAATCAGAAGAACAAGAATTAGATCAGTCAAAAGATAAAGAATATCGTTTTTCAGTTAATAAAGTATTGCTAGTAAATGAGTTGGAAACAGATACTGATTATTTTGTTCGTGTTCCATATACTGGTGCAAAAGAATATTTTTATATTCCAAAAGAAAAATGCGAATGGCATGGGGATATTTTTTATACAACTTTAAAAGCTGATGAAACTTATAAAATTTATGATAGATCTGGTGAGTTTTTGTATGATAAGTCTTATTTTCAATTAACAGCCAACTGGGATGATAAGAATAAAGATAAAGAAAAAAAGGTTGTACCAGAAAAGCTAGAAAAACAACATAACATCAAAGACCAAACAACAAAGTCATCATCAGAATTTAAAGAACCTGTTTGTAAGGTCTTTTCATCCAGAATTTACTTGGATTCTAAAAATGGTTTTTATATCAAAACTGCTGATAAAAATGTTTTGCTATTTGCTGATAAAAAAAATTTGCAAATGGAATGATGATAAAAGTTATTTAATAATAACACCTAGAAAAAATATGTGGCTTAATACGGGAATATCTAAATATAAATTAGATGGATTTAAAAAGGAATTTGAGAAGAAATTATCATTTAAAGAAATCGACAAATACCTTAAAGTCTTTTATCCAATAAATCAAAAACAAAAATCGGATATATCTTTTACGGTCGATAAACAAGATTGTAATTTTGTTTCTAATTTTATAAGAATACCCTGTACTCTAAATAAAACAAATGGATATATTGATATAAATATGATTAAAGCAAAAGAAAGCAATGATAAAAAATCATTTGCAATTAAATTGTCAGAGAAGGAGTTATTGAGTTTTCATAATGCTGACAATAAATATATTAATCATTATGAAGCCTCACAAGTTGCGACTGGATACAAGGAATTTAAAAATCAAGAAAAAACACAAGAAGTTTTGTTAGAAAGGGAGGTAGCTTAATTCATGGATGGTAATGCAAAACATGATTTAGAACACGTGGCAGAGAAATCCGTATCTACATCTACAAGAGTAAGTAAAATATTATCTAAGTTGTTTGCTAAATTAGTTAGCAAAGTGAATAAGTATTACCAAAAACATTTCTCATCCTCAATGAAAGCATTAAGGAAAGATGGTGCTACTAAAGAATTGTATGTTTCTCCTCCGTTATCAAAAGCTGAAGCAAAACAAATAATTGCAGCAGCTAAAGAGAATAATATTATGATTGGTGTTAAAAAGATGACTCCTGAAGGAGAAGCTGGAAGAAATAAATCTTTGCATAAACAAGAAAAGTTGGCAAAGAATGAGATTAAATATCAAAAGTGGAAAGAGCGTGCTAATACCAAAAGCAAGATTCCATTTTATAATAAATTTAGTAAATGGAGAGCATCATCTTTTTATGAAAAATCTATTGAAGATGAGAAGGAAAGTACAGAACAATTTATAGTAATCATTAATAAAAGTAAACTAGGATTTTTAAATGAACAACTAGAAAAGATTCCACCAAATAGACTAAAGAATTTAACTGATATAAATAAAGATGGAGTGGTGGATGAAAGAGATTGTGAACTGGTTGCTAAAAGTATAAATCTAACTCCGAAAGACTTAAATAAAGTTGGAGAAAACTTAGGTACTTGTAACATCAGAGATTACCAAAAGAATTATTGTGTTCAAAAAATTACGAAAGAACAGTACTGTGAGATTAGAGAACAGTTATTTAATTTACGAAGTCACGGTGCTGAAGTAATTAATGAAAACGAAGTGGAGATTGCTATTCATTCTGATGACCTAAGTGCTTATAGAGAAATTGCTCCCCTTAATAAACCAATTAGAGAGCATGGAGCTTTTGGAGCTAGAGATATAACAACAGAGAGTAATGCAAACGATGTTATTGAAGTAGAAGTCGCTAGTGAAGAAGAATATAGTACTTTTAAAGAAAAGTATCGTGACAAGGATTATCTTGCTAATCATAATATTGATGGCACGGTAACAGTTTTAGTAAAAGAAACAGATACAAAACAATTGCTTGAAGAAAATAAAAAAAAATCCACTACGGAGGAACTAGTAAAAGAAGCAACTGAATTTTCTGAGAAAAATAAAGATACTACCATATTGGAAAATGTATTAGACAAGGAGGATGAAGAACTTGCTCGTTAAGAGAGAGCATAAAGGTAGTAAAATTATTATATTTTTAATTATTTTAGTTGCTTCTTATTATTCTCTTAGAGTTTGTAGTTATATAGAATTAAAGGGAGATGGATTCCAATTTTCATATCTTACAGATGTACTGAATAATTTGTGGAAAGTGACTGAACCATTAGTTTTAACTCCCAAAAATATTCTAATATCTTTATTTGTTGGAATGTTCGCTTGGATGGTAATTGCTACTTATTTATACCAAAATAAGAGAAATGTGCAAGAAGATACTTATGGTAATTCTGATTGGGAAGACAGCAAAGCAACCTTACAATATAGAGATAAAAAATATGAAAATAATCAAATATTTACTGCAACAGAATTATTTTCTAAAGATATGAAAGTATCTAAAAGAAATAGAAATGTCGTTCTTGTAGGGCGACCTGGCACAGGGAAATCTCGGTATTATTTTAAACCAAATATTTTGAATGCAAATGGTGAAACAATCATAATAACAGATCCAAAGGGAGAACTACTTCGTGATTGTGCCATGTCGCTTGTAAATATTGGATACGACATTAAAGTATTAAATTTAGTGGAAAAATGGAAATCTGATCATTTTAATCCTTTAATGTATATTAGGAAGATAAATAAACATACAGATGTTTCTGATAATGGTGAGTGGATTGCTGAAGATGATGTAATGACACTTATTAATACTATCATGCTTAACACTCAATCTGAAACAATTGAATCTAATACAGGAGATCCGTTCTGGGAAAAAGCTGAGATGGTTTTCTTACAAGCGATAATTTATTATATTATTTTTAATTATGAAGATAAGGACAAGAACTTTAAAACTGTTCTTGAACTTATTCGTTTAGCAGAACCTGATAAAGATGGCAATTCTATTGTATCTAAAATGTTTGATACTTGGGAATTAAAAGATCCCCATAATATTGGAATAAAGCAATGGCATCATTTTAGAGTATCAGCTAGTTCTCCTAAAATGATGTCAACAATTATCATGACAGCTTCTGCTCGTCTTGCTCCATTTAATATTAGTGAAGTAGAAGAGATGACTGTTAATGATACGATGGAATTAAATAGAATTGGTAAAGCTGGTGATGAAGGGAAAATTGCTTATTTTATTATTACCAGCCCTAATAATACAACATTTAATTTTATTGCCAATATTATGTACACTCAGATATTTTCAATTATTGATTATAATGCTTCACATAATAATGGTTCTCTTGCTACCCCATGTCAGTTATATTTAGATGAGTTTAGACAGCTTGGTAAAATTCCTCATTACTTAGAAATGCTTGCGTATGTTCGTGGACTTAACTGTGGTATTACAACAGGATTACAATCTTTTTCTCAGTATAAAGAGCTTTATAAAGATAACTGGGAAACAGCACTTGACTGTTGTGATTACGTTTTATTTTTAGGTTCAAGGAGTAAAGAAACTTTAGAATATTTATCAAGTATGCTTGGTAAGAAGACATGGTATAAAAAATCCTCTGGAAGGACTTATTCAAAGCAGGGTTCATCTAGTACCAACTGGGATATAGTAGGAAGAGAACTTGCTTTTGTTGATGAGCTTGCTAGAATGGAAAAAGGTTACTGTATTTTATTAGTAGCAGGGTTACGTCCATTTTATTCTAAATTATATGATTTAAAAACACATCCTAGATATGATGAATTATTTGAAAGTTGGGATATAAAAGGTACAATTCAAAATAAGTATGAACATGAAGTAGAAAGAAATAAAAATAAAGATATGCGAAGGAAACAACAAATGTTCCAAGAACTTGGATTAGGCTTTGTAAAAGTCACTCCAGAATTTAAAGCTAGAAAATTGACAAAGTATGAAGAACAGGACATGGAGGGTTCTGTTTTTTTAACAAAGTCATTGACTGACGAATTATTGGAGGCACTTTAATTTTTTTTAGCCAAAATGTTTCCCAGTAGGGACAAGGTAGTACTTAAAGTGATTTTTGAAGTTTGTAAGGTGATTAAGAAAGGATAGGAAAAAATGAAAAAGAAAACGCTTGGAGTACAAAGTAGTGTCTTTAAAAAATTAGTTTCTATTTTATATATTTTTATTGGAAGTTTATTTGTATGTATAACACCAGTTTTTGCTGAAGGTAGTAATACCACAAGCATAGATGGATTTATTACTTTTGTATGTGACTGGTTATTGAAAATAGGAGGAGTAGTTGCGTTGGTTGGAGGTGTAATGTTTGCTCTAGGATGGCAAAGAGATGATGCTGAAGGTAAATCTCGAGGCTTGATGACTATGATGGCAGGATTTATGATAATTGCGATTTCGCAATCACCTAGCATATTTGGACTATAAAAATAAGGAGGAATTTTAAATGGCAGACTTAATTGAGAGTCTATTTAAAATTTCTTTTACGATTTTAGGAATAAAAATAGATATTGGCGATTTCGTTGGAACTATTAGGAGTTTGTGCAACTGGACTACTATTACTAATACAAGTATCTGGGATATAGCATCTAAACTACATACTTTAATTGTTCCATTAGGGCTTAGTCTTCTTACTCTTTTCTTTTTACTTGATTTAGCAAAAAAGGCTATGGAAGTTGAAAGACTTAGCTGGGAAAGAATTGTTTTCAGTTTTATACGTTTTCTTATCTTTAAAATGTTAATTGAAAATTCTTTCCAGTTAATGACGTCTATCATGGGAATAGCAAACGACTTATTAACGAATGTAACTAATACTATTACATCATCAGCATCTATTCCAGATCTTGCAAAACAAATGGGGGATTTAGTTCGAGATGCTGGTGGAATACTTGATAGAGGTTTCATGGGAGTCATTATTCTTCTTTTGTATATTCCGTTTTTGGGAACGCTTGTGGGAGTTTTAGTACAAGTTTTTTTACGAATTGGTAAGTTAATATTGTCTTTTTCTTTCGCACCGATTCCTATTGCGATAGGTACATGGGAAGATGGTCAAAGTGTTGCTAAAAGATTTATTATGTCAGTAATTGCTCTTGGTATCGAAGCATCTATGATTGTTGTAGCAACAGCAATTTATTCGATGGCATTATCTACTTTAACTGATGCTAATTCTATAAGTTCCCTTATCGGTATTATGTTTTTAAATGGTTTCCTTATGGCAATGATTTCTGTTACTAGTACAATAGCTGAGAAGTGGACGGGAGGTTAGGATAGATGGATAAAATAGAGCCACGCATTCATGATGAGATTAAAGATTACAAAGAGAAGTTTTATAACTTTACTTTAAGACAATGGTTATTTGGAATATTAGTAGTTATTACTACTGTTCCAACATATATCTTTTTATCGCCTATCATAGGCAGTAATTTAACTGGATGGCTAGTAATATTCATTGCCCTTCCTATTGGTTTTTTTGGTTTTGTTCCAATTCAAGGACTTAATGCTGAACGAATCATTTTTTATTGGAAACGTAACTATATAGACTTTGCAAAGCCATTATTATATAAAACAAAGGAAGAACAAGAGTTAGAAAAGGATAAAAAGAAATCTAAAAAGAAAAAGATAAAACCTTCTATCAATAAGAAAGAAGCTAAAATCCAAAAGAAAATCGAAGCATTAAAAATAAAAGAGCAAAGAAGAGAAAGGAAGAAACAACGTGAAATTGCCCTTGCAAAAAAGAAATTTGGAATAAATAAGATAGACTCTTTAAATACCAATTTTTCACTTAGTGAAGAAGAAGCCCAAGTATTACTGAAGTTAGCAAAACAGGTAGTGGGAAAGGAGAACCTAGATGAACCATCAGAACAAGAAGGTGAGTCGGAAGAAGGGAAAAAAGAAGAATCGTAATGTTTTCAAATTTAAAGTATTTACTCCAAAGTCTTCTCAGGAATGTGTTTCTTTTTTATTTAAAGACTTTGATGAGAAAACAGGCATATTAAAAATAACTGATGATGTATATTCAATATGTATGGAATATACGGATATATCGTTTGCAAAAGCGAATGATGAAGAATGTGAAAATATATTTTTTAAATGGTTAGAGTACTTGCATTCTTTCAGAGAAGATAATCACATACAAGTTGTGAATGCAAGTACTCCTGTTAAAACAGAGAAGTTTAAAGAAAAGTTTGTTTTTGATACTTCTTCATTACATGATGATAATCAAAAGCAAATTGCTGAAGAGTTAAATACCCTTATTACCAACTCTTTGGGAACAAATGAAGAAACATTGCTTACTAAGAGATATATTGTTATTTCTTTAAAAGCAAAAAGTTTTATAGAAGCAAATGCTCTGTTTTTAAATATATATCTAAAAACGGAACAGAAGTTTAAAGAATTAAAATCAAAAGTTCGATTAGTAACTGTTAAAGAAAGGTTAAGATTTATCTATGATTATTTGAATTTACAAACTTTGGAAGAAAAAGGGATAGATAATATATGTACTTACGCAAAAGAACATGAGTTGTCTATATATGATGCTATTTCTCCAAAATCTATATCTATGAGAGAATCAGATTTCATAGAAATAGAAGACAAAAAGTTTTTAAGAGTATTATATGTATCTAAACTTCCAAAAAGTATGACACCTAGGTTTTATAATCGCATTACAACACTTGAAGATATTAATTTAATTACAACATTAAATATAACACCAACTAATCCAGCAAAAGCTATGAAACAGGTTGATAAAAGTTTATCAGCTATGGAAACCGAAAGACTGGAGAAGATAAAACGAGCAGGGAAGAGTAATTTAGATTATGAATACGTTAAGGATAAGAAGTTAGAAACTAAAATATCTAATGCTATGCAATTACAAGTTGATCTTCAAAAGAATAATCAGAAGATATTTCAAAATAATTTTCTTGTTTGTATATCGGCTAATAGTTTTGAAGATTTAGAAGATCAAACAATAAAAGTACAAGAGGTTGCATCCGAAATGTTAATTGAGATGAAACCTCTTTTATGGCAACAATTAGAAGGATTACAAAATGTATTACCTTTAGGACATAATTCATTACAATTTCAAAGAACATTAACAAGTGAAGCAACTGCTGTTAATGTTCCTTTTAATTCCAAAGATTTTCTACATGATAATGCTCTGTATTATGGTGTTAATCTAGTTAGTAAAAATGCAATCTTCTGCGACCGAAAACAATTAATCAATGGTAATGGATGTGTATTAGCAACATCAGGAGCTGGTAAATCATTCAATGTTAAAACAATAATAGAACAAATAATGTTTCGTTATCCAGAAGACGATGTTATTATCATAGATCCACAAAACGAATATGGTTCATTATTAGATGTATTTAAAGGTCAATCTCAGAAGATTGTTATTTCCACAACTTCTGATACATATATTAACCCTTTTGATTTAGATTTAGACTATGGTTTGAATGATGGTGGAAAAAATGATCCATTGAAATCCAAAACTGAATATATTATTGCATTTATTGAAAGTGTGGTTGGTTCTGGTGGATTGACAGGTGGACAAAAGACCATTATTGATAGATGTACTAAACTTATATTTGAAAAGTATGAGCAAAGTCATTATAAAGATAAATCTTTGCTTCCAACACTTCCAGTATTTTATGAATGTTTAAAAGAGCAACCAGAACCTGAAGCAAAACGTCTAGCATTAGTTTTGGAAAGATATGTTTTTGGATCTTTAGACATTTTTGCAAAGAAGACAAATGTAAATATTCAAAATAGATTAGTTTGTTTTGATATAAGTGAGTTATCTTCTTCTTTACAAGCTACAGGTTATTTGGTTGTTTTAGATCATATTCAAAATAGACTTGCTATGAATAAGAAACTTGGAAAGTACACATGGATATTTATTGATGAAGTGCATATTTTACTTGCTAATAATTATTCTGCACAGTACGTTGCAAAATTTTATAAAGTAGGTAGGAAATTCCTTGGTATGAATACTATCATTACTCAAAACATTGCTGATATGCTTGAAAATGAACAAGGTCGTAAAATCTTATCTAATTCAGAATTTGCACTCATTTTAAAGCAAAAAGCACTTGATCTACCACATATTGCTAATATCTTTAATATTAGTGAGGAGGAATCTAGGTATGTCGAAGGGGATTCACCAGTAGGGCAAGGTGTTTTAGTTTTTGGCTCTGATAAGATACCGTTTTTAAATCGTGTACCAAAAGAATATTTACTTTATAAGGTGAATAATACTGACAATATGGTACAAGCGAGGTAATTTTGAATAATAATAAAAACAATCAAGATGTTACAAAGAGTTTAGAACGGTATTATTCTTCTACCTCATCTGCTTCACAGGGAGCGTTTGATAGTGCAGATTATCTTGCTAGAAAAGGTTCTGACGTAAAGACATATTTTGAAGAGAAAAAGCAGTTAGAAGAAGAGCAGAAGAAAGCTGAAGATGAAGCTAGAGAAAGAATACATGAATCTGATTCATTCGATAATCATGATGCTTATAATTCTCGACTAAAGACTAATGAAAATATAGAAGAAAATAGTGAAACTGTATTTCAAGAATCTACCTCTAGGATAAAAACTAATGTTAATCAGTCAGAACAAAACGAAATTGGTACTGATAATGATAATTCTAATATAAAAAAGAAAAGTCGTTTGAAAACTGCTGTAACTAAAACTGGTGATAAAGTATTTAAGTTTAACAAGAATCAAGGTAAAGTTTCCAAAGCAATTACAGTAGCTAGTAAAACAGGAAAAGTAGCTTCTAAATATGGCAAGGTAGTTTCTAAAGGTTCAAGGGCAGTAAAGACAATAAGCGATGGTAATGATGGAATGGATTATATGCAAAAACAAGTCGGAGAAAAAGTTAAGAAAAAAGGTGCTAAACTATTAAAAAAACAGGGTGGAAAGATTTCAAAACCTCTTTTAAAAAAATTAGCATCAGCTTTTAAAATTGTATTAGTTAAAGTCCTAAAATTGTTAGTAGCTTTAATAACATATCTTGCCACTAACATTGTTCCACTTTTATTTGTAGTTTTAGCTATTACAATAGTTTCTTCAATATTTGGAGGGGGAAGTAGTAAAAGTACAATTCAAAAGTATGAAACTTATATGCAGAATGTCCAAGCAGAATATGATCGAGAAGTGGACTTGTTTTTAAAACAAAATCCTGATGGAATGGTTGTTGGTGCTAGAGGAAATTATGGACAGATAAATTGGAAAGTTCCATTATCTATCATACAAGGAACTGGTGCTACTATTGATTTTGATAAAGATGAACAAAATTTACTAAATCAATTTAAGAATGCTGGATTATTTGAACAGCATGAAATTATAGAACAAACAGTAAAGACTGGTGATAAACTAGAAAATTCTCCAGAAAAGACAGTTAAAGTATTGGTAATTACGAATCCTAGTTATCAAGATTATATGGATTGGTGTAAAAATAATTATAGTGTCATTGCTCAATTTAATGCCAATAAAAAAGTAGGAACAATAGCAGATAAGTATTTTAATACTGCTCAATTAGAAACTATAGAATTATTATATAATTCTAATGATTTTGGGGAGCAATTTACCAATATTTCATTTCCTACTGTAGTAATGGGAAAAGTAGATACTCTTGCCGATTTAAATAGTGAATTTTATAATTCAAAAAATGCTTTAACAAATGCAGGCTTTAAAGGTCAATGCACTTGGTATGCCTATGGAAGAGCTTTGGAAACAACTGGTAAAAAGATGCCTACAGGAAATGCCCAAACTTGGTTATCATCTGCTGTTGCGATGGGTTATGCTACAGGAACAGAACCTTCTAAAAATGCAGTTGCGGTTCTATCTGGGGGAAAATATGGACACGTAGCCTTTGTAGAAGAATATACACAAGATAAATTGGTCATCAGCGAAGGTAACATTGGTAATCCTTGTAGCAAAGCATCGGCAAATTGTAGTCAGAAAGAATATGCGAATGAACATTTTGCAGAATTAGTAAGAACCACTACTTATTCATCATTTAAAGCCTATCAGGACTACAATACTAGTATTGGTTATAAAGTAATCGGATTTATATATTTAGTTTGAATAGGAGAGAATATATGACTAAAAAACAATTAATTATGCTACTTGTTGTAGCAATATTATGTAGTTTTGTTCTTTCATTTTTATTTTCTAAAACTGAAGAACAAAGAGAAATAAAACGTAAAGAACTTGTGGAACAGGAAGCAAAGCAGGAACAACAAATAAAAGAAAGTGATGTTATCCCTCCTGTTCTTACACTAAAAAGAAATAAACTATCAATATATCAAGGAGATGAAATCAATTATAGGGCATTTATAGAAGAAGCATCAGATAACTTGGATGGTGATTTAATTGATTCCGTAAACTTCAATAAAATTGATAATCAGCAGATAGGAACTTATGTTGTTGAATATACTCTCAGCGATAGTGCTGGTAATACCACTACTTCTGATTTAGAAATTACTGTTAGAGAAAAAATTACCTATCAGGGATGGATTAAATGAAAGGAGCGATGCTATATGACAGATGAAGAACTATTAACACGTTATAAAAAATATAAAATAAAAAGACATATTTTTTGCATAATATCTGTTATAATTATTATAGTGATTTTATTCTTTGTCTTTATAAAACCGACTCCTTCTAAAAATAGAAAAGAAAAAGATACACAACCCCCTATCATTACATTAAAACAAGATGTTTTAGAAATTATGAAAGGGGATGAAATTAATTATATTAGTTACATTGACAAAGTAACTGACAATTCAAAAGAAAATCTTTTAGATAAAATCACTTATAATAAAATTGATACTAATCAAATTGGAGAGTTTATGATTGTTTATAAAGTAAGTGATTCATCAGGAAATGAAGCACAGGCAAAATTAAAAGTAAAAATAGATGAGAGTGAAGTACAAACCGAGCAAGATGTGATCAAAGAAGATAATACTGTAGAGAATAATACTTCTCATCCTTCTTCACCATATCAAACGCCTGAATCTAACAATAACATTGAATCTGATGAAAGCAATTCATCTTCTAATAATTCTTCACAGCAAGAGCAAAAGATTATAAAATATTTCTTATTTAAAGATGGATATACAATGCAAAATGTTGCTTCAGCTTGTGCTGATGAATTAAAATCTCTTGGAATAGCTGGTATGTGTAGTCCTATTCAAGATGAAGATGGTATTTATTTAGGTATGAAATTAGAAACTAATTAAAAGGAGGGTATCTCATGGAAGATTCTAAGTTAAATTCTACTATTGTAGCATTAGCAAAAAGATATTATGATTTTATACTAAAATATGAAAATTATATTAGTAATCAAAATTCAAAGGAAGATGCTGTTATAAGAGAAAAGAAACTAAGCACTACGGAATTACAAGTACTTGAATCATTAAGAAATGTTATGGAAGAAGAATATGTCCCATGGAGATGTTTAACTAAAGGCGAAGAAATTAATGAATTGGAGAAAATTTTTGATTCTGGTTCAAACATTATTCAATATTTTCGCTTGATAGATTATTTATCTGATTCTTTTTTTGAGCGTGCAGAACAGGAATTGAAAAAATACTTTGACATAAATGGTATAAAAAAAGATGAAGATGAAATAATTAATGAGGTATTTAATTTAGATAAACGTGGAACATTTGATCCAAAAATATTTTCAAAAGAAACAATAAAAGAACGTGATTTAATGATTGAACTTGATAGTATTTGGCAAGATTTACAAACATACTATGATAGAAAAACAAAAAAATCTCAAATGCACGAAGTGAAAGATATAGTTGATGACTCATTTTAGAAGAATTTATATTCTTCTTTTTGTTTGCTATGAAAGGAAATGAAAAAATGAAAAATAATTATAAACTTTTAATTAAAATAATAAAGGATAAAAGAATAGAGATGGGCTATTCGCAAAGAACTTTAGCAAAGATGTTAAACATATCATATTCTACTATAAGTAAACTTGAGAGATTTCAAAGAAATCAAGTTGGATTAGTTAATTTTATAAAAATTTGTGAATGTTTGGAGCTTGATTTTATAAATTTGCTTGTTGTTACTAATTATTTGCCAGCCAAATATTTAAAAAAAGAACCTATTATTAAAGTTACCATTGAAGAAAAGTATTGCGATAGCAAGTTGAAAAAGGATTATTGCATAGACTGTCCTTTAATAAATATTGATGAAAGGAGAAACAATGAACAAAATTAAAGTTATAGTAGTAGAACCAGAAAAAGAGCCTTATATAAAAGAAATTGATGACACGTTGGAAGCTAAGCAAAGACTAGTTGATGGAGATATTGAGATTGTATCTTCTTTTTTTTCAGATAAAAATGATTATGATTTTATTATTAATGAAGAAGGAAAAATAAGAGGCTTGCCACTAAATAGATGGATTTGGGATAAAAAAGATGCTGTAGCTGGTAATCTTATTGTCGCTAAATCAGATTATTATACAGGTGAATTTGTTGATATGGATGATAATGATATTTCCTTCGTTTTAGAAAAAATAAAAAAAGAATGTCCGAAATTCACATTTGAAGAATTTTCAAGATTATATCATGAAAATGATTTAGAGGAGGTGGAACGATAAATGGATTTTCTTATTATTAGTAAAGAATCCAATAAACTTCATATATCAACAGATGGATTATATTCAAATTACACTATCTATGATAAGGAAGGAAAAGAAATAGATGGTGGTGTTTTAATTGGAAAAGCAACTGGAGGAAATACTGATAAATTGATTTCTAGTGTTGTTGCTATGACACGAGGAGTAATTGACTTTTCTTCTCCTTACCAAACTTTAAAAGGAGAACGTGCTACTGAATTGTTGGAAGAGTTACAAGAAAAGAATTTTGATGATATGAAACAAAAAGAAATAGATGAAATAGAAAGGTAAAGGTGAAATTAATGAGAAAAATGTATGATGACTTTATACAACAAAAGCCAAAGGAAATGGCTAAAACTATGTCAGATATGACTAACAAATATATAAATCCAGAAACACATCAGCCAACTCAAGTTCCTGCATCTCACTATGAAAAGGAGCTTGGCTATGAGATTGAAAGGTCTATTGCACAAGAAACAAATAGACAAGTTTTAACAATTATGTATAACCAGTTGAATGCTTTGAAAAAAGATAACCCAAAGCATTTTTATCAGGCGTTAATTTGTATGGATAATAATTTAAATCCCAAAGATTTACGAATTCCTGAGCAGGTAGCAATGAATCACACTTATGATTTTTTGGAACAACAAGAAAAAATAGAAAAGAAAAATTTTAGATTTCTTAACCAAGATATTTCCGAAGAATATAGGAAAGCTATTTCAGATCCAAACTTACAAGCAAGATATGTAGAAGCATCTAATTTTTTGGAAAACGAAGAATCAAGAGAATTAAATCGAATCAAAGATGAAGATTTGAAGTCGTTAAATGAACAAGAAACTTCAAATAATAATTATTATTCAAATGATTTGGATGAAGATTATGAAATGGATTATTAATGAAAGGAGATTAAAATGTTAAATAATACTTATTTAGTAGGTAGATTAGTTTCTGAACCTAAACTTGAAAAATTAGAAGATGGTAGAGAAGTAGTTGATATTGAGATAGCAGTTCCTAGAAGTTATAAAAATGATAAAGGAGAATATGAAACAGATTTAATACCATGTAGTTTAACTGGAAGTCTATTTTCCCGAATGATGGATTATTTAAAAAAAGATGATTTAGTAGGAGTTAGAGGTACATTGCAATCTTCTTATAGAGAAATTGATGGAAAGAAAGTACCAACTATAAAATTAGTGGCTGATAAAATTTCTTTTCTTTCGACTGCTAAATCTAAATCTGATGGAAGAGATTATGATAAAGAGGAGGAAATAGAAAGATAATATGGGACAATATCATCAGTTTATGAATTTTGATAAAAAGGAAATATGTTCTCCCAAATTCTTAAGAAAACTAACTGAATGGAGTTATCAAGGAAATGATTATGTATTAGAAATCGAAGAATTATTAAGAACATCTTGGAAGAATGATAGAGTCTTTGTTGTAGGTGATTACGTTAGTGATTTTTACGATAATAGTGAACATTCTGACATCTTGAAATCCATTAGGGAAGAAAATAAAGAATATCAAGACATGAGTATATATGATTATCCATATAAAGAAGTTAGTGCAACTACCAATCGAAAGACACCGTATAGATATATTTATAATCATTCATTAAAACAGTATATTGATTTAAAAAAGCAACCTATACAATGGTTTAATTATGATAAAGATAAGAATATCTTGTCTGGTGCTAAGTATCATCCGTTGCCATTACTTTTATCATGTAGTAATGGTGCAGGAGGTGGGGATTACTATTATAAAAATGAAAAATATGTTGGTAAATGGGTTACCAATTATTCTGAAATTGAGTTATCAGACAGGGAATTGAATTTAAATTATCATGAGTTATATTTGCTATTTGATGAAACTAAAAGTGATAAATTAAATGTTGAAAGAATAATAGACTATTTATCCAAAGAATTTAAAAATAGTATTGATAAAATTGATACTTTGAAATTTGACAAGGCATTATTTTTGGATGATGATGAAATCGAACTGATAAAAGAGCAATCAAAAGACATAATAAATATGACTATTGAAAATTCAAAAGAAGATATAGAAATAGAAAGGGAGATATAAAATATGAACAATAAATTAGAAAAAAGAATTGCTAAGCTAGAATTACAAAAGTCGAAAGAATTAGATAAAATAACCTTTATAAATGAAAATATTGCAGAGATAGAAGAACGGTTAAAACCATTATATGATTATAAAAAACAGCAGGAAAAGATTGCTAAGTTGCAACAAGAATTAGAAATGAAAATCGAAGAGGAATTAAAATAGTGCAAGAGAAAAATAAATATTTATCTGTTGAAAAACAATTATCCACAAAATTTGAAATGAAAAAAATAACTATTTTTAACAATCTTTGTGGTGATTGGGATTTTAGAGATATTGATATGACTGAACCTCATCTTGGTGGAATAGATTATATTGATAATAAATTCTATTTTATTATTGAAAAATTTTCTCCAACTTTAGATGATTATATTATGTATAATTATGAATTTAATGATGCAGATTTAATAAATAATTTTGCTAACTTAGATATAAGTGATAGAGAAGAAGTCTGTTCATTTATGTCATTTTGTGAAACAAAAATAGACTGGGAAAAAGCTACTGAAAAATTAGAAAAGTTGGAAGAAAGAGAAATGGAACAATATGAATTAAATTTGGAAATTTAAAAAAAATTAAAACTGTCAGCGACTAATTAGTGGGTTTTAGGGATGTTCCCTAACAAGCTATAGGGTGTGTAAACACCATGCTTGATAGATTATAAATATACCATCTTTTATAAGGGTACTTGTCGTGAGAAAGGAGAATACATGGAATTTAAATCATTAGAGAAGTGGCGAGTACAAAAAGAATTGAAATTAAGTGAGAAGCAAATTAATAAAGCAATTAAAGTTATGACTAGAAGACACCCATTTGAAAAATGGATAACTACAAAATGTTCTGCTAATGGCGAACGAATAATTTATTTAAAATTAGAATTTGTAAAATGGATTGAAGAGGTTTATTTAAAGAAGAATAAATATTATTTAGATTTAGAAATAGCTTTTTTTAATAAACAAATAAAGAGATTAGAAGAAGAATTAAAACTTTCTCATAGAGAAACAGAATATCATGAAATGCCATTATACGAATTACCTGAATTTTTTGGAAAGCGTAGAGGAACTATTAATGTAGCAATTAATCATCTTTTGAAGGTTCACCCTGAATATAGATATTATAATGATAATACTGTAATGATTACTAGTGAAGGAGTTAAATGGTTGAATGAGAAATATTTTCGTCAAGCATACTTGGAAGAATTAGAAATATATAAGTTGGAACTCCAAAAATATAAAAGGAAGATTTTTGCCAATGTCAGAGAAAAAACTACGTAGAGAAAAGATTAATGTAATGCTTAACGAAGATGAAAGAAAAATTATTCAAGAGAAAGCTATTAAGTATGGTTATGGTGATTGTCTTGCTGATTATATTAGATCAGCTTGTATATATGAAAATATCTATGTAGAAGATGTTAAGGGAAAGTATGAGATTTGTGATATTGTAAGTGAGTTAATTAGTAATGTAAGAGAAATACTTATTAATCAAAAAAATATAATGCGTAATGTCACAATTTCTAAAAGTGATGCAGCAATAATAAAAAACCAGAATGAAGAAATTATTGAAATGCTATCTTCATTATCAAAATTAGTAATATCTACCTTATCAGTAAAAACAGTACACAAGGTTCAACAAAAGATGAACAGTATTGATAAATATAAATTTAATAATTATATGTTGGATAGAATAAAAAAAGATGGTTTGTCATTTGTAAGACCAAGTAATCTGCATTTCATTAAAATTAATGATGGTTATGTCATCGTTATTGATAACTATAAGGTGAATTGTAATGACGGATTGATGTATAAGAAGATAGATGATATTAGAACCTTTGCTATAGATAATAAATACATATTATCTTTTTTATGTTATCAAGAAAAATTATATATATTGGTATTGGAGTATCGTAAAAAAATATCAAAGGAATATCGGGATAAATATATTTTAGTAGATGAATTAAATCAGTTTATTTTGGATAACTATGTGGATTCCGATGCCAGTTACTAAAAGATGGGTTGTTCACGGAATACAAGGTCGTAACGATTGTATTAACTATGTTAAAAATCCAAAAAAGACTGAAGGAGGAACATTAGTAAGTGGACTTAATTGTTCACCTGATTTTGCTTCCTATGAAATGAAAATTAATAATGATAAATTTCATATTGAGGAAGATAATGAAAGCAGAACTTGTTATCACGCATATCAATCATTTGATCCGAAAGAAAAGGATTTAACACCAGAGCAAGTTCATGAAATGGGAGTAGAGCTTGCCAAAAGACTATATCCTAATTTTCAAGTTTTAGTATGTACTCATACAGATAGATTTCATCTGCATAATCACTTTGTAATAAATGCAGTTAGCACGGATGGGAGAAAGCTAGAAGACCGACTGGCTAATCCTATTGAAGGATTATATGGGCTTAGAGATATGTCAGATACTATCGCTTTAGAACACGGATTAAAAATAATTGAAGACGCCCCTAAAATTGGGCGTTTTCATTCTAATAAATATCTATATGCCATTGCATCTAAAACATGGAAAAAACAAATTATAGAAAAACTAGAAGAATTAAAAGAATCTTGTTTTTCGTTCGATGAGTTATTAGAGAATCTTGCATTAGATGGTTATCAAATAAAATATGGTAAAAATATTAGAATAAAACCTTATGGCAAGCAGAAGTTTGTTACTATGAAAGTTTTAGGGAGTGAATATAGCGAAGATTCATTAAAAGAGTTCTTTTATCACAAGAGGAAAAATGATATTGCAATAAGTTTTGAAAATTATAAGTTAAATACTAATGATAGTGAACTTTTAAATATTCATAATCAGTTAGCACAATTATCTAAACATTCTGTACTGTGTACTATGAATGAATTAAATCCTTCTAAACAATATCCAAATTATTATAATTCCAGATATTTAGAAATAAAAAGATACCATAAATTAGTTAATACAATTAATTTCCTAAATGATAATAGTATTTATAACTATCATGATTTAGAAGAAAAAATAAAACAGCTAAAAAATGAAATCATTGATAAAGAAAAAAAATATAATGATTTGTTTTCTGTCAACGAAACTTTGCAATTGCGTGTACCAATCTGTAACATATATCTTCAGTATTTAGAAGATTATGAATATTTTTGTGAGCAACAAGATATGTTGGATGAAAAAGTAGATCCTAGTAATGAGGTAAAACTTTTTTTAGAAGCAAAAAACGAATTGAAGGTAAATACTCCAGATGAGGTACAGGAAATTATTGCTTCAGCGAATCAATATAAAAAAGAATCCAATCATCAATATGCTTATTTAAATTATTTAAAAACAAAGGCTAGCGAACTAGAAAAAATAAAATCAATTTCTTTAGAATCAAATAAAGGATTTATTAAAAGTGTTTCTATTAGTAAAAGTATGATTGACTACACCAGAAGTAATGATAAAGAATATTGTGTTCGTATTCCATATAGTGAATATTATTTGTATGTTCCTATAGAAAATATCGCATGGGTTAGTTATGATAATAGAGGTATTATCTATTTGGTTGATGATAAGGAATATTCTCTATATGATAAAGAAGATAATGAAATTTCTAAAACTTGTGGAATAGATATTGAATCTATTTCATTAAATGAAAAGAAACAAATAAGAGAATACTATAAAAATTTATAATGAAAGGAGAATTTTATGTTAGATAGAAATGCCGTAGAAGAACATTTAAAATATTTTCGAGAGGATAAAAATAATAATGAATTTTATGTCGCTTTAATGTTGTATGAATTATATGATTTAAATGTAAGAGATTTAAATGATAAAATAATAAAAGATACACAAAAGATAATTGACGAATATGATAGTATTTATAATCAAGATTTGAGAGAACGTATTAGAGAAGAAATTGATGTTGAAAAAGAAAGAGAAGAAGAGATGGAACGATAGATGAAACTATTAAAAATATCTCTTCTTTTTGTTTTCTCTATCGTGTTAGTTTTTTGCTTTATAAAAATATATGATAAGTATAATGAAAAAAAATCACAAGATAGGATAATAGATAAATTAATAGAAGTTGGTGATGTAAAACCTGCCGATTATAGAGAAGAATTACCAAGTATAGATTTTCAAAAGTTAAAAGCTATTAATGATGATATTATTGGCTGGATAATTATAGAAGGAACGCAAGTAAACTATCCTATAGTAAAAGGAAACGATAATTCTTATTATTTAAATCATTCTTATGATAAAAGTTACAATTCGTATGGTAGTATTTTTATGGATTATAGAGCTAATAATGAGTTTAGTGATTTAAATACATTTCTGTATGGACATTATACTGGAAACGGTTCTATGTTTGGAGAATTAAAAAAGTATATGAAACAATCTTTTTATGAAGAACATCCATTTTTTTATATATTAACTCCGCAAAAAAATTATAAAGTAGAGGTTTTTAGCGTTTATACAGATGATGCACTTTCCGATTCTTATAATTTTAATTTTGATAGTTTGAATGATTTTAAAATATATTTAGAAAGTATAAAAAATAAACGTCGATATAACACGAACACTAATGTTAATTATATTTTAGACCGAATTATAACGCTTTATTCGTGTTCACATGAAAGTGGTAGTAAAACTGAAAGGTATTTTATACATGGAAAAATCATAAGTTTAAGCGAGTAGTACTGATTTTAGAAAGGAGAAATATGAATAAAAAATTAAATATTAATTTATTTTTTAAAGACGATGGTGAAGATATTATAGAGGTATTAACTCGTGACTTTCAAGAATTTTTAAATAATTATATAAAAAAACTTTTAAAATAATTGTGTATTAACTTTATAAGAATAACGGATTCATTTTTTATATTTCTCGTGTTATAATTATATCGTAACAGGTAGTTATGAGAGATGGTCTTTAAAAATGAATCCTCCAAGAAGGAGGAGGAATAAAATGAATTTTAGTAGTTCTTTATTAAGAAATACCTTGAGTATTTATTCAGCTAATGAAATTGCTAAATATATTAGACTATCTTTAGCTGACGAATATGGTCAAAAAGATGAAAGCGAGAGTGTTGCCAATCAAAGAAGATTATTAAATGAATTTATCAGTAGAAATGGAAATGTTGGTGAAAATTGTAGAGAATTTATTGATGATGGGTGTTCAGGTACGAATTTTGAAAGACCTGGATGGCAGGAGTTAATGACAGAAGTTGATAATGGAAAAGTGAAAGTAATAATAACTAAAAATTTGTCTAGGTTAGGAAGAAGCAATTTTGAGTGTGGTTATTATATTGATTATTATTTTCCATCAAATAATGTACGATATATTGCTGTTCAAGAACAAATAGATACTGCTAATCAAGATAATTCTAACAACGAGTATGCTGCTTTAAATAATTTTATTAATGAAAAGTATTCAAGAGATTTATCTAAAAATATAAGAAAAGTTTATAAGATAAAACAAATGGCTGGCGAATATATGGGTGGACATCCAATTTATGGATATAAAAAAGATCCAAATGATAAACACAAATTAATAATAGATGAAGAAGCGGCTAAAAATGTAAGGAGAATTTTTAAGCTATATCTTGAGTATCGTTCTCAAAATAAAATAAGAACGATTTTCAGCAATGAAAAAATTCCCGTCCCAGAGGTATATAAAGGAACTAGAAGAGGATTAAAAGCAAAACACCCTTATGAGTGGAGTTATAGCACAATTAGAGATATTCTCAGGAATGAAATGTATATTGGGAATATGGTACAAAATATATTTACCAAAAAAAGTTTTAGAGAAAAGAAGATGGTAAAAAATAAAAAAGAGGATTGGATAATTGTGGAAGGGACACATGAACCTATTATTGATAAAGAAACTTTCAATCAGGTTCAAGAACTTTTAGATGCAAATTATCGCCAACCTGTGAAACCATATCCTCATGAATTTGCTGGATTATTATATTGTTATGAATGTGGTCACAAAATCGGGATTGGAAATGTTAAACGTGATAGAGATCCTAGTAAACAGTTTTTCTATACTTATTGTAATTATTATAGGAAGAATAGTGCGTATAACAAATGTACACCTCATTCGATGAATTATAATAATTTAGAGGCACAATTATTAGATATTATAGAAGATTTATGCAAGAAGTATGTAAAAACAATAAATTATGATGAAATAGTTAATAATAAAAAGAAAGGCTTGGATACTTATAGTGATCAGTTGATAAAAAAAATTAATAAGCAAAAAATTGATGTAAAAGAAATTGATTTGAAATTAGAAAAAATATATATGGATAAATTAGATGATGTTATTTCAGCAGAAACTTATAAAAAGATGCGTGATAAGTTTGAAGATAAAAAAACAACAATGTTAAATGAAATTGAAGAAATGCAAAAAAATTATGATGATTATATGGAAAATCATTCTATTGATAAATTATTAGAAACTTCTAAGATAGTTCGTGAGTATTTGAAAGCTAGGGATAAAGAGAAACGTGATTTACTTTTAAAAATAATTGATAAAGTAGAAATTCATAAAGATAAGACTGTAGATGTATATTTTAAATTAAAAACACTTGGTGTTGTAAATTGATAAATTGTGAAGATGCTATTATTTGAAAATAGCTATAATTTTTTATCACCAACGGTAATCACACATCAGTTTAAAGGGTATAAGTCAGGAGAGAATGTTGGTGTAGATGGCTCTTTTGATGTAAATATCTGGTATTCTTATGAGAATGATAGTAAGACAACAGTTGTGAATAAAAAGATAGAATATAATGAAGCATTTCATGTAAAGACAAAAGAGAATACAAGTCTTACTGGTGATACAGATATTATTGTAAGATCTTTAAAACAACCTACATGTAGTAATGTGCAAATTGATGGAGAAGGAATCATTCACTTTGATATTGAAAAAGAATTAGGAGTAGAATTAGTAGGAGAGACAAAAGTAAAGATTGCGATTGAAGATGATGAAGAACCTTGGGAAGAAATTGAAGATGAACCAACAGAAGAAGTAATGCAAGAAATTGATAACCAAGTCAATGAGAACTATATTGATGAAAACGCCAATGCATAATTGGTGTTTTTTGAAAATACGTTAAATTCTAAGTAAAGTGCACAATTAAGTGCATTACGACTTAAAATGTGTAT
>OGRO01000241.1_pt1 | contig 55997 bp, 48 predicted proteins | sample 1553451 | NCBI WGS metagenome assembly OGRO01 (sample SAMEA2580021, study PRJEB22360) | human gut metagenome | reverse complement strand
GATTTAAAAATCGTTTATGTTAACCTACTGTTTAATTTTCAAAGTTCTTATTTGCCCTTCGACTTCTTTAGTTTATCAAGTCGAATCTTTTTTGTCAACACCTTTTTTAAAACTTTTTTCTGTTTCAATTTATTTCATTGATGAAGACAAAAATAATTTTATCACTATAAAAATATATTGTCAACACCTTTTTATATTTTTCTATTAATTATAATTTAAAATGTCCACAACAAAAAAACTGTAGGTATATTTCTTCCTACAGTTTTATCATTCTTTTATCTAATAAAATATTCATATATTATTTCAATATTTACAATAAGAATATGGCCACTATAGTTGTAACTACAAACCCTACCATGATAGGTATAAAGTTTCTTTTAGCTAATTCTATTGGACTTACACCACAAATAGCTGCTGCTGCAATAACAGACCAAGGAACCAAACATCCGCCTCCTACCCATATTGCTGCTATTTGACCTAGAGCCGTAAGCACAGCTACATTTACATGAATTGCATTACCAAATACCAATGCTAAAGAACCAGCAAGTGACATACCTGAAAATCCAGATCCATCAAGTCCAGTAATTGCACCTACTATAGTCTCTATACTAGCTGCTGCAACCTTATTAAATGGAACTGCATTAGATAGTGCTATACCTATATCAGCCAACAATCCTTGAGAACCTTTTGCTAATACATCACCAAATACTGCTGTTACTGGTGCATCACCTAAATAGAAAAATGCTGCAATTGGTATGATTACTGCAAATATACTTATTGCAAATCCAAATCCATGAATTATATGCTCAGCCACTTTGTCTAAACATTCTTTAGGATTACTTAATAAATTAACAAATATTAATAGTGCAACTGATGTTCCTCCAAGTAGAGCAGTTGCATCTCCTCCCTTTAAATCAAATATATACATTCCTACTATATCTAATATAAAAGCTATACCAACAACAAATATGGAAACTTTGGCTTTTGTTCCAACTTCTTTTATTTCTACTTCCGCATCTCTTGCCAGAGCTAATTCTTCTTCAAAAACACCTTTTTTCATATCTCTTTTTAACATATAAAAAGCTACACCTATTGTTACTATGGCCATTACCCAATATAGAGGCATACCTTCCATTATTACAGATTGAACCGGTATACCTGCTGCACCTGCTGTTATACCAGGAGCCCCTTGTATTACAAAATCTGTTGATAAAGCCAATCCGTGTCCAAATAAGTTAATAGCAACAGCCAATCCCATAGCTGGCAATCCTGAACGTATTGCTATTGGTAAGAATATTGCACCTATCAATGCACATGCTGGTGATGGCCAAAAAAACCATGACATGATTAACATTGCTATACCTGAAACAAAAAATGTTGTTGTAGGTTTTTTTATTACTTTTGAAAATGGTTTTACCATAAAATCTATGGCATGATTTTCTTCCAAGGCTTTAGATAGAGCTACCATAATACCTATAATTAAAATTATTCCTCCAAGTTCATTAAGTGCTACAACAAATGAATTAAAAACTCCATTGAGTGCCCCTACAATATTTTTCGTAAAGAATAGTCCTAGGAAAAATATCCCTAATACACATGGTACTACACTTTCTTTTTTCAAAATCATAGTAATTAAAATTATCACCATGAAAATGATATAGATGTAATGAGCGCCTGTCAAAACCATAATTAATATCCCCTTTTCCATGATAAGATAATAACATTATATGAATTTAAAATTTAAAGTGTTACTAGGGTATATCATCATTTATCTACATAAAAAATCATTTATTACTAAATAATTTTAAAAATATTGATGTTTTATGGTTAAAATTGTATAACTTGATAGTATAAAGATGTAATATTTTATTTATTTCAGAATATGATTTATCATTAACTAAAAATAAATTACTAAACAATATTACTATTTGATAGTTTTTGTTATAATCTTTTTATTACCATATTAATACAGGGGGTATATTTTATGGAAAGGGAATTTCAAATTAACTACAAAAAAGATATTTTAAGATTTGCCTTATTATTAGGAGAGCAAATGCTAACTAATGGTGCTGAAACTTCTCGAGTTGAAGATAGTGTCTTAAGAGTATGTAAATCTAGAGGATTTAAACATGTTAATGTCTTTACGACACCCACATGTGTAATTATTTCAGATGAAAAATTTGATGGTCTTACCTTTATGAAAACAATCTCTAAAAGAACTATTAATTTAACAAAAATAGATAGGTTAAATGATATTTCTATACGATTTGTTCAAAATGAAGATATCGATCCTCTAAAAGCCATCTCCATGCTACAAGAAGTAGATGCTGTAAAAGATTATGACCAATTTGTATATTTCGCAGGTACAGCCATGGCCTCTGCATCTTTTGCTTGTTTAATTGCTGCAGCCATAGCTGTTGGTGTAGGTGTAGTTTTAGATTTATCAATTAGATTTGGAGGTTAGATAAATGAGTATACTTGATTTATTAATTAATTTCTTTTTTCTTTTTTAGCCACAGTAAGATTTTCTATTTTTTAATTCACAAAAAAAATCACTTTTACCTGCTGGTATAATAGGAGCAATCGGTTGGACTGTATATATCATATTATTTAACTTTACAAAAAACTCTATTTTATCTAATTTCCTTGCTGCCACATTAATTTCTCTTCTAAGTGAAATTTTAGCAAGAAAAATGAAATTTCCAGCAATAATATTTGTTATTCCTGGTATATTACCTTTAATCCCTGGACTTGGATTATATAACACAATGCTTTCTTTAGTTGAAGGAAGTTATTCAAATGCCATATCCATTGGAACAGATGCCTTATTTGTTAGTGCCTCCATAGCCATGGGTGTATTGCTTATAACTTCATTAGTTAAAACCTATTATATAGCCATTGCTAAAATACATCATAAAAAATTGCAATTACAAAAACTCATTAAATAAATAAAAATAAGCAGATACTTACAAGAGTATCTGCTTATTTTTATTCTTCTATTATTTTAGTTATTTTTGGTATATAATCTCTACTTTCTTTAAATTTATTATCCTTTTTATTTAAAATTAAATAAGATATAAATGTACATGCTAGACCAACTATACCACTAATAGTCTCTATTGATCCTGAGTAGTTTAATAAATTTAATAAATAATAAGTTCCAATTGTACCCACAAATAAGAATATTAAAGGAAATAAATATGCCAACATGGTTGCTTTCATAACCTTAACACTTTCCATACTAACCTCTACATGATCTCCCTTTTTAGCTCCTATAGAATTATCTACTTCTACTACTAAATCTTGACATTCAGATGATAACTTAGTGCATTTACCGCACGCCGCACATGCAGAATGGCGTTGCATTATCATTTTAGCAGTTGTATCATCCACTATTTCTATAATAAATCCCTGTTGATTCATCTCTCCATCCCCTTTATTCATACTTCAGCTAAAGAATAAATTCATTACTCTTAATAAAAATGTAATTTTCTTTCTATAATATGTTACGTTAATACCTATTTATTAATAACCCATATTACAGTATTTCTCTCCTCCCGAAAGATCATGTAGTTATTTGGCAGGTCTCCTGACTTAAATTCATCCTACTAACTTCCCCTTCCCAATTTACCAGTGGAGTTAAGGTTCTCCAAAACCCTAAGTTTTCGTCATTATCACAGTAGCGGGGGCTGTTGTGGATTCTCACCACATTCCCTTTTAAGCATAAGCACCTTGAGTAATTTCATTATTCTTTAGCAAAATACATACTTTATGTATGCACTTTAATTATAAAATATAAAATTTTTTTCTACAATGTATTTTCCTTTTTATGGTAAGGTTCCATATGAATTATCACTTGACACTTATTATTTATTTTCTTTTTTATTTCATCTTCTATACGATGAGATAATGCATGAGATTGTTCTAAACTAGTATTTGCTTCAATCATAATATGCATATCCACATACATATCATTATGACTTCCTCTACTTCTTATTTTATGAATATCTTTAACTTCTGTAAAACTATTAACTACATTTTTTATTTGCTCTTCATCAATTACTGCACTATCTAATAAAATATTTATAGATTCTTTAAAAATTTCATAAGAAGCTCTAAAAATAAAAAATGAAATTATAATAGATATTATGGGATCAATCACAATTGGTACACCAATTTTAATTAATAATAAAGAAATTAAAACACCAAGAGAAATTAAAATATCACTTCTAGTATGAATAGCGTCTGAAATAAGTATATAGCTATCATATTCTTTCCCTTTTTTATTTTCATAAATAGTCACAAAAAAATTAATAATTATAGTAATAATCAAAGAAATTAAAGAAATAGTTGTTATATTTAATTCTTCTGGATGCATAAATCTATCTAACCCCGTCATAAAGATTTTTATTCCCAATACAAAAAGCATTGCACCTATAAATAAACTTGCTATTATCTCAGATTTTTTATGACCATAAGGGTGTTTTTTATCTACTGGTTTCACCGCAATAGTTATTCCAATTATCCCAATTATATTTGACATTCCATCTGACATGGAGTGAATTCCATCAGCACTTAAACTTGCACTATTTATTAAATATCCAATAATTATTTTAGTTATTGCCACACCTAAATTGGCAAATAATATAATCCATAATACCAATTTAACCTTTTTATAAACATCATTACAATCAGTTGATATACAGTTATTGCTTATATTTTCAGTTTTCACAAATACCCCTCCAAATTTGATATATATTTATACTTAATAACTTTTATCATATTTTATAAACGTAAAAAATCCACGGATATAATCCATGGATTTATTTTTTATTATTTTCTATAGTTTTAATATATTCAAAAAAGGATATATTTGTTACTTCTTCATTTACTAAATTTGATAAAGTTACACCTATAAGCCTTATATCTTTATGGTTATGTTCTATATTTTTAAACAAGTTATAAATATTAGTTCTAATATCATTATGAGATGAAATGGGATTATTCATACTCAAGCTCCTAGTTATTTGCGTAAAGTCACCATACTTAATTTTTAATACTACAGTTTTTCCCCTTTTATTTAGATAATTTGCTCTGTCAGCTACTTCTTCACATAATTCATCTAATATATTAATTAATTTTTCATCTTCTATATCAAGGTTTTCACTTAAAGTTGTTTCAGCACCTATGGATTTTCTTTCTCTATGAGGCTCAACTTCTCTATTATCTATTCCCCTTGCTAACTGATAAAATAAATATCCTCTATTTTTAAATATATTTTCCAGTTGATTCACATCTAATTGCCTCAAGTCATAGCCATTTTCTATACCTAAACCTTTTAAAGTTTTTTGTGTAACTTTACCTATTCCAAAAAATTTTTTTATAGGTAGATTATCTAAGAATTCTTGTGCATTATCATAAGTTATTACAGTTAATCCATTTGGCTTATTATAATCTGAAGCTAATTTTGCTAAAAACTTATTATAAGAAACACCTGCTGATGCACTTAATCCTGTAGTTTCATAAATTTCTTTTTTTATCATTTTTGCCACTTGGGTGGCATATTTAATATTCTTTTTATTTTCTGTCACATCTAAAAATGCCTCATCAAATGATAGAGGTTCAACTAAATCTGTATATTTATGAAAAATTTGTCTAATCTCATAAGATACTTGCTTGTATACTTCAAATCTCGGCCTTACAAAAATTGCATAAGGGCATCTTTTATAGGCAATTTTACATGGCATGGCTGAGTGAATTCCATATTGTCTTGCCTCATAAGAACATGTGGCAACCACTCCTCTTCCTTGAGGATTACCTCCTACTATAACAGGCTTACCTCTTAAAGATGGATTATCTCTTTGTTCAATAGAAGCATAAAAAGCATCCATATCTATATGAATTATTTTTCTTTGACTTTTCATAATTATACCCCTTTTCCTATTATTAAAATAGACCATATTGATTATCAACATGGTCTTTTATATTATTATTAATTATAATATAAGTTTTGAGATGGATATTCAGGATCACAAGTTACATGCATTCCTAATTTTCTAAATGTTTGTTCATCATCTTTACTTATTATTGTAGTTGAATGAGCTTGTAAGTTCTTTAACTCTTCTAGTTTTTCCATAGCATGTTCTGCTGTTGGATTAGTTACTGCACATATTGCAAGTGCTGATAAAACTTCTTCTAAGCTAAGTGATACATTTTTTCCACCTAAAGTTTCTGTTTTTAATTTTATAATTGGATTTAATATTACTGGTGATATTAAGTACATATCATCTGGAATATTAGCCATATATTTTATTGCATTTAATACTGCAGCAGCTGAAGCACACATTAAATCAGAACTTTTACCTGTTATTATTGTACTGTCTGGAGCTTGCATAGCAACTACTGGACAAATTTCTTGTGTATCACTTTGTGATTTTAATTTTGCAGAGTACTCTCTAGCTGGTAAAACTACTTTTCTATCTTCTGGTTTAACATTAACTTTTTCTAATATTAAAGAAATAGTTTCATAAGCATCTTTATTTACTTCACCTTTTTTATATTGGCAAGCAGTATTGAAGTATCTTCTTATTATCTCATCTATAGAAGCTTCACGTACAACTTCATCATCAACTATACCAAATCCAACTCTGTTTACACCCATATCTGTTGGTGATTTAAACATAGACTCTTTTCCAGTTATTTTTTCTATTATTTTCTTTAAAACTGGGAATAATTCTAAGTCTCTATTATAGTTAACTGATTTTTCTCCATAAGCATCTAAGTGGAATGAGTCTATCATGTTTACGTCTTTTAAATCAACAGTTGCAGCTTCATAAGCTATATTTACTGGATGATTTAGCGGTAAATTCCAAACTGGGAATGTTTCAAATTTAGAGTAACCAACTGAGTTTCCTCTTTTATTTTCATGATATAATTGACTTAAACAAGTTCCAAGTTTTCCACTGTTTGGTCCTGGAGCAGTTACTACTACTATTGGTTTCGTTGTTTCTATATATGGATTAGCTCCATATCCTTCATCACTAACTATTGTATCCACATCTGATGGATATCCTTTAGTTGGAGCATGTTTATAAACTTTTATTCCACGTCTTTCTAATTTATTTATAAATACTGTTGTTGCAGGTTGTCCTTCATATCTTGTTATAACAACACTGTTTACATCTAAGTTATAACCTCTAAGGTCATCTATTAGTCTTAGAACTTCCATATCGTAAGTTATTCCGAAATCTCCTCTTACTTTATTACGTTCTATATCTCCTGCATAAACACATATTACTACTTCTACTTGGTCTTTTATATGTTGTAAAACCTTGATTTTGGCATTTTCATCAAATCCTGGAAGTATTCTTTTTGCATGTAAATCTCCCATTAATTTTCCACCAAATTCTAAGTATAATTTATCAAATTTTTCTACTCTCTCTAGAATATATTTAGATTGTTCTTTTAGATATTTTTCATGATCAAATCCGATTTTCATTATGCACCTCTCAAAAAAATTATTTTTCACTATTTTATTTTGTCTATTTTTTTACTATTATTTTTCACTAAGGGTCTATTATATACCATAGTCATAATCTTTTTCAAGAAGTTTTTTAATTTTTTTAGGAATTTTTTAAATAGAAATAAAAGATAGGTGTATTTTTCTATCTTTCGGATTTGTTTCTATGAATTTTTAAATTCGATTTGTTTTATAAATTTTAGTAAAAAATAGTGAAAAATTTGTGCATAATGCTTCACCTCAATTTTATGGGTGGAGTTCTATTATATGATAAATAAAAACCTTCGTCAATAGTTTTTTTATTAAATTAATTGCAATTTTACAACTTTTATTTATTTTTAAAATTTTATAAATTAAAATACAAAAAGGTTATTGATAAATATGATACTTATCAATAACCTAAGATTTTATACTCTAAAAGGTATTACTGAATTTAATAATTTTTTCGCATAATCATTTTTTGCATATGATAAATTTTCTATAGATATTTGTTCTACTACATTACCTCTATATAAAAATAAAACTTTATTACATAAGTTAGCTACAGCCTGTAAGTCATGAGCTATAAATAAATATGTAATATTCATTTCTTCTTTTAAGTCTTCTAGTAATTCTAATACTTGGGCTTGAATAGATACATCTAAAGAACTAATTGCTTCATCTAAAACTATAAATTTAGGTTTAGTAGCTATGGCTCTAGCTATACAAACACGTTGTAATTGACCTCCACTTAGTTCATGAGGATATCTTTCCATTAAGTTTTTGTTTAAACCTACTTTTTCTAATAGTTCTATACATACTTTTTCTAAACTTTCCTTTTTACCTATAGAAATTAAGGATTCTGCTAATACATCTTTTATTTTATATCTTGGATTTGCAGATGATGTGTAATCTTGGAATACTACACTCATTTTTCCAGGATTTGTTTTTATCCATTGTTTAACTGATTTTCCTTCTATAGTAATAGTTCCTGAATCAGGTTTCTCAAGTCCTAGTATTAATCTGCTTAAAGTACTTTTTCCACTACCACTTTCTCCTATAATACCAATACAATCTCCTTCTTCTATATCAAAATCAATTCCTTTCAAAACAAGAGTTTTATCTGATTTAAATATTCCTCCACCCATTTTAGTATAGCTTTTCTTTATATCTCTAACCTGCACAAACATCATCTGTATCTCCTTTTTCCATTGCTTTTATAAATGATTCTGTCAGCGATACGCGTGTATCAATTAAATATTTAGTATATTCATGTTGTGGATTTTCAAATATTTTTTTTGCCGTTCCATATTCTACACACTCACCATTTTTCATTACTAAAATATCATCAGCAAGGCTTTGAACTACTCCTAAATCATGAGATATAAATATTAAAGATGTACCTGTAACATCTCTTAATCTTTTAAACTCTTCAACAACTTCTCTTTGATTTATGGAATCAAGAGCAGTTGTTGGCTCATCGGCAATAATTATATCTGGTTTCATAGCTATAGCTATGGCTATCATACATCTTTGTAACATACCACCAGATAATTGATGTGGATATTTTTTTATAACTTCTTCAGGGTTATTTATTAGCATTTTATCTAATGATTCTATAGCTAATTTTTTAGATTCTTCCTTTGAAATCCCCAAATTTTCTACAAAGGTTTCAATCATTTGATAACCTATAGTATATAAAGGATCAAAAGATGTCATTGCATCTTGAGGTATCATACAAATATTTTTGCCCCTTATTTTTCTAAGCTCACTTTGTTTAAGTCCTATCAAATTCTTACCTTTATATTTAGCAGTTCCACTTATTTTTAGCCATGGATTTGTAAGTCCAAGTATTGCTTTAGTTGTAATAGATTTTCCACTACCACTTTCCCCAACTATACTTAAGCATGTATTCTTTCTTACTATAAAGCTTGAGCCATGAACTATTACCTCATTACTTCTAGGATCGTTTACCACTACATTTTTTAACTCTAATATCATCCTATACTACCTCCTTCTTGAAAGTAGCATTTTTAGGATTAAATGCTTCTTGAAGGGAATCACCTAAGAAGTTGAATAATGCTACTGTTGTAAGTATAGCTAACCCCGGTACTAGCATTAATTCTGGATAAATTGTTATTACAGATTTAGCTTCATTTAACATCATTCCCCATTCTGCCGTTGGAGCTTGTACTCCAAGACCTAAAAATGATAATGCCGATATGTTAAGTATTATTCCTCCCATATCTAAAGTTGCAAGAACTGCTATTTCTCCCATAGTCATTGGTAAAATATGTTTTGTAATTATATGATAATGACTACATCCAGAAACTTTTGCAAATCTTATATAATTACTATCTGTGTACTGTATAACTATGGATCTTATCATACGACAATACCATGCCCACTTAGCTAAAACTGTTGCTATTACTATATTTTTCACTCCAATCCCTAAAATACCTACTATAGAAAGTATCATGACTTCACTAGGGAAAGATAACATTATATCACATATTCTCATGATAACTTCATCTACCCAACCTCTGAAAAATCCTGATATTAAACCTAGAATTCCACCTATACCTATAGTCCATATCATTGTTATTAAAGATATTATTAAAGTTGTCTTTGCTCCATACATCAATCTAGATAAAACACATCTTCCTAATTGATCTGTACCTAGAGGATACTCAGATGAAAAACCAGCATATTTATTTGCTACGTCTATTGCTGTTGGATCATTTGGAGCTAATTGTCTAGAAAATATACCAACTAAAAATATAAATGTTAGAACTATTAAACAAAACATACCAAGCTTGTCCGATTTAAACCTTTTCCAAACTGCCATATTTAAATTACTCCTTTCTCATTCTTGGGTCAATAGATGCAGATGCAACATCAACTAATAAATTACATACAACAAACATTATAGCCATTAAAAGTATATATGCTTGTATTATTGGAAAATCACGATTATATATTGCTGTTACACATAATTTTCCCACTCCTGGCCAAGCAAATATATTTTCAACTATTACAGTACCTGCTATTAACTTAGGTATAGACATACCTAGGGCTGTTATTGATGTTTGTAAAGAGTTTTTAAATATATGTTTTATTATGGTACTTTCTTTAAGCCCTCTTATTCTTGCATAATAAACATAGTTTTCATGTTTATTTTGAACCATGTTATTTCTTATAAGCCTAACATATGTAGATATATATCCTAAAGATAAAGTTATAGATGGTAAAACTACGGCATTTGAAGCTGTCATTCCACTAGTTGGGAATATTTTTATTTTTACTGCAAACATCCATATAAGCAATATACCTATCCAAAAACTTGGCATAGCAGTGCCTAAAAAAACTAATGCTCTAGTAATTTTATCTCCTATACTACCTTCATATATGGCACACAATACACCCACCACAACACTAAATACTATTGTTATTAAAAGGGCAACAAATGCAAGTTTTAAAGTATTTGGTAAGGCTTGCCCAAATAATCCTAGTACATCTTTTCTATTTACATAACTTGTTCCAAAATCACCTTTTAAACTATTTATAACCCATAAAAAATATCTTTCAATAAAAGGTTTATCAAGTCCTAATTCTATAGTTTTACTTGCAATAGCTTCTTCTGTTGCAACTATATTGTTTACACGAAGAGCTACTTCTGCTGGATTACTTGGACTTAAATTTATAATCACAAAAGCTAAAAAAGTAATTCCTAATAATATGGGAAGTAAACTTATAAGTCTCCTGCTTATATACTTTTTCATACTATATTTCTCCCTTTCTTATTCCCCTATAAAAAATATAAATTATAAGCAAAAAAGATAGTAATTAGCCTTTTTGCTTATAATTTAATAGATTATCTCATTTTTAATTATTTAATTTCTTCAAAATACATTTTTTCAAATGGTATTTCATATTGAGAAGGTAAGAACTCTACACCTTTTAGTTTCGAAGAATAAACTGCTTTAGTTGTTGAGTAACTTATTGGTAAGTATACTGCTTGATCAGCTATGTAACTAAATATTTCTTCATACATTCGAGCACGTTTTTCATCACTAACTTCAACTAAAACATCAGTTATAGTTTGATCTAGCCATGCTTTTTTATCTAAACCAACTTGTGCTTGGTAATCACCATGAGCTGGTTGTCTCCAAGATGATATATATGATTGTGGATCATATGGAGTTCCCCATGATAAAGAATAAAGTAAATCAAAGTCTCCTGATTTTTGTCTGTCTTTTACAGATTGAGTTTCCTCACCAGTTACATTAAGTTTAACCCCTACTTCCTTGAAGTTACCTTGTAAATATTCTGATATAGTACCTTCTTGAGCATTATCAGAGTTATAGTAGAAATCTAATTCTAATAATTTTCCATCTTTATGCCTGTATCCATCAGACTCTAATTTCCATCCAGCCTCTTCTAATAATTTTGCTGCTTTATCTTTATTGTAATCATATATTTCTTGCTCAACATCGCAGTATGGGGTAGTTGTTGGAAGTAGAGTGTCTGCTTCTTTTTCTAATCCATTTAAAACACCTTCAACTATTGAACCATTATCAGCTGCATGTTGAAGGGCTTTTCTTACCTTAACATCTTTTGTTATATCTGATGCTGAGTTTAATAAAATTGCTCTAGCTGCTGTTGGGTTACTTTGAGCTGTCTCATACTCACCAGTTTCTATAAGATTTTTATATGAATCTGCATTTATTTGATCTCCATCAGCTCCATATATTAAATCTATTTCACCATTTTCAAGGGCTAATAACATAGTTTCTGTATCAGGCATCACTGTCCATTTTACTGATTCAACTTTTGCTTTGTCTCCCCAATAGTTATCATTTCTTGTAAATACTGCATATTGATCATCTTCATGTTCACTAAGCACAAAACGTCCCGTACCTGCATATCCATTTACACCATTTTTAGTTTCACCATCTATAAAACATTTTGGTGATATCATTCTAAAAGGTCTAGTTAATGCTAATTCAGTTAATGATGGATAATATGCTTTTTTTAATGTCATTTTAAAAGTATATTCATCTACTACTTCTGTTTTATCTATTTGGTTAACTAATTCTAACCAGGCATGTCTATCAAAGTTTGATAATACTGCATCAAAATTTTGTTTAACTGCATCTGCATTAAATTTTTCCTCATCTGTGAAAGTTACATCTTCTCTTAGTTTAAAAGTGTATTCTAAACCATCTTCTGATATTTCCCAACTTGTAGCTAAGCATGGCTCTATCTCCCCATCATTATTGATTGTTACTAAAGACTCAAACACCATATTTTGGGCTGCCATTTCTCCAGTATATAAATGTGGGTTAATATCCATTATATCTTTAGTTGAAGCATATACTATTTCTGTTTTTGCAGCATCTGCACTTGAACTTACATCCTTACCACACCCTACTGCACCTATACATAGCATAGCGCTTAAAGCTAATGCTACAACTTTCCTTAATCTTTTTACTTTCATTATTATTCCCCCCAATATTTTTGCTAATAAAATTTCCTTTTTAACCATATTTTTATAATTTTAAAAAATGCAAAAAAAAACATGAAGAATAAAGCATAGCCCTGCCTTATCCGTCATGGATTAATTGTCATTTTCACTGAGCTTACTTATCCTTCATGGATTCGTTATCATTTTAATATAGTTATTATTCTCTAATCATTATATATATCATTTTAAAAAAAATCAATATTTTTTACATTTTTTTACATACATATATAATATAAAGGACCTACTTGAGAAATACAAATAGGTCCTTTATAAATTATACTATGAATTTTAAATGATTTTATCTAGCATCCACAACCATCATCTATACCAAATCCACCACATGAGCACACGATTAATAGTAATATCAAGAATGGTATCCATGCACAAATATCTATATCTTCCCAACAATCTTGGAATGCTAAGAATAAGAAGAATAATATTATTATCCACCAACCTGCTCCAAAGAATCCACCTTCACAGTTTCCAAAAAATCTATCTAACATTACGTTACCCCCTTGTTGATATTTAAAATTTATTTTCTAAAATATACTATGAAGGAGGTGTTATTTTTGACATTAATTTTTTATAAAAATAAATATTTTTTAATCTACCGATTTTAAAGACTCTACCATTTTTACATTTTTAAGCTTGTAATACATGGCTAAATTAACAAAACAACTCATTATAATAGTAAGTATAGATGCTATAATATAACTTTTTGTTGATATAACTCTTCCAAACATCATTGATTGAATTTCTACTGTAACCATAATAAATTTATGAAGTAATTTACCTAAACCAAGACCTACTATGGTACCTATGATAGTTAAGATCATATTTTCTCTATAAATATATTTACTTACTTCATTATCATAAAAACCTAGAACTTTAATTGTAGCTATTTCTCTAATTCTTTCAGATATATTCACATTTGTTAAATTGTATAAAACTACAAATGCTAATGCTCCAGCAGATAAAATCATAACCAGTACTACATAATTTAAATTTTTTATTGTGTAACGGAAAGTTTCTTTAGCTGCTGTATTAAAACTTATTCCGCTTATAGAATTAATTTTAAATAATTTTTTAGATAAGCTATCTTCCATTTTTACATTTGGATTATTTAAAACACCCAATATTCTATTGTATTTTAAATCTTCCTTAAATGTTTTTTTATAATAAGTTGGAGACATATAAATATAATGAGATAAGTAGTTTTCAGTTATATCTATAATTTTAACTTTAGCTTTTTTATTATCATTATTTATTATCTCTACAATATCTCCTCTTTTCACATTGAGGTCTCTAGCCATCTTTTCCGTAATAATAGCTCCACTATCATCTAGTTTTATATGTTTTTGACTTTTTCTATCTTGAAGATGGATAAACTCATCCATTTTATTTAAATTTTTAGGTACTACTATAGTAATCTCTTTATTTGTTTTATTAACTTTTATATCTCCATTTTGATAATTAAAAATTTCAACATCTTTTATTTCCTTAAAACCTGATACGTCTTCTTTTAACTTATTTAATTTTGCCTCGGATAAATCAGCTTCTGTAACTATAGACATATCATATCTAAATAAAGTTCCATACTGGTCTGTTACAATAATTTCTATGGAATCCTTTATTCCAAACCCTGTAAGAATCAATGCTGTACATCCTAAAATCCCCAGTACTGTCATTAAAAATCTCTTTTTATATCTGAAAATATTTCTTACTGTAACCTTGCTTATAAAACTAAATTTATTCCATATAAATGGTATTCTCTCTAATAAAATCCTCTTCCCATTTTTAGGAGGTCTAGGTCTCATAAGAACTGCAGGATTCTCTTTTAATTCATTAAAGCATGCTATATAAGCAGAAGCTGTAATAATTAGTAAGGCTATAATTGTTATTCCTAAAGATAAAGGTAAACTAAAAATGTAAATTATATTTGGTATGGAATACATCATTCCATAAGCAAAAAATATTATTGTTGGAAATAAAGTATATCCCACAGCATTTCCTAAAATACTTCCTATAACACATGCCACTGATGCATATAAAATATATTTTTTAGAAATTTGACTATTTTTATATCCAAGCCCTTTTAGTGTACCTATATTTATTCTTTGTTCATCTACCATTCTAGTCATAGTAGTTAAACATACTAATGCAGCCACCGCAAAGAAAAATACAGGAAATACCTTTGCAAGGGCATCTATACTTTCTGCACATCCTTTATATTCAACAAAAGATTTATGAGAATTTCTATCTAATATATACCAAGTAGGTCTTTCTATTTTTTTTATTTCTTTTTTAGATTTTTTTAGTTTTTTATCTCCATCTTCTACTTTTTCTTTACCCTCTTGTAATTTTTTCTTAGCTTTATTTAATTCTATTTTTGCTTGTGATTTTTTTTCATCCAGCTCACTTTGAGCTTTTTTTATTTCTAATTTTTTATCATCAAGTTCCTCTTTAGCTTTTTCAAACTTTTTATCAGCTGTATTTTTTGCTATTTGAAGATTCTGTTTTTCTTTTTCTAAAGTTGATTTACTATTTTTTATTTGTTTTTTGCTTTCTGATAATTTCTCTTCGCCCATTATCAATTCTTGTTTTTTATTTGCTAATTCTTCACTACCCTTTTTATATTGCTTCTCCAAAGCATATAAAGTTTGCTTATTTTCTTTTAATAAGTTAGTAAGTTTAGTTTTTTCATCTTTTGGTAAATTTTCATTTTTTAATTGTTTTTCTATTTGTTTATTAGCATTTTTTAAATTATTAATTTGTGTTTTAAGTTCTTTTAACTTACTCTCAGCTTTCTTAAATTCATATTTGGCTAAAGCTTTCTTTTTATTAAATTCTTTTAGAGAAGATTTATATTTTTCTTCACCTTTTTTTATTTCTTCTTCTCCTTGTTTTATCTTTTTTTGCCCGTCTTTAATTTGTTTATTTGCATTATTTTCTTCATTTTTTAATTGTCTTTGTCCTGATTCAATTTGTGCTAAATAATTATTTATTTTCTCTTGTCCATCATTTAATTCTTTTTCTACTTTTAATTTATTTTCTTCGTATTCTTTTTCACCTTTTGCTAAATCATTTTTTGCTTTATTTAATTTATCTTCAGCTTTTTTAATTTTTTTATTTGCTTCATCTAAAATTTCATTATACCTAGCTTCACATCTCACATCTTTTATATCTTCTATTTTGTCAGTTATATTTTCTATCAAATCAAAGTACTCATCACTATATGTATCTAAATTTTTAGCACCTTCAACTGTTAAAAATATTTCCGTATAAATATCACTTTTAAAATCACTTTGTGGTATCATTATTACTCCATCAACCACTCCACTTCCTATGGAACTGTTGCCTTTTTCCTGAGATAAATAATAAGGAGTACTAACATATCCAACTATAGTATATTCAGTTGTTTCAAGGGAGTCATTTAAGTTTTCCTTATTACCTGAAGAAAGTTCTATTTTACTTCCTATGTTATAATCTAGTGATTTCATTTTTGGCTTTTCTACTACACACTCACCACTTTTATTTGGTAGCCTTCCTTCAACTACAGTTAACTGATTTATATAATTTTTATCATTTTTATTTATATTGTTAATATCTAATCCATGAATTTTTAAAACTTTTTCTTCATCTTCACATTTACCCATAACATCTAAGGAATAGGTCGAAAAAACTCCATCTACACCTTTAATATTTTTAATTTCATTTACGTCATCATCTGTAAGCCCCATAGATGATAATAATCTAATATCCATTAAATTATTATCATCGTAGTATTTATCTGAAGCTGTTTTCATAACTATGGGAGAACTTTTAACTCCAATAAAAAAGGCCACACCTAAAGCTACAATTGCCACGATGGATAAAAATCTACCCTTAGATTTTAAAATATCTCTAATAAAATCCTTATTTAAAGCACTTTTCATACTACCATTCAATCCTTTCCACTGGTGTAGGATTTTCATTGATAGTTATAGAGCTAATTTTTCCATTTTTGACTTTTATAACTTTATCTCCCATAGGTGTTAAAGCTAAGTTATGAGTTATTATTATTACTGTCATTTTATATTTTCTACAAGTATCTTGTAAAAGTTTTAATATGGATTTTCCCGTATTATAATCTAAGGCTCCTGTTGGTTCATCACATAATAAAATTTTTGGATTTTTAGCTAATGCTCTAGCTATGGCAACTCTTTGTTGCTCTCCTCCAGATAATTGGGCAGGAAAATTATTTTTTCTATTTCCTAGTCCCACAGCATCCATAACTTGATTCACATCTAAGGGATTTTTACAAATTTGTGTGGCTAATTCCACATTTTCATGTGCTGTTAAATTTTGTACTAAATTATAAAATTGAAAAACAAATCCTATATCATATCTTCTGTAAGTTATTAATTCTTTATTGCTATATTTATTTATTTTATTATTATCTACAATAATTTCTCCGCTAGTTGGGCTGTCCATACCTCCTAATATGTTTAATATGGTACTTTTTCCTGCACCACTAGCTCCAGCTACTACTACAAATTCTCCTTTGTCTACAGTAAAATCTACTCCACTTAAGGCCTCTATATTAACTTCACCCATTTTGTAGATTTTTTTTACATTTCTAAATTCAATATAATTGCTCACAACATCCCCCTATATTTTAAATATTTGCTATTTTATTATATCATAATGAAATAATTCTCACTTATATTTCCATTATTATAGGAAATACACTTGGTCTTCTTTTTGTTTTATCATAAAGTAACTGTTCCACTGATTTTTTCACACTAGATTTTAATACTTGCCATTCAATTATTTCTTTTTCTAAACATTCATCTATCTTATCCTTTGATAAATTTTTTATTTCTCTTATTAAATCTTCTGACTCTCTAACATAAATGAATCCTCTAGTAATAACATCCGGTCCTGATACGATTTCAAAATTATTTTTGTCTATGGCAACAACAACTATGACCATTCCATCATTAGCAAGATTTCTTCTATCTCTAAGCACAATATTTCCCACATCTCCAACACCAAGTCCATCTACATATAAAATTCCCGTATGAACTCTTTCTGTTGAAAAAGCTGTTTTAGATGTTATTTCAAGTACTTGACCTGTTTCTAAAGTAAATACATTTTTAGGATCCATACCAAGTTTTATAGCTAAATCAGCATGATGCTTTAAATGTCTATATTCACCATGAACAGGCATAAAATATTTTGGTTTAACTAAAGTATGAATTAATTTTAATTCTTCTTGATAAGCATGACCTGAAACATGTATATCTTCTAAATCTTCATAAATAACTTCCACACCTTTTCTAAATAATTGATTAATTACCCTAGATATTATCTTATCATTTCCTGGAATTGGTGAAGCTGATATAATAAATAAATCATTAGAATGAATTTCTATCTTTCTATGATTTCCAAAGGCAATTCTAGAAAGACCTGCACCAGCTTCTCCCTGACTTCCTGTAGTTATTATAGTTATATTTTCATCTGGATATCTTTGCATGTCATCTATGTCTATTAAAGATTCTTGTGGTATGTCCAAATATCCAAGTTCAATGGCTACTTTCGATACATTTTCCATACTTCTTCCACTGAATACAATTTTTCTATTTTCTTTTATGGAAGCATTGGCTATTTGTTGCATTCTATGAATATTTGATGCAAATGTGGCCACAATAATTCTTCCCTTTGAGCCTGCAAAAATTCTATTTAAAGTTTCTCCTATAGTTTTTTCTGATAAGGAGTGTCCTTGTCTTTCTATATTTGTACTATCTGCCAATAATAAAAGTACTCCTTTTTTACCAAGGGTAGAAAGTCTATTTAAGTCCATAACTCTTCCATCTATTGGTGTATAATCAATCTTAAAATCTCCTGTATGAATAATTACACCAAGAGGAGTTGTAATAGCAAGAGAACAAGCATCGGCAATAGAATGAGTAGCTTTTATAAATTCTACTTTTATTTTTTCAAAGGCAACTATATCTCCACTCTCCACTGGATATATGGTAACCATATCCACCATTTTGTGCTCTTCTAATTTATTGCCTACAAGACCTAGAGTAAGTCTCGTCCCATAAATAGGCATATTTATTTGTTTTAAAATATAAGGTATGGCACCTATATGATCTTCATGTCCATGAGTTAAAAATAACCCTTTAACCTTATCTTTATTTTCTATTAAATAAGTAACATCTGGAATTACTAAATCTACACCATACATATCTTCATCAGGAAAAGAAATTCCACAATCTATAACTATAATTTCATTTTCATATTCTATTGCCGTAATATTTTTTCCTATCTCCCCCAATCCTCCAAGAGGAATTATTTTAACACTTCTTCTTTTTCTCATGTCAATTCTCCTTTATGATTTCTATTAATTTATTTAAATACTAAAAAGTTTTATTTTTTATGTTGTCTTCCTCCTTATTATTTGCATTATATGAATAATTTATATTTTTAAAAGTAAAAATATAAATGGAGGTGATTTAGTGGTAAATTTAAGTAGCAAAGAAAAATTTTTACTAGAAGGTGAGAAGTACCAACAACAATTAGCTATAGACAAATTTAATGATTTTACTCTTCACGCGAAAGATGATAATTTAAAAACTTTATTTTCTAATTTGTCTAAAATTGAAGAAAGTCATTTAAATTTAATTAATGAAATGTTACAAGGAAAAGTTCCTTTAATAAATAATAAAAGTATCCATCCTTATTACGAAAGTAATACTTTTAATTCAAATAACTATCTTAGTGTTGGTGGTATGATGTTAACTTCTCTAGATAATAATTATAGTTATGAAGATGGTGATAAAATTATTTGTTTTGATGCTTTAACTACAGAGGAACTTCTTCACTATACATATAATATATCTAAATCAGAATTTGAGAAAAGCGAATTTAATGATATTTTCGAATTTATAATAAATGAAAAAAATGAAAATATTAAATATATTAATGAGTACATGAATAAAAAAGGAATGTACAATAATACAATTTATTTTTAATATAGAAATTCATATTATTGCTCCATCTTATTTATAAATTTCATATATAATTATTATGAAATAAATGCTTTTGGAGGTAAAATGAAAATAATAGATTTAACCCATACAATTACTAATAATATGACTGTTTTTCCTGGTGGTTTACAGCCCGACAATAAAGTTATTAGTACTGTTGATAAGGATGGTTGGATGGAAACTCGACTACATATGGATTCTCACAACGGAACTCATATGGATGCTCCAGCTCACATTTTCCAAGATGGAACTACTTTAGATAAAATAGACGTAATAAATTTCATTGGAAAAGCTGCATTAATAGATTGTACTTCTATTGTTGAAAATGAGGAAATTGAATATGATTTAATTGAAAAAAATAAAGATATTATAGATAAGTGTGAGTTTATAGTTTTTTATACTAATTGGAGTAAGTATTGGAATACAGAAAAATACCTTTATAAATATCCTATTATAAGTGATGAAGTTGCAGAATTTATTGTTTCTTCAAAAAAGAAAGGCGTTGCTTTTGACACGATTTCTGTAGATACTATTGATAGTTTGACACTTTCAAATCATCATAAACTTTTAAGTAATAATGTATTAATTTTTGAAAACTTAACTAATTTAAGTGAAATAAAATCAAACCATTTTACATTTTGTGCATTACCTCTAAAGTTTGAGAATGCCGATGGCGCTCCTATTAGAGCTATTGCAATAATTGATTAAAGAAAAATAGTAGCTTTAAGTTATACTTAGCTACTATTTTTCTTTAAAGTTTATCTTTATATTAGTAAAGTTATTATTTTTAATATATTATTTATAAATTTTCAGTTTTATATAACTTATGTATTTTTCTAAGAACAACTAAAATAATAAATAATAAAATTCCTTTTATTATACTACTTATAGTAATGCTCCACCAAATTCCATTTAATCCAAGTATCTCTGGTTTGCTCAGTAAAATTGCCATAGGTATTCTCATCCCTGTTAATACAGCTATAATTATTGATGGGATATAAGTTCTTCCAAGACCTTTAAATATTCCTGATACAGTAATTTCTAAACACATAAATAACTGAGAATATCCTAGTATTTTTAAATAATCAGTTCCCTTTAATATGGCTTCTGGTTCATTGATGAAAGCTCTAAATATGGGCTCACCTAAAAATACTAATATTACTGTGGTTAAACTTCCCCACAGTATTACACCAATTAAAGCATATCTTGTACTTTTATTTATTCTATCAATCTTTTTTGCACCATAATTTTGACCAACAAAACTAGATAAAGCTGAGGCAAATCCATCACAACTATTCCATGATATAGACTCTATTTGAGATCCTACTTTTTGTACTGCTATGGCAACTGGTCCAAAAGAAGCTACTATAACTCCCATTATCATAGAAAAAACTGTGAATAAACCATTTTGAAGGGCAACAGGTGTACCTAGTACAAATAAAGTTTTATAGTAAGAAAATTCAACGTCTCTAAATAGTTTAATTTTAAAATAATCTTCTTTATTTTTAATAATTAAATAAATAAAGCATAAAGAAACTATTATATTAGATGTAACTGTTGCTAATGCTGCACCAGTTACTCCCATTGCAGGAAAAGGTCCAACACCAAATATTAATAATGGATCTAAAATTATATTAGTTACTAAACCTATAGTATTTATTTTAAAAGGTGATTTACTATTACCTAAACCTACAAATATGGAAGTAAACACTGGATTTATAAAATAAAACATCATTCCAAGTCCTACAATAAGTAAGTATTGCTCAGCCATATTTATAACATCTACTTCACCCAGTTTGAAGAAAGCTACTAGCTCATGTCTAAAAAATATTAAAATCAAACTGTATAAAAATGATAAAATCATATTAATTTCTATGGCCGATTTAATATAATACTTTGTATCTTTTTCATTTTTTTCGCCCACACTTTGGGCAACTTTAATTTCTCCACCTACTTTTGATATCATAATAAATGCCATGGCAAGCCAAGGATAAAATCCGGCTGTTCCCACTGCTGCTACTGATTTACTTCCTATCTTTCCAACCCAAATCATATCTATAAGGCTATAAGCAATTTGTATAAATGCAGTTCCCATTATAGGTAAAGATAGCTTTATCAACTTTTCAACAATATTACCTTCTGTTAAATCAATTTTTTTACTCATAACTTCTCCCTTAATTCATCTATTTTGTCATTAGTTTTAAAATACCACCTAAAACAGGTGGTATTTATATGTAATTAATTATTATCACTTAAATTTTCCTCGTCTATTGCCTTTAATATCCTCAATTCTTCTTCACTTAAATCAGAAAAATTTACTATATTTTTTCTAATGTAATCAGCCATTAATTTTCTTAAATTTGTAATTTTATATAAATTATTAAAATAAGAAAAATCAAATTGGCTCATAAATTGAGAGTACTCTTGTACATTTCTTTTTTTTATTTTATTTATTGAATTTGCAATATTATTTTCTTCAATAAACTTCTTGTATTCTTTTGATAAATCAAAAGCTTCTATATCCCTAAGAGCTTCTTGTAAATAGTCCATGGTTATATTACTAGGATTAAACAAATATTCACCCAATCCTCCATTTTCCATTTCTGTTTCAAACCAAATAATAATATAAATATTTCTGTGAGTTTTTTTCATATTTTTATATGTTTCCTTGTCTTCACATCTATAGCCGTATTCTAGTTCCAAGTTGTTATCCACCATACAAACTAAATCTTCATCATCATAGCTTAATATTTTTATATCATGACTTTTGCTTTTTTCTTCATCTTTTCTTTTGGATGCTTTTGATTTATTTTTTAATATTAGAAGAAAAATTATTTCTATTGCCCCTAAAATAACAAAAATTAAAAGTATCTTCTCCATTAATGCCATAATTTGGCCCCCTTTATAAAACTTTATATGTTTTTATAAAAATATAATATTGATAAAGTTATCATGATTATTCCTATTATTATTCCTATCCCTGCTGATATTTTTGATTCTTTGTATAATTTTTTCTTATTTTTCATCTCATAAGTAAAACAATAAATCAGAAATATAATTCCACTTAATGAAAGCATAGCTCCTATGGTTCCTAGAAAAAAAGTTATCATTATCGAATTTTCCATTTTTATTTTCTCACATCCTTGTCAATATTTTTCTTTATGTCCAAATTTCAATATTTCTATTAATATAATTATTATATTATATCTTTTCTTTATTTTGGTATACAAACTAATAATTATCAAAGTATTCTATTTTTTGCTATAATTATTTTGTACCAAATTTTACAAATTTATATATTGATTTAATTTAATAGTTTTAAATTTCATCCTTAAAGTCAATACTGACCCTATAAACTATGATAAAACAAAGAAAGAAGGTAAGTATAATGAACTACAATAAAAAAGCTGTTTATTTTTTCTGTACAGATTATGAAAGAGATGAAGTTGCTCCTAGAGTTTTGAATTATCTAAAAAATAATTATCCTCTAAATTTAAGAGATTATAAATTTGATAATAAAAATATTTATGATTACGTTGATGAAGATAATAATTTATTTACTTATGTGGAGACAGATAAGGTTTTAAGCTATGACTATGATAAATATATTCCTTTATTAAATGAACTATTTACAGATTATGATGTGGCTGGTGTTGTAAATTGGCATGGTGGAGAAAAAACTCCTGATAAAATACTTACTGTTCACTCTACTGGAGATGTGGTTGGTGGAGTTTTTGCACCATCTAATCCTTTATATTTGAGAAATTTAATGGTTTCCATGGAGAAAAATAGAATACTAAATAATTTAGAAGATTTTAAAGTAATGACAGAGGCAACACATTGGACTGGAACTATTAGGGATGGAGATATCAATTTAATAGATAAGTATAATGTTCCTCTATTTGATATTGAAATAGGTAGTACCCTAGACAGTTGGAGTAATGAAGTTGCCGTGAAAATTTTGGCTACCTCACTACAAGATGTATTTTCTGATGAAGATCCTGTAAAAACACTTTTATTAACTGGTGGTATGCATTTTGAAGAAACTTTCTCCAATGTAATTATAGATAGGGACTATAAAATTTCTGTAGGACATGTATTACCAAGTCAATGGCTAGTTCAAGGAGAATACGATAAAGATGAAAATTATGAATTATTAAAAAAATGCGTAAAATCAATAGATAGTAAAATTGATGGGATTGTAATACATGATAATTTAAAATCTGCTTATAAAAATCAAATTAAAAAATTAGCTGAAGAATTAGATGTACCAACTTTTAAGCATAAAAAATTAAGAAATCCAAAAGACTTACCTATTTGGTAAAATTAATTCATAAAAAATCCTATATGATATACTAAGTTCTATTGGTAGACTATATAGGATTTGTTTTTATTTATATATTAAATTTTTTAGTAACTATTCACTAGTATTTAATTTTTCTTTGCTTTTAATATGCTGTCCTACTATTTCTGATACATCTGTAATTGTCATAAATGCAGATACATCATCAGCTTCAACAATTTTCTTTAATTCTCTAAGTTCAATTCTAGTAACAACCACATATAAAACTACTTTTTTACCACTGATTAATCCTTCACCTTCAATGAAAGTTACAGTTCTTCCTAATTTTTTGTATATACTTCTAGCAATTTCTTCACTGTTATTTGTAATAATCAATGCTGCTTTAGCTTGTTCTAGACCTTCCGATACCATGTCAATAAGTTTATAAGTTATGAAATATGTCATAATAGAATAAAGTGCTCTATCCCATCCAAATAAAATACCTGCCACCATGTAGATTACTAAATTAACTAATAATATTACTTGGCCTACAGAAAATGATGTTTTTTTGTTAATTAATATGGCTACAGTTTCTACACCATCTAAACAAGCACCATATCTAATAACAAATCCAACACCTATTCCAAGAAGTATTCCTCCAAATACTGTAGCAAGCAGTACATCATTGGTAACTACATCAACTTGTTTAAATATTTCGAGTAATACAGAAAATAGTGCCATGGCAACTGTACTTTGTATGAGAAAATTTTTACCCAGGTGTCTAAATCCTAACAATAAAAATGGAACATTTAATATTATTATAAAGATACTTAAGTTTATATTAGTTAAAAAACTAAGAATTATAGATACACCTGTTATACCACCATCTATAATTTTATTCGGAATTAGAAATACCTCTAAAGCAATGGCTGCCAGTAAAATTCCTATTGTCATAAACATATAAGTAAGAATAACTACTACACAAGAATTATATTCTTTATGTTTAAACATATAATCACCACTTTTTCTTCTTTATACTAATATTATATTCTATTATTTTAATATTTTAGAATTTATTTGAAAAATATATTATATTTTATAATATTTATTAATATTTATAGTAAATTCATTTCTAACATTAAAAAAGATTACCATAAAATCATCATGGTAATCTTTTTTCTTATATATTAGCTGTGTGTAATATAGAATCATAATTTTTCATAAGTCTTTCAAAAGACTTATGATCTGATTTATATCCTATACCTTCTCTTTTTTTATCTTTATCTATTAATTTATATTCTCCACAAGCTTTTCTTATCTTTTCTTTATCCTTGTCATCAACTACTTTATAAAAAATTCTCTCATCTGTTGGTATATCTTTTTCATATTGTGGTTTTACAAAATATTTCACATCTTTAACTTTTCCTGCATTATATAAAGATTGAATTACTGCCCCATTTTTTAAATGTTGTAAATGCCAATCTAGCTTATAAGTATGTGCCACATGAGTTACACTTTTTAATTCTTTTTCAAATTTCAATGCTTGTGATTCCATTAAATCAAAACTTGTTGAATTACTATTATTTATTCTAGGTAATAAAATTACATTTTCCCTTTTTACTCCCAAATCATTTACTGCTGCAAGAAATTCTCTTTCTCTGTACTCGTATTTCTCCTGCGAAGTCATATTTTCAAATACTTTTTCATTTTTAAATACTTTTATGCCTGTTCCATAAGATACTTGAACTACATATACATGATCTGCTCCCACTTCATTTATTGCTTCAATAATTGCAGCTGATGCCCATAATGTTTCATCATCTTGATGTTGCACATAGAAGACCACATTATCTTTAAATTTCGTATCCCCATAAGTTTCTTCATTCTCAAATCCCGTTATAAAGGCTGGTAGCATAAATAATGCCACTAAACTTATTACTAGCTTAATTTTACTTTTCATGATAATATCTACTCCTTCTCCCTCTGTCTTAAATTTATTATACCTTTTAAAACTTATTAAAAGATTACAATAAACAAAAAATTTTCTTACAATTATGTAATATTAAATGTATCCTTATGAATTTAAGCAAAATAAAAACATAGTAATAATCTACTATGTTTTATCTATTTAATAATTCTTTTGATAATGTTATGAACTTTTCATCCTTTGATGAATTAAAAATTTTCACACTACCTTCTTTATCTTCATCTCTTAATTCATTTCTTTCCCTTAAAGTTTCCTTAAGATGATTGGCAGTACCCACATTTCCATCTACTATATCTATATTATTATTTAGTATTTTTTCCATATAATCTTTATAGAAAACAAAATGAGTACATCCTAAAACTACACTATTTATTTTTTTCATATCTAAACCTTTGTAATAATCTGATATTTGATTTTCTACTACTTCTTCATCGTCTAACAAATCATTTTCTACTATTTTAACAAGTTCTGGACATGGCATTTTTATAATAGTATTTTCATCATCATATCGAGACATTAAGTTATTAAATTTTTCTTCTCTTAGTGTAAGAGGTGTTGCCATTACTACAATCGTGTTATCAGTTTTACCATCTGCTGCAACTTTTAATGCCGGTTCCATACCTATTATCGGTAAGTAAGAATATTTTTTTCTAAGTATATTTGCAGATGCTGATGTAGCCGTATTACATGCAATAACTACTGCCTTTACTCCCTGTTTTATAAAAAACTCTATTATATTTTCACATCTATCTGTTATTTCTTTCTTAGTCTTTATTCCATAAGGAGCATTGGCTGAATCTCCATAATATATGAAATTTTCACTTGGCATAGATTTTACAAATTCTTTTAATACACTTATTCCACCTAATCCAGAATCAAATACTCCTATTGCCTTATCTTTATTATCCATTATTTCAACCTCCTGTACTTTAAATTTTATATATTTTTAATAGTAATACTAATTTATTCTTATATTTCAATTTAATACTTTTCGTAATCATATTGTTTACTCTTTTTATTATAAAATAACTCATTTATTTATACAAAGAAAATATTTTTGCCATAGATTTATTTATATTTTGATATATAAAAAATAAAACTCCCTTTAAATTTAATTAAAAGGAGTTTTTATATTTATTATTTATTATATTTTGCAACTAATGCTCCATAGGCTATGGAATATAATTTTGATTCAGAACTATCAGCTCTAGATACCAAAACTATTGGTGCTTTAGCTCCCATTATTATGCCTGCAGATTTTGCCTTTGCAAAATATGTTAGAGCCTTTCCAATGCCATTACCTACTTCTATAGTTGGCATCAACATTATATCTGTCTCTCCTGCAACTTTGCTTTTAAATCCTTTTATATTAGCAGCTTCTTTTGATACTGCTAAATCAAAAGCTAAAGGTCCTTCGACTATTACATTTTCGCCAAATACACCTACTTGAGCAGCTTCTTGTAATGCCCTAGCATCTAGGGTTGCTTGCATCTTTGAATTTACTTTTTCTTTAGCTGCTAAACAGGCAACTTTTATATTTTCTAAACCAAGTGGTTTAGTAGCTTCTATGGCATTTTTTAATATATTTACTTTTTGATTATAATCTGGAGCTATATTCATCCCTCCATCGGTAGTTATTAATAATTTATTATAAGTTGGTATTTCATAAACCATAACATGGCTTAACAAACCATCTCTTATAAGTCCATATTCTTTATTTAAAACTGCTTTTAAGATGACTGATGTATCTAATAATCCCTTCATTACAAAATCAGCCTCTTTTGATGAAACAAGTTGAACGGCAGTTTTGGCACATTCTTCAATAGTATCTTTTTGTATTATTTTTATTTTATCTAAGTCAAATCCAATTTCTTCACTTATTTCTTTTATTTTATTTTCATCACCAATTAATATGGGAATAATTATTTCTTTTTGTATAGCTTCTTTTATGGCAAGTAAAACTTCTTTATCATGGGCCGCTGCCACAGATAATATAACTTTTTTATTTCCCTTTACTTCTTTTAATATATCATCTAATTTTTTTATCATAAATTTTCCCCTTTTATTTCTTAACTAAAATTTGTAATTCCGTTACAACCTCTTCATCACTTAAAGATAAACTTGGGTCTGTTAATTCCATTTCTAAAGAGTCATCTAAAACTTCATATCCTTGTTCATTTATATAATTTATTAATTTTTTATAATAAGGTGGTGCATCTTTATGAATCCCTTTAAATCTAATGCAAACATAAGCCCCTTTTTGAAAGGTTTTAATTAAGTTTTCATCGTATTTTTCTTCTTCTATCATTACAAAAATAGACTTATATTCATCAAATTGTCCCTTTAATAAATCTTCTCTAGCTATGGATATACCCACCAATCCATAAGTAAGAAATATTTTATTATCGGACATTTTTATTAACTTCCTAAGAGATAACTCAATATCATAATCAGTCTTAATGCTATGTCTAAGTCTAGCAGCTTGTCTCTCTTCAAAATCAACTTCTCTAATGACATTAATTAAATCACTTCTTGTGGAATTTTTTATTTGTTCTATTTTATTATTAATTTTATGTTTAATAAGTTGTAATTCACTTATTTTTTGATCTATAAACTCATCTTGAGCTTGCAATGAATTGATAACTTCTTGGCTATTTATATTATTTAAGTGATGTTTAATTTTTTCTAAAGAAAGTCCAAGTTCTTTTAAATATTTAATTGTCTCCAAATATTGAAATTGGTCCAAAGTATAATATCTATATTTATTTTCTTTATTTACAAAACTAGGTTTAAATAAATCTATTTCATCGTAATATCTCAATGTTTTTTTATTTATATCAAATAATTTAGAGACTTCCCCTATACTAAAAAACTCTTTCATTTAACAACTCCCCTAATTTTATATATTATAACTTCTAATTATATTATATAAAACTAAGGGAGTATATCCAATTGTGTTAATTTTTTACTAAAAATATATTATGCTTTTATTAAGTCTGTTTCTCTATATACAGTTGCTTCTTCTTCCCCATTCATAACTCTAAGGACTCCAAAAGCCAATGCTTCCAGTTCATTTTCACCTGGCATTATTTCAACTGGTGCTATAAATTTAACTCTATTGCTTATAGATTCACTCATATATTTTGAATAAGCAATTCCTCCAGTTATAATTATTGCATCCACATTACCATTAACTACTGTTGATAATTCACCTATGGCTTTAGCAACTTGAAGCGCTAATGCATCATAAATTAATTTTGCATATCCATCACCATTGTTTATTCTTTCTTCAACTTCTTTGGCATTTACAGTATTTAAATAAGAAACAATACCACCTTTTCCCCTTATATTTTTTGCCATTTCTTCATATGTATATTTTCCTGAATAACATAAATCTACTAACATTTTTGACGGAAGTTTTCCTGCTCTCTCCGGTGAAAATGGACCTTCTTCGTCTGTGACAAAATCAACCATCCTTCCTTTTTCATGAACATTTAAGCTAATTCCTCCGCCTAAGTGTGCAACTATTAAATTTAAATTTTTATAATCTTTATTATGCATTTTAGCATATTTAATTGCCATAGCCCTTGTATTTAAGGCATGAGTTAAACATACTCTATCTAATTCCTTAAGTCCTGATACTTTTGCAATCTTATTGCTTTCATCAACAGAAACAGGGTCATATATATAAGAATTTACACCTATTTCATTGGCTATGGAATAAGAAATCATAGCGCCTAAGTTTGATGCATGATCTAATGTTGGTCTATTAACTAATCTATCTATCATTTCATCATTTATTAAATAAGCCCCTGATTTTACTGGTGGTAAACCTCCACATCTTCCAACTACAGCATTTATACTTTTTAAATCTATTTTATTTTCTTTTAATATTTTTTCTATTTCTTCTTTTCGCATTTCAAATTGATCCATGATTTTATTAAATTTTGATAATTCTTTTATGGAGTGATTTAATGACTTTGCTAAGATTTGATTTTCTCCATCATATAATGCAAATTTTGTTGATGTTGAACCTGGATTAATAGCTAATATTCTATAAGGCATATTTTATCCCCTCTTAATATATTTTAATTAAATTTTATCTATGCTGTTGCATCTATTTTGTGTCCAACTAATTTTAATCCTTCTTCAAAAGCTTTTATATTTAAATCAATAAATTTTTCTTTTACATTTTTTCTTATTATATATTCCCAATTGATATGCTCTAAGTTCATTGATCTGACTAAAGAACCTAATAATATAACATTCATTACTTTTAAATTTCCTAATTCTTCTGCCTTTTTAGCTGCATCTACTACAGTTGCATTTAATTCATTTAATTTTTCATCAATTTCTTTTTCTTTATATTCAAAATTACCAACTAGTGTTGACACTGAGTCCATTCTATAATTATTAGCCACAATTTTACCGTCTAATTTTAAATATTTAAGATATCTAAGGGCTTCCTTTTTTTCAAAGGAAACTATCATATCTGCTCCTCCAATTTCTATAACAGGAGAATAAACTTTTTCTTTACTGTATCTAACTTGAGATGAAACAGAACCTCCTCTTTGGCTCATCCCATGTATTTCACTCATTTTTATATCATATCCAGCTTCCATTAATCCTAGAGTTAATAATTTACTTGCAAGTATAGTTCCTTGGCCCCCTACTCCTACTAACAAAATACTTTTAGTCATATTATTTTACCTCCTTAATTATGGCTTCTTTTGGACATACTTGTGCACATACTTCGCATCCTAAACATTGATTTTTGTCTATGATTGCCTTTTTATTTTCTTTATTATATGAAATTGCTGGACATCCTGTTTTAGTACATTTTTTACATCCTATACATAAGTCTTCTACAATTGTGCATCTATCTTTAAATGGATTATTAAATTCTTCTATATCTTGTGGTGAGAATTTTTTAAGGGCACATGGCCATCTTGTTATTATTACAGATGCTTCTTTATTACTTAAAGCCCAATCTAGAGCATCATTTACTTCACTTAATTTATTTGGATTTATTACTCTTACATTTTTTACTTTGCATGCTTTAACTATTTCTTCTATACTAATTTCTGTCGTTTTTTCCCCTTGAAGTGTATATCCTGAACCTGGATTTTGTTGATGTCCTGTCATTCCAGTTATTCTATTGTCGAGAATTATAGAAATAGAATTTCCTTTATTGTATATAACATCAAATAATCCATTTATTCCTGTATGGAAAAATGTTGAATCTCCAAGAACACCTACAACTCTTTTTTTATTACCTTCTACCATATTAAATACTTGTTGTGCACCATGACCTGAACCTAATGATGCTCCCATGCAAACACAACAATCCATTGAATTATATGGTGCAGAAAAACCTAAAGTATAACATCCAATATCTCCAGTAACTACTACATCTTTTCTTTTTCCAAGTTCATAAAATAATCCTCTATGAGGGCATCCTGGACAAAAAGTTGGTGGTCTTGGAATTAATAATTCTTCATTGATATCCAGATGTTCAAAAGTTTTTCCTGTTACAGCTTCTCTAATTATATCTGGTGTCATTTCTCCATAAGGAGGAAAAGTATTTTTACCATAACATTCAATACTCAAAGATTTTACATGTTCTTCAATAAATCCATCATTTTCTTCAATTATATAAATTTTATCGACTTCAGATGAAAATTCTTTTATCTTTTCATCTGGCATTGGAAAAGTAAATCCTAATTTCAAATAAGACACGTTTTCTTTAAATACCTCTTTTGCAAAATTAAAGCACATTCCAGATACTATTACACCAACTTTACTATTATTTATCTCCATATAATTAAATTCTGTAGTATTGGAGTAGTCAGTTAATTTTTTTAATCTTTCTTCCACTTTAACTCTTAATTTTCTAGAAACTGCTGGTACTGTTACATATTTATTTGCATCTTTAACATATTCTTTTATTCCAACTTCTTTTCTCTCATTACATTCAACTATACTCTTTGAATGACAAAGTCTAGTTGTCAATCTATACAAAACAGGCGTATCATATTTTTCACTTATTTCAAAAGCTTTTTTTATCATGTCCTTGGCTTCTTGACTATCAGATGGTTCTAACATTGGTATTTTTGCTGACTTGGCATAATTTCTATTATCTTGCTCATTTTGAGATGAATGTTGACCTGGTTCATCTGCTGTTATAATTACAAATCCTCCATTTACTCCTGTGTATGCAATTGTAAATAGTGGGTCTGCTGCAACATTTAAGCCTACATGTTTCATGGAGGCAACAGTTCTAGCACCAGCTATTGATGCACCTGCTGCTGATTCAACAGCAACTTTTTCATTTGGTGCCCATTCTGCTTTTATATCTTCTTTATATAAAGCTATATTTTCTAGTATTTCTGTACTTGGAGTTCCTGGATATGCTGAAGCAAATTTAACTCCAGCTTCATAAGCTCCACGTGCAACGGCCTCATTCCCTGTCATTAATTTCTTCATGTTAATAGTCCCCCTTATTTTTTACTATACTCATATTTACTGACTTAAATTTTCAATCACATCTTTTATAATTTTTGGTGCTTTCATACACTTTTCCTTTGAAACTGCACATACTGCAAATCTTAATCCCATTTTTAATGGCACTAAATAAAGATTTTCCTTTGTAAGCTCTTCACATACTTCCTTTGGATTTTCGCATGGAATACTTATAAAAAATCCATCTCTGTAAGGTAATATATTAAGATTTACTTCTTTAGCGACCTTAACAAAAGACTTTGCTCTACTTTCAAGCATATTTTTATATTTATTTTTTTCTTCTACATAATCTTTAAACTTTTCTTTATTTTCAGCTAAATGAGATAATACTTCCATGGCACCCCTATTACAATTAGACCAATTTGCTCTACATGAGTGCATTAAGGAGTAGTAAAATTCATCAGCTATATCTTCATTTGATGATATTCCTATGGCTGCTCCCATTCTCATACCATATGCTGTATATCCCTTTGACATACTAAATCCAACTATGGTTAATATATTTTCAGGAAGTTCACCAAATTTCTTAAAAAACTTTCTACTTGCAATATCATCTTTTACAAAATCTATATAAGCTACATCTACAAAAAATATTATTTTTTTACTTTTATCTTTAGCTATTTCCTTTGCATAATTTAGCATTTCATCCCATTCATCATCAGATAAACTATATCCCGTTGGATTATGTCCCGGAGAATTTATAATTATAAATATACTACCTTGTTTATCTATAATTTCTTTAAATTTTTCTTTAAATGATTCTATATTAAATTTACCTTCTTCATTAAATAATTTGAAGTTTGCAACACTTCTACCAGCTTCTTCTCCAATTATTCCATAGGGACTCCAATACCAATCAGATGTTAAAATAACATCACCAAAATTAGTATAATTCCACATGGCCAATTTAATTGCTCCACTTCCCCCTGGAGATGCTACTACTCTTATATATCCCTTAGGGTCATTTCCTTGAAAGCAAACTTTTTTGACAGCTTCTTTATAGTCATCTTGACCTGCAATAGATGCATAGGCTGCTATTTCATTATTTTGTAATGATTTAAGTTGATCATAAACACTTTTCATACTTATTAACTGTCCTTCATCATCAATCAAAGCACCAATTGTAGCATTAATAACATTTTTCTTGCCTATAGTTTTTTCTGCTACTTGAGCTCTTTCTGATAAGTTGAATATAATATCATTTTCTTTTGGCCATCTAGCATGTTTGGCAACCATACTTGATTTCATGTTACTGCCCCCTTTGTTATTAAATTACATAGTATCTTTAATAAAATGATAAACCTTCCATTAACTGGAATGTCAATATGTTTTATATATTATAGAAAAAAATACACAGTTCAATATATTGAACTGTGTATTTTTTAATCTTCTCTTTTTTGTGTTAATAATCTATTCAATTTTATGTGTTGCCTCATAAAGAATATTTCTACTGTCATAGCAAAACAGGCTACTATTCTAATTGTCAAATTTGTTGTATTTAGTGCTATTTGTGTAAAATAAGTAAATAGTACTAAATCAATCCCCAAGACAAAAACGTCCACTATTCTCATTTTTTCACTCCTCAAATTTTGACTAGAAAGATTTTGAAGTTTCTTTTTCCTTATCTTCCAATGATCTTATCATATTTATAACTATAGGATTAAATAAACCTTCTACTTCCTCATCTCCATCATTATAAATGCCTAACGATACACTTCCTAAACCTGTGTTCATTGGTAATTGACCAATAAGATTTAAATTCATATCATCAAGGAATTTTCTATTGTGTTCACCTTTAAATATCTCAATTTTTTTGCCACAATCTGGACACTTAATATAGCTCATATTTTCAACTACACCTATAACATCTATATTTAACTTTTCAACCATATGAACTGCTTTAGCAACAATCATTGATACCATATCTTGAGGTACAGTCACCATTATAACTCCATTTATAGGAATAGATTGCATCACTGTCAATGCCACATCTCCTGTTCCTGGAGGCATATCTATTATAAGGTAATCTAATTCTTCCCATAATACATCTGTATAGAATTGTTTTACCACATTAGATATCATAGCTCCTCTCCATATAACTGGTTGTTCTTCATCTTCTATTAATAAATTTAAAGACATTACTTTTATTCCATCATCTGTTATTGCTGGATATATGTACTGCTCTGATGCTCTAGCTCTTTGTTTATCTACACCTAAAAGTCTTGGTATACTAGGTCCTGTTATATCAGCATCTAATACACCTACTTTATATCCTCGTTTTCTTAAATTCTTAGCAATTAATGCAGAAACTGTAGATTTCCCCACTCCACCTTTTCCACTCATTACACCTATAATTTTTTTAATTTTATTTAGTGGATTATTTTCCACTGTACAATTTGATTGTTCTTTGTTACAACTTCCATTTGATGTACATGAATTACAATTTGACATCTCTATTTCCTCCCCTTTATATAGCTACATCTACAAAATAAATATAGTTCTTTATAATTATTTTGTCAATGAGCATAATAATATAAAACTTATTTATTCATAAATTTAAAAAGGATGTGTTATTTATCAAAAATACAATTATAAATAAATTTAAGCTTTATAAAAATAAAATAATAGAGTACATAAAGTTTAATATTATAGGTTGTGCAAATTTTCTTGTTGCTCAATGCTTTTATCTAACACTATACTTAGTATTCAAAATAAACTATATTATAGCTTATACTATTACAAGTGCTATTAGTATTAGTGCATCTTACTACTTTAACTCTAAATATACCTTTAAAGAAAATCATTATACTTTAAAAAAATATATTTTAAGTATTTTAGTTTATATATTTGAATATATGATAAATTTAGGAATTATAATAATACTTGTTAATATTTTTAAACTAAATAAAATTGTCGCACCATTTATAGCTCCTGTATTTTCTACCATACCCGTGTTTTTTTTAATGAGATTAATTATAAAACCTAAAAAAGAAAATAAGTAAACACATTTATAATTTAATTTTATTAATGTGTTTATTTATATATCTGAAAATTCAACCTTACCTCTCTTATATCTATTATCATCATATATAATAGTTTGCTCACTATCTTTGGCTTCTTTCTTAGGAATACTTACTGTAAATTTACTTCCTTTGTCAACTTTACTTTTAACCTCAATTGTACCTCCATGTAGATCTATTAAAGACTTAACTAAATATAATCCAATTCCACTTCCTTGTCTTTCAATTTTTTTATTATTTTGCACTTGTTCAAATCGTTTAAATATATAATCTATTTTATCCTCTGCTATTCCCATACCTTCATCTTCTACACTAATAATAATTTTTTCCTTTTTAATATCTACATTTACATATATGTTGCCGCCTGCTTTGTTGAATTTTACTGCATTGGATAATAAATTTAATAAAATTCGCTCTATTATATCTGGATCAAATAAAACAATTTCTTCTTCTTCATTTGTATCAAATATTAAATTTACTTTATTAAATTTTGCATATTCAGTAAAAGAATCACATACACCTTCAACAAAATTTATAATATCTGCACTTACAGGTGTAAATGAAGCAAATCCTGCATCTATTTTTGTTGAATCTAATAAATTATTTATAAGTCTAACTAGCCTAAAACTGTTTATTTCCATAATTTTTATATATTTGTCAAAATTTCTTGAATCCTCTGGTGATAATTTATTTAGTTTTAATTTTATAAGTTGAATTGTACTTGAGATAAGATTGATAGGTGTTCTTAATTCATGTGATAAATTTGCAAAAAAATCTAATTTAAATTGCATTTTTTCTTCTTCTATTTTCTTCTTTTCAGTTATATCGGTCAATATACCAATCCTTTTTGTTACATTTCCCATTTGATCTCTTATAGGTAAATATTTATACCAAATCCATTTTTCTTTTCCATTGTCTAATCTTACTTTTCCTGTTCCTTCATCAGGATAGTTGTAGTCATAATTATAATTTATATACTTATCATTACTACTTACTCTTTTAAAATAAACTTCTAATTTATTTATATCTTTATATAATTCTTCTTCCTTAGCTTCAAAAACTTGCTTATATGATGGGCTGACATATGTTGCTCTATACTTATCTCTAATAATAAATACTGAATCTGAATATTTTGTTATTTCTTTAAAGTTTTCCTCATTTTGTTCCATATTTTTTTCAAAAATTAATTTATCATTTATTTCTACACTATAACCACTAAGTCCAGTTATATTGTCATTTTCATCTATTCGTGGCCATATAGTTGACTCTAAATAGAGTTTTTTTCCATTTTTATTAGTTAATACTTCAAAAAATGTCTTCACATCTCTATCTTTAATAACTTGGGATTCATGTTGTCTAAATTGTTTAATACCATCTTCATCCCAAATATCTTCATCTTTTTTACCAATTATACTTTTTGTAATTTTTATTTTCTCTGTATTTGTACCTGTCATATCTAAATATATTCCATTTAAATCCTTCGACCAACTATATGACTTTAATATATCTTTTTCATGTCCCTTATCATCAATATTATATATTAACAAAAAATAATCATTTAAATAATATACATCTATTATAATATGTTTTTGTGTTGATTTAGTTATATATTTTAATCTTTCATAACCTGTTTTTATTACTTTTTCTACGAAATTATTAAATTCATAGTTTTTAAAATTTTTATTTATCCAATTATTTATTAATATATCTGTTATTTCTTTATTTAAAATATTATTTTCAGTTAATAAGTTAAAAAATCTTTCTGCTTCTTTACTTTGATCTATTACTTCTATGGCAATAAATTTATTATTATCATCCTTTTTACAATTTATCTTTAAATATGGTATTTTACTATTTTTTATTATCTTTTTATAAATTTCTTCTTTCATAATAAAACTCCTTATTTTCATTATTCCCTACGAAGAATTTTATTTTTCTGATTATCTTAATTATATCACTTTATTACCATTTTTTCTTTATATTAATTATTTTTCTAACTATTGTATATTGAAATCTTTGTTTGTCTATAATTTTAATACTATTTATAAATTAAAAGAAATGGAGGTCTTTGATGAATAAAGTAGTTTTAATGGGTAGATTATGTAATGACCCAGAACTTAGATATGCAGGAGAAAAAAATTCACCTGTAACTAATTTTACAATTGCAGTAAATAGAGATTATAAAAATAATGAAGGTAAATATGATGCAGATTTTATTGAATGTGAATTTTGGGGAAGAAAATCTGAAATTTTCTGTAAATATATGACTAAAGGTGAATTAGTTGGGATAGAGGGATCCCTTAGACTTAATAGATTTACTACTAAAGATGGTGAAGATAGATCTATAATAAAAGTTAAAGTTGATGAATTCACATTTATTCCTCAATATAAAAGAAAAGAAATTGTAAATAATACTTTTAATAGTAATGATGTATTTACTAGTGATGTATTTGAAGGAGAAATTTCCGAAAGTGATATTCCATTTTAATCAAAGGTGTGTAGATTAAATTAATCTACACACCTTTGGCTTTATTATACTTCTTCTTTTTTAATATGTTTCATTTTAAATATCATAAATGATTTCGGATCAATATCAACTTTGAATTTTCCGTCTTCCTTTTCTAAAGTAATACCATAATCTCCAGGAGTATATTTTATGCCTATTTCATCTAATAAATCATAATCTAAATCAAAGTCTATATGCTTATAATCATTGCTACGATTTATAATTATTAAGCAGTCATCTTCATTTTCATCATCTATAAGTCTTTCATAAGCAAAAACATCATCATCCATAGTATAAATAAATTTAGTTTCACCTTTTAATAAAGATTTTATTCTATGTCTAGTTTGAATAGAGTTTCTATAAAAATCTATCATATCATTATCTTCATTTTTCCAAGGATATGTTCTTCTATTATCTGGATCTACTCCTCCTGATAAACCAGCTTCATCTCCATAATAAATATATGGAACTCCTTCAAAAGTCATTTGAGCTAAAACAGCCAACTTAACCATATCTTTGTCTTCATTTAATTCAGTTTTTATTCTTTTTACATCATGAGTTCCAATTAAGTTTAAGTTTGATTTAAATGATTCTGGTGGATAGTTTTCCTTAATACTCATATAAGCATCATTGATTTGATAAGAAGCTATTTCTCCATTTAAGAAAGATAGTATTTCTTTTCTAAATGGATATCCCATTACAGAATCTAGTTGTTTTCCTAAAAGGTACTTTCTTCTTTGACTATAACTTACTTTATTAGAAGCATCTTCCCAAACTTCTCCCACTAATACGGTATCGTTTTCGGTACTTTTAAGTTCCCTTTTAAATTCAGTCACAAATTTATCCGGTAACTCATCTACCACATCTAGTCTCCAACCTTTTACTCCCATTTTAGTCCATTTATTTAAAACACTGTTTTCATCATTAATGATATAATCCATATAAGTAGGTTCTAATTCATTTATATCAGGCAAATCATTTACTCCCCACCAGCATTTATATCCTGCTTTTGAATCATCAAAAGTATACCAATTTCTATAAGGTGAATCTTCATTGTCATAGGCGCCTTTACTATCGTAGTTATTAAATTTATTAAAATATATGCTATCTGCTCCAGTATGACTAAATACACCATCTAAAATTATAGATATACCTTTAGCATTTGCCTTATCTATTAATTCTTTAAATATTTCTTCATCACCAAACATTGGATCAATATTTTTGTAGTTACCAGTGTTATATTTATGATTACTTGAAGATTCAAAAACTGGGCTTAAATATATAATACTTACTCCTAATTTTTTTAAATAACCTAATTTATTGATTATTCCCTTTAAGTTACCACCATAAAAGTCCCATCTAGTTATATTACCTTCTTTATCTTTTATGTACATAGGATCATCATCCCAATTACCATATATAAAACTATTTTTCTTTGGATTGCTTGGTTTACCTGTTCTATTACCATTATTAAATCTGTCTATAAATATATGGTATAAAACACCTTCTTTGAACCAATCTGGTACTTTATTTTCTTCATAAACTGTAAGTTGATATTTGTTTAAATTTTCAAAACTATATTCACAGGCTTCTCCATTTTGTTTAACCTTTCCATAAAATAGTTTTTGATTTTGCCCATATCTATTAACTTCTACTTCAAAGTAATAATAATATATTCCTGAATCAAGTAGAGGTTCTATTTTACATTTATAAACTTTGTCATCTTCTTTTTCTAAGTTTATTCTTTTTACTTCATAACAGTTTAAATTTTCGTCTTCTTTTTCTATTATAAGATTAATACTGTATACAGATTCGTCATTAATAATAACTTTAATATCTGCTCCTTCATTAACCTTCAAAGCTCCAAAAGGAGCCTTGAAGTAATTATTCCAGGAGTTAAATGATATTGTTTTGCACATTCTCATCACACCCTCTAAACCAAATATCTTCTATATATTCATTTATTGTTCTATCGCTAGAAAAAATACCTGAATTTGCAATATTTATAAGAGACATTTTGTTCCATTTAAGTTTATCTTTATAAATCTTACTTATTCTTTGTTGAGCTTCTTCATACTCATCAATATCTCTAAGAACGAAGTATTCATCATTATAAGTTATCAGTGCATCATAAATCTCTCTACCTTCTTTTCCTAGACCTGGTATAAAACCATTTACTAAATCATCTACTACTCTTGCCAATGATTTATTAGAATGATATAAATCTTTAGCTGAATATCCACCATATTTATTATAGTCTAGAACTTGTTTTGCACTAAGTCCAAATAAAAACATATTTTCTTTGCCTACTTGCTCACATATTTCCACATTTGCACCATCTAATGTGGCCAATGTCAATGCTCCATTCATCATAAACTTCATATTACTAGTTCCTGATGCTTCTTTTGTAGTTGTTGATATTTGTTCACTTACATTTGCTGCTGGTATAATTTTTTCTGCTAGCGATACTCCATAGTTTTCTATGAAAACTACTTTAATTTTATCTTTTACTCTAGGGTCGTTATTAACTAAATCAGCTACGCAGTTTATTAATTTAATTATACATTTAGCTAAATAATATCCTGGTGCTGCTTTGGCTCCAAATATAAAAGTTCTAGGCTCCATATCAATTTCCATATCTTCACTATCTAATATTTCATGGTATAAATAAAGAATATGAAGTACATTCATAAGCTGTCTTTTATATGCATGAAGTCTTTTCACTTGTACATCAAATATAGAGTTTGGATTTATCTTTATCCCCTTAGTTTCTTCTATATATTTTGCTAACTTAACTTTATTATTAAATTTTATTTTTTCTAAGCGATTTAATACTTTTTCATCATCCACAAACTTTTCTAGTTTTTTTAAATTCCTAGTATCTTTTATCCATTTATTACCTATAAGTTCTGTTATTAAATTAGAAAGTTCTGGATTAGAGCTAATAAGCCATCTTCTATGAGCAATGCCATTTGTTTTATTATTAAATTTATATGGCTCTTCATCATAAAAATCTTTTAAAACTTCTTCTTCCAATAACTTAGTATGAAGCTTAGCCACTCCATTTACACTGTAGCTAGCTACTATGCATAAATTGGCCATTCTTATTTCACCATCATACATAATAGCCATTCTCTTTACTTTTTCTTCACTATATCCTTTACCTCTTAAGTAATCTACATATCTACTATTAATTTCAGCTATAATCATATACATTCTTGGAAGAAGTTCTTTCATTATATCTTCTGACCATCTTTCTAATGCTTCAGATAGTATAGTATGGTTAGTATAAGACATTACTTTTGTAGTTATATCCCATGCTTCATCCCAAGATAAACCTTCTTCATCTAATAATATTCTCATCATCTCTGGTATACAAAGAGCTGGATGAGTATCATTTATATGAATAGCTATTTTATCTGGCAATTCTTGAGGCTTAATTTTATATCTTCTACATTTTCTAAAAATATCCTGCATACCTGAACTAACAAAAAAGTATTCTTGTTTTAATCTTAACAATTTACCTGCATAGTTTGAATCATTTGGATATAATGTTTGAGATATTTCATCAGCATAGTACTTATGTTTTAATGCTTCTTCATAACTAGCACTTTCATTTCGCGCATATAAGGATAATTTTCCAAAATCCCTTGAAGGTACTTCACTCTTCCATATTCTAAGTGTATTGATACATTCATTTCTATACCCTATTATCGGTATATCATAAGGCATAGCCATAACTGGAATATAATCTTTGTGAATAACTCTTACGTTTCCTTCTTCATCTTCTTCCATTTCTATATTACCTTCATATTTAACCAATACTGCTCTATTTGGCCTAACTGTTTCCCAAGGATAAGCTCCATTTATAAGCCAGTTATCAGGAACTTCAACTTGAGAGTTATTTACAAATTTCTGCTCAAATAAACCATATTTATATCTTATACCATATCCATGACCACTAATTCCTACAGATGCCATAGAATCTAGAAAGCATGCTGCTAATCTTCCTAAACCTCCATTACCTAAGGCTGGGTCTGGTTCAGCTTCCATAATATCATCAAGGTCTATACCCAATTCCTTTAATCCTTGTCTTACTGTATCTTCAAAACCTAAATTTAATAAATTAGATTTTAGTTGTCTGCCCAGTAAGAACTCTATCGAAAAATAGAAAACAGCTTTTTCTTGATATAATCTACTTCCTTCCCAATCCCTAGATATCATGTCTTTTATTACACAACATAAAACATTAAGAATTTCTTCGTTATTAGCTTCCTCAATACTTTGAGTGTATAAATTATGCATTTTCCTTCTGAAGTGTTCTTTAAATCGCTTTTTATTTATAGTTAACATTAAAATCGCTCCTTTAGCTTATTAAGCTTTTAAAAATTCTAATATAGTCTTGAGCAGATTTCTTCCAGCTATTATCTGTATTCATTGCATTTATTATTAAATTATTCCATATATTTTTATCTTGATACAATTTAATTGCTTTTTGAAGAGTGAAAAACATCTCATGAGCATTATAATTAGCAAAACTAAAGCCATTACCTTCTCCTGTAAATTTATTGTAAGGCATTACTGTATCTTTTAATCCACCAGTTTCCCTTACTATAGGTATAGACCCATATCTCATAGCAAGCATTTGACCTATTCCACAAGGTTCATATAAAGATGGCATTAGGAATATATCACATGCAGCATAAATTTGTTGAGCAAATGCTGTATCAAAAGTAATTCTTGCTGATAATTTATCGCTGAAATTAGAGTTGTAATAGTTAAACATAGATTGATATTGATGTTCTCCTGTTCCAAGTACAACCATTTGTAAGTTTTCACTCATTATTTCAGGCATCATGTAATTAATTAAATCTAATCCTTTTTGAGATGTTAATCTAGATACAATACCAACTAAAGGAATATCTGGATTAACTTCTAATCCTAAAATTTCTTGTAATTTCTTTTTATTTTCTAATTTCTTTTCTATACAATTAACATCAAAATTTACAAATATGGTATTGTCAGTTGCTGGATTATTTAAATCATAATCTATACCATTTAATATTCCTTCTAATTTATATGCATTTGCTTTTAATAAACCATCTAAACCTTCACCGTAAAATTCTGTTTGAATTTCTTTAGCATAAGTTTTGCTTACTGTAGTAACTTCATCGGCAAATACAATACCAGCCTTCATAAAGTTTACATTTCCATAAAACTCTATATCTCCATTATTAAAATGATCATAAGATAAATCAAAAATATTACCTAATATCTCTTTATTAAATATTCCTTGATATTGTAAATTATGTATTGTATAGACAGTTTTTATATTTTTGTATTTTCTCAGATGACCATAATTTTCTTTTAATATTAAAGGTATCATACCTGTATGCCAGTCATTTAAGTTCATTACATCTGGATAAAAATTAAGTTTTTCTATGGCTGCTAAAACTGCATTAGTGAAAAATGCAAATCTTTCTGGGTCATCTCCGTGTCCATATATACTTGGTTGATCACTTCTTTTAAAATAGAATTCATTATCTATAAAGTAAAATGTAACACCATCTAATTCCATAGACTCTATACCACAATATTGATTTCTCCAACCTACTTTTACGCTAAATTCTGCCACTGGCTTAAATTTATCTTTTAAATATGTTGGTATATTAGAGTATTTGGGCATTATAACTCTAACATCTACACCTTCTTTTTTTAAAGCCTTTGGAAGGGCATAGGCAACATCTCCTAGCCCCCCTGTTTTTATAAATGGCCAACACTCAGCTGTCACATAAAGTACTTTCATCTAATTTCCCCCTTTTTATTAAAGCTTCTGATTTTTTTCTATGACCATAGGGTAGTCTTTGTCTCCTTTTAATTCCTTATCTTTCGAAATTCGTACATTTTTATCAAATATAACATTTTCTAAAACTACACCTGGATCTATTTTGCAATTTTGCATTATTACACAGTTTTTAATTTTTGCACCTTTTCCAATTTCAACTTTTCTAAATAAAGTACAATTTTCTACTGTTCCATCTATTTTGCATCCTGTTGCAACAAATGAATTTCTCACATCTGCATTTTTCATATATATTGTTGGAGCTTGACTTTTATCTTTAGTAAATATCTTTCTTTCTGAGTTAAACAATTCTGTTGATACTTCTTTTTTAAGCATTTCTTTGCTACACTGAGCATAACTTTGAATAGAATTTATGCATTTTAAGTAATCTTTAAATTCATAAGCTCCCACTTGTATATTAGGCAATTCTTTTTTAATATAATCTTCAAAATAAGCATGAGTTCCTAAACTTGCTATTTTATATATACACTTAATAAAATCTGTTCTTTTCATAATATAAGTTTCCATAGATATATTTGCACTTGGAAATGCCCCTATATTAGTTCCTATATTTAAAACTCTATTGTTATTATCTATATTCAATGTCATGCAACTTAAGAAGTCCTCATCTGCATTGTCCACATGTTTATATAAAACTGTAATATCATTTTTAGATTCTTGATGATATTTTATGGCATCTTTATAATCCATACTACATAACATATATCCTGGTGCTATTAAGATATATTCTTCTGTACTTCTTTCTATATAATCTATATTAGCTAAAATAGAATATATATCTCCTGATCTAAATCCATAATTATTATTGTATTTTGTATTTTCAGGACTAAATATATATAATCCACCTTTTTTTCTACTTAAATCCCAGTCTTTACCACTGCCTAAGTGATCTGTTAAAGATCTATATTTTTCTTTTGCATATATACCTACATTAGTTATTCCTGAATTAACCATATTTGATAAAACAAAATCTATTATTCTATATCTACCTGCTATAGGAGTTGATGCTAATGGTCTAGCATAATTTAATATATTTATATTTGGATTTCCTTTTTTATCTAGATTAATTAATCCCATACATTGTTTTTTCATATTCTCTTTACCCCTTTAAGCTTCTACTTTTTCTCTTTCCCCTTCTACTACTTCATATTCTGATATAACACTTATTTCATTATTGTCATCTTTTATAACAGCATTATCCTTAATAATCGCTCCCTCTGCTATCATTGCTTTTTCTATTACTACATTTTTACCAATTTTCACATTAGGCATAATTACAGAATTTCTTATAGTACTACCTTCTCCAACTTCTACTTTGTGTGATAAAACTGTATTTTCAACTGAACCTAATACTGAGCATCCATCTGCTACTAATGATTCTTTTACACTAGCATATTTACCAATATATTGTGGTGGAAGATCCATAGTATTTGTATATATTTTCCAATTTTGATCACTTAAATCTATAGCTTCTGGAGTTTTTATTAAGTCCATATTAGCTTCCCATAAACTGTCTATAGTTCCTACATCTCTCCAATATCCTCTGAATGGATATGCATACATTTCTACACCATCATTTAACATAGCTGGTATTACATCTTTTCCAAAATCATCAAAGCATTCTTTAGTCTTTTGTCCTCTCAAGAAATATTCTTTTAAAGTTTTCCAGTTAAATATATATACTCCCATCGATGCTAAGTTACTTTTAGGATCTTTAGGTTTTTCTTCAAATTCATATATTTTTTTATCTTCTTCTGTATTCATTATTCCAAATCTACTTGCTTCATCCCACGGTACTTCTATAACTGCAATAGTAGCTTTAGCATTTTTTTCTTTGTGGAAGTTAAGCATTTCACTGTAATCCATTTTATAAATATGGTCTCCAGATAAAACTAATAAATATTCTGGATTATAATCATCTATAAAGTTCATATTTTTATAGATAGCATTTGCCGTTCCATTATACCAGTGACCTTCTTTTTCACTCATATACGGTTGTAAAATATAAACTCCTCCGTTTATTCTATCTAAATCCCAATGGCTTCCCATGCCTATGTGAGAATTTAATATTCTTGGTCTATATTGTGTAAGTACACCAACTGTATCTATTCCTGAATTTGAGCAATTGCTCAAAACAAAATCTATTATTCTATACTTTCCTCCAAAAGATACTGCTGGTTTTGCAATTCTTTTTGTAAAAACTCCTAATCTTGATCCTTGCCCCCCAGCTAAGATCATTGCTAGCATTTCTTGTTTCATTTTTTGGTCATCCCCTTTATTTTAAACGTTCCCTTTATATCTTTTTTTTCATTTTTATAAAAGTAGCTCCTAGTGGTGGTACTTTTATTCTTATATGATATGGTTTATTATGCCATTTTTCATCTATAGCATGTAGAGTATCTTTTTTCATAGTTTGATTTGATCCCCAATATTTCTCATCATCACTATTAAATATTTCTTCATATTCTCCTAAGTATGGAACTCCCACATTATAATCATAGTGTACAACTGGCGTAAAGTTTAAAACACAAATTAAAAATTCATTTTCATCTTTACCTTTTCTCATTAAAGTCACTATACTTTGTTCTTCATTGTGAGGATCTATAAAATCAAATCCTTCATATGAGTTGTCTATTTCATATAATGATTTTTCATCTTTATATAAATAATTTAAATCTCTTACAAAATCTTTCATTTTTATATGCTGTTCTCTTTCAAGTAACTCCCATTCTAAGCCATATGCATATCTCCATTCCAAACCTTGACCAAATTCACTACCCATAAACAATAGTTTTTTACCTGGGTGAACCATATAGTAAGAATATAATAATCTTAAACTTGCAAATCTTTGCCATTCATCACCACTCATTTTATCTAGTAATGACTTTTTACCATGGACTACTTCATCATGAGATAATGGTAAAATAAAGTTTTCTGAAAAAGCATACATAAATGAAAAGGTAATTAAGTCATGATGATATTTACGATATATTGGGTCTAACTCCATATATTTTAAAGTATCATTCATCCATCCCATATTCCATTTATATGAAAATCCTAAACCGCCTAAATAAGTTGGTGCAGTAACCATAGGCCAAGAAGTTGATTCTTCAGCTATTACTATTGGATTTTCAATATTTTTATAAACAACTTCATTTAATCTTCTTAAGAAATTTATTCCTTCTATATTTTCTCTTCCACCGTATTGATTTGGTCTCCAATCTCCAATATCATAATCTAGATATAATATCGAACTTACAGCATCTACCCTTATTCCATCTATATGGAATTCTTTAAACCAATACATAACATTTGAAAGTAAAAAGCTATTTACTTCCGGTTTTCCTAAATCAAAATGAACAGTTCCCCATCCTAAATTTTCAGCTTTTAAAGGATCTTCATATTCAAATTGAGGTGAACCATCAAATTTATATAATCCATGAATATCTTTACAGAAGTGGCTATATGCAAAATCTAATATTATTCCTAAACCATATTCATGGCACTTATCAACAAATGCCTTAAATTCATGAGGTTTACCATGTCTACTTGTAGTAGCATAATATCCCACACTTTGATATCCCCAACTCATATCTAGTGGATATTCCACAATAGGCATTAATTCTATATGTGTATATCCCATATCTTTTACATATTCAATCATTTCATATAATTCTTCAAAGGAAAAGAATCCACCATCCCATTTTCTTTTCCAAGAACCAAGATGAGCTTCGTAAATATTCATAGGTTCTTGATTTGAAATTTTATTTTTCTTTTTATCTAAATATTTTTTATCTTTCCATTTATAATTTTTACTTTCATATACAATAGAAGCAGTTTTAGGTCTTAACTCACTAAAAGTCCCATATGGATCTGATTTTAATCTGCTGACTCCATCACATCCAACCACATTATATTTATATACATCCCCTTCTTTTAACTCATTAGTAAATATTGACCAAATACCACTATTATCAATATTTTTTAAAGGATGAGATGTTTCATTCCATTCATTGAAATCACCTACTAAATATACTGCGCTAGCTTTTGGAGCCCATACAGAAAATGAAATCCCATTCTTTCCATTATGCTTAACTTTGTGGTTACCTAAAAACTTATAACTATCTAATGAATTTCCCTTTTTAAATTCTTCTATTTTTTCCTTAGTTATTATGTCTACGTATTTTATTTTAATCCCCCCAAATGTTAATAAATTTTAGCATTTTAAATATATTCTATTAAAATTTCTTTTTCCCTCTTTTGTGAAATTTTAAATATATAAAAATTATCCTTTTTAGAATTATAGATATACTTTTAATTAAGATTCACGCACAACTTAACAATTTTTTCATTTTAATGATAATTGTATACGACTTTAACATAATTTTCCATAAATTTAATTTATTTTTAAATATAAAATTTATATCTAACAAAAAAGCACCTTTTAGATATCTCTAAAAAGTGCTAATTTATTTATTTATCATTTTTATCATTACTTAAAACTTCTTTAATTCCCTTAAATGATCCTAAGAAATTAACTGTGTCTGATGGAAGAACAAGTTTAGTTGAATCACTTTCTGCAATCTTTTCAAGTGCTTCCATTGATTTAAGTGCTAACATATTATCATCAATATCAGATTCTTTCATTGCTTTAAAGACATTTTTAATTATTGTTGCTTCACCCTCTGCTTTAGCTTGTGCTATTTGTCTTATAGATTCAGCTTCCCCTTGTGCTCTCAGTATACGAGATTGTTTTTCTCCTTCTGCTTCTCTAACCATAGCTTCTTTTTTAGCTTCAGCTTTAAGTATAGCAGATTGTTTTTCTCCTTCTGCTTTTAATATAGATGATTGCTTTTCACCTTCTGCTTGTAAGATTGATTCTCTACGTTCTCTTTCAGCACGCATTTGCTTTTCCATTGCCACTTGAATATCTTGTGGTGGCATTATATTTTTAAGTTCTACTCTGTTAACTTTTATTCCCCATTTATCTGTTGCCTCATCTAGTATAGATCTCATTTTAGTATTAATTAAATCTCTAGATGTTAATGTCTCATCTAAATCTAATTCACCTATAATATTTCTAAGAGTTGTTGCAGTTAAATTTTCTATGGCAGATATGGGATTTGCGATTTCAAATACATATCTCACTGGGTCAGTAACTTGGAAATAAACTACTGTGTCAATTTGCATTGTAACATTATCTTTAGTTATAACTGGTTGTGGCGGAAAATCTACAACATTTTCCCTTAAGTCAATAACATATGCCATTTGGTCTAAAAATGGTATTAAGAAATGAACACCTGTATCAGCTTTCTTTTGGAATTTACCAAGTCTCATAACTATACCAACTTTTGATTGCTTAATTACTTTTACGCAACTTATACTCAGTATTACTGCTATAAGTATTATTACTACAATTTTTATCATATATAATTCTCCTTTTAAAATTATTTTTTATTATTTACTTCCTCTTCTTCTGCTTCTTGTTTATTAATAGGTCTAACTACAAGTTTAACACCTTCAATTCTAACAATTTTAACAACTGTATCTTTTTCAATTTTTTCATTATTAGCAGATATTGCTGTCCAGTCTTCCCCTGTTAAATTAACTATACCTGTTTTATAAGGAGGTATTTCTTCTTTAACTATACCTTTTTTTTGCTCTATACCTTGTAAATTTGTATTATATTTAAAACTTTTATCTTTATCTACAAAATATTTTGTAAAAACAACTAGCAATGTAATTGATATAACTGCAAATAATAAAACTTGTATTATTATATTTTCTATAAATATACTTAATACCATTAATACTAGTGCACCTATGCTAAACCATACTAAAGTTAAACTAGGTGTCATTAATTCACCTATTGCGAAAGCTACTGCAACAATCAACCACACAGTATTCATTATATCCCTCTTCCCTTTCTAGAAATTATAATCTTTATACTAGTATAACAATATAAATATTGGTAATAGTTACAAATTAATTTCAATGTTAAATTTTTTCATAGTACTAGGAATTTTTTTAATTATATCTGTTGCATTTACTGTATATAATTGTTTTGATAATTCATCTCCTATATATCCATGAATAAAAGCTGCGCAAACTACTGCTTCAAAAACATCTATACCTTGACCTATAAAAGATGTTATTATTCCCAATAAACAATCTCCCATTCCACCATTTGCCATAGAGCTATTTCCTGTAGGATTTATATATGTAATATATCCATCTGTAATAACTGTTTCATATCCTTTTAACAAAACTATAATATTATTTTCTTTTGCAAATGATTTTGCCACATCTATTTTATTTTCTTGTATATAAGAAATACTTTCCCCTGTTAATCTAGACATTTCTCCTAAATGTGGTGTTATTACTATTTTATTTTTGTATTTTTTTAAAATAGAAGTGTCATTTTTTAATACATTTAGTCCATCTGCATCTATTACTAGGTGACAATTTGCATTATTTATTAGATAATGTAACATATCTAAAGTAGCTTTTGTATCTCCCATTCCACATCCAAATCCTATAACATTTGATGACTTGATTAATTTATCAATTCTTTCTTTTTCATTATAATTTGCTGTCATAGCTTCACTAAGTTTACAACTTAATATGGGTTGTATTTCTTTATCACAAATAACTGTAACTAATCCACTGCCACACTTTACAGCTGATTCACTAGATAAATAAGCAGCCCCTGTAAATCCTGTAGTTCCTGCAAAGATAGTTACTTTTCCAAAATCACTTTTAAAACTAAACTTATTTCTAATTTTTATATTATTTTTCACAAAATTCATAGTCGTAATATATTCTTTATCATCATATTTATTTAGTATATTTTCAGGAATTCCAATATGTTCAACAATCACTTCTCCAATATATTTTTTGGTTTCATATTTTAAAAAACCTCTTTTATAAAATTCAAAAGAAATTGTTTTATCAGCTTTTATGCATATGCCTAATATTTCACCATTTGTTGCATTTATTCCTGAAGGAACATCAATGGAATATACTAAGTTTTTATTTTCATTTATAATTTTTATTACTTCTTTAAAAATACCTTTAATTTCTCTTTCCAATCCTGTTCCAAAAATACAATCAATTACTATATCACTGTTTTTTATATTATTTTTTAAATTCTCTAATTTAATATTATCATCTTCATTATTACAAATTACTTCATATTCTACTTTCATAGCTTGAAGTATTTGCAAATTAGTTTTTGAACATTGAGTAATTTTTTCCATATTACCAATTAAAAATACCTTAACCTCTTTATTTTTTGCTTTTAGTTGTCTAGCAATCCCCAGTCCATCTCCACCATTGTTGCCTACTCCACTAACAATAACATACTTATCATATAAATCTGTATCTAAATGTTTAACTGCTGATAAAACTGCATTTTCCATCATTACTATTAAAGGTATTTTATATTCTTCCACACAAGCTTGATCTAATTTTTTAGTTGAAATAGAAGTTCCTATTCTCATTTTTATCACCCCTTCAAAATATTTACTTCTTTCCTTTATAAAAAATGGTAATGTTTTAAGTCCCAAAAAGTAAAGGATAAATTGTTATAATCAATTTATCCTTATACAAAATTCTATTTTTATATTAATGCTCTACCAATCTACTTTTTGATATTTTTTCTGTAAACGAATGCATAATTTTATTTATCGGTCCTTTTAGAATAACATTTAATATTATAGAGGCTACTAAAAAAATCAACAATACTACAATATCTTTAATTAAATTTGGTCGATAAATACCTGCTACAGTTTCTCTCAATGCTGCTATGCCATAAGTAAATGGTAAAAACGGATTAACTATTTGAAAAAACTTTGGTGTTACTTGTATTGGGAATGTTCCTCCAGAGCCTGCTACTTGAATTACTAAAAGAATTATACCTAATGCCTTACCTACATTTCCAAAGACTGAAACTAATGAATATACTATAAATGTAAATACTAAGCTAATTAACATAGAAAAACATATTAAAAGTATAGGGTTTGTTGTTTTAACACCTAAAACCAATATATCTCCTGCACTCACTATAAATCCTTGTAGCAAGGTTATCATTAAAAATGTAAGTCCTCTTCCAAAATAAACTTCATATGGTTTGTAATCACCATGAACTTCTGTTGTTACTAAAGAAGTTAAAAGTAATATACCTACCCAAAGACTAAGTACTGTATAAAATGGTGTCATTCCTGCACCATAGTTTGCCATTGGATAAAGTGATTTTGATACTAATTCAACTGGCTCTTTTATGAAATTAGATTCTGTAACTACATCATTTTTTAAAAATGAAATTAATTCATCCATATCTTTGCTGTTATTTACTTTAGATAAAGCTGATACTAAACCATCTAATGCAGATTTTGCTTCTGGCATTTTCTTTCTTATATAGGCTATTGCTTCATCAGCATCTCCTGAAAAATTAAGAGCTGTACTTAATAAATCTTTAACTTGTGGTAATTTTCCTTCAGCTGTATTAAGTAAATCTATGACATTATTTGATACATTTACACCTTTATCAAAAATATTATTAAGTTGGCTAACTATTTTAGAGTCAAAATTATTTAATAAATTTCCAGTAATGCCATTAACATCATTAAGTACTTCTATTACACTATTTAATTTATCTACAGATGGAGTTTGTCCATTAGCAAGCTGATTTTTTATACTTCCTAATACATCTTTTGCTGATTCTAATTTTTCTGTTGTAGCATTTATTTTGTTTATAGTATCTTCTAGAGCTGTACCTGGAGCTATATTGCTTAATTTAGTTAAAAAATTTCCCAAAGTTGATGATATATTTGACAAATTATTTACTTTATCATATAAATTATCAACTATTTCAGGCGCCTTTTCATAATTTTCTTCTATAGCATTTATTAAATCTTTAACTCCACCAGCTATAGAGACTGATAAATCATTTATTATTTGTAAATCATTTTTTATAGTTGGTGCAATATCATTCATACTAGATTTTGTACTTTTTAAAAATTCTTTAACATCTGATGATAAACTCTCTGAACTTTTTAATGTACTTTCAATTTTTGGCATATTAGTTTGTAAGACTTTTACTACATCTGTCATTTTTTCAGAGGCATCACTAGCTGTATTTAAAATATCTTCTATTTTAGTAAATTTACCTTGTACCTCGATTAAAGATCCTTCTATTTTTGTCAATGTTGGCAACTTATCTTCTAATGTTATTCCTGCTTCATTCATTATTTCAAATACTGCTTCACTTGCCGTTTTTACTACAGTTTGATTTACTTGTTGTTGAATTGTTGATGCTCCTTTGTCTGTTATTTTAGGAGCAATGGCATTTATTTTTTCATTAACTGTATATACTATTTTTGCTTTTTTAATATCTTTATCCAATATTGATACTAAGTTTTTTGAAAAATCTTTTGTAATTTCTATAGATGCATAATATTTACCTGTTTCTACACCAGTTTTTGCTTCTTTACTATCAACAAATTTCCATCCCAAAGCTTTGTTTTCTTTCAATTGTTTAATCAGTCTATCTCCCATATTCAAATCCTTATCAAATAGAGTAGTTCCTTCATCATTATTTACTACTGCTACAGCTATATTAGATGTGTTTCCATAAGGATCCCAAGATGCTTTTATATTAAACCAAGCATATAAAGATGGTAAAATTGCTAATCCGATTAATAAAATTAATACAGATACATTGGAAAACATATCTTTTAAATCATCTTGAAAAATTTTAATTATATTTTTCATTATTACTCCTCCGAAGTTTTATAAATTAAAAATGTCTTATTGAAATTAAACTTATTTTCTGTCTAATTTTTAATATTTATACAAAAATGAGGAATAAGTCTATAATATAAAATTATTAAATTAATATATATTATTCAAAAAAATAAAGGGTACTCAATAATTGAGACCCTTTATTCATCATTAATTTTAAATTTATACTCCAACTACTTTTTTTACTCCTGGAACTTCTTTAACTAATAAATTTTCTATAACTGCTTTTAAAGTCATTGTAGCACCTGGGCATCCAGAACATGCTCCTTTTAATCTAACTAATACTATACCGTCATCACTTACTTCTACTAATTCCACATCTCCACCATCTCTTTGTAGAACTGGTCTTATTTTCTCAAGTACTTCTGAAACTTTTTGTTTCACTATATAAACCTCCCTATGTATATTTTATAATTCAATATAATTATATACTATGTGATAATTACAAACCACCATATGATATTTTTTATTTATTTATGATTATTTTACTATCTATCATTTCATCACTATTTACTTTATATGTTTTTATAATTATTTTATCTTTTGAAACATTTATAATTGTATAAAGAGGATTTTCTTCATCATATTTAAATTTTACATAATTTGATTTGTTGTTAGTAGATTTATAAAACTTACTACCAGTACATGAACCACCTGTAATATAAGTTATTCCCTTTGAATTATTTATAATTTCCACCTTTTCATTAAAATCATCAAATCGCTCTATAATAAATTCCTTTGTTTTTTTATTATTTTTTAGTGTATATGTTCTAGAATAAATATGGTCATGACCACACAAAGCTAAATCGATTTTATTTTTTTCTAGTATTTTTGGTAGTGTATTTCTAAGTTGTTTTATATCTTTTTCTTGTGAATGTATACCATCTCCATAAATATCATGGTGAAATAGGGCAATTTTCCATTTAACATCTTCATTTTTTTTCAAAGTATTTTCTATAAATTGTTTATGTTCATTTATATTTAAATTATTTGTATTTAAAAATAAAAATAGTGTATTTCCATATTTAAAATAATAATCTCCTCCAGCTATATTTTTTCCTAAAGATGATGAATTTGGCATATAAAAATGATTATAAAAATTTTCATTATCTTTGTCATGATTTCCAATTACATTGGCTATTGGGGTATATTGTAAATAATATGGTGATAAATATCCACTATACTCTTGATTACTTATTTTCTTTTGATTTTCTTCCTTTGTATTTGTTTCATCACCACCACAAACTATAAAACTAAGATTATTCTCTTTTTGCAATGCTTTATTTATTACTTTATTCCAACTTAAAACATCTTTTTTTATTCCTTCTTCAACTGAGTTCAAAGTCCTAGAAGATGCTCCAATTTGTGGGTCAGCCATAAATGCAAAGGAGAACTCTAGGCTATTTTTAGTTTTATATTCAATAGGTCTACTCCAAACTCCATTTAATTTGTATGAATAATAATATGTGGTATTATCTTTTAAATTTGTCACTGTAACTTTGTTACTTACAAAGTTATTGTCTAATTTTTTACTTTTACCCTTATAAGTTTTTTCTTCTCCAAATTCATTGAAAATCTTAATTTTACTATCATTGTCTTTTTTGCTATACCAAGAAAAATTAAGCATAGTTTCATCTTCTCCTGGAGTTATGCAAATTCCATAAGGATTTTCAAAAAAATAATTTTTACTGTCATGACAAAAAGACAATAAAGGAAAAGAAAGTATAATACTAATAGATAATAAAATACTAATTAATTTTACTTTATTTTTCATTTTTTTCTCCTAAAATAATATTTTTATATTATTTTTAAAAATATTATCTAAATTATGCATTAAAAACCATTTTCCTGGCTAACAAAGTATAATATGAAGTTAGAAATAAAAATTCGCTTTGCTCATGTCGTCAACGACCTTGAAAATCAGGTCTGTTACTCCATTAATCAGTTGGAA
>OGRO01000240.1_pt1 | contig 56017 bp, 59 predicted proteins | sample 1553451 | NCBI WGS metagenome assembly OGRO01 (sample SAMEA2580021, study PRJEB22360) | human gut metagenome | reverse complement strand
AGTATATATATGTTATTTCGTTGCAAAATTAAACTTTTTCTTTCGTAACACCATGAAAACCAGCCTAATATTAAACTTATTTAAATCTTTATGTTCTTATTTGGTCATATTCTAAATAATATGTATATTTGCAGCATCTTAATGCAGCATTTATATGGCAAGAGCAAATTACGAATTGATTGACAGACAGAGAGATGATCTGATGAAGGCGTATCGGGAGATAGCTCCTAATTGCCATTCTCAACAGGAGGCTTGGGAAAAGGTGGTCCATTCTCCTGCTCCGAGATACTATGTTTCTCCCAAAAGAGCTTGGGATATACTCCGCAGAATGGCAGTCGGCGATTTCTCAAAGGTGGATAGCATGAAGCCGATTCGGCAGAAGTTGTACTATACGCTGTTCAATAGGATGAACGAAATGACGCAGCGAAAGGAGTTCGTGGGCAAATCTTTATGGTTTATCTGCCAGTTCCTTGTTTCTGAGCCTGCCCCCGAGTTCTTTATCCAGCCAAGTAATCTCAAGTTTATTTTCGCTTACTATAAGAAGTATGGAAAAAATTACAGAGAAATGGACCTTCGTAAGAAGAAACTTTCGAACAAAGCTGGTGCTTAGCATCATCTGCCTCGTTCTGTGTACTTGGCACGTCGGTTTCTATCCCGGTTGCCCTTGGCAGAATCATATCCTGTATAGCTTCTTCCATGTCAACGGCTTTCATCTTGCCGTAAACCTTCTGGTGCTTTGGCAGATAAAGAACGATATGAAACCAGTCACTTCTCTGGCTGTTGCCTCTGTCGCTAGTCTGCTGCCCATGTATGTTAGTCAGCCTACAATGGGGCTTTCCGGTTTCCTATTTGCTTCATTCGGTTTGATGTGGGGTAGGACAGGACGATGGAAAGAGGCATTAAAGAACGCGATGCCGTTCATTATTTGCACAATGGCCGTTCCGAATGTAAACGGACTTCTCCATCTTTACTGCTTCGTATTAGGCTACATCGTAGCATATTGCATAAATAATATCAAAAACAGATAACACACATATAAAGAGAATCATGTTTTCGAAATGTTTTTCATAACTCATTTTAAAGGCGACCACTCGTGATGAGCAGCCGCCTTTTTCATGTTATCATAAATTAGCGCGTATGAAAGAATTATCTCATTTTGTCTTCTCGTCTGCTTTGTACCTCCACTATACTGCCAGCAAAGGCATCAGCAGCCTTAAAGTTCTGCAGCGTATACTTAAAAGTAAAATACTTCCAAGGCTTACCAGCCAAGCTTGGCAGCTTGCACCAGTGCTTGCAGTCGTTGCTTCCGTATATCTCCAGCCCAATCGTACCTTCGTCCGAATCAAACAGATGCTTCACCGCTCTCAGCGATTTCAACGTCATGCTGCCGCCTAGCTTCAAAGGTCTGGTAGTAAATGATCCGCTATAGCTTTCCGTATCTTCGTTGATGTCTGGCTTTGCTGTAAGCGAATAGACGTTTCCGTTAGTATCTTGTATCAGATTATCCGGATAATCATTCACTACCGCCTGTGCCTCTATGCCGCTATTCACCATCGAGAATGTCTTATCCACCATATTATATATGTATTGGTATGATTTCCCCTTGCTGAATATTCTTAATATAGAGTCTCTGTAATCATAGGCGATAAGGCATCCTTTCAGGAAATCCAGGAACTTGCCTTCCCCGAAGGTTGCAAAGTTCCTCGGCGCTTTTCCTCTCATCTGTTCGCTCATACAGGCTACGCTTCCACCGCTTGACGCCATCAGTCCCTTCTTTGAAGCAAAGAACACAAGCCTGTCCGTCGGCACCAGTGGCGAATCCTCATTACATACCTCTCTTGATATTGGATAGGCTCTACTATAGAGTCCTTCTGAGTTAACCGATAAGCCGTAGATACCTTCGTCCGTAAATACCATCAATGGATATTGACCAAACTGACCTTGGCTTACCGCCTCCGTGTTGGCAATAATTCCGAGTATCTTTCCGGTTCCAACCGTATTATCTCCCGATGCCTCAAATACAAATGGGTTATTGACTACTGAGGTATATATGTTAGAGTTCAAATCTTCAAAACCTCCAGTCTGTTTGTTTGCTATATCATTACCTGTAGCTAGTAAAGTTGGAGGCAAAGCTGTGAAACTATAGCTTCCGTTTAACATAGGATGTGTTTGCAGGCTGATGTTGTAGTAGTATGTTTTGCCCTCTTGGTACTTATTTACCATGATAAGCATCTCCTTTGCATTTGGATCAGGATAAAAGTACCAGTCGTTATAAGGCTGGTAGTCCTTATCTATCAGCAGAGCGTTAGACAACACCCAAGTGTCCATAGTTTGTGAAACTATATGCACATAGTATTTCACAAACCCATAAGCATTTGTTGGGCTTGTGTAACCAGCTCTGAATATAGTAAACCCTTTGAATGGGTATCTTTTTACTCCTATCAGATTTATTCTGTTGTTATAACTGAACAGTTTTGAAGATGTTAGATTAGTCCATCCGTAATAATCGTCCACCTTTAACTGCTCCTGTTCTTTCAAGTTTGATAGTCTTCCTTCCGGCATGATTCTTACGTCAGAAACAGTTTCATCATAAGCAGAAGCGTCATGCCAGATGTTATCAAGATATTCCGAATTAAGTTCTAACGAGAACAACTTGAAAAACTGTGTCTTTCCTAGAAGTTCGTCTATTATCTTGCGCTCTGTCTTATAAACAGGTTCTATCAGCTCTCTTGCTTGGTAGGTATGCCAATTGAATGTTATTTTTTTCGCAGAATAATGATCTGCTGTTACGTAATCATAATAAGTCTTTCCGTTTAGTTCACTTACGGTTTTGAAAGACCAGTCAGAATCTATCTCAAATGGAATAACATCGTCAGATGCAAACACCACGACCTCTTTGATTATATCCTTCCAATCATCTTTATTGGGAAAGTCTATCTTAAAATTGAGGTGAGAATAATTCAATATGAGCATATATTGCCAGGAAGCATCCCCATTCGTGGCAATTTTGTTCGCTGTCACTACCCAGGTCTTTTTGTCAGAATCATAAATACAGGGTCCAAACTTGCAGTTCTTATGTGTTGAAGGATAGCATACGATTGGGTTCGAAATTCTGGCAAACGTTGTTCCGTCAAACATTCTCAATGCAGTACGAATAAAGAAGGGAAATGCAAAGAGATTTTTATTCTTTGTATATTCGATGGCTTCTGCAGCGTGCCCTTTAACTGCATTTTGAAAATTAGTATATTTCTCGGTGTCAGACTCATTCATAATATGATGATAATCAAGAGTGTATTTTGCTGCTCCGTCATGCGAATCCTTTACACCTGTGAAATTTCCGCTTTCGTCATAACACAAATATCCATAACCCTCTGTTTTCACTTCGCTTACAAATGTTCGCATTCTGCATACTGTTCTGTCCTTCTCCAGTTCTGTTTTTTCTTCTTCGTTTGTAAAGGTAAAACTAATATCTGGTATGGGTAGTTCCTTACCTAAGTCCTTATATACATTTCCTTTATACAGAATATAATGCATACCTTCTTCTGTAGCACAGACTAAAGTATTTCCTACGTGCTTAATATCGAGCAGCTTTGAACCTAGTCCTATCGTTTGCGTCTTCCTATCCGTGCTTTGATTATCTTTGAAGTTAATATAGCATTTTAGCTTTGTTCCATTTTCGATATATGTTATAAGGTTCCTGTAGTCAGCCAGTTTGTGAACATAAACCAGCTTTCCTTCAAGAGGAACGCCACCTGTAATTTCCACCCCCTTCTGTACCGCCTTCATTTCTCCATCCTTAAAGATAAATCCGTCACTCTCCAGCAGTTCAGAATCATCTGAAAGCAAGTCGCTAGGCACATTCGTCATGCCCTTGCTAAAGCTCAAAGTTTGTCTTTCTAAGTTTCTTTCCATAATAATTCAATATTTAACATTGACTTAAATTTTCGCCGCCGTATGAACACCATCGCCACCACGGCTTCTTCTTTCCGCTTTCTTCCAGCTAGGCTTCTCCATGTCCGTAAGACTCACAAAGAGACCGATGCCGGTACTCATTACCACATCGTCATGGTTTCCGTTACCAACGATATTACCCAAGCTGCCATCATCATGTCGCTCATAGATGCGCAACTCATGATACATTTCCTTGTCTGGCTCCTCATACAGATTATCATCAATAAACTCTTCCAAGTTATCAATCACCTGCTGCTTCGTCAGCTTGTTGGTTTGGAAACCATACTTCGCCAGTACGTTGTCTTCCACATTCTCCGAACTGCTCGTTCTCTGATACAGATTATCGTAGTAGTCGGCTATCTCCTGCAGAATAGTCAGAAAGTGATCACCCTCCGTGTTATTGTTCTTCTCTCGGTCGGCAGTGTTACTCTCTATCACCAGAAGCGCATCATCATAATAATGAGCTAGGGCAGCAGCCATCCATGCCAGCTTATCATGTCTTACATGTCCTCTGTATCTCGCTACCACCTTTGGCTTGCCCTTCACCGTAGGAATCATGCCGAATCGGTCTATCACGGTCATAACGGTATAGTCAGATGTCGTACTCTTACCGCCAATATCCACGCTCACCAAATATCTGTTCTCCACTTGCAGACAGTTTGGCACAGCCCAAATCTTCAAGTCTCCCTCGCCATCGTCTCTCAGCTTCACCTTCGAGTTCGGAATGGTGTTATCATCCTTCACGCTGATGTTCACCACGATGTCGGCAGTAAACTTAGGGTCTTGCTTATACATAGCCTGCATGTCGTCTATAGAATAAGGATTGAATACCAGTCTACCAGAGTTTCTAAACGCATCTTCCTCATCAATAGGAGCCTCGGTAGCACATGCCGCATGGGTGGTAAATTTGTTTCTGTAGTTTCTGTACCATTCTATCGCCTCAAAGCAAGCACCCTTCTGCCACATTCGCCAGAAGAACTTTCCTGTCTCACGATAGCCCTTCGGACAGGTGCTTCGGTCTCTGTTCTGCAAAAGCCACTTGGCAAATGCTCTTCTGTTCTCTACAGGAGTCATATCCTTTTCGATGAAGAAACAAGGAATAAAGAGGAACGAATAAGCATCATTATTCTTTGGGTCCATTGCCAACTGGCACTTGTCGTAGAAGAAACCAGAGTTACCTCTACCGGTACTCTCGAATATCTCCACGTTGTCTTCCAACGGGTCGATACCACCGGATATAGAAGAAATCACACCCTCAGGATCATGCTCTGGTGTCTTCTTCCAATAGGCTACCTCCGAATAGTGAGCACAGTGGAAGTTGCTACCACGCACAGAATCGAAGTTCTCGAAGGATGCTACAGTCAGCGTACTTCGTCTGATTGCCTTCACACCATCCGTTACCTGAAAATCGTCAGGAGAATTTTCGTATGGCGAGAACTGAAGTTTTGCGCCCTGATGCCCCACGGTCCACCCCGGCTGCCGCTCCAAAGCTTTTCGGTACATGGCCTTAATCTTCTTGGCGGTATTCTTCTGCTGGGCAAGCACAATAGCATTCCAACCATCGCGCCTATAGTCTTGAATCCATTTGATGTAAAGCTGTGATAGGGTAGAGCCGCCCCACTGACGTGCCTTCAGAATAACCACGAACACCGGTTTGTGGGCATTCCGCAGGTCTTCCATAATCTTCAGTAGCTTTCTTTGAGGATAGTTCAGCTTGAAAGGAATCATCTTACCGGTCTTCTTATCCTCAATCTTATCGGTCACGTATAGGGCAAACTCGGGGTCTTCCATGAACCTCACTCTACAGATGGCAAAGGTAAGCATTTGGAAATGCTGGGCATCATCCTTCTGGTGCAACACATAGTTGATGTAGTCTTTCAGACTGCCCATCTTTCTCAGTCCTCTGAACAGGACAGATTTGGCGGTCTTCTTCGGAACCCACATCTTAGGAATGAAGAAATCGGATAGTTCTATCAGCACACGATGCTCAAAGTTATAGCATCCTTCGCCTGTCATAGGGTCGTAGGGACCATAAATCTCATCGTATCGCTTCTGATTTTCCGCTACGAGATTATCTATTTCCTGTTCAGTTACTAGAGCCATCCGTTAAATCGTTTAGTTCCTCAAAATCTGCATCCTGTATCTCGGGTGCTTTGCTTATATCCAGTACGTCTGCCTCGTCTTCGTCCTCTACGGTTGTCATACCGAGTGCCATGAGCTGCTTGAAGTCTGCATCTATTCCGTGGGTAACGCTTACTTCTGTCTGCTTTGGTATCATGTGCTTGGTAAGGTCTTTGTAGATGGTGACGTATGTCTTAGGATCATACTCTGCCAGTTGGTTCATACAATCCTCAAACTGCTCTTGGCTCCTTGCCAGCCAGTCACGTATATATTCCTTTTGGGCACTCTTTCTTGCAGGGAGAAGTTTCTTTACCTTCTCCTTCTTCTCTTTCTGTATCTCCCTTACAGACTTAAATCCATCCATTTCAAAATCTTCCATACGCTCGCTTTTTTATTATCCGAAGGGTTTCAACGTGTGAATCATGCTGCCCGGCTTGGTAGAGTTGGCGCAGTCTATGATGTCTATCTCCAGTTCGTCCAGTTGGTTCATCTGATCTATCGTCAGAGGGTCCTTGCTCGTCAATGTGCGCATATAGTATTCGTATAGCGCACCGGTCACGATATAGTCGTGTATCAGCTTGACGAGTGCATCATATTTGGTATCATCCCAGTAGTCGGGAAATTTCAGCCATATTTCCTTCTCATCCCATTCTCTCAGGGCATTATCTCTTATCCTTCCTTCTGGTTTCATTACATAGGCAGACAGATTTGCTTCCACCTTATTAATATACTTGTCAAACCATCGGTAGAAGAGCGGGCGTTCCTGATCGTTCTCGCTTGTCGGAATGTCTTCACCTTGCGCATCCTTCATGTTCCGTCTTGCTCGTCCTACCATGTTGGTATTTGAATCAATATCATACCAGAGTTGTGTGGCATAGATAAAGATGTGCTTATCCCAATAGCCGTGCCCTGCTCTTCGTGGCTTCGGCAAGAAAGGATTTGGCTCGGGCTTCCATCCTCTCTCTCGGATAAAATGTGTTGGGTGTAATTTATTAAACTCCATCTTATACCTCCTTTGCTACGGTTGCTTCTACTTCCACTTCCAGTTTGTCGCTGTGTCTGGAGAATAGAGTGATGACTGCTACACCTGTATTGATAGGCTTCAGCCAGAAAGCATGTGGCTCCTGACTTCTGTGTACTTCCAAGATGCTAGGGTCGCTGCTTTTTGCCTCAATATCATCAATGGTTCCTTCGTCAATAGAGTAGGATAGGGTAACTTCCATATCGTCAATACGAATGGTTACTGCTCCGTCCTCTTCGCTTCCGTCCACCTTGGCGGTAAGCGTAGATGAGTAGGGAACCTTTGGTACCAGTGGGCGAGAAAGAACAAAACACTTTCTGATATTTAGCACATCTTCCTGCAGCATGCTTACGTATGGCTCTGATTGCTTCTGGTTCGTGGTCTTTAGCCACCACTGCTGAATGATGTAATCTTCCACATACTTCGAGCAGAGTCTTGCCAGTGTATCTGTTAGCGTACCATTGTATCTTCTAGATACTTCCAAGTTAAACTCAACAATATCGTCTGTTTTGTCATTGTAGTATATGGCATTATCACCGATTGTCTGAGCACTTACTGCCAGATGCTCTATAAAGATAGTTTTGAGCAATTCAAGTGCTGTATGGAAATCGTGCTCAAAGATGCGCTTCGAGAGTGCTTCTTCTCCTGCGGTCTCACTTGCAACAAATGCCTGGCTTGCATTCTGCATTGTATGCTTGTCTATCTGTCCTTTGAGATAGGTGGTCTCTTCTGCCGCTTCAATAATTAGCGACTTGATTAATTGAAATTTGATAATCATTTCTTTTCCTCCTCGTTATTTGATTCTGTATTCTTGTCTACGCCTGTAAAATCGCTTCCATCATCATTGCACATCTTGCCACTGATGGAACTGTACTTTGCAGTAGATTCCAATGGCAATGAAATCGTGAATGTCTTCTTGATCTTCTCTTCCAAGTCCTTCATCATGCCAAGATATGGCTCTGCCTGCTTCTGCATTCCTGTCACAAGCCACCACTGGTAACTCATGTAGTCTTCAACATACTCTTGCGAATAGTTGGCAATGGCATCTGTCAGGGCACCGTTGAATCTTCTTTGAATATCTATAGTCACACTTGCGTCTCCAGTAGTAGAACTATAGGTTACGCCAATGGCACTATTACCCACCGATTTGTGGTTTGGAATAAAGAAATCCACATATACGGCTTTCAATCTTTCTACTCCACGCACAAAGTCTTTCGATAACTTGCGTTCATGTACGCTAATGTCGCCTGCCGTCTCGTTGAATCTCAGCTTGGTAGCACCTTGGTTAGAGGCATCATCAATGCTTCCCTTGATGTACGTTTCGCTTTTTACTGATTCTACAGCTAGCGATTTGTTGATGGTAAATTGTATCTTCATAATCGTTCCGTTTTATTATTTTCCATATCCGTCTGTTTTCTCAGAATCATCAATCGTTACAGTACCTCTAATACTCAAACTTGTATCTCCTACATTTGGAGCGTCCTTCTGGTAAATTAGTTGTATGGCGGCATTCATGTGATTGGCCATATCATCGGCATACTTTCTTGCCATTTCCGGACTTGTTGTACTCAAAACATCGTAAGCAACCGATGCTACCACATAGCTTTTGAAGTTACTGCAGAAAGCATCAGCCTTTGCCGCACTAACTCTTGTCTTGTTGAAAATAAACTGTACGTCGTCTGTACCGTCAACGTAGTTGCTCACCAAAGATGCAAGGTTTCCAACAAAAGTTTCTGTTGCTTCCTTCAAGTGCTGCTTCATAATATCTTCCTCTACCGAGGATAAAGTTACACCTGCGAATAGGGTGTTTCCTTGCTTATCAGAAAGTCTTTTGCCGATAATGGACAGCCGCTTTCTTACTTTGCTCTTGATGTCACTGTATTCTACAGTTACTGACTGGACTACTTCACTCATACCTTATGCTGCTCTGTTATATCCTAATGCACTCTGTGCCTGTGCTACCGCATTCTGGTCTGCACCCTGCACAATTCCGTTCTCTACCTGACCGCCGCCTTGCTGCTGAGCCATTGCCTGTTGCTGCTGATACATCTGTTCAAGCTGAGCCTGCTGCTCCTGTACGCTGGCAAGCAACTTGTCTGCAAATGGTGCGTTGAGGTTCTGCAGATATTGGATGATGTTGATACCGCCCATATCAAGAAGCTTGTCAAGCGTATCGTTCTGCATCGTATTGAAGGTTGCCGTAGCTGCCGCATTCTTGATGCTGATCTTGAAGTGTATATCTCTTGCCGAAAGGCGGTCGTACTTGTAAACCGTATTGAAGTTCCGGTCGTAAACCCTTCTTCCGTCTTCGTAATATTGTTGGATAGTCATGCACTTCTTGGTTGCCAGTTTCTCCGTAAACACGTCCATGTCTGCCAGTATGGTATACAGAGACGTGGTTGCATTCTGGCTTTCCTGTGCATATCTGGCTGCCGAAGTTCCTGCCGATGGAGTCTTACCCTGCAAAGCACCGCTCACGTTGGTAACCTCTCGAATCAGGTTTAGCTCTATCTGCAAGAGTTCATTCGTACCGATGTTCACGGCATTCGATGTAATAATTTCTGGCTTTGCATTCGGTGTCTTTACCGATGGCTTGTAGAATATCCATCCGTCATACTCTACCGCCTCCTCCATAAACTGCTCTGGTGTTCTGCCGTTAAGCACATTCGTAGGAATCATCTTGAATCCCTTGAAACTGCTTCTGATAGCCATGTCGTTCATAACAATCAGTCGGTTGATGTATCTCTGCTGGTCTATGATGTTGGCAAGGAACGGATGAATCTCTCCGTTGATATACGGATAGAGCTTCATCGTGAAAGGGTGGCTCTTATAGTCGTATGGAGTTTCGCCCTGGCAGAGGATAGTTCCGTCTGGCGCCATGTAGGTATAATACCAGTACTTATCTGCAATCTCTTCGCTAGTAATGTACGCTCTGTCTTCTTCCGCTATACCCATTTCGTCATACTGCTGCTTGCGCTTCATGTTGTCGTTGCGTAGCTTCTGTATCATCGCAGTATCATCCAAGTCTATGCGGAAGTAAGCACCGGTTCCTGTGGTAGCAATCGGGTCAAAGCATTGCAGTCTTGGCTTGGTTTCCGTGGTCCACACCTCAATCACTCTAGAGTAATGTCTTCCCTTGTTGCTATGGTCAAAACTGAGATTCTCCAACGCTTTCTCTTCGTTAAACTCATAGCCGTAGCTGTTATCGTCCGAAGGATAAATATCAAAGATGGCGTTCAGATCTTCTTCTGTAAGCCCATATTCCTGTTTGGCAAACTTCTGATACAAGTCTTCTCGGCTCACGTCATGCAGCACACCGATAAGGCTCACGTCATTGTGTCGTGGGTCGCTGCCGCATTCAAAAAACATGTGGTCGGGTTCCATCGCGTCTGTCCATGAGTCGGGCATTTCAAGTTCCTTCGCCTCCCAACTCTCTCTGACAAACATCTGACCGCCCATCAGGTAGTCTTTAATGGCGTGGTTTAGCACATCTTGCATGTACGTTGTCTGCCAGTTGCATTGCATCGTGGCACTCATCATGTCGCTCAGTTGCCGGGAGTCGCTATCTCTTGCAAAGCAGACCGGTTCCGTTCCCTGCTTGGCATAAAGACCGGCAATAGATTCCAGAATGCTCACCATGATGTTGTTGCTCATAGGTGTCTGGTTGCGCTTCTCCATATAGGTGCGCTCTGTCATTTCTTCCCAGTAGCCATGATGGTATACTCTGATGGTGTCGCTCCATTGGTCGCCCATACAGTAGCGCATCGTTCTCGCCCTCGTTTCTCGCACACCGCTCAGGTTATTCCAAGCATTTCTGCATCGGCTGAGTAACTCCTCGTCCTTGCCGTGTTCTTGTCTTCGCTTGCGAGCCTTAACCGAGTCATACTTGTTATGTTGAGGCATCACTTTGCTAAGTGTCAGTATTCTTGCCTTTGCCATTTTTTATACATTATTAATTATAGGCGCAAAAATAGACAAAAACATGGCTTTCTTTGCCGTGTTCCAACCAACCGCCAAGCGCAAGGTTGGAGCACGGCAAAACTTCTTCAAATTATTTGCATTTTTGCCGAAAAGTTTCAAACAGTATTATAGAGATATGACAAAAGAAGAATTAGCACAGATGAATGAGGAAGGTGGCGCACAACAGGCTCCACCTGCTGAGGCTGCTACAGATGAAACGTCTGTAGATGAGCGCCCTAATCGTACAGCTTTCTCCAAGCGCTTCTCTAATCGCCATTCTGACATCGACTTCGAAGACAAGGAAGCTCGTTATGCGGCAATGAATGATGATGCTGATTTGCTCGGACGATACGAGGAAAGCGGTAAGGCGTTGTCTAAGGTATTCGATAAGCACAAGTGGCTCGCTGCTCTGGCGATGGATATGGAGAAGAATCCGGACGATAATCCGTTTGATGCGATGGCTCGCATGGGTATTGACGTTAAAACCTTGCTTGATGATCCTGAAGGCGGCAAGAAACTCGCTGAGATTCTCGCCAAGCACAACGAGGACGTGGCTGAACAGAATGAGGCTACCGAGAAGGTTACTGCCAACATGCGCAAGTCGCTTGAACGCCTGATGAAGCTCTATCCCGATGATGCACAGGATATGTGGTCCCAGATTTACGAGATTCACGACAAGGTAGAGAGTGGCGATATTTCAGATGATATTTGGAAGATGCTCCACAATGCCAACAACTATGATTCCGACATCAGTTCGGCACGCGACGAGGCTGCTATGCAAGCCCGCAACGAAAAGATTCAGAATAAGGTTCGCTCTTCCAGCACAGAAGGTATTCCTCCTTCTCTTTCTAGTTCTGGCGCAGGAAATAAACCGGCAAAGAAACAGAAACGTGAAAGTTTCTTTGATGATATTAGAAGTAATTAATCCATTAATATATGTATAAAATGAAGAAAAATTGTTTTAAGAATTTTATGAGTGGTCAGTTCGTCTTTAAGATGATTCTAATGCTTCTTGCCGTAGTTACCGGTGGTGGCGTAATGGCAACGGCAGACCTTGTAGAGCCGCAGATTGGCAACGAGGGAGTAAATCCTGCAGACAAAGAGACTGTTGCCCAAAAAGAGCCAGTAGACCCTAATGTTAACGACAGACTTAGCCCTGGTGGAAAAAAAGATGGTCAAGACCTTACAGGCTCCCAGGCTTCTAGTACACAGCTTCGTGAGGGTGGTTTGCTTGATAAGGAGTGGGATAGTGAGATTGTTAAGTTCTATCCTTTCAAGACACCGCTTCTTTCTATTGTTCGCCGTATGGCAAAAACAGTAAATATTAAGAACTGGTCAATCTCGCATCAGCGTGTTGGTGGCGAAACTCTTGATGGACAGACTATTCAGAGAATTGAAACTGCTGACACCATCGAGATTAATTCAACGAACTTCTCTGGTTCTATTCGCCCATTCTATAAAGGCACTACTGTTTTTGCTTCTGGTGTTCCCGGTTATGCTGCTGGCTCACAGACCAAGACAGAGGGTACACTGATGCTTTATGTAATTGAGGCTAACGGTAAAAAAGCGGTTATGCAGGCTGTCAACGGAAAGCCGAAGGTTAGTGGAGACTCAAGAGACAATCTTGACAACATGACTTGCCCGGAAATCCCTGTTGGAACAACGTTCCTTGCTGGTGCATCTGCAGCTTCTGAGTCTCAGCTCACCATTACACCAGAAAACTTCCAGCCACGCGAGAAAGAAGTGTATGTTCAGAAGAAACTCTTGAACATCGTATTTACAGATGACTACGAGAAGGTAAAGAAGGAGCAGCCTATTACAGTTGCCGACTTAAAGACCGATGCTATCATCAAGTATAACCTACGTGCAGAGCGTACTTATTTGCTTGGATGCAAGTCTCGCTTCAAGGCAGAGACCGGCGACGGACAGATTGAAGATGTCTATACCTCTGAGGGTATCATCAATCAGCTCACCAACACATACTCCATCGGTGATACTTATACGCTTGGCGATTTGATTGCTATTTCTAAACTCCAGTTCACGGAATTCTCCGAGAATGATCGTTGTTTTGCCTTCTGTGGTAAGAATGCTATCGAACGTTTGGAGAATATCAAGTTGGAGGGAAGCCATCAGAACGACTTCATTAATCACAACGAGTTCGACCTTACCTTCAAGCGATTCAAAGACACCTTCGGCTCTATTGATTTTGTTTGGACTCAGACTCTCGATCTCTTGGGTATGTCAGACTTCATGGTTATCTTTGACCCTAAGGCTTCTCGCCGATACGTCAAGATTGGCAAGAAGGAGCAGACCAATGATATGTCTAAGGGAGGTGGCGAGGTTCGTGACGCTAAGCGTTGGATTCATCAGGAGGCAGATAGTGTGGCACTTCGTGGTTACAACTCAATCTTGGTTGGTCCTGCTGATAAGATTGCTAAGATTGCCACAGAGTCACTTAATGCCATCATTTCTGCTAAGGAACTTCCTAAGAATCCATCAAAGGGTATGAAGGTTGCGCTCACGCAAAACTACACCTTAAAGGGTACTAATTCTCCTACTGATGATGTCAAGTATGAGGCAGGTACAGTTTTATACTACACTGGCACCGCTTGGGCTATCTATGCTGGTCAAGATACAGCGCAGTAAATTATCACTATAAACCATCGGTGGGCAGGTGCATCTTGCTCTGCCCACCATTTATAAAGAATAAATATGATTAAGACATATAAAGCACGAGTAAATCAAAATAGCATTAGCTATCTGCTTTCAGGTAAGCAGGGTAATCAGGTTCGCTATCCTTTCGCAAATGGTAATGTAATTATAAACAAATATCCTTCACTTACGTTGCGAAACCGATACTGTCAGGAACTTCTTGAGTCTAGCTTGCTTTTTGCCAACAATACTATTATTCTCGACCATGAGGAAGAAGAGTACCCTGGCGAAAAGGCTAAACTTGAAGAGGAAAAGAATGCCGCATTAAAGTCAACCGTAGATGAGCCGGCAAAGAAGACTACAAAAAAGTCACAGAAAGAGGAGGTAGCAGGCATCCGTACAGCGGAAGAAGTTATTAATTACATAAACAACCGTTTTGACAAGGATTGCAGAACCCTTGAAACTGCCATGAAGCATGCAGACAAGGCTGGTCTTATTTTCCCAGATTACGGCAAGCAGTAATATATAATAAGGTGTAAATGAGTATAGAGGAAATCATAAAGGCAGTACGTTGGTGCATAGACGAGGAATCCAACAACACATCGGAAATTGCCGATGAGAAGGATGATTTGTATATGGACAACATCATCAAGTCGAAGATAAACGATGCGCTGCATTGGATTGCCATTACTGCTGCATCTTCGCCTGTCCTGTCCGATTCCAAGAGCATAGGCTCGACTTCCGACACAATTCAGGTGTCAGATTTTGATTCTAATCACAACATCGGTGTTATCACCATGCCTTCCAATATGGAGATTATTACCATCAACCGCATTCGTGGCGCTTCTTGGTATAAGGCAGTCACCCCAGTAGAGGACACCGATGATGAAGCTCTTATGATGTACGACGATACCGCAAAGGGTACCATTGATCGCCCGCAGGCTGCCATCATGCGAGAGAATCCAATCAAGATCCTCATGCAGCCCAAGACTTCAACGGCGGTCATTACCTATGTGGGCGTACCTAAGTCTGTGAGCACAGACGCTTCCACAACAGATGTTTCCATTCCGGACAAACTAAAGAATGCCTTCATCTATTATATCGCCTTTCTGCTCCTCTCAGCCTACAATGATACCAAGGCTAGCCAGATGTACACCATCGCCCTGCAACAGCTAGGCGTAAATCAAACCTCAAAATAAAGACGATATGGAGAATGTAACAGCCACATACGATGCCAATGAACTTGCGTGGGTAACTCCAACACTTACTCTTCGCCGTGATATTTTCCTAAGAATCACGCTAAGGGAAAAAGGAAAGGTGGTTATCCGTCAGTCAGATGATAAGGGAAATTTCCCTCGCATCCCGATACGTCGCCACAAGGACACCCAGTCCTTCGAGTTTCGTATCTCGGTTATTCCCGATACCGTCCAAATTCAAATATTCACTTCTACAGAACCAAAAGAAATAAAATATGCCTACATTTAGACAAGATGAAAAGCTTGGAACGAATGTGCCGCTGATAAAGACGGCCGACTTCAACGACAAGTCTGTCACAACAGAAAAACTTGCCGAAGGTTCTGTTACTAATTCAAAGTTAGCACCAGAATCCGTTACACAGGATAAGTTCGACAAGGAATTGCTTCAAATCTTAAAGGCGGCAGCAGGTCTTCCTGAAAATCTTATCGAGACGATACAGAATGTAGATAGCACGCTTGTAGATCATCAGCGGCAAATCTCTTCTAACGACGATGATATTTACGACCTGCAAACCAAGACCAAGCAAATCAAGGACACCGTAGATGGCATAGCTATCAGTGGTGGTGCATCTGTAGGTTCGGCTGTAACCTACGACAATACACAGAGCGGTCTTGATGCTCAAAACATTCAAAATGCTATTGATGAACTTGTTAATAATCTCGGTCACTACGAAACCAATGAGGAGTGGTTGCGTGTCTACACAGATGCAGAAAACAAGTTCCTTTGGGGCATCCGTGTAGATGGTAGTATAGACTGGGCAGTCGGTATTCCTAAGCCTATTCAGAAAGCTCTCAATGAAATCATCGCCAACAACGAGACCTTCCAGCAAACCCTAACCGAAGCTATGGAAGCATACAAGGCAACCATTGACGAGAAGGTTGCGGCCATTGATAAAAAGAAGGTAGACAAAGAGGAAGGCAAGTCTCTCATTGAAGATGAAGTAAAAGAGTGCTTTAGAGTAATCGAGAATGAAGAGTTTATCAAGGCTGTAGTAGATTCAGATGATAAGGTTCTGTTTGGTTTCTACAGAGCAACTGGCAAGCCATATTATCCTCTCAATGAAATGTATCATGTTATTCAGAATGAAGAGTTCTTCGCTGTCTGGCTTGATGCTGCTAATCATGTGCTCCTTGGTATCAGAAGAGACGGAGAAATCATTGGAGAAATCCATGCAGTTAATGCCTTGAAACAAGTTGTCTCTCAGCTTCAATCAGACCTTGCATCATTGCAGGAGAAGGTAGGTACAATAGATACCAACCTCAAAGAACTTCTTGACGTTTTTTCTTTGCAGGATAACGAGGAATATCTTGCAGTTGAGCAAGATGCAGAAGGCAAGGTATTGTCTGCAACAAATCCTGATGGTTCAAAGATATTTTATATTCCACTGATTCCTAAATCTTCAATTAAGTTTGATGATAGGACAATATATGAAGATGAGGTGGAAGATTACAAAGAACTGCTGCTTGATTCTGACAACAAAATCCTGCGCTATACAGATAAAGATGATGTTGTACATGAAAATAGAGAAATTGTTTTCAGTTCTGCTAAATTAGGTTCAAGTGAGTCTGAAAAGGAGTTGGCTGTGCCCCGTTCTATGAATCTTCCAAAGTATGGATATACAGATATAAAAGAAGAAACTTTTTATTTGACAGCTAATGAGGGATATTCTGATAAGGATGGAATTTTAGCTATGCTCGTCCATGAAGACACGCAAGCTAATGCTCAAAAAGGATTGACTCCCTATAAGTACTTTGTTAAGTCAACGCTTCAAAATACTGATGGTGTATATTCCGTGACATCTGAAAGTGTGTCTTTGAATTTCTATGTTCCTTCTGATGTAAAGGAGGTTGGAGGAAAGTTTTATGTAACGTCCTCACTAACCAAGGGTAGTGATGGTTCATATACTGTAAATCCAACTTCTATTGAAGTCACAAAAATTGTAGATAAGCCTAATGTTGGAACATGGGAAATCAGTAAAAAGACCAAGCATTGGTGTGTAGTTGACATAGACTTTGGCAGCTATCTTAAAGGAACATATAACGTGTTGGTTTCCTTTCAAGGGGCATCAACCTTATATAACAGACAGAAGAACTTGAGATATGCCTTTGTTAAATCAGATTATAAAAGCAAGGTGAAATTGAAAATTGGAGAGTTGCTGAAAGTGGACAAGTTCAACTTGAAGTCTTATTACTCTGATGATACAAAACTGAAAGAGCCAATTATCTTTCGTCTGTATTTACAAGCTAAAGAATTACGTAATTTCAATGAGCAATATCCATGGAGTTCTTCATCCATAATTGCAACTGGTGCAACTGGTATAATTAAATCTTTTCCTGTATGCACATCTGTAGGTGGCGAGTTCTATGGTGTTCAGTTCTTTGGCTATAAGAAAGACGAGGTTAACTACATGCTCTCTGGTGATGAAGATGGAATGATTCTCAGTGGAGGAGTAGGTTGTAACTGGGCTAAATTTGACTGGAGTACTTGGGAAGATGAAATGAATGATGACCCAACAGAAAGCAACAGAGTAGCTGTAGAGAAATTCTACCAATTCATTAACGGAAGTGATTTCACTAAGGAAAATGCTCCGAAACACATGAACATTAATGACTGGATAGACTATTTCATTTTCATTCAGTTGTTCAGGCTCAGAGATAATGACATTCACAACCTTATTCTCTATAGCGGAGCAGACAAGAAAATTTTCTCTCCATTCCTTTACGACTTGGATTTATCATTTTTTGTCTACAGCTTTAACTTGGAAGCAGACCCAACAAATACAGTTTGGTTAAAGCTGAAATCATTGTATTGGGAAGAGATATGTGCAAGATACAAGGAACTCAGAGGTTCCGTTCTGACACAAGGAAACTTCAATATGATAGTCAGTGACCTACAAAGCAGCATTGATTACTCTGACTTTGAAAAAGGAGTACAGAAGTGGGGGATAAGAGATACTAAGGTGACAACTGGATATTTAGAAGAATTATTCGGTGAGTTACTAAAAACGTTTGATGTATATTTTAATTTAAACAAATAATTATGGGAAAGTGTTTGATAACAAAAATGAAAGGCAGTGTTAGTGGTGCTGACCTGCCTGTTCTTGGAAAGATTAGAATTAAGTTGTTGGGCAAAACTAATGACTACCATTCTAATAGTCAGGGCTATATTCAAGTAAAAAACTCCAATATTGAATGGGCTGGAGATGAGAATGTAGTAGAACTTGGTGATGGTGTGCGTACTATTTATTTCCAACAGCCAAAGAGTGGTATTGTATATTGCTCTGATAAAAAGAATGTTAGCGAGATAATTACAACTTGGATGTATGCCGCAGATGTCAAGTTTGAGGACTTGAATAAATATTGCAGAAACTTGACATCTGCGGCATTATCTAACTCTGGACAGACTGGAGATTTAAGTGAGATTGCTGATTTGAGACTGACAGGTTTGTCTTTATCACATAGTAAAGTTACTGGTGACATTACATCATTGCCAAACAGATACTTGTTGAATTATCTGGATATTTCCAATAATAAAACAATTTCTGTTAATACGCAAGACTTTTCTATCTGTACTGGTCTTACAGATCTTAATCTGACTGATAGTATGGCTACAGGTGATATAGCGAACTTATCTACGCTCACAAACCTAGAGACACTTAGTGTGAAAAGTACGTCTGTTAGTGGTGACTTGTCTTCGCTTGCAGGACTTTCTAAGTTGTATTACTTTACAAACTGGAATCTGCAAAACACTTGGAGCAGTCAGGACTTACGACCATCAAGTAGCAAAATTATCTCTGGAGAATTCAGATTTGCAACAGCGACTGATACAGATAATTTCTTGATAAACATGGCTAAGTGTCAGGCATCAGATAGAAAACAAATCTATTTTCAGCAATCCCATCGCACAAGTGCATCTGATGCAGCAGTTTCCACCTTGCAAGGAAAGGGGTATACTTTATCGCAATTAATTACTGATTAATAATATTTCTAGAATATGGAATTGAGAAAATTAACAAAACCATTCAAGGTAGTTCACGAAGGCAAGAACATTATTCTTCCTTTGACAGAGCAGGGTGACAATGCTGAGGTATACCCATCGGTGAATGCCACCGCAGTAGAGTTTGACACATACTCAGAAGCCAAGGCTTACGTAGATGAGCATAACTTGGTGTATGAGAAACCAAAGTATAGGGAGTAAACATAAAAATAAAAGAAGAAGGGTGAGTCAAAAGATTCACCCTTTTCTTATGCAGCAAGCCTGCACCAATCCACCAAGCAAATAGCAAGCCTCCTCCCCGTACATATTTATCAAAAACTGTTCAGAAATATGCTGAACAATATGTAGCATTTCGTGGCTGAGGCTGTTCATGTATTCAGCCTTTGAAGTAGTCCAGCCAATAACAACCACCGTTTTTCTTATATCAACATTAGAATAGGTTATCCCTTTATTGGCTTCGCCTTCGAGCACGAGATTACAGGCATCTTCGAGAGGAATGCCGGCGCATCCCAAATCCCGAAGATGCCTTCTTACCTTCATGGCATCCTTAGAATGAACATCGTACATTACATGTACTGTCCAGTCATACCTTTCCAAGTAAATCTCCTGCTCAGTCAAAACTATAAACTTTAAACTATCAACTATAAACTACAATATCTCTTCCCAAGGAATGCCAACACCATTGAAAGATGTGTCTGCATAGAAGCGGTTGAAGATGAAACCGTCCTGCTGATCCTCATCATCCACGTAGTCCTTGATGAACTGAGCCATCTGCTTCTCTTCCGTGATAGACGAACCGTAGAAATCAGCCAGGCACATGTGTGCGATGTAAACCGCATCGTAGCCCACATTATTCTCCAGCACGATATTGTTCTTCTTCAAGATGTCCTCAATATCATCCTTGCTCATTATGCGGATTGGCTTACCGTTCTTCCGCATCTGCTTTACTGCCCACTCACACATCTTCTTATTGAAGTGCCAGCCATTGTAGCGAAGGTAAGCCCTCATTTCTTCCGGCTGATAATCGTAGGCGTTCAAAGATTGTCTGAATTTTCTTTCCATAATCTTTCTGCTATTAAAAAGGGTTTGGTAACGAAATCTGTTTCACTACCAAACCCCAAGTTAGTTAATACTCGTCGCCGTAGCTTCGATAATCACGTTCTACACGGTCTCTGTCGTCACGTTGGCGCATGTCGTCGTACTCTTCATGCTCTCGCATACCACTTCTGCCTCCACGACCTCTGTAATCGGGCATGCGGTTGCGCTCGCCGTATCGGTCACGTCTGCCTTCACGCTTCATTTCGCCCAGGCAATTCATCGCCTTATCCAAGTAGCGCAAGCCTTTCTCCACGTTCTCATACAAGCCATCAAACTTGTCTTCTGTAATCTCAACCATTATCATAATTCTAAGATTTTTAAAGTGAATAGATTAGGAGATTACTTGTTTATCGCCTGTTGAAGCAATCCCATCATCTTGTCGAGCTTGCCCTCCATGCCAGAAACCTTGCCTTCCAGCTTGCTGATCTTCTCAGTCTGTTCCCTCTCCTTGGCTATCTGGGGGTTGAGTTGCAATAGCATTCCCTCACAAGAATCAACGACTTTCTTGTGGTAATCTACGCTCTCCAGTATCGCCTTGGATTGTCTCAGCATCGTATCGACCTCTGCACTCATGGCTTCCTTGTTGTCGCTCACCACAAGATTCTTGTCGTTGGCTATCTGTCCGTTGGCAGGTAGCTGCTTGAAATCCACCTCCTCGTCGTTCAGTTTCACCTTCACATCAACCACAGTTTCCATAGGCTGAGGCGTGAAGCCATTGTTGAAGGTAGGGTATTTCGTCTGAGGATTGCTTACCGAAACAACCTGACCAATCTGCAAGTTCGGGTTTTCGCCCTTATCTAGGACATAGAATAAAGAATTTGTTCTTAAACCTTGAAACATAATGTAATCTCCTATTATCTATTCTGTTTGTTAAACAATACCCGTCATCAGCTGAAGGGTGTTAGTATCTCTCTCAAACCAGAGCTGAACAACTCCAGTTCCCGGCACGTCTGCAACCGTTAATGCCTCACCATTGAATTTGGTTACGGCTTGGGTTGCGCCGTTGGTCTCGAAAAGGATAGGCAGCGTACCAGTCGTTCCAGTCGGAATAGCCTGACGCAGATTTACGAAAATCGTTCCTCTGTAGCTGGCATTCACGAAGGCGTGGTTTTTAAAGGTGAACACCACATCGGCAGTATTCACCTTCACGCCAGTAGAAGCGATAGCCGCCGAACCGTTACGATTCACCCATGTATAAGGTCTTAACCATAACATAGCAGCCTCCTTTCTTTAACCCCAGAATCCTGCACCGTTAGCAGCATTCAGTCCATACAAGCCAGCCTGATAAGCCACGCAGTTAGGAACCGCAGTGAATGGACTGTAAGGAGTGGTTACTGTCTCTGGCAGCTTGCATTTGATACCTGCAACCTCGTTCTGCAGACCAGCCAATACCTGATTGATAGGTGCTACAGCTTGACCCACGATTTGTGAAGTCATTGCGGAAGCCTTGAAGGTACTGTTCTCCTCGCGAAGCGCATCAATCTTGTTTTGCATTTCGCGCATCTCCTGCTGCTTCTGACCGTCAACGATGGTCTGAGTGCTCTCCTTGATAGCGTTATGCAAATCGCAAGTCTGGCGCTGGGTTTCGTAAGCTACGTTAGAGAAGCCACGCTCCTGACCATTAGCTACATTGTTGATGGCATTCTGTAAGGTACCAGTCTGCTGGCACATCGCCAACTTGATATTGCCGTCCATGGCGGTAATGTTGTTGTTGGTCTTGCAGCAGCATTCTGCCAACTGGGTAGCGATTGCGTTGTTACCCTGCATGATGGCGGTCAATACCTGATTAGCAGTCATACCCATCTGGTTGCCGACACCGCAAATCTCCTTGCTTACACCGTTGATGGCAGCGATAACGTTACCGGTAGTAGTGTTGAGAGCAGTAGCAAGCGACTGAACATCGTAGCCATTGCGCTGAACAGCCTGCATGATAACAGCCGTATTAGCATCGTTGTTAATCATAGGAGCAACGCCGCCCTGTCCGTTAGGCAAGAAACCGCCACCGTTGGCACCGCCGAAGAAGTTGCCTCTACCCATGATGATGAAGAGAAGCAGGATGGCAAACAAATCATTGCCCCATCCGCCACCATTGCCCTTGCCGTTGCAGAGAGCAAACAGACTTGGATCTACACCCTGTCGCTGCATAAGTGCTGGGAGCATAGCGAGAATGCTATTGAAACCGCCGCCCTGACTGGTTCCGTTCTCCCCGAATACGTAAGTTTTTGATTCTGACATAATAAAATAGATTATTCGTTTCGTTCACTATTGAACTTGGTGCAAAGTTACGAAGAACCCATCACCCTGCCTAACTATGCTCAAAATAAAAATTACCCCATTCAAGCCACTGTTCCTCAGCATTTTATGCTGAGTAATTCTCTGCTCATTTATTTAGTAAAAATCTAAACTACAAAGAAAACCGCCAGCAACCGATACAAACTATCAATATTTTCCGTACTTTTGCAAGAAAATAACGATTAACAAATATGGGATACAACAACGATTGGGTATGGGGCGACAAGTTCTTTAGTTTCATAATGTCTATTATGGGATTTCTATATTGGTATGTACTTGTTTCATTTATCCTTGTTATTCTCACAGTTATTATTTCAATCTGTTTCGGTGATGTGAGATTGCTTGATATATTTCAAGAGCATACAGAACTATGTACATTCATAGTCTCTGTAGTCGTTCCTGTAATTCTTATTATAATATCTTCAATGAAGGATATTCACAAAAGGTGGAAGTTGACAGATGAGGATAAAGATATTTTGTCTCATTTTGGTTTTGGTAAAATGACAAGGAAACAAAAGAAGTTAATGGCTAGGTCAATACGAATATCATCGGGACAGGTATTTTTGCGATTAAGCCGGATGAACCTATCGGAGGCAATAAAAGATTATCGGTACTCAGACTTTAATTTGAATGAGCAATCTTCTTGCAATGTTAGTTTACTATTAAAGGCTATTCCTGATATGAATTACATAGATAAAGGTATTACGCACTCCCTAAGCGAATGGGAAACTATATTTACGGAAGAAAGAATTGAATCCTTAAAAGGGAAAATTCGTTTTGAAAGGCATCGTATTCATAAGTATATAGGGAAAAGTGAAGGTGTAAAGCAAGCTGATTTACTGAATATCTCTTATTTAGATTATAAGAGATTTACGACATTCTACAATGTGATCCTTAATGCTGTTGAAAAATTCGGTTTAAATAGCACAGAAACTAAAGCGTCTATACGATATGCTATTGATAGAGTTGGAGATTTACAGGAATGGTTTGATTTTATTGATAGTAAAAGACATTTACCTCTTATAAATTCAAAAGATAATAGAAAATATGCAACATTTAAAACCAATATTATTAGCAATACAAGAGATATAGCAAACGTTTTTTACACAAAAGGCAGTTTTTACGTTATGGCTTATTTTGATGATATTACGTATGAAGAAAGGGAGGCATTCGGAAAAGACAGCGTTGTATTGTATATGTATCATTATGAATTAGCATATTTCTTGGTTTTTGAATTTTCAAAATTAAGATTTGCTCTTCCTTTGAGTATAAAAGATATGAATTTGGATTTTGACAGCTGGGCAAGCTCTAGTGAAGACACGATATTGGTGAATTTAATAGAAAAGAATACTGGACAGTTAATAACGAAAAGAACATTGCATCTAAAAAGGATGAATGTAATCAAAGATAAATTAAGAATACAAAAACCATTCGATAAAGTGATTATTGATAAAGGTATAGTAAAAGCTATCAATAAGAGCCTAGATGAAATGGTTTATAATGGTTTTATTCTAGAGGTAGTAAAAGGTGACAGAGATATAAAAGAAGGTTATCTCAATTTTAGCTAAAGTAAGGAGTGAGCCTTGCGCCCACTCCTTTCTTTATTTATTCCAATCTATCCAGTTCATCCACCGCATCCATCATGATCCTGTCAATATTCTGATTAGCGAAGTTGATGCTCTCGGTATCAGAAGATTTATCTCTGAGTTTCTTCCATCGCTTCATCTGCTTCTCTGCCAGCTCGATGATTCTAACCTTGGCAGCCTCCTTGGAGTTTTGGAAGTGATAATACTCACCGATATTCGTGATTCTCTTGTCAATCGGAACGTTCTTCGATTTCAGACGGTCCACGTTGGCCATGGTCTTTTCCATTTCGTCCTTGTAGTTATACCACTTGCTCTTAGTTCGCTGCAAGCTGTTCTGCTCACTAGGAGTATAAAGAAGAGAGCGAAGGAAAGGAATATCCTTGGTTTCCGTGTCGCTTCCGTGCTTGATAACACCGATAGCTCGCTCGGTAAAGGTAGCAGCGCCACCACCTATACCACCGATGTAATGATTCAGCATACTAGGGTTCGTTACCATATCCAGGAAACTGTTGCCCAGCATATCCTCATTACCCTTGGCTACATCGTTGGTCTGTGCATTCACCCATTTATTCACAGCCATATATCCGTCAGGAACACCCTTGTAGGCTCTCTGCCAAGCAGGGGAATTTTCATTCCAGTCACCACGTCTTTCGATAGGCGCGCCCTTCCAGTCGGTGTTTAACTCCCATTCCACGAAAGGAGATAGGGCAGAAGGAGAGATAGCCTTGATTGTTTCATTCAATGGCTCCTTGCCAGCCGAAGAGTTACCGAGATAGTCCATCACCGGCACAAGCTGCGACATACAGCCCACGGCATCCAAGGCAGGGTTCTTCTGTCCGCTTACGTTTGGCGAGAAGGTCAAGCCAGCCGCCAAGTCGCCAAGACCATAGAAGGCTCTCAACTCAATAGCAAGCGGAATAGTAACAAACTGACCGCCGCCCTTGTAGATACAGAGATTGTTTCTTCTCACGTAGTCAGGCAGCTCGCCGTATGGGTCCTTCACTCCCTTTCTATCCTTCTCGTCCTCACTCGCAATCAGCACATTGTTACCAAGTGCAGCCAACGCACCGAGGGCAAAAGGAATGGCAAGCATATTGATAGAAGTACCCACAGGATGATTCTTCAAGTTCTTCACAAGAAGATTTGTACTCTGAATACCGGCATTGAAGAACATAGAACAATGTCTCAGATAGCTAGCCGTAAATCCGTAAGCCCATCTTGCAGCCGCCTTGCTGCCAGTCATTTCTCCGTTCTTGAAACTCTTGATGGCATCACCGCTACCATGGCGGTTGAAGTTGGTAGATACCTCCTTCGCATCATAGACCGAACGGATGATAGAGCGGTTACTGTCTCGGCTCGCACAATAGGTAGCGAATCGGGCGATATTCTCAGCCACCTCATTGATGTTCGCCAGATTTCCGAAGAAGAAGTCACGAAGGACAGCACCGCCCTTGTCAATCTTGCTTCTTTCGCTCTTCACATCTTTCTTGTACTCCTTGGTCCAGTCCTGCATGTTCTTAATCTGAACCCAACCTGTTTCGCCGCCGTTCTCCATAAACTCCTTGAAATATCTCTGTACCTTGTCAGAAGTATCAAGTGTTCCGTTACGATACTTGGCAAACAAGCCCAAGCCAGTAGTTCCGCTCAAATCCTTGAAGCTGATATTCGATGCACCCTTATACAAGCACAACTGCGCATAGTACTTCGCCCAGAGCGCACCATATCTTGCACCCTCCTTGGAAGTAACGTTGCTCGATGCAAACTCCGCATCACGCATGATGTTTCGCATCACGAACTCAGGGTTATAAGATGTACACAACTGTGCCATCATTCTTGAGATAGAACTCAATGGTTTCATGATTCCCTTGGCGCCCGAGTTCTCCAGCAATCCATTCAGAGCCTGCGCTGCTCTAGGATTTCCGTTGATAATAAAGGTATGGGTCCTTCCGGCAATCTTCACGTCTACGATATGCTGCGATTTGTTCTCCGCTTTTTGGAACTTATAGCCAATCTTGTCTCTGCGATAAGACTTGTATGCCATACCCTGTGATTCCTTCATCTTCATATCCTTGTTGAAGTCTGAAACAATCTGGTTGATTTCGTCGGCCGTAGCATCCTCAGGAATATCAGGGTAGCGCTCATAGACGATGTTCACCACTGGGTCCTTCTCATACCAGACGCTTGTTTCGGTAATCAGATTATTGCCCGAATTATTTCGCGCGAATCTTGCAAATGCCTGACGGATAGCATTCATACCGCCGTTTTTGATGGCTCTGTTACCCATCGCACCAATCTGCGCCAGTACGTTTGTTTCACTCAGATACTTGTGTCCTCTCGCTCTCATGATCGTGCTTCCGATATAACTCTTCGGGTCTCCCTGCTCGGTAATGTAGCCGTAAGTATCTTCTGCAGTAGCCTCATCATACTTTCTCAAAGGCACATACCAGTTGAACATATTCGATACATGGCCATGCAATTCCTTGCTGATGATACCATTCTTGTAGTCGCTGTTAATCGAATACTGGGTAGCAGCCTTCACCTTATCCCAATAGTCCTTCACAGAACCCTTCTTGATACTCTCCATCTTCGCTTCTGAATCCATCACGCTCTGAATAGCCTCCGCATCATTATAAGGGTCAGAAGATTTAGCCACTTCCTGTATAGCGTGCATACCCGAATAGTCGTGCTCGCCAGCTTCGAAGTCAGCATCAAAGTGGTTTCTGATACTCTCGTCCAACTGTCTGTAGTACTCCTTCAGGTCGATGTTGCCAGTCTTCAACTCGTTATCAAGATACTCCTTATCGCTATAATAACTGTTTTCCAAGAAGTCAGCATCCTGTTTCTTCTGCTCGTCCATCCTCATCTTTTTAAGGAAGTCACGGACAAAGAACTCTCTGTTTCGCTCCAAGCCGTGCTTGGTAATCATGTAGAGATTGAAGTTTCTAATCTTCTCATCATCCTTCTTGCCATCGAAAGCATCCAGCACATCGGCCATGGCCTTGTCAAGAGGCTTCATCACGTTGCGCTCAAACATCTGAGCCGCATCACTCATCGCACCCTGCATGGTGTTCTGCAGTATATAAGGATTCTCAGAAGAAGCAATATCCTCAATCTTCTTATCTGGCACAATCGCATTCATCAACTTCTTCAACGAAAGCATATTGTCCATATAGCTCTCGGTGAACATATAACCATGTTCATCAAGCGAACGGTGGTATCTGTCAAGTGCCGTGCCGGCAGATGGGGTAGTGCGGAAGTGAATCTGTCCGTCGGTAGCCTCATCCCACTCACTCTTGGTCAGATTATCCATACTTCTAACCTTACCGTCATTTCCGTAGAACATGCCATCATGCGCTACGACAGCAGGCATACGCTCATGGTCGAGACGGTATTTCACCGCCTCGGCTCTCATCTTCCAATAAGGATCATTCGGATTCTTCTGCAAGTTCTTGCTCAACCAGAGCAAGTACTTCACATCTTTAGTATTAGGAGCAATACGATAACCGATTTCATGAAGGAAATCAGATACCTTATTCTTGATACCATTCCAGAAACCCGGTTCGCCCTTGCCATCCTCGGCGAGTCGCGCGATACCTTCCTCAATGGCATCATAGATATTCAGAGGATTGAACTTTCTCTCCTCATCCACCAGCTTTTTCAAAGCCGCATTCTCAGGCTTATCTAAGTCATACCACACTTCACGAAGGAACTTATCGAATCGTTCATCACCAAACAACTCTCTCATTCCCTTGTGCCCAACCACCTCATGCCAGATGGTCTTTTCGGCAGTATATCTATCGTGGATATTAGGCATGTAAAGATGCACCTCGCTAGTTTTCTCGTCATACCAGCCAGTTATCTTTCTGCCATCCTCAATAGCAGCCTTAGCCGCCTTGTTGGTGATTTCATCAACCGATGAAACCATGTTCACCTTTGCGCCAGTCTTCTCTGAGAGTTGTGTGATATGGGAAGACACAGGAATGCTAGCCTTTTTGTTAACGATCTCATCGTTAAGCTCTGCGCCCTTTTGGAATCTTTCATAATCAAGATTTCTGATTACGTTCTCCAATGCTTTATCAAGTCTGTCTAGATCGGTCGTTGTGTCAACGTGGAATCCAAGCATCTTTTTTATAGCATTGAAAGCTCTTCTGAACCATCCTTTTTGAGCAGGAATCTGGGCCGCTATCTTTCTCCATTCTGGATTAGCCAACTCAGTTATCATTTCGGCAGGATTTGTTAGCGCATAAGGTTCGGTTCCACCGATATGCTTATCAAAGTAAGACTTTATCTCGTCATACAAATCAACTACCTCTTTAGCTGCCTTTCTTTGTGATTCAGTAAGCAAGTCGCCATATCCTTTTCGGTAAAGGTTGATGATGTCAGACGTCACAACGTGCAACATTTCGTGGCAGATTGTAGAAGCAAGTTCTTGTTTGCCGAATTGAATTGAAGATAAGAAGTCTGTATCTATCAATATGTAGTTCTTTGGATGATAATAATATCCCTCAGTATTGACCTTTTTATAAGCCTCACCTTTCAACTTTGTTCCAAGAACATCAACTAAACCTTCAATGCGGTCAAAAATCTTTTTAACGTCAGCATCGCTGTTGTAGTCATTAAAAATCCTTTCAACCTGTTCCTTGCTTGCCCAATCTCCTTCTTCGAGACCATACTTTAATCGGATATTATTGAATCTTTCGAGAAGATATTCTTTAGCTCTTTGAGCAGCTGCCAAAGAGAGCGCCGTTTCTTTGTAATCTGAGAGTACCCCTTTTCTGCCGGATATTCGCACACTATCCCCTTGTGAAACTCCACCCATTCCTCTGGAGTCATTTCCTTCGGTTGTTTCGGTTCCAATAGCACTTTTGATTTCGTTGATGTCTGATTTCCTGTTGAATCCATATTTCTGTTCTATATCTTTAAGTTTACTATCCAAGGAGTCAATGACAGATTTTAGACCTTCATACTTTTGAATAGGATTTCCTTTTTTGTCATATTTAAAAGTATCAATATACTGTTTTGTAGCATATTTGTTTGCCTCTTTCTCTATGTTAGGCTTTTCAGAAGAATCCCCATAAAGTCTTTCAACCTCATCATCGAATCTCTTTTCAATCTGCGAAGATACATTTTTATCTACATCTTCCGGAATGATTCTACTATTCTTAACATCTTTTGTATCTGTTTTAGAATACTGCAAGCCTCGGTCCTCACGGAAGTGGGTGCCTTCATCCTCAGAAGTATTGCGCTCCTCCTGCACCTTCACGCCCATCTTAGACAGGCGGTCCAGTACTGGCTTCAACTGCTCAGGCTTAAACTCAGCAAGCATATTGTTGCCTCTTGTCTCGAAGTTATTGCCATTAACCAGTTTCAGCAAATCTTCATCCATGAAGTACTTGCCGCCCTTCGCCTTGCTCTTCGGTACACGAAGCTCGTAGAAGTTGCCACGATTGTTGTCTATGCGCTTCACCTTTACTTCACCATCCGATGAAGTAACCTCGTCAATACCACCATGCCAAGAAGAAAGCTCAAACTTCTCGGTCACGCTGTTGATAGGCGCATCCGTAGTCAAGCCCTTAGGGTCGAATCGGTCTGGCATCAAGATACCAGTCTTCACCTCGCCAGTATCAGTTGTATATTTCACCAGCTGACCGCCCAAGCCCTGATCCTTGCTGTCAACCAAAGCCTGCATCAGGTTACCTGTCACGATATAGCCATTCTTGCGGCTCTCATTTCTGGTCAGTCTATCCCAGTTATCAAAGTTTTGGTTCAATACTCTGAGATGGCTGTCTCCCATACTGATTGCCTGCTTAGTCATGTTGTCGATGGCACTGATAACATCTATATTGCCTTCACCTGCGCCTACCTTACCCACGATAGGGAATGTAATCTTTCTTCTGCCATCCAAGGTAGCGAAGGAAACCGAAGAGGCGTTAGGCGAGTAGTTATCAGTAATCTTGATGTCAATAAGTCTACCGTAACTGTTACCGAATCCGCTCAACTCGTTAGGGTTATTCATATCCGTAGGCAGAACGAAAGTCTGGTTTGTATCGAAGGTATCAAGCACTCGCTCAAACATTTCAGCCTTGGCTTTCAGGTTCTTCACCACGTCGTTCAGCTTATCTTTCTCCTGCTTGTAGATGTTGTCATACTGATAGCCAGCCATCTTCTCAATCTGCTCATCGCTCATACCCGAATCCTTCTGACCCTTCTTGCCATCCTTGATATACTTCTCCTTAGCCTTGGTTGCAGCCTTCACGGCACGCTCCTCATACTTCTGAGTCTCGTCCGCAATCTTCTGGTCGAAGTACTCCTTCACGGCAGCCTTCTTCTCGGTCTTGTATTCATCCCAAGTCTTACCACCAGTCAAACCATCCTGCGAAGCCTTCACCTCAGAAGCCTTCATTGGCTTCTTCAAGATGGCCATGTTCACCTTTTCTATATAGGTGTTGTCTGCAAAGGCGTTATCGCCGCCCGGTTCAGCACCCTGCTTCCAAACTTCCTTGTGGAGAGTCTTAGCCTTCAGAGGAAGCTCGGTAATCTCAAGGTCGTTCTCGCCCATTTCGTTGAGTCGCTGAATCTCGTTGGCATAAAGCTCGCCAATCTCCTGCAACATCTTCTCCTGTTCAGAAACTCTCAGCAGAGCCATACGCCCAAGCAACTTGCTTGCATCGGCACCAGCTTCGCCATCACCAACACCGCCACCGCTAGCAACAAGAGTCTGTGGGTCGATTCTAGACAAATCATCACCATGAGTCTTTTCCCATCCGAATGGATCAGCCATGCGTGCATAAAGGTCAAGATGCTCTGCCATATACTCACGAACTACCTTATCACCATATTTATTGGTAATGTCGGCAACTTCCATTTCGTTGAACTTACTCTTCTGAGAAGAAGTTGTGTTGGCATCAAGTGACTTCAACTTAGCCTTAAACATCATCAGCAGTCGCTGCTCGGCAGGGATAAGGGAAACCACATACTCGTATGCACCTCTAGCCACCTGACCGGTTCGGTCGATACGTCCACGCATCTGAACCTCATCGTTTACGTCAAGCTGCTGCTGCGCCACGATCATCACACGCTTCTTCTGGTCCTTATACTTGCTCGAAGCATGAAGGGAAATACCGGTTGCTGCACTCTTGTTGAGAATAAGCGCATCAATCTTGCCATCGTTAAAGTCGCGCGCGAGTTTCTTCTTGTCTGTATCAGCACGCTTCACCTTGGTAACAGTTCCGTTGTCGTTATAAACAAACTCGGTCTGTCTACCGGTCAGTTCGCCAACCTTATAACCTGCCTTCTGCAGTTCGTTCTTGATAACATCAATAGGGGAGAGAGAAAGACCGGTACTTGTTTGCTCAATCTTCTTCTCCAGTTCGTGATAAGCCTCAACTGCCTCATCGCCTAAATCTGAAAGCTTGATGTAGCCGCTTTCACTATTATCCTTTGCATCCTTCTGGGTATAACGAAGTGTACCCTCCAGACCCTTCTTCAAAGATGTGCCCAAGTCAGGTGCGTCCATTTCCTCACCAAGCGCAAGGTTGCCTGTCTGAGATTCGTTGGTATTGTTCAACGCGATTACAGGCTTCATGCCCTGCTTCAAATAGTCGATTGCACGTTCTGCAGCAGACTTCGCTTTCAGAGAGAGAAGAACCTGCTGAACGGTATTGAATGCCTTGCTGGCAAATGGCTGATTCTTGATACCCAGGGCAGCCGTTCCCTTCTTGATTCCCATAGTAGACTGAATGGCGGCCAGCTCATCATTACGCTCATCCACGTAACTTGAAACATATTTCTTTTGGAAATTGATAATATCATTAAACAATCCGATGATACTATCATATTGTTCTCGCTGTTCCTGTACTCGCTCAGGATCATCAATCGCCTTCCAGTCGATGGTTACGCCAGTCATATCTCGCTCACGGCGAATCATCTGACCGCATTGCGTCAAGGTCTGGCTCATAATCTCCTGCAAGGTAGCACCACCACGCTTCACCGCATCAATCAAATCGGATGATTTCATACCGCCCTCGTTCATGGCAGTACGCAAAGCATAGATAGGCATGTTGTCTGGTCTCTTGGCAAAGGTTGCAGAGAAGAAGGTAACGTTCTTTGCCTTCTGAATAATGTGTTGGAAATAATTGCCCTGACCGCTATTGCCACCAGCCGTGTGGCTTTCGTCAAGGATAAGATAGGCGTTACCCATCAGTTTCTCGATGGCATCACGTCTTTTCTGTCCGCTCAGAGCAGCAGCACCGAAAGATTTACCCTTCGCAAGCTTTCTCTCCTTGCGGTTGCCGTCCTCGTCAAACTCGTAGACTCCATTGCTTACTTGGCTATATGTAGTCAATACATAGTCATATTCGTCTGGCAGCTTTCCATTCTTTTCGATGTAATCAAGCACTCGCTTTACCTCGCTCTTCGATGGCAAAGCAAATACTACTTTTCCATCTGAGTCGGTAATGGCAGCTTCCTTGGCGCTACCGAATACAAATGGTCTTAGGTCTGGGCTGCCAATATCCACCAAGTCACGGTAAACATCACTCAGCAATCCTGCTGTCTTTGTGAAATATACCGGAACCTGCCCCTGCTTCTTGGCGTATCTGATAAGCGAAGCAGCCTGTCTTCCCTTACCGATACCAGTCATATCTCCAATGATAAAAGCGTTGCCCTTCTTTGCCTGCTGCAAGGCAAGGGCTACAGAGTCAACCTGCTCTGCAGCAAGATGAGAATACAAATCATCCTTATCATTATAGCCTAGTTCATCAACAAGGAACTGGTCGGCATCGCCTAGCTTTTCGAGATTCTTGTTTACCGCCTCCTGCTGGTCGGCAGGCATAACTGCTTTCAGAGTGAATGGGTTTTCACTCTTAGGGGTATAGGTAACTTTCTCGGTGCTTAGTCCACGTACGGATTTGTCCACCCGCTGTAATTGTCCCCGTGGTCCGCTTCCGCTCCCGATGCTGGCAGGTTCATCAGCACTTGGCTGAGCGTCATTCCGTCCAGCTCCTCCTGATCCATTTCCTCGCTGCTCATTGGTTCCAGTGGTTGGTTCTTTGCTTGGAGAAGGCTCTGTCCCTGTTCCGTCTGTTCTACTATCTCCATCAGAAAGTCTTCCATCTTCTCTTGGCTCGGTTCCTCGTTGATTTTCCAAGTCATCATGGGTTCCTGATACGGAAGTGGAGTCAAATAGGTCAGGCTCTCGCTTACCATCTGGTTCGCTTCCTCCTCGTTTTCCTGCTCGTACTCCCTCTTTAGGAGTACCAGTAGCGCCTTGTTTATCAAGTTCTGGTTGAGCACTTCTTGTTTCTTCTCCGATGGAAGAATCCATCCGTTCACCTCGTAGTATATCATCTTCAATTCGTTTATAAAGTTCGTCATAATCTTTCACGGTTTCAGCTCTGGCCTTATCCTTTACTGGTGGAAAGGCATTCTCGTTCAAGCGTCTTCCGTTTATTAATATAATACGTGTAGGGTAGCTGGTTCCCTGCTTTGCATACAGACCACCATCCACATTAATCACGTCCTCCACATTATAGTGGCTATAGAGATAACCAAGGAAAGCCTTATCCTTCGGATTCAGACTTCCGTTCTTGGCGTATTCAGTCTTGCCGCCGATGATAATGGCAGCACGACCATCGTCCTTCATGCTCTCCAAGGCATTGATAGCCATCTGTCCTTCCAAAGAAGAAATCTTGTAGCCGTCATACTCCTTAGTGGTAGCACTACCGAATGGTGGGTTTGTCACCACCACGTCAACGTCCTTGTCTGCAAAAGGCTGAGTTCCGTCCTGACTGGTCACGTTCTTGAAACCCTGTCTTCTCAGATTCGCCAATCGCTGTGCATCAATATCGTTCACATGTACCTTATCCATTGGCAAGCCGATGGTAAGCATACCGTTACCGGCACTTGGTTCAAGGGCGCTGTCAATCACCTTACCTTTACCCTTCACATACATGTCTGCAAGGAAGGCGTAAGGGGCAGGGGTAGAGTACTGCTGCTTCATCACGCGATCAGAATCACGCTGATTGAGGCTAGGCTGATTCTCATAGAGTGTCTTGATACGTTCAAACTTCACGGCATCGTTTGTAGATTCCGAAGAAGCGATACCTCTTGCTCGTTTAACAATAGCAGTTTCGGCAAGCTCCTGAAGGTCTGTGTCCTTAATATCCTTCAAGCCAACTCTCTCAGCTATCTTTCTCAGCTCAACAATACCGTTAAACTTATGTTTGAAGCCCAACTGTAGGTTCACGACATCAATAAACTTCTTCTCAGCCATCTTTCTTTCCTCGGCACTCTTGGAGTCGCCCACCAGATTTTTCTGATGTTTAGGAGAAGTCTTCTCGTAGTAGTCAGCCCATTCCTTCAAGCTCATGCGCTGCTCGCCATCGCGATAGCGGATATTCATCATCTGCTCATAGATGGCATCCACGTCTTCCTTCTTAAAGAGCTTGGCAGCAGGAGCAAACTCCTTGCGCATTTCCTTCACCACGTCTTCAAGATTGTGCATACCTCTCTTGATTCTCAGATAAGCATTCTCGGCCATGGCGCTCACCAGCTTAGGCAATACTTCCAACTGTCTAGAGTTAAGACCAATAAACGAAGCGGATATTTCATCCTTGCCGGCATTCTTGAGCATATCCCAAAGGTCATTAACCTTCTTGTTGGAAGCCGCTACCGCTTCATCGTCAGCAGTTTGCTGAGGCTTCTTGTCGGTTTTTGATTTCTTCTCCTTCTCGAATCCTTCTGCTGCATTCTTGATTCCCTCCATAGGGTCAGCAGATGGTTCCGTTTTAGGAGCCTCAACCTTTGGTTCAGTCTTCTGCCCTCTGGTCTTGGCAAAGATACTTTCATAGATAGCACGATGTAAATCATCTGTCACTTCTCCGTTCAGATAATCAAGAGCCATATCCTTGGACAAATCATCCACGTCTGCCTTCTTAATCTCATCCTCAGTCAGAGGATGCTCCTTCTTGAATTCCTGGGCGGCCGCCGCAATCGGGTCAAAAGTAGGGTCTGGGTTCTCTTCCTTAGGAAGGAGTGGGAGAGGTTTTTCTTTTACCTTACCGTCAACATATTCGACAACCTCATTCAAGTCACCAAACTTCTTGCCATCATACTCATAGTATGAGCCGGTGTATTCGCCCTTGTCGTTAGGCTCATCAACCTTAATAACCTCCTTGTCGCCATCAATCAGAATCTTCTGCCTTGTGATAGGACCGTTCTCAGATGGAGTCTCGGTTTCTTCGTCAGTCACCTCAATGCGACTTTCGAGTTCCTTGTTTTCTAAGTCGTCAGCCTCTTCTACTCTTGGTTGTTCTGGTTCTGTTCCTGCTTCTGCTGGTTCATTTCCTCCTGATGCTTCTTGTTGAGGTTTTTCAACGCCTGAAACATCATTGCTTCCTTCAATTTCTGAATGTCCTGTTCCATAATCTTGCCATTTTTTAAAGTTCAAATACTCATTAATTAACTCTTCCTTGGTAGGAGCTGCCTCAAACATATTGCCCTCGCCAGTATTTCTAGCCTTAGCGATGCGGTTGTATTCGTCAAGCAAATCTCTGAAATCAGAAACCTTGCCCTCCAAGGCCAAAGCCATCATCTGAGAGATAGAAGGGTAGCGCTTAGCTGCATCCTCACCGAACATGGATGGTGTTCTCAGCAGCGTATCAACCTTATTGCCGCCCTGTCTTGCCTCATAGAGCAACTGGATAGCCTGATCTATCTCATCACGAAGAGAGAACTCGCCCAACTTCATATTATCCATTACCGAGCGGATAGCGTTGATAGCCTTGTTCTTCACCGTAGAGTCGATGCCCAGCATTCTGATAGTCTCTGGCTTGAAGATTGAACCCAAAAGAAGGTTCTTCACATACTCCCTGCCTTGTGCAGAAAGTCGCTCAGGACTATCCATCATCTGCGCCACCTCGTTCTGTCCGATGATACCTTTATCTACTAACGTCTTCACCAAGTCATTTATTGCCTTGGAATTGTTAAAGAAAGCATCAAGAGAACCATTTCCCTCAATCTCTGCAACAATCGCGCCTACCTCGTCAGAAGTCAAGGTCTTAGCCTTGGCAACCGCCTGTTCGGTATTGCTCTGAGTCTTCTTCTCGTTTCGGTTGAACTTGGCGAAGGTAGCTGCATCGTAAGGCAATCTCTCATCTGTCACCATAACCAGACGAGGATGCTCGATTCCGCTCTGCTCAATCTGCTCTCTAGTAAAGCCGAAGTTCTCGGCATTCTCCAGAAGGTCGTTGATGTATTCTCCGTCCGTGCCTTCCTTTGCTGCCTTCTGTCCTGCCATCGTTCTGCCGTTGCCATCATAAACGATACCCTCGTCAGACACCACTGGCACCTGCTCGATAGCCATACCGTTATACTTTCGGGCAATCTGGTCCGTATTCTGCTGAGCCGCCTTGTCGTGCTCATAGTCACGATCATTCACGGTTCTGCCCTCAGCATCGGTAGGGAATCCCTCAGATTTCTTATAGTCATTATTCACATCGTGAGAAGGAGTAAGACTTTCAGCCGGCACAATCTCATAGTGTCCCTTAATCTTGGTCTCTCCGTCAGGCAGCATTCGCGTGCGCTTGTTGCCTACAAGTCTAGGTGCATTCACAAACTTCTGTGCAGCCACGCTGCCAGCTTCATGTGCGCCCTCAGTCTGTTCTGTCTTACCCACAGTCTCAGCCACCTTCTTGGCAGTCATAGCCTTCTTGATATTCTGAGCGTGGTCCAACTGCTTCTTGGCAGCTTCAATGGTCTGATTCTTCAAAGCCTCCTGCTCCATGATGTCGTTAGGCTCGGCGGTATAGTCCACCTTCATCTTCTCGGCATCCTTCAAAGCATTCTCAGCTTTCTTAATCTGTCCGTCCACCACCTTCTCAGCATTCTCCCCGAAATCCTCAGTAAGAATCTCCGCACTCTGCTCTGGAGTCATGCTAGCATAGTCAGGCGTAGGTCTTCCCTTACTGTCCGTAGCCATAGGAACATCGGAACCATCTGCAAACTTTCGGGTCTGCTGAGGCTGCTTTACTTGTTGAACTGAGGCATCGCCTTCACTAGCATTTTCCTCTGCTTCTCCATCACTTCCACTATTGGCATTGTCGCCTTTTCGAATTTTTCCATCTGTTTCATTGTTACTAATCTCTTCATTTTTATTTTCTTTAGGTTGAACTTCCTGCTGGGGCTTTGCAGCATCCAACATAGCCTGTTCCTGTGCCGCCTGATTGTAAGGCTCAGAGTTCTTCATCTGCAATCTCTGACGATATTCTGCAGCAAACTGGTCGATAGGCTGGTTTTGAACCAGAGTAACCTCGTCTGCCTTCACATAAACCAATTCCTTGGTATTAGGGTCCAGACAGACAAGCATATCACCGCTACCTTCCTTGGCTCTACCTGTAGTCTGGTCGAAGGCAACATCACCCGAACCAACAAGAAGTATTCTTCCGCTGCTGTCTTGCACATACAGAGCCTGCTCGCCATTCATCGCCTGACCGTTTAATGTTCCGTGATAGCTCCAATCAGAAATAAAACTCTTCACGTTTTCCTCTATAGCATCAGCAGTAGCCTGCTGCATACCCTGCACTCTAGCGTTCGCATTAATATATTGGGCAAGTGGGGTCAACTCTTCTTGCATCAATCCATTCTGAATGAGTGCATCGTAAATCTGTGCCGGTGTCAAGCCCTGCTGGTGCAATTTCTCAAAGGTTTGCTTGAACACATCGTTGCTATCCATCGCTGCATCAAGGGCTTGTTCTGCGTTGCGAAGATTGCGCAACTCATCAACTACCACGCCGCTATCCGGGTTATCCGTTCCCAGACTATGCTCCTCGGCAACCGTCTTACCTTGGCTTGCAGACTGGTCTGCGTGTGGTCTCCAGCTAGGGAAAAGCTCATCTTCGAGTGCTCTCTTCACATGATAGAAGATTCTGTTCTCCTCATCAGTACGCTTCATTGGGTCCTTGCGCATGATTTTGTCAATATCAATAACAATGCTTCCTTCTTTACCAAGAAGTTCTTTGATAGAAGCCATGAAGTTATTAGTAATACCTCTGCTTTCTGATCTGAGATAGCCAAGCAAACCGTTCTTATCTGCATACTTCGTCCAATCAAGATAGAGCGCACTCTTCTGGTTGCGCAACTCATCAATCAGTCGGGCATTATTCGGGTCTGTAATATCCTTATTCTCGTCATATCCGTTTTCCTTGAGGAATCTAAACGCTAGATTAGTGACAGTTCCATCATCATCTATGAACTGCATATCCTTCATCCTTGCGTAGCCCATCAGCGACATCATATCGTCATTATCACGATAAAGCTTCTGCTTGTAAAGAATAGCTCTGCGCTCATCGGCATTCTTATAAGAGGTACGTGTGAGAAGCGTTCCGTTCTTGGTGTATTCAAGAATCTGCTTGTTCTTCACGTCGTTCACGCTGCGGTAGCTTTTACCTCTTGTCGTGTTAAATAGTCCCATGGCCGCATTCACCTTCTCTTTGGTGCTCTGAGAAACGTCTGGGTCGTTCATAAAATCCGTGTATGCCGTTTTGTATTTCGGATCTCTTGGAGCTGTCTTCGATGCACGGTTCACCTTCACGAAAGCATCCATCAGATTCTTGCCTGATGCAGAAGAAATCAATTCATTCTTCTCGTCAGAAGTCAGACGAATATCCACGGCAATAGGGGAGCCGTTGGCATTCTTTCCGATCACGAAATTACCACCGCTATTATGAGTAAGATGATGCAGAATGTTGCCCATCTTCACGAAGTTGCTAGGTTCGCCAGCCTTGAATGCGCCCACCATCACAACATCTTCCAACCAAGTACCGAAGGAAATATCCTTGTCGCCGGTCACGTTGTCGGCAACCATCATGGTTCCAGCCTCAACGCCCAGACCGGCAGCCGTAGCACCAAACTTCTGCGCGCCATGAAGCAACCGCTCGCCAGTACTCTTCTCCATACCTGTAATACCGAACTTGGAAACCCAAGGAGACATGATTGCGCCCGAAATTCCAAACATCGCACCTGTTACCGCACCATGCTCAGCACCTTTCAGACCAGCCTCGCCGATAGCCTGCAGCGAAGTATCATCGCCAGTAGAAGCCTGATTCAAAGCAGCAGTCACACCCGAATATCCTGCAAGGTTCAGCGCACCTGTTGCTGTTCTGGTTCCCAATCCCGACATGATCTTCTGTGCCGTAGTCATGTTGGCCACCTTGAAAGCCATCTGCTGGGCGGTAAGCTTCTGTGCTGCCTTCATCACGCCGGCCTTCACCAGTCCGTTAGTCAGAACTCGGGTTCCAGTATTCACGGCAGCACTTGCGCCGGCACCGATTACGGCAAGCGGACCAGAATCAGCAGCCATGTTTACTGCAGTAGAAGCGAATCTCGTACCGATTCCCGAGCGGTAGGTTTCATCCTTGTGGCCGGCAACCTTCTGAATCTCCGCATCACCATCAGCAATGGCAATACCTTCCTGCAATCTCTGTCTTGTATCTCTAGACATCACAGATGGAGCCACCACCATACCGATAATAGAGTTACTGAGGTTCTTGACAATATAGTCAAGCGCACCATGAGGCATGATTTCCTCCTGGTTGCGCATCGTCAGAGCCTTCTGAGCATAGTTCATAATCTCTGGAGTAACGTATTTGTCCACGTATTCCTCCACACTCATGTTCAGTTTCTCTGCGCTCTCGGCAATATGGCGCTGCATTCCCTTCTGCGAATAAATCTCGTTGATTTTGCTGCTCAGATTGTTCATCAGAACGTTCTGTCGGTTCACTTGCTCTTGTGTCTGTGCATCACGGAAAGCCTGTTCCTTTACTGACTGAGGCGCATAGATGCCGCCCATCTTGTCAAGGTTCTGCTGATACTGCTGACGTGTCAATTCCTGTGCCTCATTCATGGAAGAATCTACCAGTTCGAGCAGATCATTACCCAAAATACCTTTGGACTGGCCGTCATTTCTTACGAACTTGTTACCCTCCACCTCATACTGGGCGAATGCTCTAGCATCGTCCTCTCTCTGCTGCTTGGCTCTAGCCTGTTTAGCCTCAGGAGTAGAAAGCTGCTGCATCGTTTCGTTGAAATTCTTGGCAGTAGGAGTTATTCTGCTTCTGCTGATAGGGGTTGCTCTCTGCTGCTCCTGACGTGCTGACTGCTCTTGTGCTCTTTGCATGCGTGCGCGCGCATTACTAGCCTGAGCCTGCTGCAATGGTGTCATTTGGTCGTTGCGCATGTGCATCAACCGCCAGTTCTGCATGTAGTCTGTACCAGAAGTAGTAGCCGTTCTAGGCTGCTGAGCCTTCTGCTGCCTTGGCTTCCGATACTGAGCAGCCACTTCCTGCGCTCTCTGCTTCATCGTCAGCTTCTTGACAGGCTGAACTGCCTTCTGCTGCCTTGGCTTCGGATTTACTGCATGAAGTCCGAGTCGCTGCGCAAACTCCTCATACGATTTACTGGAAACAGCACCATCTGCGTAAAGCGCATCATAGAGCTGCTTTCTGTTATGATAGCCCTGCTTGCCAGGCGCATACACGAACTGTCTGAAATGTTCTCTAGTTCCCGATACTGCGCCATCTGCTTTCAAGGCGTTATAAAGTTGGTCAAATTTATCTCCAGCCATATATTATATATTAATGTTTATAATCCAAGTTTCTTTGTATTCTTATAGCCGTTCTTCGACTTGCCGGTAGGCTTCGGTCTGTTTCTCGCATTCCTCGCCGCATTCTGCGAAGCTGCTGCCTGACTGGTAACAGATGCACCCTTTCTTCTTGTGGTGGTCGTTACCTCTGCGCCAGTCTTCGGATTGATGGTCTTTGTACTGGTAGAAGTAGAAGTCTCGCCCTGCGGAAGCTTGCCGTATTCACGGTAGTACTCCTGTTCCCACATGGTCTTGTTAGGCTGATAGCGCATCTTTCCGTTCTTATCTTCAAACCAGTACTTGGCTCCCGAGCCGCTACCGCTCCTGCCTGACCGTCCACCGCCGCCACGCCCCTTATGGGTTGCGTTGTACTGCTGAATAGCCAGACGCTGCCTAGCCTGCTCATCCTTCACCTTGTCACGCTCCTTCTTATACTCGAAGTCACGCTTATCCTTATCCTTCTTATACTGGGCAGCAGCCTCATCCTTTCCCTTTCGGTACTCAAACTTATCCTTGGCAAGCTGATTACCCTCACCACGAAGACCCATAAGATACTCCTTATAAACCTGATCAGCCTGTGCTTTTCGGTTATCTAGGTCGAAGTTTGCCTGCTTATAGGCAGCATCCGCATCAAGGGCAGCCTGTCTCTGTCTCTGAGCCTTGCGGTTTTGATAACCCTGTTCCATCATGGCAGTAGGGTCGTTGAACACCTGCAGAGGCACACCATTCGAAGTGTTGATGATGTTTCCCATGTGGCGAATAGCATCAGCAAAGGCTGCAATACGCTCTCTGTTGGTAGTGATTCTGCGGTCATATTCATCTGGAGTCTCGCCCTCACGCATTCCCGGTCTACTCTTCGGTATAACCTTGCCGAGCCAACTGAAAAAGCCGCCATCCCTTTTTTTAGGGTCAGCCTCAAACTCTGGAACCTGCTGTTCCTGCGGCATCCGAAAGCCGCTCAGAGCAGTAGAAAGCGTATCATAGCGAGGTGTTCCGTCAGCATTCCAACCTGTAGAAGGCTGCGGCACTCCCTCAAAGTTGCTCTGAGGCTGGGGAGTGTCCTCTGCTGCATCGCCCATGTAAGGAGTCTGTACTGGTCCCAAGGCAGGGTTTGCATTACCGTTGCCCTGCGGAACGAACTCTTCCTGCTTAGGCATCTGGGTGAAGTCTGTAATAGGTGCTGCGCCAGTCTGAACAGGCTGAGCCTCAAACTTACCGGTAGCACCGCCCCCATTCCCGAAGAAGTTAACCCCCGCGGCACCGCCATTTACCCCCGCGGCTCCTCCGTTGCCTCCATTCATCACCTGATCATAATCGGGATATTTCGCCCTCATCAGGTCATGCACAGCCTCAGGATAGCCGCCGATAGTTACCGGCTTCTTCCTTGGCTGCTGCGTATTCTGATTATTTACTCCTGCCATATGTCTGCGTCTTTTGCTTTCTTTAGTGCATCAATATAATCCTTGTCACGCAATACAATTACTCCATAAAGGTCTGCGCCTTCCTCTGCATTATCAGAAGAAACTCTAATTTTCTTTGCATGTTCAAGTCTCTTCTCCTCTTCCTCTATAAAATCATACAGCTGAGGGTTGAATCTGTAGCCATTCGCCCAAAGACGGCATTTCTCGAAGACATCAGAAGGAACGAGTCCTTTGCTAACTATAATCTTAGACAACTTCTGAATCATCTTTTCAGCAGCAATACCGTATTCACAATACTCCTTGGAAGCATTGCGAACCATCCTAACCAGATTATTTGTTCCTTCCAATTCCTTCTTGGTAGCCGCCAACTCCTTGCCCAAGTCGGCAATCACCTCGTCCTTCTCGGCAAGTTCTTTGTGACGATGCATGTTGACAGACTTTGCCTTCTCATTCAACTCCTCGACCTCCTTCATGTACTTCTGGCACACCTCGGTCAGATTCTTCTCACGAATCTTTGAAAGGCGAAGTTCCTCGTTCTTATCACATAACTCCTGTGATAAATCCAGATTCCCGCCGAACATCTTAATCTTTCCTCTTAGGTGTCTAGAACTTTCCTTCCGAAACTCCTCAATCTTCATGTTCTTCTTGTGGATAATCTTGTTGAGTCGGGTAATCTTTTTAGTGAGACGCTTAATCTTCTTTGCCTGCTCATCCAACAAGGCATCGTTGAACTGGGAGGCTGATTCTTTAAGGGCAGGGTTTACACCTGAATCCTCCTTGATGCGGTTCTCAGAAGAACCGGGAGCCTTGGTATTCTCTTCGTACTCCTTCTTCAAACGTTTCTCACGCATATTGTAATCATGTCCGCTGATGGATATATAATAACCTCCCTTGGCTAAAACACGGAAAGCTTCAAGCACAGAAGGCTTCTCATGCTCAATCCAGCCACTCTCGTCAAACTCAAATGGCTCTGTTGACTTGTGAAGACTAATCACTGCAAACTCTTTCTCCAATATCTTCTTTGCTTCTTCTAATGTCATAATCTATTTTGTTTTAATGTTTAACTTTTCTTGAACATTTCTATTGAGAAATGCACTAATTCCTCAAATGTGAAGGGAATGTTATCAGCTTCATCTTCATGAGCCATATTCCATGTTCCCTTCTTTAGTTTCGGGAGGTTCTTTATAAAAGGCTTTCTGTTTGTGTAAGCACCAGCTAAACCTTTTGGTCTATGATGCCTTTCGTATTCTTTTCTACCACACAGAATAATCTTTGTTCTATTCATAATCTATAATATTTAACATTGTTAACACTTCCCGAAAATTCAGGGGTGGGGAAAATCGGAAAACCGAAATCCAGAAAAAGGGGGTGGGGGGGAGGCAGAATTTCTTTATTTGTATTATTCTACTATAATTAGCAACGGTGGTCGAAGGGGGTGGGGGTCTTGGGGTCGCCTGTTGTGCCTCGTCCACCTTGCCTGTCGCTCGTCCACTCCACCTTCTAGCTGCTACCCAAGTCCCGACAAGCCGACTGCCTTCTTCAAGCGGTATTGGTTCTTCTCCTCGGGAGTCATCATGCTCTCAGCCAAGTGGTCTGCGGCAGCAGAATGAGCGGTTCGGTCTTGTTGTGTTACAATTGTGTTATCAATTGGCTTTCCATTTGAGCCTAAAGCGTTGGTTTTCACCGCATTAGCACCTTCGAGTTCTGACCCCAATTGGTTCACACCGAAATTAAACATAGCATTTGACGCATTTTGAGCCGCATCACTAGTGGCTTGCGCCTTCTGCTGCTCGATTTGCTGACGTTCTCTAGACAACTGCTGAGTGTTCTGAATGTGAGCATCCTCCACATGCTGCTTGCGAGCCGTGTCCTGTGCCGCTACGTTGGCTATCGTGTCGCCCATAGCCTTGTTAGCTGCTTCCTTCGCCATCGCCACGCTTGCAGCAGTTCCACCGCCAACGGCAGCAGCGCCATCAGCCTTGCGAACATACTCGTCCTGTACTTCCTTCGCCCTTCTCATGAGGTTCTGACCCGCTTTCGTGTCAAGGTAGTCTGTATTGTAGTTCTTGTCGTACCAAGCCTTCTCAGCGTTCGTTCTATACTGATTCTCGGCTTGTGCTCTTCTAGCTGCCTTCTTAGCCTTGTTAGCACCGAAGAGAGAAGAGCCAACGCCAAGCGCCAAGGATGCAGCACCTAAGACCCATTCTTTTTTGTCCGTGAGTACAGGGCAAGAGGTCAAATGCTTTGGGATTTTTGATAATATTTCCGTCATAATTGCAATTATTTGATGTTTCGAGGGCAAATATATAATATTTGAAGGTTCGTTTTGCCGTGTTCCAACCTCGTTCAAAATCGCCCAAAATCCCACCAATTTCTTTCTCGGGGCGCAACTCACCCCTTTTCCTCCTCCTTCTTTCTCCTCTAGAAGACCCATTTTGTAAACATACGTGATTATTGTAAAGAAAAGACAAGTGGCTAATTATTAGCAAGTTAGTTTCAACCACTCGTGAGGAAGAACAAAAGCAAGATGTAAAGAAACTTCTTATTTCATAAAAGAAGATTCTTTGCAAACAAAAAATGGGGTTTGCATTAATAGGTACGCACGCACGCAAGGAGTTCGTTAGCAAACTTTAACTAGTAGTATTCAGCCTTCTTGAATGGTTTTCACCCACAATCAACGCTAAACTCGCCCATTTCTCCCGATTTTTGCGATTTTCGGGCAGTTGGTCGGGATTTCTCCCAAATTCGTGAGTTTTGAGCCGTTTAAGAGCCATTTTCAAGCAGATTAGAGCCGATTTTGTGGGTTTTTCGTAGATTTCATGGTTTTGTGCAAGATAATGTACTCATCTAGAATTAAGGCTTTTAGAAGATGATTTAGGCGGTTTTGATTTTTCTAGTTGGAGAAATATTTTTTCCTAGTTAGGGAAATTGTTTTCTCTCCCTATTCTCTCTTTGTTCTCTCTTGTGTGTTCTTCTTGGTTGAGAGAGGGAAGAATCCTCGGGGGAGATAAGGGGGCAGCGCCCCCACGGGCGCAAGCGCCCTCCCCATGCCCTGTGGGGCTGACGCCCTCACCACAAGCCTTGCAGCCACTTGCCGAAGGTGTACACCGAATACAGGTAGCACACCACGATGAGCAGTTGCAAGAGCCACTCAGCATACTTCACGGATGGTTTCTTATGTTCCTCCACCTTCCCGAATACATTAAAGAGATAGGCTATACAAACAAGTGAGACTGCACCGAAGGCGAGCCACATGATAATTTGGACTATAATCATTTCGCTATAATCCTTAACTCGTCAACTTGCTTGAAGAACTCCTCCAATGTATCGGCAGTATAATGGATGCCCTTGTAGCGGATAAAGCTAGCAAAACCTTCTTTGCTATCCTCCTCGAAGAGTTCAGACACCTTGCAGCCGATTATCTCTGCCATTTGTTCAAGCCTATCAATACCAAACTTTTTGCGAGCCAACATTTGGCTAAGTGATATAGGTTCAATGCCCATACCTTTAGCCAAATCTTTTTGCTGCATCCCATGTGCTTTTAAGCACTCTTTTATTCTCAATTGTACCATAATTCTATTTTTTGTGGCAAAGATAATAAAAATATAGCATATAACAATAACTATTACTTATTTTAACGCACAAATATAGTGCAAAAACCATCTTAAAGTGCAAAGTTATGTTTAAGTGCTATACTTTTATGTAAAATATCGTTAATAAGCATAACTAAATTTGGAGAATATAGCATAAATACTTATCTTTGCACCCGAAATCAAGTTGGTTTGATTTTAGAGGAACGATGGCACGTTTAGAACTTCACGTTTAACTACCTCTATAAAAGTACAGATTAGTCGGGAAAGTCAGAGAGATAGAACTCTTCAAACATCAACGGAAAATGCGACCGAGTTAGTTGCAACTCTCAAAGCAACAAGACAAAGAAGTCTCAAACACTCATCACGCAAGATGTAAAAACGCTAGTCGTGTTAGACTAGAGAAACATCGAAACACGTCAACCCACGGACGTTAAACGAAGGGAGTTAGGTCACATATAACTTGTGAACGTTGGGCGCAAACGTACACCTGCACTTTGTATGTATAACATTTAATAACAACAACTATGTATTTAATAAAGAAAATAACAAGCAGAAACGGAGTTCAAGACTTAGGCGTATGTTTCAAAGCAGAGAATTACGCTAAGGCATACTTGAAAGGTATGGCTATAGGACTGACAAAGCAAGGGTGGAACGTAAAAATAATAACACCCAAAGCTTTTATGGCTTACACAGATGAAGACAAAGTACTCGCTTTTCTAGTAGAGAAAGGGTAAGACTATGGCAAAGTTAGCAGACTATTACATTTGTGACCTTCGCTACACCGATGAAGGTTACGTAATACAAGACGAAGACGAAGACGATGTTTACCCTAACACATATGAAGACAATGATGAGTACATAAAAGAGTATTGGGGAGAATATCCGTTTATCGGGAAATTCCCTGTAATGTACAGGGGTAAACTTGTTGATGTACTTGTGTTCAAAGATTTCGAACAATACTTTGGAGTGTTCAAAGATGAAGGCAAGTGCATGAAGAACTATATTGTAGTAAAAGAATACATTTGCGAACCCGACAGGAAACCCGAAGTTATCGCACAATTCGATACTAGAGAAAAAGCTGAAGAGTACTCCTTACAACATGAAGGTGTATGTTGGGTGTATGAAATGAGTAAGTAACAATGTGGGGAGATAAGGGGGCAGCGCCCCCACGGGCGCAAGCGCCCTCCCCACGCTTAAAAATTCAAGACTATGGCAGCAATTAATTTCGTAGAATACCGCAGAATCGAAAGATATGCGGACAGAGTAACAATGGAGCCAATATGCACGGAGTACCTTAACGACAAGGAACTTGAAATGCTGAAACAAAGCCTTAAAAAGCAAGGCTACAAGTATGTTGGACGCAGCAAGGACAGATACGACAACTATTACACGTCTTATGAGCGTAAGAGTGAGTATTCAACAGAAAGTTGTGAGATTATCATAAAAGCAATAATAACAAGATTAAAATAAACGATTATGGAGAAGACAATAACACTTACAACCGAAGAGATAGCAAACATCAAGTCAGCTATTGAAGATAGAATAATCCTTCTAGAGGATTATCTTTCAAAAAACGAAGGAACTCCCATAGCGCACAAGCGATTGAAGGAGTTTAAAGAGATTAAAGCAAAGTTGAACCATTAAACAATTAAGGCAATGGAAAAGACAATAACACTTACGAGTGATGAGATTTCAAACATCACAAACGCTTTATATGACAAAGTAATGAACCTTTCACAGGCAGTCCTCATTTGTGGTGCTGAAATCACCCCGAATGCACAAAAGAGAATCGAGAACTTAAAGGCAATTGCCCTTAAACTGAATGGTGTTGAATATTAAAGATAGGAGATAAGAATATGAGAAAGAACAAAACTTACGAGCAGCAGAAGAAGTTCTATGACAAGAACAACGACTATGAGAGTTTAGGGGCATTATTCTTTGAATGGCTTACTAGCGGTTATATGACCGCAAAGCAGATGCAAGATGTGTACAGAGAAGGAACAAAGGAATGCAAGGAGTATATCTTTGAAGACTTGTTTCACCTTGTAGGACACAAAACCTTCTATCAGTTCGTTAGAATCTTCAACTTTGGCAAGAAGTAACACAGAGCGGTCAGCGAATAGAGGAGCACATCACGTTCAAGCCGTGAGACCGCACAAGTATAACAATTAAAAGAAAGGAACGAAAATGAAAGTACATCACATTGCACATTACGAGTATGGCAGCAGACCGCACTCGGAAATGAGAGAAAAGGAGTTTCCTACACGTTGGGAGGCCGAGAAGTTTTGTGAGGAATGGAGGAGAGACCATTGGTATTTTGGCGGTGCTGCATGGGCAGAAAGCATAACAGAGCCGAGACCTATAACCGCTAACGATGTTCTCGCAGCCGCAGTAATCAAAAAGATTTTAAGATATTAAGCAATATGATAAAGAAGATTTTAGCTTTAAAAGAGTATTGGAGCCTAGTCAACGAGATAAGCGACTATCTCAGAGAAGACCATGACACCATTACCACAAAAATCAACGGAGTTGAATACGTAGTGTACAAACGCCTAAATAGCGACTATGTAGAGTTTCTGAATAACGAGACGAAGGAAGTCACTTTTGTTGATATTATAGACGAGCCAACCGAGGTTTCAAGCCTTTTGGTTCAGTCAGCAGTAAACGAAATAAATAACAAGCAAAAACATGTTAGGGTATGGACATCACAATTTATGTATTAATCTTCTTAGTTGGCAGTATTACAGGCTACAGACTGAGAGCAGCAAAAGACATGGAGGACGAGTAATATGAAAAAGAGAATTAAGATAGTTTTGGTAGTGGCAACGATAGTTGCCCTACCTCTTATGGGAGCTGGAATGCAGCAGAGCAAGAGCGAGGAGAAATCTTTGCTTGTAGACTTCATCGAGTATTGCAAGACATGTGAGAACCTTAGGCAAGTTGATCCTAACAAGGACTACACCCAAGCAACACTCCATGAGCTGAAGAATGCAGCACGTTTCTATGAGGAACAGGAGAACTTTGCCGACTGCACAGATTATCAGCAGCAAGCAAAGATAGACGAGATTATCGGCAGAACTTATGCCGCTAGAATGATTAACAATAACAAGTAACAAATTTAAATTATAGGAGATAAAATTATGAATACAAACAATGCAATTTATATTTTTGGTCACATGGTAGGTGTTGAGGTAGAGAATATCCAAGACGTAGTGAAGGCACAGGAAATTGGATTTTACCTTTCAGACGAGCAAGGCAATGGTTATGATTACACCATCATGAGAGAAGACGAAGAGGGAAACGAGGTGGAATGTGAGCCAACCGAGCAAGAAATCTTTGAACGTGTTTCAACCGCACTAGCAGACGGAGAGAAGGTGTACGCCTGTATGACATTATCGCCTGATTGGGACGTACAGAGACACGCAAATACGCATCTTAGAACCAACTTCTATGTTGGGCAGCAGGTTTTCACCATGCGTGATAACAAGATAGCTGAGATGAAGATTTCTCGCATCACCATTGAGAAGAACAAAGACAAGGAAGTCTGCAAGCTTTTGTTAGGTTATGATAGTACATACACCAATGGTGTAGACGTCTTCGCCACCAAGGAAGAACTTGTAGAAAGTCTGTTGAAGGAGTAAGTTTAACCCCGAGGGAGAGAAATCTCCCTCATAAAACATTTTGAGTATGACAAATTCAGTTGTTAAAAATCTGTTGGCTAAAAAGGATTGGAGCAGTATCATTTTCCGCTTTCCTACATCAAGCTATACTCTGTTCAATAGCGACAGATACGAGATAGATAGTTTCTGCATCTATATTCACGATACGTCCAGAGGAGAGTACGAGGAAACGAAAGTTCTAGACATAAGCAGTCTGATTTCCATGGAGATTAAGAAGAAGAGTTTTGAAGATATTGTAGAGGATATGTAAGCGTAGACAAGAGCACTTGTCTTGAGAAGATAAAATAGAAGTTGTTGTTGTTATATATATAGGGCGAATGCGGTATTCAAGCCGCTACAGATGGTTGCAACGTACCATCCGTCCACTAGTATTAATTTTAAAAGAAAGGATTTGATTATGAAGAAGTATGTAGTAGAAATCGTGGAGAGAATCACCTACAAGGTGGAGTATTCCGATATTACACCGGAATGCGCTGAACGTCTTGCAAGAGAAATGTACGATAGTGGACATCTTGAAGGCACAGGCGAGTTGGAAAGTGTTTCGTTTGATATAGAAGAGAAGGAGGGCGAGTAAGATGAAGAAACAGAAAGTATTTGTATTTACCGAACTCTATGGAAACGATAGCGACACAGAGGTAAATGTTTTGGGAGTTTATACCACCAAAACAAAGGCAAAGGAAATGTTGGCAGATAAAAAGCAGAAGGTATTGGAATCATACGAGCAAGCCTTTAGCGGTGAGTATGAGGTTTCTGAGGACCATCCAACCCTCTTCGAGATTACCCTAAAGAACGAGTATATTTGGGAGCAGCTTTTAATAACAGAAAAAGAAGTAGAATAATGATAAAGAAATTTCTATTCAACGAGTTCGGTGTATGCAAGAATCCTGACAAGACAGAAATCGGCAGCGGAATCCCCCATATCGAAATATCCACAGCTTATGTTAGAGGAAAGTGGACGTATGGTGTGACGTACATGCTAGCAGATAGAGGAGGGGCGTTTGGAACTAACCTCAGCAACACGAATTGGTTCAAGACACAGGAAGATGCCATAGAGCATGCATTGAATTGGGTAAAACATTGGCTTAACGTACAGATAGAACAAGAGCGCAACCGAAATAGTTCTGTTTGTAAGAGCGCAGCTAAGATACTGAAGGAAATAGAAAATCTACTCCCGAAGAAGAGATATGTACAACTAGAATTATTTGAGTTTTAAGAATATGAATAAGCAAGAATTTATCTTCGTCTTCCCTCAGTCGGGGGAGACGATAACAAAGAAAATGAATCCTTTGGCGGTGAAGGATGCAGCCGTGAAGTATCTGAAAATGCAGAACGAGGTAAGAGGAGACATCTGTATCATCAAGAACGCCCATGAAGATGTTGTGGCCATGGCCTACGTGAGCGACATGATGAAGGTTTCCTTCTTCACCGAGGATGAAAGTGTGAACGACATCAAACCGATAGGAGTAATCGAGGAAGGAGGGGAGAAATGAGCGAAATCAATTTCAAGGCAAAGCTAATTGATACAGAAATGTGGTTAGATTGCAAACCTTATGCTAATAGTCAGTTCTTTTCGAGAGGAAATATTAATCCTACTATAGACACCAACACCCTCTGCCAATTTACAGGCGCACGGGATTGTAACGGATTTCCTATCTATGAGCATGATTTGCTCAGACAATACGAGGATACAGGCAGTATCTATGAAGTAGTTTGGAATCAAGGCAACACTAGTTTTAGTTTGGTCGATACAGAATACCCTGTTCTCTACCCAAATACTTTGGGGAGAATGTTGCGTAATAGGCAACTAAAAGTTATCGGCAATAAATTCGACAAGAAAGGAGGTAAGAAATGAAATTACGACAGGCGAAGAAGATACTTTGTAGAAAGAAAAACTATTTTTGGAGACCACGAATCATGGTTTATGCTTATGGCTTAGGCAAAGACCACAGAATCGCAAAGGCTATCTGTAGGGTTCGAGCCTATCAGAAGAAAGGAGGTAAGCAATGAAAGCAAGATTTGTAAAGAAGATACTTCTCGGACCCGACAAGAGTAAAAATATGTATTGGCTGAAACGAGTGATTAAAACTTCTTTTGGTTGGAAAGAAGACCACAGAGTTGTGAAAGCACTTCAAATTTATCATCGCAAGAGAAGAAAAAAGGGGGTAAGCCATGAGTAAACAGGAATGGTTCGTGCTCTTTATCTTCTTATTCACGATACTGATGGCAATATTAGGTTGAGGATATGGAAAAGGCAAGAATCATAATCTACGATGATTGGGCGATACTCGATGAGACAGAGACCTTCTTCAAGGATAAAGCCTATCTTATCGGCATCGCCAAATCTACCCTTCAGCAGACGCCCGATGCGGTAATTGCTGAAGTTTGGGTAAATGACCGGCTGAAAATGAAGTTCCGCATCAATAGCAAGGGCAAGGTTCAGCAATGCAAGGTCAGTCAGCATCCAGGGTGGGGTGGCCGCAGAGAGCGAGCCGGAGCGCCTAGCAAGGGCGCATCTGCCCTCATATACAGGGTTGTGACGCATGTAAACGAAAAAACGTTTGAGTTTTTCGAATCCCTAGGACGGAACAAAGCCGAATGGATCAGACAGGCTATAGCTGAGAAACGAGAACGTGAAGACAAGGAAAAAGCAGGGCACTAGGCTCTGCTTTTTCTGTATCTCTTTGATTCTATCCGGATAGGAAAGTGATTTTGTATTCGCCCATCCATATTAACAAAGCAGTAGTATATCCATTTAGTGCTATAATCACCAAGCAAAGACTTCAACGAATACCTGATTATCTTAGCCTTGCGCCTAAACCTGTAACCTTGACTTTCCCAATAGGGACGAGCCTTCTTCATTTGCTTTTTAGCTTTTCTAATACTAGTCATACGCTACTTCTTTTTTGTTCTGTAAATACTTCAAGCACTCCTTGGCTATAGTACTTTCTGCCTTGGAATATTCATCATCGTATAACGATTCGTTACCATCATACCTAGAAAGGTATTTCATTCGTTTCCTGTCTGCATCAGACATGATTTTAAGCTTTGCGACAATCACTTCATTACTGATTACCTTGTCAAGAAACCACAACAGGTTAGTTAACGCTAATTTGTTTGGTTCATAATCGTCAACATTTGATAATTCTGACAGCCTTCCTTGAGTATATTTCGTAAGTCTATCTTTGTAATTCATACATTTCTCAAAATAGAATACGATAGGCTTGTTGAAAGAAGGAGTAAGCAGACCATAAGCGATACTCATACTTACTTGGAACTTTGCAGCACCTGTTAGCAGACCTTTCGCCTGTTCCTTTATAGATTCACGGAATAGTTCGATACCCATATCACGCTTTCTAAAGTTACAGGCGCGGCAAGAAGGCATGTAATTCTCCATACTATCCTCACCATGAGAAACGACATACTTACCTTCCTTATCACTCCAACGAGGGTAACCGCCACGATTCTTGGGAACGAAATGGTCTACTTGCATATCTTCGAACTTTATTTCTTTTCCGCAGTATGCGCAATGATGGCCGTACTTCTCCCAAACTTTGATTCTATCTTCCTTTTTCATAACTAAGATTCTATTACTTCCAAATACTTCAACTTTGCGAATCGGTAAGAGTTATATGTTTCGCCAAGCGTTTTATACACTTTAGATGTAAAGTATAGAATGCAGCCAGTATAATCATTAAAACCTAATATGATATACTTATCTTCAATATACCCTGCTACATATGCGCCAATATCCTTGCCCTTATAAAGAACTCGCTTACCTAGATGAGCATTATAAAAATCCTTGTTTGTCATACGCTACTTAAATTTAATGATAAAAAACTCAGTATCAAGCCATTTATCGGGGCATAAGCCTTTCTTAGGCTTGCCGATGGTAATACTCTCAATCTCCTTCACAACCTTTGGGCTATCGTCATAGTAGCCATTTTTGAAGAGTACGTAGGTAAAGGGTATGAACTTCATAGTACCATCATCCAACAATTTCTTGATAGTGTCGGTATCTATAAGCATTTCCTCGTTCTTTCCTATGTGGAGTTTTTTGTACTTATCGAAATCTTTGCACTCTTCATCCTTGATAAGGAGAAGACGACTCATCCAAAAACCTTTAATCACCCGATACTCCTCTGTCTTCTCGCCTGATAGAATCATGTCGAACCATTGCTTGCTGATGGTGAGGGTCAGAACTTCCTTCTTATTCCAATCAGCGACAGCTTCCTTCAAGTACTTATCCATTACCTTTGCAAGCCTTTCCATTCTTCTCTTTCATCTTAGCGATGCGTTCATTAAAAGCATCAAATGGTCTAACTCTCTTCCTAAACTCGACAAGCGTACATGGATATTTCGCTTTCGTCTTGTGATAATGCCTGTAGCGGTGTATCTTCCAAAAAGAATTTACGAAGTCCTTACATTTCTTGAAGGTGTAGCAACAAGTACAATCCTTACATCTACCTGTCGAATGCGTCCAGCAGTATGCAAAAATGAGACGCTCTTTTATAAAACTTCCCATAAGCCTACAACTTCTTTATCGTTGTATTGATGATAGAATTAGCCAACTCGATAGCATGCTTAGGTTTGAAAAATCGCTTGTTCAAATCATCATGCAACTCTTCTGCCAATTTCCGTATGTTAGGGAGCAGATTAAGAATACGAAGTTTTTCTGATTCGAAATCACACTCCTTGCGATGATATTCCTCTTCCAAGTCCCTTGTCTTCTTTTCGTACACCTTCTTGAGGTCAGCTTTCTTTCCGTTGTACTCGTTGTCAAGCTTATTCTTCTTTTCGGCATAGGCTTGTTTTTCTAGGTTTCTGTCGTGGATACTACGATTAACCTCATCTTGCATAGCCTGTTCAACTTTCAAGCGAACGTCCTCGAAGTTAATATAAGACTCGGATGATTCGATGGTTTTTCTTTGAGGCTTGTCATCCTCATCGTAATCCCACAATGTGCGAGGTTTATTAAAAAGCAAAGTTGTCTCCTTACGAAGAATAACCTTTGAGCCGCCTTTCAAGGATTCGTTCAACTTCTTCAACTCCTTGACCTGCTCTTCCAACTCTGAGTTGCGCTTGCGTATAGCATCGTACTCAGATAAATCTACATTTACTACTGCCATAACCTAAAGTTTTTCTAATTTATCCAACAAGTTATTAACACTCTTCTCGATGATTGTGATAATTTCCGCTTTCATGTTTTCGATAAATCCATCACCGAAAATATAACCTACATCATGTTTACGTCCGTGGTCGCAATTATCTTCAAGAGTAATTTTTAATTTTACATTCCGGTTATTTGCAAATAGCAAAAGTCCTCTTTCATAATCAAGTTCTTTCTTTAGCTCAATAGCTTTCGATAAATCTTCTTCTTTCATACGCTATGTATTTTTAATGTCTTTTTGTCTTTTCTATGTTGTATTGGTCGCAAATATCACAATAAGCACCATACGCCAGTTGGTCTGCCAATTCGTTATAAGTATTCCCATCGTGACCTTTTACCCAATGGAAACGAACTCCTCCAACATGAGCAACACACTTCTTATACAACTCGTACAAATCCGGATTTTTCTTTGGTTTGTATGATTTAGAAAGAACCAATATGCAATACTGACTATCGGTGTAGATGTCAATAAAGGCACCATCCGGACAGGCATTTACTGCACTTATAATTGCAAGAAGTTCCATGCGATTGTTTGAAGTGTTCAGCCGACCATTATTTTTCATCTTTGCAATCTCGCCATCTTTGAGGATAACGTAAGCTGAGCCACCGGCACGTTCTTTTGAAAGGTTGTCACAGGATCCGTCTGTATAGGCAACATAGTGAAGACCATTGTCCGGAAACTCCTCATCTATCTCATTGATGATAGTTTTTTCTTTTGCGCCTTTTTTTATGTCAGACTTAGTTTTCCCTAATCTTTTCATAACTATCGCATTTCGAGAATTTACCATTGCTTTCCAATCTTTTGGAGATTCGCCATTATTCTTTAACCAATGGGTTTCCTCCATTTCAGCCCAAAGTTCATTAGACCAATCATCCCATCCTCTACCTTTTGCGTAAGCATCAAACTCTTCACGCGTAGGTACGCACACGCTAGGTTGTTTATAATTAATTTTATTCATAACGATATATAATTTAATTTATATTTTTTCTTGAAATGGAGGCAACTAGCAGAATGGCTTGACCCTTCGAAAGCCCCTTACCCACGCATTAACGTGAGCAGGTGGCAAGTTGAAGTATAACCCCGTCAGGAATTCCACAACACATCACCTCTAAGTAACTATGATGATGCAGCACAGTTATCAGCGTTACTGCTGCTCCTCCAGCCTTCTGTGCTTGACTAGCCCTGCTGTTCGCCATGAGGTTTCCACCTTGCGGATTTATCGTCTCCCGATGCGGTGCGTTGGCTTGCGTTTCTTCTCGGTTCGACTAGTCATTTTCAAAATTGGGGAAACAGAAAACTCCCCAAAGTTGTGTTGCGACCAACTAAGGGGAGTGAAATATATCGTTACCTATTGAACTTAGGCTGCAATAAATCTATGTCTTCTTGTGCCAATCGCAACTTGACGAGTGCAAAAGTAAGAAAAGTATTTGAAACCGCCAAATTTCAACTTTTGCAAAATATAGTTAAAAAGTAATTAAAAATTTGTGTTATAAAAATGTTATCACTATCTTTGCACCCGAAAGATAAGTGGCTGATATAGACAGTTTTGTGAGAAATTGGTTGTGACCCCAACGGAATCACT
>OGRO01000238.1_pt1 | contig 56328 bp, 56 predicted proteins | sample 1553451 | NCBI WGS metagenome assembly OGRO01 (sample SAMEA2580021, study PRJEB22360) | human gut metagenome | reverse complement strand
GTAAACAGGCCATTCTTGAGTTTGCTTCCAACAATCAGTTTCAAAAAGATACGATACGACCTAAACCGAACCAAAAAAACTATACAAGTCGGAATGGAAACAGTCTGGGCGAAGTGAATCAGCTGCATCAGGAATTCAAACAAATGATTAAGCATTATCATGGAGTCTCCATAAGACATCTACAACACTATTTGGATTGGCTTGTGTTCCGTAAACAGATGAAATACCAAATCAGGGCGGAAGCCAGAAAAACAAAAGCTTATATGTTGGCTATGAAAGGATCTGTTTCCTTTGTGACAAAAGACATATGTTCTTTTGAGTTGCCAATTAATGTGCTTACGCTCTATCAAAATTAAAAACATCATTTTTAATTCTCTGCATCAACTTTTTAGTTGAACTTAGCGAAATAATTAATACTCCGAATTTAACCTCAGTTCAACTTACTTTAGATGGAAATATGCAGACACATGATAGTCGAAGAATGAGAAAAAATGGCGATGGGACATATCATATAATTAAAAACTCTATTAAATTATTATTAGATTCGAATATTAATGTAGATTTGAGGATCAATGTAGATAAAGATAATATATTTAAACTTCCAAGTTTAGCTCACGAAATTCAACAATTTTTTAACTATCCTAACTTCAATCCTTATATTTTTTTATTAGAAGATGAAGGTTGTATGGGAAAGAAAAATGTCATGGAAGATTATGAAGCTTTAAGCCTAATTTATGAATTAGCAAAGAAACACAAGGTATTAAAGCAGATAAATATAGCGTATATAGGACGAGAACTTGTAGAGTCAATCTTTGATGATGTTCCATTTTATCCTGCATTAAGAAAGTGCGCATCTTCTAAGAATCAATATTTATTTGATTTATATGGCGGCATATATAAATGCTGGTGGGGTATTGGGCTTAGCCATTATAAAATTAATCCAGATAATTCTTTATTGCTTGATTCATTATGGAAATTACGAAAAATTTCTATGATAAAAAAATGTAGATTATGCAAATTTAGATATCTTTGCGGAGGAGGATGTGTTGGTAGAATGATAAATAATAGTTTTACTGTGTCAAGTCAAGGCGGTCAATGTCATGATTTTGAAAAGTTATTAAATGTAGCTATAAAGGAGAATTATCATGAAAGAATTAAAGCTGACGAAATACATGATTTCTATACCACATAATGAATATATGGTTTTGTTCCATACAATTTATGGATATTTAGATATAATACCTAATTCTGTATTTAGCATGATAAAAAATGGAGAATTCTCTGAAATAAGAAATCAAGATTATGAATTACTTTTAAGTAGAAAATATTTAACGGACACTAAACAAAATGAAGAAAAGATTTTGTTATCTCAATTATGCGAATATAAGAAAATTAGAAAAAGAATTAAGAATGTGTATTTAGTTTTTTCATATAATTGTAATTTTGATTGTATTTATTGTTTTGAACAAGATAAAAGCGGAAATCAAATAGAAGCAAAAGTACTTGATAAAATTTTAGAGAGATTGACTTTAATTCATAATGAATTTGACTTTGTTCTTACCTTATATGGTGGGGAACCATTATTAATTGAAAATTATGCTAATTTAAAAAGAATATTTTCTTTTGCTTTGAAACTTGATATAAGAGTTAGGATTATAACTAACGGTTTTACAATCAAGCCGTTTTTAAATCTTTTTTTAAAATTTAAAAGTGTACTTGAAGAATTTATTATTACAATCGATGGTAATGAAAGTGTTCATGACTCAACACGAATAACAAAAAATCATAAAGGAACTTTTAAACGAATAAGAGAAAATATTGAATTATTAGATAATGAAAGCTTTCCAGTAATCATTAGATCTAATATAGGCATAGAAAATGAATATAAAATCGTGGAATTTATTGAAAATAATGCACTTTGTAAAGATCATAATGTAAAACTATACTTTGTAGAGAACAATCGAGGATTGTTAAGTAATAGGTCAACAATTTCAGATAAAACTGAATTAATAAAAAGAATTAACAGAGTCTGCAATAAACATGAGAATATAGAGTTAGTGTATCCCCCTTTAAATCAGATGTTGGCGATGATTTATGATGACAATTTTGTATTACCTTTATTTGATTACTGTAATAGTAATAGTATTATTTTATATGATTATGAAGGTGTCCCGTATTCATGTACAGAATCTTGTGGTAATAAAGATTACATTATTTCTGATATTCAAGATGAACATTATTTCACAGATATACCCAAATGTTTAAAATGCCATTTAGGTCCAATTTGTGGCGGTGGGTGTAAACTCAAAAATAATAAACAATGTAAAATTGAAATGGAAAATTTCATCATTCAAATTCTACAAGATGTGATTGAGGAAAACTTTTATGAGATATAAAGCTAACATTTATGTTTTTCTAATTTATGATTTTTTGACAAATTTATCTCCCTTAGCATTTATTTATACACTTTATTTGACTCAACAAGAGATAACGTTAACACATGCAGGGACTTTGTTGGGCGTTTATCAATTATCAAAACTCTTGTTTGAGATTCCCAGCGGTTTTATATCGGATAAGCTGGGGAGAAAGAAATGTGGAATCTTTGGTCAGAGTGTCTTTATACTATTTTTATTCATCACCTTGTTTTCTAGATCTTTCATTGTTCTATTTTTGGGATCAGTATTGAGGGGAGTCTCATATGCATTTCTTTCAGGAACTGCAGATTGTATTTTCAATGAATCTATCTTAAAGTCTTCAGCGAATAAAATGGACTTCTGGTTAAGCATTGATAAGTGTTTGTTTTATACATCAATCGGATTATCGGGCATAATCGGTGGTTTTCTGGCGACTTTTAGATACGATATATTTTTTTATTTTGATATTCTTATGCAATTCCTTTCATTGCTCTGTATATTTCAGTTTAGGGAAACCTCTTTAACAAAAATGAGCAGAAAACAAAATGACATAAAAGAGTCTTTAAAAAAGGCGATTAAAAATAGAAAAATTGTATATCTACTTCTATTGCCTTCTATTATAGCAATCGTCTTTTTACCATATGAAGACTACTATTCCGTCATATTAAAAAGCCAGAGCATTCCGGAATTTGAAATAGGAATATTAACAGGTATACCACTTTTGATAAGTGCTGTAGCAGGTATGTTCACTCAAAAATTGAATCAAAAGTTTGGATATGGTTTTACAGTTAAAGGGCTTCCAATCCTTTCCGCGATTATTTTTTCGATAATGATTGTTTTTCTTGATCATGTGTTTGCCGCATGGGGATTATATGTTCTTTGTGAAGCGTTATCGAATATAAACAATACATCGTACAATTCTTGTTTCCAAAAAGAAATTGAAAGTACTAGCCGTGCAACTTTGATGTCTTTACGAAGCTTTGGTATTGCGCTAACAGCTATTGTGATCTCACCGATTGTTGGGTGGTCATGTGACCATTTTGGATTTAAGCTTACATTTTTGACAAGTGCATTCATATGTCTCTTCATTCTATTTTTTATCAATCTTGTATATTTAAACGAAGAAAGCTTTGAATTGCAATAAGGACATGGAATAGATGATTTAAATTGAAATATGGCAGTAAAGAAAATCGATATCAAATGTTCTTTTTATCTATAATTCTGATAGATATAAAAGTTTTGATGATTTTGTGATCGATCTAAAATTAGAGTTTTAAGATTAGAGTCAGTTACTCGGACTCTTTTCTTTTTCCTCCTTGTAATTTCATAAACATTTCTTTAGAATAAAAAAGAACACTTGAAATGAACACAGTTTTGTGTATGATATATAAGCATGTCTAGGAGGTAAGGTATGGAGGAAGTAATCAAGATCGAAGGGGGCCATCCTTTACGGGGGACAGTACGAATCAGTGGTTCGAAGAATTCAACGGTGGCATTGATTCCTGCCTGTGTTTTAGCCAACGAGCCGGTAACGATTTATGGCGTTCCCAATATCAGTGATGTGGAATCCTTAAAAGTCTTGTTAGAAGAATTAGATGTAGAAGTTAAACAGTGTGATGAAGAAACACTTTATATAGATCCAAGTCAAATGAACAATAAGCCTATGGTATCACAGGCTGTTAGTAAGCTTAGAGCCAGCTATTATTTTATGGGGGCTTTATTAGGAAAATTTGGTCATGTAGAGATCAAAATGCCGGGCGGATGTTATTTGGGGCCTCGTCCTATTGATTTGCACTTAAAAGGCTTTGAGGCTTTAGGGGCTACTGTACAATATACAAAAGGTTGTTATATTCTGGATGCCAAGGAACTGGTAGGAACGAATATCTTTTTGGATATCAGTTCCGTAGGGGCAACAATCAATATCATGATGGCAGCTGTCTATGCCAAAGGACGAACAGTTATTGAAAATGCGGCTAGAGAACCGGAAATCATTGATATTGCTACGCTTTTAAATAAAATGGGGGCACGTATTCATGGTATGGGTACCAGTACGCTGACCATTGACGGGGTAGAACGATTGGGTGGTTGTATGCATGAGATCATTCCGGATCGTATTGAAGCCAGTACGTATCTGATCATCGCAGCAGCTATGGCTGACACGATGCGGATCGAAAATATCATTCCGCAGCATGTGGAAGCTATTACCATGAAACTGAAAGAAATCGGTATTCAAATGAAGGTGGAATCGGATGCAATCGAAGTGTATAAGACAGAAGGGCCTTTAAAGCCAACCGATATTCTGACAAAACCATATCCAGGGTTTGCCACGGATGTTCAGCAGCCTTTTACGGCACTTTTGACACGTGCCCAGGGACAATCGGTCGTAACGGAAACAATCTATACGGAACGTTTCAAACATTGTTATGAACTGAATAAAATGGGAGCGGATATTGATGTTCGTGTTCCAAGTTCCTTTATCAATGGAAATACACCATTAATGGGTACCAGCGTTACGGCAACCGATCTTCGCTGTGGAGCCTGTCTTGTGATTGCCGCTTTGATGGCAGAAGGCGTAACGGAAATTCATGACGTTTATCATATCGATCGAGGATATGAGGATCTGGATGGAAAATTAAAATCGTTAGGCGCTGTACTTTGGCGAGAAGAAGTTGAATAGACTGCAATTGATTTTGCGGTCTTTTTTCTTTATCATAAAAGTATGATCAAAGTTGCCTTGTTAGAGTATGAAAAAGAATCTATGGAAGTTGTCTTTTCCCTGGCGAAGGTTTTTGATGCGCTGGATTGGACGTTTCGTGTCTTTACAAAAGCCTCGGAACTGGCAAAGCGCATGAAGGTGGAGGATTATCAGATCTTTGTCTTTGATGAGGTATTTAAGACACCTCGTTTAGAAAGTGTATTTGTGCATGATCATCCCAGTGCTTTGTTTATTTATCTGTGTAGAAATGTATTGGCGGTAAAGGGAAATGATCAAAGACACCGTGTCTTATATATCGATAAGGCAAAGATTCGCCAGCAGATTGAAAATGAAAGAGAACTGCTTCTTTCACAATATCACCAAAGTGAATTCTATGAATTGAACTATGATGGAATCCATGTTCGATTGCCTTATCAGGATATTTATTATCTGGATAAAATGGAAAAGATGATTTATTTTCATACGCGAAAAGGGGAATTTCATGAGCGAGCCAACATGGCTGATTTAGAAGAACGTCTGGCTGATTTTGGATTTCTGCGCGTACATGTGTCCTATCTGGTGAACGCCAAATACATCGTAGGCTGGTTTAAAGATGAAGTAGAACTTAGCAATGGTGATAAGGTGCCGCTTTCCAGAGCGCAAAAAAAGAAGATTTTGGCTAAACAAAGGTCAAAAAAGACAATATGACAACCAAGATGGACAGAGTACTTGTGATCGTTTTAAAATCATTTATACTATAAGCGAACAAAGGAAATAAAAGTAAGCGAAAGGTTTCCTTTCTAAATGAAACGATAGAGAGCGGTGGGAAGATGACAATAGTTTAATCGTCGGAAATTGATTTTTCCGGCAAAGCACGAAACTATGGAGAGAAGACTCCAAAGGGTATGTCGGAGCAATCCGAAAAAAAACATTCCGTAAAACTTGATGAATGCGTGGATGAAAGATTGACAGGCTGGTAAGGCTGTCAGGTGATGGATTTCACAGATAAAACCATCTTTGCATATCATGAAGCTGTCATCTAATCCTACATAAAAAGAGCACAGACACCGGAATATTGGAGCAATCGGAAAATGCTGTGGAAAATACGTTATGTGGGTAACATCTCAATAGATGAACTTATACAACAACTGAATTTGTAAGGCAAGACTTGTAGTCTTGCCTTCTTTTGATATAGATGGAAACTGAAATGAAAAAATGGTCAAAAAAGAGTCAAAATAGATGCAATTTTTGAAGAAATCTGTCATAGTATAGGCAAGGAGGAAATACTAATGAAAAAATATGTATGTGATGTATGTGGATGGGAATATGATGAATCCGTAGGTATTCCTGAACAAGGTATTGCACCGGGTACAAAGTTTGAAGATCTTCCTGAAGATTTTGTTTGTCCATTGTGCGGTGTAGGAAAAGATCAGTTCAGTCCAGTTGAGTAATACATGAAATAAGAATCTTCGGATTCTTATTTTTTTGGTTTGAATTATGTGATTTTTTTTAACTGTGGTATATTATATACATAAATAGAAAAGTTGAGGATCTTGTATGAAACTATTAGCTACGGATTATGATGGAACTTTAAAATACGCAAAACATATTATGCCTGAGGATCTACAGGCGATTCAGGATTGGAAAAAGGCCGGCAACCTGTTTGTTTTATGTACGGGTCGATCTATGGAATCCATTGAGGCACAGGCCAAACAATACGATTTACCGGCTGATTACTATATTACGAATAATGGCGGTATGGTTTTTGATCGAGAAGGACATGAACTGCTTTCGTATTATTTGGATATCGTAACAGCGGTGGATATCATTTATGCGGCCAAGCAGGAAGAAGGCGTTGCCAGTGTTGTGATCAATGATGGTGTACATCGTCACAAAATGACGATTGATGAAAGTATTACGGATCGTCGTTATCCGGAAATGCAGAGTGATATGAGCGTGGATGATCTGATCAATACGCAAAAGATCGCCCAGATCGTTATTTCCATGTCAGAACAGAATCTGGCGGTTACATTGGCAGAAAACATTAATATGTTCTTTGGGGAGATCGTAGTAGCTTATGCCAATAACTTTGTAGTGGATGTTGTTCCTAAAGGAGTTTCCAAGGCAACCGGTTTGGAATTTGTCGTGGAATATACCAATACAAATGAAGAAGATGTTTATACCATCGGTGATTCCTACAATGATATTCCGCTAATGACGTATGGATATCATGGCGCCTGTATGGAAATGGCGGATGAAGCTGTTAAAGAAAATGCAAGCGTTTTCTATGAATCGGTAGGTTCTATGATTCATACAATTTTAAAATAAAACGTATAAGGGGGTAAGGAAATGAATATAACGCTCAGCGATATTTCATTGCTCCTGCGGCTGATTTTAGACATTCTTGTTGTCTGGGCATTGATTTACTATGCATTGCGTATCGTGCGCAATAACACACGAACGATTCAGATCACAAAGGGAATCTTGTTTATCATTATCGCACAAGGGCTTTCTACATTACTGGGATTAAACGCATTAAGCTTTCTGATCAGTATCTTTGTGAACTGGGGCGTTGTCGTCATCGTGATCATTTTTCAGCCGGAAATACGTGCCATGTTGGAAAAGTTTGGTAAATCGTCTTCTATCTTAGGTGCCAATGTTTCCAAGGAAGAGCAGATCAATATGATCGAAGAACTGGTTCGTGCCTGTGAGCAGATGTCAAAGACCAAGACGGGTGCTTTGATCTCCATTCAGCGAAATTCATCGATGGAAGATTATGTACATACAGGAATCGAAATGGATTCGGTTGTATCAAGTGAGCTTTTGGGTACGATCTTTCAGTATGGGACACCCATGCATGATGGAGCGGTAATCATCATTGGAAATAAGATTGCCTGTGCGGCAGCTTATTTTCCACCTACGACAAAGGATCTTCCCAGCAAGTATGGGGCTAGACATCGTGCGGCGGTAGGTATCAGTGAAATCACGGATTCTATTACGATCATCGTCAGTGAAGAAACAGGCAATATCTCGGTAGCCATGAATGGTCAGCTGACGCAATATAAACCAGAGGCACTTTCCCGTCTTTTGCGCAATTTGCTTGTGCCGGATACAGAAAAACCAACAGGCAGTCCATTGTTCAGGCCAATCATTGATACGGCTAAAAGTCTGGGGTTCAATCGTTCGCGCAGACAAATTGAGATGCGTAAACAACAGAATGTGGATGAAAGAATCCAACCACTGGAAATTGTCGATCTCACAAGGCAGGGGGTGAATACGCATGGCAAAGCCAAGTAAGGATAAATCCTCTGCAGGTTTTTTGGATCGTTTTTTGGAAGTGCTGTATTCTTTCTTTCGACGCTTTAATAAATTGTTTGATCGTGTTGTTTTCAATAAAGCAGGTTCCTTGATCATCTCTTTGATTGCTTCTCTGGTGATTTGTATCGCCATTGATTATCAGGATATTCGTATCGAACTGTTTAATGATACGACAACGGTCGTCGATCTGGGAAATGTGAATACAGAGATCAATTTAGATCAGAATAAGTATGAGGTCAGTGGTATTCCTTCCAGTGTGCAGGTAACGCTATCTGGTGAGGAAACCGATATAGAAGTGTATCAGAAGCAACATCCGAATTTGACGGTAAAAGCGGATTTGAGCCAGTATAAAGAGGGAAGCTATATTATCGATTTGGCACTGGAGGATATTCCATCGACCATTAAGGCTTCCATATCACCGGCGACGGTCACGGCCACGATCACATCTAAGCGTACACGTGTCTTTAGTGTAGCACCGGAAATCTTGATCGGAGCCGGACAAAAGGCATCGGATTTCAAGACACCGACTTTAGCAGTCAACAGTGTTACGATTCGAGCTACAGCGGATGAGCTGAATGCGATTCGATTTGTACGTGCTATCGTGGATGTCAGTGGATTTACCAGCGGAAATTCTGCGAAAGTCAATGCCAATGTTGTGGCTTATGATGCGGATGGTAACCGTGTACAAGTGGAAATCGATCCTACAACGATCGAAGCAACGGTTGAAAGAGAAGATACAGAATAGGAGTATAGAATTATGGGAAAATATTTTGGTACCGATGGCGTGCGGGGACGTGCCAATGAGGGATTGACACTGGATATGGCCATTCAAATTGGTCAGTATCTGGGCATGTATTATGGAAAAGAAAAGCATGCTCGTATCCTGATTGGAAAAGATACACGTTTGAGCGGTGATATGTTTGAATTGGGATTGGCAGCCGGCGCTACTTCCATGGGAGCACAGGTCTATTTGTTAGGGGTATGTCCTACACCGGCCGTCAGCTATTTGATTCAAAAAGAGCGCTTTGACTGCGGTATCATGGTATCGGCCAGTCACAATCCTTATTATGATAATGGAATCAAGGTCTTCAATCATAACGGGGAGAAGATGGAAGAAGATGTGCTTTTACAGATCGAAGATTATATCGATGGCAAAAGTACTCTGACTTTAAATACCGGAGATAAGATCGGAGAATACTTTGAATGGCAGGATGGCCTGGAAATTTATATGTCCTGGTTAAAGGAAATCGTACCGGTCGATTTAAGCGGCTTTAAGATTGCGGTCGATAACGCCAATGGTTCCGCCACCAGTACCGCGATTGAAACTTTAGATTCTTTAGGAGCTACGGTTGAAGCCATTTCCAATTCACCAAATGGGATCAATATCAATAAAAACTGTGGTTCTACACATCCGGAAAAGCTGCAGCAGATGGTCAAAGAGGGCGACTATGATATCGGTTTGGCTTTTGATGGCGATGCCGATCGTTTGATTGCGGTCAATGCCAAAGGTGAACTTGTCGATGGAGATTACATTCTATACATCTGTTCAAGGTATATGAAATCGGTCAACCGCTTGAATAAAAATATGTGTGTAACGACTGTCATGGCTAATTTAGGTTTGTATAAGGCTTTAGATGCCAATAAGATCGATTATGTACAAACACCGGTCGGTGATAAGTATGTATTTGAAGAAATGCAGAAAAACGATTACTATCTGGGTGGAGAACAAAGCGGACATATCATTTTCTATGAAAATGCAGTAACAGGCGATGGCTTATTAACGGCATTGAAGCTTTTAGAAATCATGAAGAAAACCGGAAAATCGTTAGAGGAGCTTTCGGAAGGATTGTTTATTTATCCACAGCTTTTAAAAAATGTTAAAGTAAACGATAAAGAAGCAGCTTTAAAAGATGAAACCTTGTGGAAGGTCGTTAAAGAAGTGGAAGACGAATTAAAGGATGAAGGACGTATTTTAGTTCGTCCAAGTGGTACAGAGCCATTGGTTCGTGTCATGATAGAGGCAAAGACAGATGAACTTTGCCAGCAGTATGTACAGCGTGTCGTTGATTTTATAGAGGAAAGTCAGTATTAAGGAGGGAGATCATGAAGCGAGTAATCTGTGTGGTTGAAGATGAAAAAGATCTAAACAACCTGGTTGCGCAATATTTACGCAAAGAAGGCTACGAAGTACGTTCTTACTATACGTATGAAGAAGCCAGTGCTCACGTTCAGGATGATGATGTGCATTTGTGGATTCTGGATATCATGTTGGATGACAAATCCGGCTTTGATCTAATTGAAGAGATCCGTCTGCAGGGACCGGAAACACCGGTTATCTTTATGTCAGCTCGTGATAAAGAATTTGACCGCATCATCGGTTTAGAAAAAGGTTGTGATGACTATATCACAAAGCCATTTTCACCTAAAGAAATGGTGCTTCGTGTCAACAATATCATCAAACGTGCCTATAAGGATGACAATAACCGTATTGCGGTAGATGGATATGAACTGGATGAAGAACAGCGTAAGATCTATGCCGATAATGTTGAAATTGAACTGACGACAAAGGAATTTGATCTTTTGATGATGTTTATTAAAAATAAAGGTATTGCCTTTTCACGAGATAAGATCTTAGAAAACGTATGGGATGAAAATTACTTTGGAAGTGATCGTGTAGTGGATGATACGTTACGTCGTTTACGTAAAAAACTACCGAATCTGAACATCCATACCATTTATGGATACGGATATCGTTTAGGATAGGTTCATGTTTTCTCAATTTTTTAAAAAGCTTTCTTTAACACAGCAGGTCTTATTGATGATACTGCTGTTTATCAGTTTTTTTGCGACGTTTTTCTTTTTTTATCTCAGCAATAACATTGACAATATGATTGCCAATCAGATGTACACGACCATGTCCAGTCGCCAGCAGCCTATTGTTTCTTTATTGAAATCGAATTTATTAGGTGCCGGGGATGCCTATGATGCGATTTATAAAGCTTTGTCCAGCGATAACATACAAACTAACTGTATCGTTTCCAAAGACAGCAAAAGCAATGAAATGCAGATCACAATTTTAAATCCGGACAATGCCGATGATGTCGATCAAAGCCTATATCGTTATTTGATCAACCAATCAGCAAATATGGTTTCGGATCATAATGAAGAAATGCAGGGAACGATTTCAAATCAAAGCATACAATATTATTATCGACTCCAGCAGGTACAGACAACTAACGGTGTGATCGTTTTGGTCAGCTTTATGGATGATGCCTATCCGCAAAGCATACGAAATACTTTGGTTGAATCCACGGTTTATGGTACGATACTGGCATTTTGTATCTTTATCATCATCATGATGATCTGGGTTTTCTCAATCATTCATCCTTTGAATCAGATCAAATCGTATATTGCGCAGGTGAAGCAGGGAAAAGAAGTGGAACTGCATTTGAATCGCGATGATGAGATCGGAGAAGTGGCCAAAGAACTGGTCAATATGAAGGATGAGCTGCAAAAGCAGGAAAAAGTGAAAGAAGAAATGATTCATAACATCTCTCACGATCTAAAAACACCGATTGCCACGATCAAATCGTATTCTGAATCCATTAAGGATGGTATATATCCGTATGGAACCCTGGAAAAAAGTATCGATGTGATCTTAGATAATGCCAATCGATTGGAAGCAAAAGTACATAACTTATTGTATTTGAATCGTATTGAATATTTGATTACCAGTGATGCCGAGGGCGTTGTGACCAATATGAAAGAAGTTGTGGAGGAAGTCGTATTAAATTCGGCGGTGATTCGTCCGGAAATTCGCATCATTACTGATGTGGAAGAAGTCTTCTTTGACGGACTTTTGGAATCCTGGCGTGTTTGTATTGAAAATATTATGGAAAACGCATTCCGTTATGCGAAAAGCTATATACAGATTACGGTCCGGAAAAATGATTTACAGATATCCAATGATGGTCCAAAGATGCCGGAGGATCGAATCGAAGCTCTTTTCAGGCCTTATGAAAAAGGTGAGGGCGGACGCTTTGGCTTAGGTCTTTCTATCGTATCTCGTGTTGTTAAAGCTAATAAATATCATGTAAAAGGCTTTAATACAGAGGATGGTGTATGTTTCAGGATTTACCGAGATGTTCCAAAGCCAAAGAAAAAGCCGAGCGACCGAAAAAGCTGGCGTGACAACAAGGCCCATGAAAATAAAAAAGAAACAGAAGTAAAAGAGAACAAGGAGGATCTGACATGAGAGTAGGAACGATTGGATCTGGTGTGATTGTAGATCGTATGATTGATGCGATGAAACAGACAAAAGATGTAGAGGTGGTTGCCGTATATTCTCGAACAAAAGAGAAAGCGGAAGACTATGCGCAAAAACATCAGATTGAAAAATCGTATCATGACCTGGAAAAAATGCTTCAGGATATCACCATTGATACGATTTATGTCGCCAGTCCCAACAGCCTTCATTTTGAACAGTCAAAAAGAGCGCTGCAGTCAGGAAAGCATGTCATCTGTGAAAAACCATTTACACCTACACTGCGTGAAGCACAGGAGCTTTTTGATCTGGCAGATCAGAACAATCGTTATATTTTTGAAGCAATTACAACGATTCATCTTCCAAACTATCAGATCGTAAAAGAGCATTTAAAAGATACCGGAAAAGTACAGCTGGTTCAATGTAACTTTTCACAGTTTTCGTCACGCTATGATAAATATAAGAATCATCAGGTAACCAATGTATTTGATCCGGCTTTTAATGGTGGAGCTTTGATGGATATCAATGTATATTGTCTTCATTTTGTAACCGGTCTTTTTGGAAAACCGGACTCAATAGAGTATAACGCAAATCAAGGTTTTAATGGTATCGATACCAGCGGTATTGCGATTCTTCGGTATCCGGATAAGCTGGCCATTTGTGTAGGTGCTAAAGATAGCAGTTCACCAAACCAAGTCTTTATTCAGGGAGATCAGGGAACGATTCGTGTCTATGGTTCGAGCTGTGGTGTTTGTAAACATGTACAGTTTTTACCTCTAAAAGGTGATATGATTGGCAAGGAAGACCAAGAAATAACAGTAGAGTTAGGTATTGACCAGCTTCCGCATATGATTTATGAGTGTCAGGTCTTTGAAAATATTATTCAAAAGGACGATAAAAAAGAATATCAAAGACTTTGTGAACAGACAAAGTTAGTCGTTTCTTTAATTGAAGAAGCACATTCACAACTACAAGGGTGAGAAATCACTCTTTTTTTATAGTTTGTAAACTATATTATTGTTGGTTAATAAATGTTGGCAAGCATAGTTGAAATTTTATAAAACGTATATGGAGATTCAGATCAATTAAAAGATGAAGGTGTGTTCTAAAAAATTAGGACTCACTTACTGTTTTTAAAAGAATTTTTAATAGTTTTCTCTTTTTTATACGTATTAAATAGTGTAGAGAAAAGGAGGGAACTCAAATGGAAGACAAAAAAGAATTGAAAGAAATCATGCAGGAGTCAAAACGACTGTATGATGAACAGTGCAAGAAGATCCTGTCGTATAAACAGATCCTGTCCTATTTGTTCCAGTCCTGTCTCGAAGAATATAAGGATCTTTCCCTGGAAGAGATACAGGATCTGCTGGATGAAGGACAAAGCCTTGACAAGATGATCAGTAAAAATGTGGAGGATCAAAGTATCAGGGGAAGTATGATCCGCTATGATCTTCTCTATAAGCTCAAAAATCCACAAAACAGCAACTCGATGTGGATCGATATCGAACCACAGGGGATGGATCCCGGTACCTATGATCTGTTTCATCGAGGCTTTTACTATGCCACAAGAATGGTGGCCCGACAAAGAAACGATCCGGAAGGCTTTAAAGAAGATGACTTTGACAACATACAAAAAATAATCACTTTTTGGATCTGTTTGCGCCATGCGAGGTATAAGGACAATACGATCAATAGATACAGGATCGAAGAAAGAAACATTGTGGTTCATCTTAAACATGCAAAAGAGTTTTATGACCTGATGGAGATCATATTACTGTATCCCCGGAAACAACAGCGATCACAAGAGCATGGAAGAGATCCTGAGCAGTGAAAAGAGTGTTATGGAGTATCTGGAAATCTTGTTTCTATCGCAAAGAAGCTATGAGCAGAGAATAGAAATCCTAGAGAAGAAGTATGGTATACTATTGGAAAAGGAAACAGAAAGCGAGATGAGGAAGATGTGCACATTCAGTGATGCGATCTGGGAAAAAGGGAAAGATGAAGGAATTCGAAGAAGTGTTATAAATTTAATGAAGAATCATGTAACTTCGAATATAGAAGAAGCCATGGATTTATTAGGAGTAGAAGCATCTTTACGACCGGCTATTTTAAAATCTATACAGATGCATTAGACGTCGAATAAAAAAACAAAAGCTGTTGATATATCTTTAATTTTTGAACGAAATTAAAATAAATGAGACCTCTGTATTTTCAAAGGTCTCATTTACTATGCTTGGTTTTTATGTTCAATTCGTGGTTATTTGATTTTCTGACAAAATTGAATACAGTTTCTGTGCTTGTCTCTTCGTCAAATTCATAGCCACTTTCACGAAATTTTTTCACATCATCTAGTGATTCTATTTGATGTTCTGCCAGAAAACGTACCATTTGGCCTCGTGCCATTTTGACGTAAACGCCTTTTTCTACTCTTTTATTTGGTAATTGTTCGTAAAAGTGAACATCGATCAAAGCTTTGTAGGGGCGTATGCATTTGGCATATTCTTCGCTGGCTAGATTTAAGATCACATTGTCATTGATGGTATTGGCTAAATCATCTGTCCAATAGTCATATAGAGAATTTGGCACTTTTGCCTGCATTTCCAAACGATATTTTACAATGCCATCAAAAGGTCTAAGGATCCCATATAAACCCGATAGGATGAAAAGATGATTCTGCAGATAAGAAAGTGATGCATCCTCTAAGATTTGAGGTGCCATATACTGGTATTGAATTCCTTTATACGTTAGTATAGCGGCAGAAGGGTTTTGATCAAATCGGAAGGTTTGATAGTTTTGATAGGCCTCTGTGGCAAGCTTATCGGAGCATTGTAGGATTTCTTTTAACTCTTCATAGCTTTTGGATTGAAGCTGATGTAGAAGACAGGCTGCTTTGTCTAAGAAACGAGGGGTTGAAAGAGGCAGGAGATCGTCTTCGCAAATCTTCATTTGTTTGGCAGGGCTAATAATAACTTTCATGGAATAAGTGTATCAGTTTAAAGTAGATTTGTATAGTTTTTGAAAATAATGAAAATAGTATGAAAAAAGTTTCAAAATATGTGTAAAATGAAAGAATTTTCTGTTATAATAGTCGATATTAGAAAAGAAAGGTGAGAACATGAAACTATCGGGAGCGCAGATCACGATTGAAACGTTGATCGAGCAGGGAACAAAATTTGTGTTTGGTTATCCTGGTGGTCAGGTCATCAATTTATATGATGCGATCTATGAAGCGGATGATCGAATACATCATGTCCTGACAGCTCATGAACAGGGAGCTTCTCATGCGGCAGATGGGTATGCCAGAAGCAGCGGTGGCGTTGGCGTCGTGATTGCGACAAGCGGGCCGGGTGCCACAAATCTTGTGACGGGAATTGCCACGGCCTATTTAGATTCTGTGCCGTTGGTGGCAATTACAGGAAATGTACCGAATTCATTGATTGGAAGAGACAGTTTTCAGGAAGTAGATATTACGGGTATTACGATTCCTGTGACAAAACATAACTTTTTTGTGAAACGTATTGAGGATTTAGCGGATACGATTCGCCATGCTTTTCAAATTGCGAAGTCTGGAAGACCGGGACCGGTTTTAATCGATATTCCAAAAGATGTACAGATTGCCGAATATGAATATACGAGGATGCCGGTTGTAGAAAAAGAAGAGCAACGTAAACCTAAAACGTATAAGCTGGAAAAACTTGCCAAGATGATCAAGGAAAGCCAAAGACCATTCATTTATGTAGGTGGCGGTGCTTTGGTAGCTGATGCAACGCAGGAAATTGAGCAACTTGCCAATGTGATGGATGCACCAATCGGTTCCACCTTGATGGGACTTTCTTCTGTATATCACAACAATCCTCGCTTTTTGGGAATGGTCGGTATGCATGGACATTACGCCAGCTCCAAGTCTTTGAGCAAAGCTGACCTGTTGATCGTTATTGGTGCTCGTTTCTCGGATCGTGCTACCGGTGATGTCAATAAATATGGAAACCGCACAAAGATCGTACATATTGATATTGATCGTGCGGAAGTGGATAAAAACATCATTGTGGATTTAGGAATCGGCGGCGATGTCAAAGAAGCTTTGCAGGAGCTTTTACCGATGTTGGAAACAAAGTCCAATGTAGAATGGCAGAAGCAAATTGAAGCGTTAAAACAGGAAGAAGCTCAACAGTTTGAAAGGACAGTTTCTCTAGATACCTTAAATCCTTATACACTGATTACAGAAGTTCAAAAATATACGACACCGGATATGCCGATTGCGACTGATGTAGGACAACATCAGATGTGGGTCGCTCAGTATTACCAATTCAATAAACCGCGTACATTTATTACCAGCGGTGGTTTGGGTACCATGGGATTTGGTTTGGGAGCTGCTATCGGTTCCGCTTTGGCAACGGGCAAGAAAACAGTTTTATTTACCGGAGATGGAAGCTTTGGTATGAATATGAATGAGCTTTCCACGTTGTCGAAACTACAGGCACCTGTCATGATCATCATCATGAACAATGGTGTATTAGGTATGGTACGTCAATGGCAGAATCTGTTCTTTGACAAACATTATTCCCAGACCAATCTTTCCGGTATGCCGGATTATCAAAAATTGGCGGATGCCTTTGGTATTCCATCGTATCGTATTACCAATATGGATGAGCTTCATGAAAATATAGAAAAAGCCATGCATACAAATGGACCGGTTTTGGTAGATTGTCTGATCGATAAAGATGAAATGGTATTGCCAATGCTGCCACCGGGTGGATCATTTGATGATATCATTACGGAAATGGAGGAGAACTGATGGAAAATCGTTTTGTGATTGCCTTACTTGTTGAAAACAAGTCCGGTGTATTGACACGTATCAGTTCTATGTTCACCCGTCGTGGATTCAATATTGATTCGTTGACGGTTGGACGAACCGAAGATCCTCGCTTTTCCCGTGTTACGATCTGTGCACAGGGTGATGATGCCACACGTAAACAGATCATGAAACAGGCCAGAAAGCTTTATAACGTACATGAAGTAAAGTTAATGCCAGAGGATGACAGCGTTCGAAGAGAACTGGCGTTGATCAAATTAAGAAACAAGCAGGAGACAAGAAGTGATATTTTGTCGGCCGTGGATATTTTCAGAGGAAAGATCATTGATTTTTCTCCGAATACACTATGTGTAGAAATTACCGGAAACACATCGAAGATCGAAGCGTTTATCACCGTAGTTAAACCATTGGGCATTTTGGAGATGTGTCGAACCGGTATTACCTCTTTGGAAAGAGGTTGTAAGTATTTAAATTCAGAAACGCAAACATTTGAAGACAGTCAAAAATGTAAAGAGTAAAGAAAAGGAGTGTTTACAATGTCTAAAATTTATTATCAGCAGGATTGCGATATCCAGAAACTGAATGGGAAGAAAGTAGCCATTATCGGTTATGGTTCTCAGGGGCATGCGCATGCTCTAAACCTGAAAGATTCCGGTGTGGATGTAGTAGTCGGGTTGTACGAAGGAAGCCGTTCTATTGAAAAGGCGAAAAAACAGGGATTGGAAGTTATGAGTGTTGCGGATGCGACAAAAGCCAGTGATATCATCATGATCCTGATTCCGGATGAAAAACAAAAACAAGTCTATGAAAGTGAAATTGCCCCGAATTTAACGGCTGGAAAGACATTGGCATTTGCCCATGGCTTCAATATTCATTTTGGATGTATCGTTCCACCTAAGGATGTCAATGTAATCATGATCGCACCAAAAGGGCCGGGACATACTGTACGTAGTGAATATGAAGCAGAAAAAGGGGTTCCTTGTCTGATTGCGGTAGAACAGGATGCCACAGGAGATGCCTGGGATCTTGGTTTAGCCTATGCGGCCGGAATTGGTGGAAGTCGTGCCGGTGTATTGGAAACGACATTTAAGACTGAAACTGAGACAGACTTATTTGGAGAACAGGCAGTGCTTTGCGGTGGTGTCTGTGCTTTGATGCAGGCTGGTTACGAAACACTTTGTGAAGCCGGCTACGATCCAAAGAATGCTTACTTTGAATGTATCCATGAAATGAAGCTGATCGTTGATCTGATCTATCAGTCTGGTTTTGCGGGAATGCGTTATTCTATTTCCAATACAGCTGAATATGGTGATTACATTACCGGGCCAAAGATCATTACTGAAGATACAAAGAAAGCGATGAAGAAGATCTTGAGCGATATTCAGGATGGAACATTTGCCAAGGATTTCTTACTGGAAATGTCACCATATGGAAACCGCGTACACTTCAATGCGCTGCGTAAAAAAGCAGCCGATCATGACTGTGAAAAAGTCGGAGAAGAAGTACGTTCTTTATACAGCTGGTCCGATGAAGACAAGCTGATCAATAACTAGTATTTTTCATTAGACAATCCTCTGGATTGTCTAATGCTTTAATAGGAGGAATTAAACGAGATGTCAAGTAAAGCTATGAAGGAGGGCTTTGATAAAGCCCCACAGCGCTCTTTGTTGCATGCTCTGGGATTGACCAATGAAGAAATTGAGAAGCCCTTAGTAGGAATTGTCAGCTCATATAACGAAATCGTACCCGGACATATGAATCTGGATAAGATTACTGAAGCAGTAAAAATGGGAGTGGCCATGGCCGGAGGTACACCAATCGTTTTCCCGGCCATTGCGGTTTGTGATGGTATCGCCATGGGACATGCCGGTATGCGTTATTCTCTGGTGACACGTGATTTGATTGCGGATTCAACGGAAGCAATGGCTTTGGCGCATGCTTTTGATGCCCTGGTCATGATTCCTAACTGTGATAAAAACGTGCCTGGTCTTTTGATGGCTGCTGCTCGTATCAACGTACCGACGATCTTTGTTTCCGGTGGACCGATGTTAGCTGGACGAATCGATGGACATAAAACATCTTTATCCAGCATGTTTGAAGCGGTTGGAGCTTATCAGGCCGGAAAGATTGATGGCAAAAAGCTGAAAGAATATGAATTGAATACGTGTCCGACCTGCGGTTCTTGTTCCGGTATGTACACCGCCAATTCGCATAACTGTTTAACCGAAGTCTTAGGAATGGGACTGGCCGGTAATGGTACGATTCCAGCGGTTTACTCCAAGCGTATTGAACTGGCAAAACATGCCGGTATGCAGGTGATGGAGTTGTATCGCCAAAATATTCGTCCAAGAGATATCATGACCAAAGAAGCTTTCCATAATGCAGTAACAGCGGATATGGCATTAGGATGCTCAACCAATTCGATGTTGCATCTGCCGGCTATCGCCAATGAATGTGGCATTGAAATCGATTTAAAGAAGGTCAATGAAATCAGTGCCAAAACACCAAATCTTTGTCATTTGGCACCGGCCGGTCCAACTTATATTGAGGAACTGGATGCTGCCGGTGGGGTCCATGCCGTCTTAAATGAGCTGGATAAAAAAGGCTTGCTATATACGGATGTTATGACTTGTACCGGTAAGACATTAAAGGAAAATCTGGTTGGTCACATCAACAAAAATCCAGAAGTCATTCGACCTATCGATAAGCCATATTCACAGACCGGTGGTATTGCGGTCTTATATGGAAACTTGGCACCGGATGGCTGTGTTGTCAAACGCAGTGCCGTGGCTGAAGAAATGTTGATGCATGAAGGACCGGCCAAAGTCTATAACAGTGAAGAAGAGGCCATCAAAGGAATCTTTGGAAAAGAAGTTAAAGCCGGCGATGTCGTTGTGATTCGTTATGAAGGGCCAGCCGGTGGACCGGGCATGCGGGAAATGTTGTCCCCAACCAGTGCGATTGCCGGTATGGGATTGGATAAAGAAGTGGCCTTGATCACAGATGGACGCTTCTCCGGAGCAACCCGAGGTGCCAGCATTGGTCATGTTTCACCGGAAGCTGTTTCCGGGGGCACGATTGCCTATGTCAAAGATGGTGATTTGATTGCTATCGATATTCCAAATCATACGATTACCTTAAAGGTCAGCGAAGAGGAATTGGCAAAGCGTAAAGAAGAAATGCCGATTCTGAAAAAAGAAAATGTGACAGGTTATTTAAAACGATATGGAAAGCTTGTCAGCAGTGCCGATAAAGGAGCTATAATCAACCGATGAGTTTAAAAATCATTAGTGATGTTCAGGCTTTTACCGTATTTAAAGAACTGGAGAAGGATAAAGTAATTCAAAACTTCTATCGTTTATTACGAAAAGAAGACTTGGAGAGTTATGCGACATTTGTGAGTTCTTTATATGAACAAAATACGGATAACTGGACAAGATATCTCGTTTCAAAAGTACTTTCTTTAGAAAATTGTCTGGTTTCTATGGCATGTTCCAAAAAAAGCATCCCGTACTCTATTCGTGAAGCGGCTTCTTTTGAATTGGATATTCTGGAAGAAATGTCACAAATGGAACCGGAAGCTTTCAAAATGAAGGGATTTAAGGCCAACTGGAGCGTAGAACCTACTGATTTAAAAACCATTTATCTGGAGCGCTTAGAGCATATTGACCAGTTTGGTTTTGGCGAATATGCACGTTTTATGACATTCCGCTTAGAAGAAACGGAGGAAAAACCGGGATTCTATTTAAAACCGGTTGCCTATCCAGATCCAATTACTTTCAAGGATTTGATCGGCTATGATCTGCAACGTCAGCAGGTTATCGCCAATACGGAGATTTTACTGCAGGGAAATATGGCCAGCAATGTTCTTTTATACGGTGATGCCGGTACAGGAAAGAGTGCTACGGTCAAAGCCATAGCCAATGAATATGCCTCTAAGGGACTTCGTTTGATCGAGTTAGGTAAAAGAGAACTGCATCTGTTGCCAAAGCTATTGGATGTATTAGCTTTAAATCCTTTAAAATTTATTTTGTTTATTGATGATTTGTCATTTCAGGAAAATGATGATGATTTTAGCGCTTTAAAAGCCGTGTTGGAGGGAAGTGTATCGGTACGCTCCAACAATACAGTGATCTATGCGACAAGCAATCGTCGCCATATCGTTCGAGAAACGTTCCAGTCCCGGCAGGGAGATGAGATCCATCGCAATGATACGATGCAGGAAACGATTTCTCTTTCAGAACGCTTTGGGATGAAAGTGTATTATGAAAAGCCAAAGAAGGATCTTTATTTGGATATCGTCTATGGCTTGGCAGATCAATATGGTCTTACGATGGATCGCGAAGTCTTGGCTCTAAAGGCAGAGCAGTTTGCCTTGCGAAAAGCCGGACGATCGGCCAGAGCGGCCAGACAGTTGGTGGAACAATTGTCGGCTTTAGAAGGAAAGGAGGATGTCACATGCTAAGTCTTGATAAAATTTATCATGCCAGTTATGTGCTCAAGGGTGTAGCCCGAAAAACGGACGTTTTACACGCTCCGAAAATCAATCCGGAAGCCAACGTATATTTAAAAACTGAAAATCTTCAAAATACCGGATCATTTAAGCTTCGTGGTGCTTATTATAAGATTTCACAGCTTTCACAAGAAGAAAAGAAAAAAGGTGTGATTGCTTGTTCCGCCGGTAATCATGCACAGGGGGTAGCGTTTGCGGCTACACAAAATGGTATTCCTTCGATTATTTGTCTGCCGGATGGAGCTCCGATTTCCAAAGTGGAAGCAACCAAGGGCTATGGTGCCAAGGTAGAGTTAGTCAAAGGCGTTTATGATGATGCATATAATCGCGCTTTAGAGTTAAGAGATCAGTGTGGTTACACCTTTATTCATCCTTTTGATGATGAAGACGTGATTGCCGGACAGGGAACAATTGGTCTGGAGCTGTTGGAACAGCTGCCGAATCTGGATGCGGTTGTCGTACCGGTTGGTGGCGGTGGGCTAATCAGTGGTATTGCCTTTGCGATCAAAAGCTTGAATCCTAATGTGAAGGTGTATGGTGTTCAGGCTGAGGGTGCTGCCAGCATGGTACAGTCCTTAAAAGAGGAACAGATCATTCAACTGGAAAGTGTCAATACGATTGCGGATGGTATTCAAGTCAAAGAACCGGGTACACATACGTTTGATCTTTGTCAGAAATATGTAGATGATATCGTAACTGTCAGTGATGATGAGGTGGCCGGTGCTATTCTTTCTCTGATTGAAAATCAAAAGCTGATCACCGAAGGGGCCGGCGCGGTTTCGGTGGCTGCTGTGATGTTTAATAAAGTACCGGTCAAAGGAAAGAATGTGGCTTGTATTCTTTCCGGAGGAAATATTGATGTAACGATTCTTTCCAAGGTTATCGAACGCGGTTTGTTGAAGTCGGGTCGCAGTGATACCTTAGTCATTCAGCTGGAAGATAAACCGGGTCAGCTGCAGGGCGTATCGGCTACAATTGCGCAATATGGCGCTAACGTCAACAGTGTTTACTATGAAAAAGCCAGCGAAGGCAGCAATATTACCGATTGTGTATTACGTATCAATTTGGAAACGCGCAATTTTGAACATATCAAAGCGGTGTGTGAAGGTCTTACCAAAGCAGGCTTTAAGTTACTATAGGAGGGTTTCATGAAGAAAATACATACGGAGAAAGCACCGGCTGCAATCGGTCCTTATTCACAGGCTGTCGTGCATAATGGTGTTCTATATACTTCCGGTCAGGTTCCTTTGGATCCTGTTACCGGTGAAATCGTTGGCGGTGATATTCAAAGTCAGGCTAATCAGGTCTTAAAAAATCTGGAACAGATTTTAAAAGAAGCAGGAACTGACTTTTCCAAGGTCATCAAGACAACATGCTTTTTAGCGGATATGAAAGATTTTGCGGCTTTTAATGAAGTCTATGCATCGTATATCACTGAAAAACCGGCCCGCAGTTGTGTAGCTGTCAAAGAACTGCCTAAACAAGTGCTGGTGGAAGTGGAAGTCATTGCCGCTATTGAAGAATAGGATAAGAAAAAAACAGCCAAACGGCTGTTTTTGTGCTTTATTCGAGAATGTGTTCTAACGCAACTTTTAAGACAGAATGTATATGTTCATCATCTAAAGAATAATAGACGGTTTTTCCTTCTTTACGACTCTTGACCAGTTTATTGCTTTTGAGAGTTTTCAACTGATGGGAAACTGCACTGCGTGTCATCTGGGATACATTGGCTAAATCACTGGCACAAAACTCACCGGTTTCCAGTGCCATCAACAATTTTAAACGCGTCGTATCTCCCATGACCTTATAGAAGTCAGCCAATTGCTCGATGGAAGAGGTATCGGGCATTTTTTTCTGGGCTTCTTTAATGCGCTGGGGATCGTTTGTCTGATATAAATATTCTTTTTCCATGACTGAATTATAGTGGAATGTCTTTTAGATTGTCAAATGGAAAGAAATGCATATAATGAATAAAGTAAAGAAGGAACCAATATGAAATTAAGTGAAGGAAAGTGTAAAAAGGAATACAGGATCTTGCAGCTGTATGTACCAGCTCAGACAAAAGATCGTCTGCAATCTTTGGGCATGACGGTTCATACAGCGATAACGATCATACAGAAAAAACATAACGGCACCATGGTCATCAACCTTCGAGGTACTAGATTTGCCCTGGGTGATGAATTAACAAAAGAAATTGAGGTGGAACCATGTCAAAAGAAATAACAGTCGGTTTTATCGGAAATCCTAATTGTGGGAAGACGACTTTATTCAATGCCTATACAGGTGCCAATTTAAAAGTGGCCAACTGGCCGGGTGTTACCGTAGAACGGATGGAAGGCGCTATTCAGGATCATGACATGACGATTCATCTGGTAGATCTGCCGGGAACCTATTCATTGACATCTTATACGATGGAGGAACAAGTATCCAGACAGTTTATTTTAAGTGATCAGGTGGATGTGATCATTGATGTGGTTGATGCTTCCAGTTTAGAAAGAAGTCTATATTTGACGTTGCAGCTTTTGGAGTTGAATAAACCTATGGTTTTGTCTTTGAATATGATGGATATTGTGGCCAAACGTGGTATGGATATTGATTTACATCGTTTAAGTGAAATTCTGGGGGTTCCGGTTATTCCGGTCACGGCTCGAAAAAAACGAGGCATACAAGCCTTGATGCATGCCGCCTGTCATCAGCAGGAAGGGCAGAATACACAGGTCAATCATCGTCCGCAGTCCATACATGGAGAGCAGGTCAAACGTTATGCAATGGAATACGATGCGGATTTGGAGCGTAAGATCTCTTTGATTCAGGAACGATTAGTACGACAAGATCCGCATATTATCAATCCCAGATGGATTGCGATTAAGCTATTGGAAAATGATCAGGAAATTCAAAAGAAATATGCGATCGATCTTTCGGATATTGTAGATCATGGAGAAGATACCCAAATCATCAATCAAAAATACGATTATATCCAAGCAATCATACATGAAGTGTTATTAGGGAAGACATCAAAAGAAGAATTGACAGACAAGATCGATGCGGTTGTCACCCATCCGGTATGGGGAATGTTGTTCTTTTTGGTTGTGATGTTGGCCGTTTTTGGATTAACATTTTTATTTGGAGACTTTTTAAAAGGTTATATAGAAGGCTTTGTTGATTGGCTGATCTTGTTGTGTACGAATCTTTTTGAACAGATGCATGTATCCAACTGGTTATTAGATCTGGTGACAAACGGAATTATCGGCGGTGTTGGTGGTATCATCACCTTTCTGCCCAATATTGCCATCTTATTTTTGGCACTTGCCTTTTTGGAAGACAGTGGTTATATGGCAAGAGTAGCGTATGTAATGAACGATATCATGGGACGTTTAGGTCTTTCCGGAAGAGCCTTTATTCCTATGGTTTTAGGTTTTGGATGTACGGTACCGGCTATTATGGCCACCCGCGCTTTGGAATCAAAAAAAGACAGGCACCGAGTCATGCTTGTCACACCGTTTTTTTCCTGCAGTGCCAAACTACCGGTCTATATCTTATTTAGTGGTATGTTTTTTGGCCGGTATGCGACATTGGCAGCCTACAGTATGTACTTGATTGGAATCATCGTTGCCTTATTTGTTGCCTGGCTATTGCATAAAAAAGATAAAGATTCGACCAAAAATCCATTGTTGATCGAGTTACCGATTTATAAGATGCCAAGCGCTTATACTGTTTTTATTTATGTCTGGGATAAAGTCAAAGACTTTTTAAGCAAGGCCGGAACCACGATCTTTGTGGCCTCGATCATCGTTTGGATCTTGATGCACTTTGGTCTGCAGGGCTATACACAGGATATTTCATTAAGCTTTGCGGCATTGATTGGAAATTTGTTGGTACCTGTTATGACACCGGCCGGACTTGGGTTCTGGCAGATCTGCGTTGCCCTTTTGGCCGGAATCAGCGCCAAAGAAGTGGTCGTTTCCAGTACCGCTGTTTTGTTTGGTATTTCCAATATCAACGGTTTATCCGGCATGCAGGCATTAAGCCTTCAGCTTTCCTCATTAGGCTTTACTGCTTTAAATGCATATTGTCTGATGTTGTTTTGTTTGTTGTATGTACCATGCGTTGCCAGTTTGGGAACGATCAAAAAAGAGAGCGGTTCAATCTTATACATGTTTCAGACGATGGTATTTCAAATTGCGGTGGCATGGATTGTTAGCTTCATCGTCTTTCAGGTAGGAAACTTGATTTTGTAAAAGAAAGAGTGTTTTCTTTGACAAAGCGGGCAAGTCATTCTATAATTTTGCCAACAATGATGATAAGGATATGAACGCAGAGCTTTGGATGTAGAGAGGAAAGTGGCTGGTGAAAACTTTCTGACAAAACTGTTGTTTACTCCCTTTGAATTGCCCTTGAAAAAGTGAGCCGTACTCTTGCGTTAAAAGAAAATGAGGTGCACATAGATTTCTATGTGAACAAAGGTGGTACCGCGTGCGACAGACGTCCTTTGGATGCTGTCGCTTTTTATATGGAAAAGGAGATTATGTATGGAATTAGTGAATGTACTGGAAGATGAATATCTTTCCAAATTGAATCACTCTTGTGCGCACATGATGGCACAAGCTGTGAAACGTCTGTATCCACAGGCTAAGTTCTGGGTAGGACCTGTCATTCAGGATGGATTCTACTACGATATGGATTTAGGCGATGTCAGTTTAAATGATGCCGATCTGGAAAAGATCGCCAAAGAGATGAAAAAGATCGCCAAGGATGGAAAGCGCATTGTGCGTAAAGAAGTATCCAAAGCGGAAGCACAGGAAATGTTCAAAGACGATCCTTATAAAGAAGATTTGATTCAGGATCTGGAAGATGGAACGATCACGGTGTATTCGCAGGGAGAATTTACGGATCTTTGCCGTGGACCCCATGTCGATAGTGTTAAAGAATGTAAGAACTTTAAGCTGCTGAAACATTCCGGTGCATATTGGAAAGGCGATGCCAAAAATAAACAGCTGCAGCGTGTGTATGGAATTTGTTTTCCAACAAAAGAAGAATTAGAAGCGCATTTGGAAGCGTTGGAAGAAGCGAAAAAACGAGATCATAAAAAGTTGGGAAAGGAAATGGGCTTGTTTATGGTATCGGAATATGCGCCGGGTATGCCAATCTTCTTGCCTAACGGTATGATCCTGCGTAATGTGTTGGAACAGTTCTGGTATGAAGAACATGCCAAAGAAAACTATAAATTTATTAAAACACCGATCATCATGTCACGTGAGTTGTGGGAAACTTCCGGGCACTGGGATCACTATAAAGACAATATGTACACGACAATGGTCGATGATCGTGAATTTGCGATCAAGCCGATGAACTGTCCGGGCGCTTTGTTGGTCTATAACAATGATCTGCATTCGTATAAAGATCTGCCGCTTCGTATGGGAGAATTAGGACAGGTACATCGTCATGAAGCCAGTGGGGCTTTGAACGGTTTGTTCCGCGTTCGTACATTTACACAGGATGATGCTCATATCTTTGTGATGCCTGGTCAGATTGAAGAAGAAGTTAAAAACGTATTGATGTTGATTGATCGTATGTATGGCGTATTTGGACTTTCTTATGATATTGAGTTATCCACTCGCCCGGAAGAAGGTTATATCGGAAGCGAAGAAATCTGGGATCAGTCCGAAAAAGCGCTGGCCAATGCCTGCCGTTATGCCGGTAAGGATTTCAAGGTGAATCCGGGCGATGGTGCATTCTATGGACCGAAGCTGGATATCCATATCAAGGATAGCTTAGGTCGAGTTTGGCAGTGTGGTACCGTACAGCTGGATATGAACCTGCCGGAACGTTTTGGCGCAACGTATGTGGATTCCGAAGGTAAAAAACAAACGCCGATCATGCTGCATCGAGTTGTCTATGGTTCTATCGAACGTTTTATCGGAATTTTGATCGAACACTTTGGTGGACATTTCCCATTGTGGTTGGCTCCACAGCAGTTTGTCGTAATTCCGGTTCATCAGGAAAAACATCTAGACTATGCCAAGAAAGTTGTAGAAGCTTTACAAGCACAGGGTATGCGCGTACAGTTAGATGATCGTAATGAAAAATTAGGCTATCGTGTACGTGAAGCCCAGATGAAAAAGGTGCCTTACCAGATCGTTGTCGGTGATGGAGAAATGGAAAACGAAACGGTAACAATCCGTAAGAGTGGTTCTAAAGAATCCACTACGGTTGCTTTACAGGAAGCATTGGAAAAATTCACTAAAGAGGTAGAAGATAAATGTTTATTCAAAAAGTAAAAAAAGGAACTAAACTGGCATTGGCAGCTGCACTGGCATTTGCGATGACAGCCTGCTCTTCGTCAACGCCAAAGGAAGAAACAGTAGAACCGGTTTCAATTTTATGTCCGACCGGTGCGCCGGCTTTAAGTATTCAGGGAGCGGCCGATCTGGAAGATGTAAGCATCGAATATGTGGATGGAAGCGATCTTCTGACATCAGAATTGGCAAAGGAAGACGGGGAATACGACATTATCGTAGCACCAACGAATTTAGGTGCCAAGGTGTACAGTGAAAGTGAAAGCTATAATCTGGATGCGGTACTGACATGGGGAAATCTATATCTGGTAGGACCGGAAGGTATCGATTTAAAAACGGCTTCCATTGCGGCTTTTGGACAAAATGCCGTACCGGGTCTTGTCTTTAATCAGGTGGAAGAAGAAGGCTTAAATGTTACATGGTATTCTTCGGCTGCCGAAGCACAACAGGCTTTATTAACCGGTCAGCAGCAGGTTGCCTTATTGGCACAGCCGGTTGCACAGGCAACCGTTGCCAAAGCGAAAGAAAATGGTAAAGAGTTCAGTGTACTGCAAGACCTGCAGGCATTATGGCAGAAAAAAACCGGCAGTGAAGATGCCGGTTATCCACAGGCTTCCCTGTTTGTCAAAGCTGATGAACAAGAAAAAGTAAGTCGTGTTCTGGATGGAATTGAAACCTTTATTGCGGATGCCGACGAAGATACATTGACAAGTGCCATCGACAAAGCCGGTGCGGATACTTTAGGTTTGCCAAACACACAAATTGCGGTCAAGACATGGAAGCAGCAGAACATTCGCTATGTCAAAGGCAAAGATGCCAAAGAAGATATTGAGAACTTCTTAAAGGTATTTAAAATGGAACTGCCAGAAGGCTTGATTGCTGAATAGGTACAGAAGAATTTGATAGTAAGAACTCCTGAGGAAACTTGGGAGTTTTTTTGCGTGGAAAAGCATTGACTTTTAGAGTCGGGGGGGGGGTTAGAATTTTGATAGGAGATTTAAAAAATGTATTGTAGAGAATGTGGTCAGGAAATTTTTGATGGTGCTGCTTTTTGTGAAAATTGTGGTACTCCTGTTGATGAGCTTATGAAATCACCACCGCCAACACCTGTTTTGAATCAGTGGTATTGTGTGCTTGATGGAAAGTCGCCGTCGGGTCCATATAGTGACGAGCAAATTAATGACATGGTCAGCAATAAATTGATTCAAAATAATACGCCAGTATGGCATAAAGGTTTAGAGGATTGGACGGAGTTTTCAAAAGTCAGAGAATCAAAGTATTATGATGATAGAGTTCCTTCTTTAAAGAAAGAACATATCAATGACAGTTGGATGTGGACTCTAGCGTTTGCGCCTTTGTTGAGTAGCAGCGTATTTTATACATACCAATATTATACGTATTTAAATTTAGCTAATGATGTATCTAATGCAGAGTTATACCAAACAGAGCTGGACTTATTCCGCTTCAGTTGGATTATTACACTTTCGATAAATTCATTTTTAACATATCAAGATTGTAAGATGTTGAAGAAATGTGGCTATGATACTCGCCAATTAGGTTCGTATTTGATTATTCCTGCAAATATGTATAAACGAGCAAGAATGCTTAATCAGAGCCAAGTCTGCCTTGTTATTTGGATCGTTACCTTTGCGATAGATGTATTGTTTTTTTAGGAGGATATTATGAAGTGTGTAAATTGTGGACAAGAGATACCTGATAATTCTCAATTTTGTGGATATTGTGGAACAAAAGTTGAACCTAAGTTAAGTTCTAAACGATTCTGCCCGAGTTGTGGTAAAGAATTAAAGACAAATGCAAAATTTTGTACAAGCTGTGGAGCTTCGGTAGTAACGAGTAAAGAAAAAATTATTGATAATTCAAGTGTTAATTTGAATGTTAATTATTCTAAGGATAATATATTTTCTAAGAGTGTTGTGCTAGGAACGTCCTCGTTTTATGTTACAGAAATCGTTGGGATTATCTGTTTAATTTTTGCGTTGCTTTCTTTGTTCTTACCTTATGTAGGAACAAATTTATTAGCTAGCACATTCTCTATTACCTTGATCACTGGGCCTGATGGTATTATGGCTTTGTTTATAATTATCATATCTTTGATTTTGGCTATATTTCATAAACCTTTAGTGAGTATGATTGGATGTATCTTATCGACTTTAATTCCAATTATTGAAATTACTGTAAATATGCAGGAAGAATATGGAGTCATGCTTTCTTTCTATTTTGGATTTTATTTACTGCTATTTGTATCCATTGTTGGATGCATATCGTTTTTACTAGCCTATTTAGAACAACGAAAGATGAGGAAATTATAAATGTATTGTCCGGAATGTGGTCATTTGAATACTGATGAGGACCAATTTTGTGAAGAGTGTGGATGTCCACTAAAAGAGGATGTTCAGCCTAATGAAGAAAATTTACTTGCAGATCATCTGAGTTTTGAAAATAATCAGAAATTACATCCTGACTCATCACCGCATCAAACCAAAAACTTAATTATTGCATTGGTTAGTGTTGTTGCGATAATTGGAATAGCTGTTGGGGGCTATTTCTTTTACCAGCATCAACAGTCGCAACGAGATTTACAAGAACAAAAGGAAGAGTTGAAAGAAGCTAAAAAAGAGGCAGATGAAGCCAAGGAAGATGCGGATAAAGCTAAAGAAGATGCGAAGAAAGCGACTGAAGAGAAAAAAGAAGCAGAAGAAAAGGTACAGGATGCTCTAGAAAAGCAAGAAAAATCTAATTCATCATCTAATCAATTACCAATTAATCAAATTCCGGGAGATAATTTTGCCGGATATGATTTAGGACAATACATTCTTCAATATAATATGGTTACACGTGTATCCCCTGATTATAATGCAGCTGAAGTAGGAAAATTGGTAAAAGGTGTTCCGATCAATGTAGTGGATATAGTTCCAGGTTCCAATGGAAGTCTTTGGGGAAAACTAACACATGGAAATTGGATATGCTTAAAAGATAACAATTACACATATGTGATTAGAAACTAGTATATTTTCAAAAGTAGATATCAGCGAATATCTTTAGTTTAGTGCGTAGAGTTTTGATTCATATTTTAGAAATATGGCTATTTCGTTTATGAAACGGATAGCCATTTTCTTTTTTTGTAAAAAGTTTTTAAAATTCTTTAGCAAACCTATTGCACAAGTGCTAAAAGTGTGTATAATATACTTAGCACATAGATAAAGGGAGTGCTAAAGGAGGAATTAAGCATGTTGAAACCTTTACATGACTATGTATTACTGGAAAAAGAAAAAGTAGAAAAAACAACAAGTTCAGGAATTATCCTGACAAGTGGTAAAGAAAAATCAAAGTTGGCGGTTGTAAAAGCTATCGGTACTGGAGTAGAGAAGCCGGAATATAAAGTCGGTGATCGTGTATTGTATCGTGAATATGCTGGTACAAATATGAAAGTAGACGATGAAGAATTTATCGTAATCAAAGATGAAGATATCATCGCTTGTGAAGGATAGGGGGAAAGAACATGGCTAAGGAAGTACGTTTTTCTAAAGATGCCCGTGAGGCAATGTTAAAGGGTGTTAATACACTGGCAAATGCTGTTCGTGTTACATTAGGTCCAAAAGGTCGCAATGTAGTATTGGAAAAAGAATATGGTTCACCACTAATTACAAATGATGGTGTAAGTATTGCCAAAGAAATTGAATTGGAAGACAAATTTGAAAATATGGGTGCCAAACTGGTTTATGAAGTAGCTAATAAAACCAATGATACAGCTGGTGATGGTACAACAACAGCTACGATTTTGGCACAGAGTATGATTGAAAATGGTTTGAAATTAGTTGATCGTGGAGCTAACCCTGTTTTGATGCGTGAAGGTATTGAAAAAGCCGCAAAAGAAATTGCCGCTTATATCTTAGATCATGCCAAGAAAGTAGAAAGCACACATGATATTCAAAACGTAGCTGCGATTTCTTCAGGAAGTGAAGAAATTGGTAAGTTAATTGCTAACGCAATGGATAAAGTAGGACGTGACGGTGTGATTTCTACCGATGATTCCAATGGATTTGAAGATGAATTGGAAATCAGTGAAGGTATGCAGTATGACAAGGGATATGTTTCTCCATATATGGTTTCTGATCGTGAAAAGATGGAATGTACGATGGAAAATCCATATGTTATGGTAACGGATCAGAAAATTACAAACATTCAGGAAATCTTGCCGGTATTGGAACAGATCGTTCAAAGCAATCGTGCTTTATTGATCATTGCCGATGATTATGAAAATGAAGTGACTTCCACATTGGCATTGAATAAATTGCGTGGAACTTTCAATGTCGTTGCGACAAAAGCACCTGGATTTGGTGATAACCAGAAAGAAATGCTGCAGGATATCGCAACATTGACAGGTGCTACATTCTACTCAAAAGATTTGCAGATGGAATTAAAAGAACTGCAGTTATCTGATTTAGGTACAGTTAAAAAACTGGTTGTGACAAAAGATAACACAACAATGATCGGTGGTGCCGGAGATAAAGATGCCGTAGAAGCTCGTGTACATGAAATTGAAGCACAGATTGAAAATACAAAGAGTGATTATGATAAAAAACGTTTACAGGAACGTTTAGGTAAATTGTCAAATGGTGTTGCCGTAATCAAAGTTGGGGCCATGACTGAAAGTGAATTGAAAGAAAAGAAACTTCGTATTGAAGATGCTTTGAACTCTACACGTGCTGCTGTTGAAGAAGGTATTGTTGTCGGTGGTGGAGCTGCCTTAGTTTCTGCCTACTCGGCTTTAAAGGATAAAGTAAAGAGTGATGTAGTCGATGTACAAAAAGGTATCAAGATCGTATTTGATGCATTGTTGGCTCCAATTGCTCAGATTGCCGATAATGCCGGATACAATGCCGAGGATATTGTTTCTGAACAATTAAAGGCAACTGGAAATCAAGGATTTGATGCCAAAAACGGTGAATGGGTTGATATGATTGAAGCTGGTATCATTGATCCATGTAAGGTAACACGTAATGCGTTATTGAATGCCGCCAGCATTTCCGCACTGTTTATCACAACAGAAGCCGGAGTTGCCAAAATTCCGGAACCGGAAAAAGAAATGCCAATGCCTCAGGGAATGTATTAATAGGTGATAAAGGATGGAGAACCCATCCTTTTTTTATTGGGAATGTCTTTGAAAATTTACATTCCTTAATGTAAAAAGTTACATTTTGGTGTTGAAATCTTTGAATACTCTTGATATACTTCAACTAAGTTAAAAAACGCGATGACAGGGAGCTGTCAAAAAATGATGTTTTTAAGAGAGCGATTGGCTGGTGAAAAATCGTAAAGATCTTTTTGACACACTCACCCTTGAGCTGCTTTACTGAAACAAGTAAGTAAAGACGGAAACTCACCGTTATCAGGAGAAAACAATTCGCATTAGCTGATTGTAATGAGTGGTTACTAGTTTGTGACAATGAGAGTGGTACCGCGGGAAACTATGGTGTTATAGTCCTCGTCTCTCAAGGCATAAGTCCTTGAGGATGAGGACTTTTTATTGGTTAAAGGAGATTGAAAACATGATGGATGCAAGTAAGTATGCCCCAGGTTATTATCCGCCAAAGGAAAATGAATATCGCTGGGTCAAAAAGGATCACATTGAAAAGGCACCGGCCTGGTGTTCAGTTGATCTAAGAGATGGAAACCAGGCATTGATTGTACCGATGTCTTTGGAAGAAAAACTTGAGTTTTATCAGATGTTACTGGAAATCGGGTTTAAGGAAATCGAAGTAGGCTTTCCGGCTGCCAGTCAAACGGAGTATGAATTCTTGCGAACGATCATTGAAAGAAATATGATTCCGGAAGATGTAACAGTACAAGTATTGACACAGTGTCGTGATCATATTATTCGAAAGACATTTGAAGCAGTCAAAGGGGCACCTCGTGCTGTGATTCACTTCTATAATTCAACGAGTGTGGCACAAAGAGAACAAGTTTTCCAAAAATCAAAAGAAGAGATCAAACAAATTGCCGTAGAAGGTGCTAAGTTAGTCAAGAAGTTATCCGAAGAATATGAAGGAAATTTCCTGTTTGAGTATTCTCCGGAATCTTTTACAGGAACTGAACCAGATTATGCTTTGGAAGTTTGTAACGCGGTTTTGGATGTGATGCAGCCAACAGTGGATCGACCGATGATCATCAATTTACCGGTAACAGTGGAAATGAGCTTGCCGCATGTGTATGCCAATCAGATCGAATATTGTTCGGATCGTTTGAAATATCGTGATGCGGTTATCTTATCGACACATCCGCATAACGATCGAGGAACTGGTGTAGCAGATACCGAGCTGGCTTTGTTGGCCGGGGCGCAGCGCGTAGAATGTTGTTTGTTTGGAAATGGAGAACGTACCGGAAATGTGGACGCGATCACATTAGCCATGAACATGTATTCGCATGGAGTCGATCCCAAACTGGATTTCTCCAATATGCCGCATATTTGTGAAGTATATGAGCGCGTCACAAGAATGAAAGTCAACGATCGTCAGCCTTATGCCGGCAGTCTTGTATTTGCGGCTTTTTCTGGATCACATCAGGATGCTATTGCCAAAGGCATGCACTATCGAAAAGTTCATCATCAACATCAATGGAACTGTCCGTATTTGCCAATCGATCCAACGGATGTAGGACGTACATATGATGCGGATGTGATTCGTGTAAATTCACAAAGTGGAAAAGGTGGAATCGGGTATATTCTGGAAGAAAGTCACGGATTCCATTTGCCGCCTAAGATGCGTGAAGATTTCGGATACGTCGTTAAAGATATCAGTGATAAAAATCACAAGGAGTTAAAACCGGAGGAAATTTATCAAGTCTTCAATGAGACATATTGTAACAAGATGATGCCGCTACACATCGTAGAAGCACATTATATTCAACAAAAGGGAAATAACATTACCGCCATGTTGAGTATTGAAAAAGATGGACAGATGCATGAATGCAGTGCCAAGGGAAATGGTCGTTTAGATGCCGTCAGCAATGCCATCAAACTGGAAATGGGTTACAGCTATGCCTTAGAAACCTATACCGAGCATTCGTTGGAAGATATGGGCAGTGGCTCACAAGCTGTCAGCTATATCGGTTTGAAGTGGAAAAATGGTTCTACCAGCTGGGGTGCCGGTTTGGATACCGATATTATTCGTTCCGGTATCAAGGCACTAGTTTCGGCTATCAACAATAAGCCGCAGGAGGATTAAACTATGGCAATGACAATGACACAAAAGATTCTGGCAGCCCATGCCGGATTAGAGGAAGTAACAGCCGGCCAGTTGATCATGGCCGATTTGGATGGTGTGTTAGGAAATGATATCACAACGCCGGTAGCCATTCAGGAATTTGAAAAGGCTGGATTTGATAGCGTATATGATAAAGAAAAGATCAATGTCGTATTGGATCACTTTGTTCCTAATAAAGATATCAAAGCGGCTAAACAGTCAAAGACTTGTCGTGATTTCTGTCATAAACATTCCATCAAGAATTTCTTTGATGTGGGAAAGATGGGAATTGAACATGCTCTTTTACCGGAGCAGGGGATCGTAACGGCCGGGGATTGTATTATCGGTGCCGATTCTCATACATGTACGTATGGAGCTTTGGGTGCCTTTAGTACCGGTGTTGGCTCGACGGACATGGCAGCGGGTATGGCTACCGGAAAAGCCTGGTTTAAAGTACCGGAAGCCATTCAGGTCGTTTTAAAAGGTAAATTATCTCCTTTTGTTTCCGGAAAAGATGTGATCTTACACTTGATTGGCTTGATCGGTGTGGATGGCGCTTTGTATCGTTCTTTAGAATTCTGTGGGGAAGGTGTTTCTTCTTTAAGCATGGATGATCGCTTGTGTATTTGTAATATGGCGATTGAAGCTGGTGCCAAAAACGGCATTTTCCCGGTGGATGATATCACCATACAATATATGGAAGGGCGATCACAAAGACCATGGAAGGTGTATGAAGCGGATGATGATGCTTCGTATATCAAAACGATTGAAATTGATCTTTCTTCTTTGGAACCGACTGTTTCTTATCCGCATTTACCGGAAAAAACACATCTGGCCAAAGAAGGTAAGAATATTAAAATTGATCAGGTTGTGATTGGATCTTGTACCAATGGTCGTTTGGAGGATATGGAAGCTGCTTATCAGATCCTTGATGGAAAACAAGTGGCACCGGATGTACGTGTGATCATCATTCCGGCTACGATGGCTATTTATAAAGAATGTCTTCGTCGTGGTTATACGGAAAGTTTTATTGATGCTGGTTGTGTGGTTTCCACGCCAACCTGTGGACCTTGTTTAGGTGGATATATGGGTATTTTAGCTGAAAATGAGCGTTGTGTATCCACGACCAATCGAAACTTTGTCGGACGTATGGGTGATACATCCAGTGAAGTTTATTTAGCCAGCCCATATACGGCTGCAGCCAGTGCGTTGACTGGGTATATTACAGATCCAAGGGAGGTATAATCGATGGAGAACGCAAAAGGAACCGTATTAAAATATAAGGATAATGTCGATACCGATGTCATCATACCAGCACGATATTTAAACACACCCAACGCCAAAGAATTGGCCAGTCATTGTATGGAAGATATCGATACTTCCTTTGTACAAAAAGTACAGAGTGGGGATATTATGGTGGCTGGATACAACTTTGGCTGTGGATCAAGTAGAGAGCATGCGCCACTTGCCATCAAGACGTGTGGTATCAGTGTGGTCATTGCCAAAAGTTTTGCCCGCATCTTCTATCGCAATGCCATTAATATTGGACTTCCGATTCTGGAATGTGAAGAAGCAGCCGATCAGATCCAGGCTGGTGATGAAGTAACGGTGGATTTTAACACCGGGGTCATCAAAGATCTCACGCAGAACAGAGAATGGCAGGCACAGCCGTTTCCGCCATTTATTCAAAACATTATTGACAAAGGTGGCTTGATGGCCAGCCTTAAGGAGAAATAAGCGTATGGAAAAGAAAATCGGTGTAATTCGAGGCGATGGTTCTTCTCCGGAAATTGTGCAGGAAGCGTTGCGTGTGCTACAAAAAATTGAAACATTGTTTTCGCATCACTTTACCTTTGAAGAAATCGATATGGGTGGTGCTGCCATTGATAAATATGGAGAGCCCATGCCGCAGCACGAACTGGATAAATGTTTAGCCTGTGATTCCGTCTTGTTGGGGGCTATCGGCGGCCCTAAATGGGAAGGCTTTCCAGGTGAAAAGCGACCGGAAAAAGGATTGTTGAAGCTTAGAGCCGGCATGAAGCTTTATTCAAATAATCGTCCGGCTACTTTATGGCCGCAGTTGGCTGATGCTTCTCCATTAAAAAAGGAAATCGTGGACAAGGGCATTGATTTTGTGGTTGTGCGCGAGTTGATCGGTGGCGTTTATTTTGGAGAACACAAAACATTTATAGAAGATCAGGAAGAAAAAGCTGTGGATACCATGCCATACAGCTGGCATGAGATCGAACGAATTGGACGCATTGGTTTTGAAATGGCACAAAAACGGCGTAAAAAACTTTGTCTGGTCGATAAGGCTAATGTCTTGGATACTTCTCGTTTATGGCGTAAAGTCTTACAGTCGATCAAAGAAGACTATCCGGATGTAGAATACAGTGAGATGTTTGTGGATAACTGTGCTATGCAGATTTGTAAAGATCCCAGTCAGTTTGATGTGATCGTCACAGAAAATATGTTTGGTGATATTTTAAGCGATGAAGCCAGCCAGATCACGGGTTCAATCGGTATGATCCCCAGCAGTTCTTTAGGGGAAGGCACAAGAGGCTTATATGAACCGATCCATGGTTCGGCACCCGATATTGCCGGTATGGATATCGTAAATCCCATTGCCTGTATTTTAAGCGCGGCGATGATGCTTCGATACAGCTTTGACATGGAAAAGGAAGCTTTGTGCATCGAACAGGCGGTGCATCGTGTGTTGGATGCCGGATATCGTACGCAGGATATTTATACGGAAGGTATGAAAAAAGTGGGTACCAAAGCTATGGGAGATGCGATCTTAGAAGCAATGCACGTATAAAGAGTTCAAATTGATTTGAGCTCTTTTTTTGTCTATAATGCTTGTGGTGATGAAAATGAAAACAATATGGATTGCGACTTCCAATATGCATAAAGTAGAAGAGTTTCAAAACATGTTACAAGGAAGGTCCAATGTAAAATGCTTAAAAGATCTTGATAAGAAGATTGAAATTGTAGAAGATGGAAAGACATTTGAAGAAAATGCACTGATCAAGGCACGTTGCTTATACCAGGTTTTAAAGGAACCTGTAATTAGCGATGACAGTGGGATTGAAGTCGATGCGATGGATAAAAGACCGGGTGTGTATTCGGCGCGCTTTATGGGCGAGGATACCGATTATGCGATCAAAAATCAGGCAATCATCGATGCGGTTAAAGGAAAAATCAAGACTGCTCGTTATGTCTGTGTGATTGCCTATATTGATGAAAACGGACAGGAAAAAACATACAGGGCAACGATTGAGGGTGAGATCAATGATCGACCAGTCGGCAAAAAAGGCTTTGGGTATGATCCAATTTTTTATTATCCGCCGTTTCAAACGACTTTAGCCAATGTTTCGGAAGAAAAGAAAAACAGTGTTTCCCACCGCGGAAAAGCACTGCAGATGTTTTTAAAGGATTTGGAGGCAACCTTATGATTCATGTTGTATTGTATGAACCGGAAATTCCTCAGAATACCGGTAATATCATTCGTACCTGTATGGCGACAAACTCTGTGCTGCATTTGATCGAGCCATTAGGCTTTAGTCTGGATGAAAAACATTTGCGCCGAAGCGGCATGGACTATATCAAAGATGCCGAAATTCACATTCATAAAAACTGGCAGGCATTTATCGAACAATACCCCAGCAGGAATTACTATTTTATGACGCGTTATGGACATAAGGCCCCCAGCCAGTTTGATTTCACAAAGGAAGAAGGCGATATCTTTCTGGTGTTGGGAAAAGAGAGTACCGGTGTAGATAAGCACATTTTAAAAGATCATTTAGATACGTGCATGCGTCTTCCCATGGTGGCTAATGCCCGAAGTTTAAATTTAAGTAACTGCACGGCTATCGTTGTATATGAAGTCTTACGACAGCTTGGATATCCAGGTTTGAGTACAAATGAAGAATTAAAAGGAGAAGACTTCCTTGAAACTTTATCGTTTGATTGATTCTTTATGGAACAGCTTTGAGAAAAGAAGAAGGATATTGAGCCTGTTTGTCTTCTTGTACTGGTTTCTACAATATGTACTGCAGGCTTTATTCTTTCTTTCACTAGTGCAGGTTCATGACTATCATTCCTTGTTTGCGTTTATGAACGAGATGGATGCTTATACCGGCTCGATTCTGATTCGTATCGCTTACCGGTTTATTACCATACCGACAGTTTCTGTCACATCCTTTTTAAGCAGTCTATGGAATGCCATGAGTTTTTTTGACCTTCTTTTTATACTGTTAACAATTCTATGGTTTTTACAGGCCAATAAGAAAAAAGCCGGTCTTTTTATAGGTGGTAATGTCTTGATGCTTACTATGCTTTTTATCGGCTTGATGATTGGTATGCGTGCCGATTCTATACAAAGTCTGATTCAATGTCTTCATGTGCTTTCTTTATGTAGCTTGGTGGTACATATCGTATTTATCGTGATTTTGATGTTTAATCTTGTACAAAATTGCTTAAAATGGGTCAAAACAAAGTCATAAACTGTCTTTATATAGTGAACAGGTGTATTTTTCATAAAAATTTTAAAATTTTTTAAAAAATCACATAATATCCCATAAATTATAAAAATGCGCTTTAAATAAAGCTTTATCGTATTTTTGTATCAAAAAATGGAACCCAAAAATGGGACAGAATACAGTGATTTTTTTTGAGATTGATGTCGAATATGTTATTCTATGGTTGTTGTATGAGAGGTGACAGTAATGAATTTTATCGAGAAACACAGCAAAATCTTGGCCGTTGCCCTCTGTGCTTGTGCATGTGGTCCAGTGCTTTCTACGGTATATGCCTATGAAACACAGCCTGGATGGCATGGAGAGGGAAAGAATCGAAGCTATGTTTTAGAATCGACACGTCAAGAGGCAACAGGATTAACTGAGATCAACGATGAATTGTACTACTTTGACCAGGATGGAAAACTTCAGTTTGGATGGCAGACTGTCGGAAACGACGTTTACTACTTCACATCTGAAGGAACAGCCGCAACTGGAAAAACTTCTCTGCAGGGTACAACGTATAATTTCCAGGAAGATGGAATGCTTCTTCAAGGATGGCAGGATGACGGAACTTACTTTAACGATCAAGGTGAGCAAGTCAAAGCATCCTGGATGGAAATTGATGGCGTTAAGTACTATTTTGATGCAGAAGGATATTCCGTGACAGGTTGGCAGGACATCGAAGGTAAGAAATATTACTTTAACGAAGATGGTTCTATGGCAACAGGTCAGGTTACGGTAGATGGTACGACATACCATTTAACAGATGCCGGTGAATTGAAAACAGGATGGATCACTGAAGGTGATAATTCATTCTACTACAATGAAAACGGTGAACAAGTCAAAGACCAGTCAATTGATATCGAAGGAAAGAAATATTTCTTTGATGCCAATGGTGTTATGTTGAAAGACACAACAAAAGATGGATATACAATTGCTTCTGATGGTGTAGCTACAGAAACAGTTGAAGAAAGTGCTCCGGTACAGGAAGAAACACAAACGCAAGCACCTGCTCAATCACAAGAGCAGACACAGACTCCTGCACAGAGTACACCGCAGACTCCATCAAACAGTGGTTCTAACAATGGATCATCAAGTAACAGTGCCGTACAGCAGCCACAAGCTCCATCAAACAGTGGTTCTGTAAATACTGGTTCTGTAAGCTCCAGTGCAATCGCCAGTGCAGCTTTAGCACAGGTTGGTGTAAACCAGGATTGTACGATGTTAGTAACCAATGCACTAAAAGCAGTAGGAATCAACTTCCATGGTTGGCCAAGTGATTATGCTTCTTTAGGTAGCTGGACAAGCAATCCGGTACCAGGAGATATCATCATCTATAGTGGACACGTTGCCATTTATATTGGAAACGGTCAGGCCGTACATGGTGGATGGAACGGATATACAACAGTTGTATTCTCCGTTAACTGTTCTAATGCATTAGTTGGATATATCCACGTAGGATAGTCATCAAATTCGAAAAGAAGGATTCGTTCCTTCTTTTTTTTGCTCATGGAAGCTTTGTGCTTCCTTTTTCTTTTTGTAAAGGGTAAATAGAATGCAGAATCAATTGCGTCTAATTAATTTTATGGTAGAATACTTTTCATGAGGTTTATTAAAACAGATAAATTTGTTGACAATTCCATTTCAATTCGGATGTTTCTGCCATTTGAAAGAGAAACAATTACAGTTACGAATCTGGCATTACGAATGTTAAAGAGAAAGACAGAAGCTTTTCCTTCGCTACAGCAGGTTGCGTTAGCTTTAAATGAGGCATATAGTTTTCGTGTTTCTTTGCATATGACCGGTTTAGGAAACAAATTGATGATCGAATACAGATTTCAATATCTTCAAAGCCAATACTGTCCGACAGGACTGGAGGATTCCACTGTTTTAAAGATCATGGATCAATTTTTGTTTCATCCGTTGATCGATGCGGCCAGTTTTGAAGAATGTAAAGCGCAATATGAAGACAAGCTGCTTCGTCTGCAGGATGATCCGGATTATTTGAGCAGTTCACAATGTCTTTCTTTATTGGATAAGGGACACACCAGCTCTATTTCGATTCAAGGCTATCAAAGTGATTTAGAAACACTTTCTTATCAAGATGTACAAAAAAGGATTCACGTGATCATGACTTTGAAAAAGCATGTTTATGTCTGCGGAAGACCATCACAAGCCGTGTTGTCTTACCTGCAATCGATTGATGTACCTTTAGAACCGATGATGTCCATGCATCCATATCAGGGTACAGAATATAGAGAATCCTTTCTTCAAAAAGAGATTGCACAGACTTCTTTGACAATGGCCTTTAAAACTAAGATTACGATTAAGGACGAGTTATCCTATCCATTAGTGCTTTTAAATTCTGTTTTAGGTCAATGTCCAAACAATCTTTTGTTTGATACGATTCGTGAAAAATACAGTTTGTGTTATGCGATTCATTCTTCACTGATTCGTTATGATGGTTTATTGTTGGTGCAGACAGGTCTATCCAAGGCAAACTTTGAACAGGTCAAGTTTTTGATACAGGAGCAGATTCAAAGAATTCAATCGATGGATTATTCGGATGAACTTTTGGAAAATGCCAAAAAAGACTGGATCGATTCTATTCGAAGCATACAAGATCTGCCGTTTTCTTGGATGGAACAAGTCTTTTCGGATGATTATTTACATCAAACGGCTTCCATTGTGCAAAGGATATCAAAGATTCAGCGGATTCAGAAAGAGGATATTGCTTTGGCAGCGCATAATTTATCGTTGTGTGCCTTAGCTTTGGTGGAGGAAAATGATGAAGAAGTATAATTTTGAATGGTTTTCAAAGACCTTGAAAAACGGGATGAAGGTGCTCCTTGTACATAAGCCACAGTTTTCCCAGTCTTTTTTCTTGTTGGGGATAAAGGCCGGTGGTATGGATCTTTGTCAAAAGCGAGGGTTGGAACAATTGACATATCCCAGCGGATGTGCTCATTTTTTAGAACATCAGATGTTTCGTCTATATGGACAGGATGTAACAGATCAGTTTGCCGATCTGGGAGCCATGACCAATGCCTTTACCGGTTTGAGTGAAACGGCTTACTATTTTTCCACATCGTCCAATCCGGATAAACCATTATCACTTTTAATGGATTTTGTGCAAAATCTGGATATTGATGAGAATAGCGTTGAAAAAGAAAAAGGCATTATTTTAAGCGAATACAATATGTATCAACAAAATCCGGAAACAAGACTGATGAAGCTGGTATGGAATACTTTATATCAAACGCATCCGATTCGGATTGATGTTTTAGGAAATCCGGAGGATATTACATCCATGAAGGTTGCAGATCTGGAAGCGTTTTATAACGATAAGTATGATCCTCAAAACATGGTTCTGGTCGGGGTTACGGGAAAAGAGCCTTGTTTGTTGTTGAAAGAAATCGAGCGGAAACAGGAAAGCTATGATAAACATTTTTCACATCCAACAGAACGTGTTTTTTTGAAGGAACCGGATACGGTTGCCAAAGAAATCGTAGAAGATCGAATGGATATCAGTATTCCTTATGTTGCTTTTGCCGTCAAGCTAAAACCAATCTTAGATCCTTTACAGGCAGCTTGTATGGATTTTGCGCTTCAAATGAGCTTGGATGCGTGGTTTAGCTCTTTGAATCCGGACTTTCAATCATGGATGGATCAACGGATACTTACTACATCCTTTGGTGCCGAGTGTGAGATCACCTCAGACCATGCGTATTTGATGTTTTATGCGCAAACAAAGAAAACAGAAGAATTCTTTCAAATCGTAGAAGATATTTTGCATAAAATGCAGACAGAAGCTATGGACGACTTAATTTTTAACAGTTTAAAGAATAAATCCTATGCACAGTCTTTACGCACCTTTGATCATTTTGAAAGTTTTGCGATCGACCTGTTTCAATCTGAGGTGCAGGGTGTGTCTTATTTTGAGCTTTTGGATACTATAGCTGCTATGAAACGAGATGAGGTTTTTAAGATGGTTTCAAAGCTTGATTTATCTCACCAAAGTCGAGTGTATTTAAAAAGCTACAATGAATGCTAATTTGTCTAAATCAATCCATAATACTTGTTTTTAGAGGACAATAGCCCTCTAATTTGACATAAAAACGAGCTGGTTAGAATAACCGGCTCGTTTGTTTTGTTTGATGAAAATGACTATCCTATCCTCGAAGGCAGGTGATAAATATGGGAAGATACCCATACCGGATAGGGAGGTAAATGATGAATGTATTTTGTCTGGTAGGGCAGATCAAAGAGATGCCACAGCTTAGATCTATTCCTTCGGGAGAAAAGGTTTGTAATGTATTATTGGAAGTAGAAAGACCGTATGCGAATGCTGATGGTGTGTATGAGTTAGATACATTTCAGATTGAGGTATGGCGAGGATTGGCAGAAACGCTTTGCAGTACGATGAAAACAGGCTCATGGATCACTGTAAAGGGAAGAATATCTTCACGAGCATATCACAAAGACGATAAAGTGTATTATAACAGTGTCTTTGTAGCTGAACATATTGGATTTATACACACTGCTTAAATGATTTTTAAAATATAGGTCATAGGATTCACAGTTACAATCTCCGTTTTTAGTATTTTAAATTTGAAGATCAATAAAAAAATCTCTGCTTGCTGCAGAGATTTTTTCATTAGCGGTTGTAGAACTCAACAACTAACAGTTCATTGATTGGCTGAGCTGTGAACAATTCGTTACGTTCAGGATAACGTGAATAAGTTCCTTTTTTAGCTTCTTTGTCAACATCAACGTAATCAACGATTGTAGTAGCGGCTTCTAATGCTTCGTTGATAGAAGCCATGTTTTTAGCACGTTCACGTACTTCGATCACCTGACCAGGTTTTACCTGGAAGCTAGGGATATCCACTTTCTTTCCATCTACAAAGATGTGTCCGTGGTTAACTAACTGACGGCTTCCGCGACGTGTACGGGCAAATCCCATACGGTAAACAAGGTTGTCCAAACGAGATTCCAACATAATCAAGAAGTTTTCACCGGCAGAACCAGGTTTCTTACTTGCTTTCTTGTATGTGTTATAGAACTGTTTCTCGCTTAGCTGATACGTATGACGAATACGCTGTTTTTCCTGTAACTGAATACCATAGTTTGTTAATTTTACACGGCGACCTTTCCCGTGCTGACCTGGAGCATAAGGACGGCGGTTCAGCTCTTCACCTGTTTCCAGGACGGAGAAGCCTAAACGACGAGACTTTTTCCAGATACTTCCTGTGTTTCTAGACATAATTTTCCTCCTATTGTTTTACTCTTCATAAAACAATAACAGTACAAATCACCACCAAGTGTGTTGTAACCGATCTTTTCCGCTATCAGCTATTAGCTTACTCACATCGCTGTAAAGCTTACAACGCTGGCTTGACGGCTTTGTATGCTGCTATCAATTTATGCCTAGAAATCATACCAAATGTACATTTATAAATCAAGAAAATTTGAAATGTTAATGCACAGAATATAAAGATTTGTTATAATATATGAGATTCATTTGGGAGGTACTGTCATGGATGCAGTTTTAGATATTTTTAATTCGTTCATTGATTTTATTAGTTCGCATATATCAACGACCGTACTGGTATATATCGCCGTCGCTTTTTTGTTGTTGATCTTGATTTGGATCGTTTCCAGAATGATTCGTCGTCGTAAGGCAGAAAAACGTTTGACAGAGCTGGAAGTGGAAATCAATGAGATTCGCAATAACCAGCTGGCTTTTAAATTCAACAAAGCCAGTGCATTTGCTCGTGTCAATGATGATGTGATGGAACGTGTTAAGAATTTAACGACAAAATATAATACTTGCCAACAAAGTGTATCTACAATTGAAGATTTATTTACGGATGCCGATCATCTGTTAGATTCCCGTCGTGCGAAAAAAGCAATGCGTAAAATGGATGAAATTGAGTCTTTAATTGATGATACTAAAGAAAGAATTCGTATCGTGAACCAGAGCTTAGATCATATTTTGGAAAAGGAAAGCGAAGTTCGTGAGCTGGCCAGTGCTTTAAAAGAACGTTTCCGCAGTGTAAAAACTGTTTACCAGGATAATCGAAGCAGCTTCTATGGCGCTGCCGTTTTGATTGATGCCAAATTGGAAGATATTGAAAATCAGTTTACGAATTTTGAAGAATGGATGTATGCTTCCGAGTTTAATAAGGCAAAAGATGAATGTGAAAAGATCAGTAAACAGGTTGATACATTAAGCTCTGTGATCGCAGCCTATCCGGATCTGTATGAAAAGGCAAAGACTGTATTGCCTAGAGCCATTGAAGAAGTTGAACACAATGTTCAGACGATGGAGGCAAGTGGTTTAGATTTGAGCTATTTACAGCCAATGAATAAAGTAAGTGGATTTAAGGACAATGTGCAAAACGTATTGAATTTATTAGATTCCGGTGAAGTAACTAAAGCTGATACATTGTTGAATGAAACAACCGATGCGGTTTTGGTTTTACAGGATAACATTTCGCAGGAACAAAGTGCTTATGAAGAAATTCATGGTGATTTAAATGCCAAGCTGGCTATTCTGGATCGCATTGAAGATGAATTGTCTGAAATCAAAAGCTTGTATGCCAATATTAAAGATCGTTTTGGTCTGGAAGACTGGACGCAGCATTTCATCTTGGCGGATAAACAGTGCGCCAGTTTAAAAGAGAAGAAACATTTGATTGAAACACAGTTGAATCAGGATGATAAAACAAGTGTGGATCTGATTCACAATTATCGTGCTTTTGTGCAGGAAGCCGATGAGTTTGAAAAACAGATTCAGTCTATGAAGAAAATGCTGGTAGGTGCCAGCAGTGATGAAAGCCGTGCGAAAAAGCAGTTGATCAAGCTGCAGCTGATCTTAAATGAGGTTCGTTTGAATGCAGCAATTCGCCAGCTGCCAAGCATCTCCGGTCAATTTGATGATGATATCAAAGAAGGAGAACGCTTGATTCAAAGAGTGCGTGTAGTATTGGATCACAGTCCGTTAGATGTACAGACATTGAATGCAGATCTGCAGGATGCGATTGATTTTATCTATAAACTCTACAACAACGCCAATAACTTAACTGGTGTAGCCGTTATGGTAGAAAATGCAATCGTCTTTGGAAATCGTTTTAGAAGCAGTCATCCGGAAATGGATACAGAACTGACTAAGGCTGAATTGTATTTCCATAATGGTGAATATACAAAAGCCTTACGTATTGCGATTCAGGCCATTGAAAACATGCATCCGGGTATTTATGAAAAGCTGATTGCGAAAAAAGATCCGGCTGTGATGAACCAGGTGCAATAATATGATTTATTTTGATAATTCTTCGACAACCTCTGTACGTGCAGAGGTTTCTCGTATTTATGCCCAGTTGATACAGGAAGCGTATGCCAATCCGGATGCGATGCATACACCGGGGCGTGAGGTTTCAAAAATGATGGAAACATCTCGCAAAAAGATTGCCGAGATGTTGAAAGTTGCTTATGAAGAAGTGTTGTTTACTTCCAGCGCCAGTGAATCTAATTCATTGGCTATCATAGGTTACTGTTTGGCTAATTCGCATCGAGGAAAGCACATTCTTTTATCCAATGCGGAACATGCCAGTGTGAGTCATTCTTTTGAATGGTTACAATCCATGGGTTTTGAAGTTGAATACTTGTCGATTGATGCCAGTGGCAAGGTTACATGGCAGGAGCTTAAAAACAAGATACGAAAAGATACGATTCTTGTATCTTGTATGCATGTCAACAATGAAATGGGAGCCATCAATCCAATTGATAAATTAGCCGATGTTGTTCATACGCATCCAACCTGCGTATTTCATTGTGATTGTGTACAAAGCTTTTCTAAAATCGATATTCCTTTTGAAAAGTTGGATCTTGTGACACTTTCGATGCATAAAATCCACGGTTTAAAGGGAAGCGGTATCTTGATCAAAAAGAAGAAGGTTCAGCTTATGCCTTTGATTCAGGGGGGACAGCAGGAATTTGGCTTACGAGGCGGCACCAGCAATGCGCCTGTCAATATTTGTGCTGCCAAAACGATTCGTCTGGCTTTGCAGGAACAAGAAGTGTCTTATGATAAAGTTCAAAAGATCAATCAATATTTACGCAAAGAACTTGTAAAGATTCCCGGTGCACACATCAATTCACCGGAAGATGCGATTCCTTATATCTTAAATGTGTCTTTTGATCAGATCACAAGCGAGGTTTTATTGAATGCCTTAGATCAGAAGGGTGTTTGTGTGAGCGCAAAAAGTACATGTTCTTCGCATTCAAAACATGCTAGTGCTATCTTGCTGCACATGGGATATGGTGAAAAGATTGCGACACATATGATTCGTTTGTCTTTTGATAAGGACAACACGATAGAGCAGACAAAAGAGTTTATAGAAATATGTAAGGAGATTTTAAAAAGTTATGGATTACAAATATGATCATATACTGATTCGATATGGGGAACTTTCTTTAAAGGGAAAGAACCGCAATACCTTTATCAAACAGCTTCATGAAAATATAAAAAAAGCAACAAAGGGTTTTCCAACATTGGAAATTGAGCGCCAACATGATCGTATGTACATCTATTTACATGATGAGGATGCGAATCAAGTCAAAGATGTGATTGCAAAGGTGTTTGGTATTTCCTCGTTTAGTTTTGCGATCAAGACCAACAGCGATATGGATGAAATCATACAAGCGTGTATGCAGGCACTGCCTTTGCAGGAAAAAAAGACTTTTAAAGTGGCAGCTCGTCGTTCGGATAAAAATTTCCCGATTATTTCGGATCAAATCAACCGTATGGTTGCCACATCGATCTTAAAAAACAGTGAATGGAAGGTTGATGTTCATCATCCGGATGTCAAGATTGTTATTGAGGTGCATGCGGATGCGACTTATATCATGACGGATAAATATCCGGGGGCCGGGGGATATCCGGTTGGAGTGGGAGGAAAAGCCATGGTTCTTCTATCCGGTGGTATTGATTCGCCGGTCGCTTCGTATTTGATGATGAAACGTGGTGTTCGTATCGAATGCATTCATTATGCTTCACCACCTTATACCAGTGAGAATGCCAAAGAAAAAGTCATGGAACTCGCAAGACTGATATCCGGCTATCAGGGCGATCTACTGGTGCATATTGTACCTTTTACTAACTTACAGCTTGCGATCTATCAAAATGCGGATGAAAGCTATGCCATTACATTGATGCGAAGGATGATGATGCGTATTGCGGCAGGTTTAGCACAAAACCGAAAAGCCCTGGCCATCTGCACCGGAGAGAGTGTAGGACAGGTTGCCAGTCAGACTTTGGAGAGCATGGTTGCCATCAATGAAGTTACAAACTTACCTATGATTCGTCCAGTCGTATGTATGGATAAAATTGAAATCATTGATCTGGCTAAAAAGATTGGTACATATGAAACCAGCATTTTACCTTATGAAGATTGTTGTACGATTTTCACACCGAAAAACCCTGTGACTAAACCAAGAGTGGATAAATGTAAACAATATGAAGCTCGTTTTGACTATGAAGCTTTAGTACAGGAATGTATTGAGAACGTGCAGTCGATCTGGGTACATCCTCAAAAAGAAGAGGACGATTTATTTTAAGATTTCATCACAAGATGAAGTCTTTTTTCTTTTGCGGATTTGTTGTAAACTTTAGCTATGTTAATTTGTCCAAAATGTAAAGAGCCATTAGTTAAACAAGAAAAATGCTTTGTCTGTTCAAATCATCATGTCTATGATATCGCCAGGCAGAGCTATGTGAATTTATCAATGAAACAGAAAAAGCATTCCGGGGATAATGCGTTGATGGTTAAGGCGAGAAGCTCTTTTTTAGAAAGTGATGTTTATGATTTTATGCGTCAGTTTGTTTGTCAACAATTGTCAATATATGAAATCAAAACCTTACTGGATGCCGGCTGTGGGCAAGGTTATTATACAAAGGCATTTTCACAGATCGTACAAAGCTGTGTAGGTATCGATTTGAGTAAAGAAGCCATTCTATACGCTTCCAAACAAGATAAGAAGACACAATATATTGTCTCCAGCTTTTTTGATGCACCTTTTACCGATTCTTCTTTTGATGGTATCGTATCTATTTTTGTACCCCAAGCTGCTGATGAGTTTGCTCGTCTTCTACAAGAGAAAGGGATATGGATTGAAGTTGGGCCAGGTCCAAAACATTGTCTGGAATTAAAAGAAGTATTGTATCAAACGCCGTATCTCAATCTCATGTCGTCTAAAGAGCTTTCAAATTTTGAATTGGTAAAGGAAACTATTTTATCGCAGAAGAAATGGATAAAAGATTGTTGGAGCTTACTAGAGATGACACCGTATCGTTATAAAACACATCCTAAGGCTTTAGAAAAAGTAAAAGAACTACAAGGAATGGATGTGACTTTAGAATTTTTAATTCGTATTTGGAGGAAAAAATGAAAACAACGATAAAAAAATGGGGAATCAATGCCGAAGGAATCGGTTATCTTCATCATAAACCGGTATTTATTAAAGGAGCACTTCCGGATGAAGTTGTTTCTTTTACGTTAGAAAAGGAAATGCCTCGATATAGTATCGGCCATCTGCAAAGCATTCTTAAAGAAAGTCCAAGGCGAAGAAAATCGCCATGTGCGTATGCCGACCAGTGTGATGGATGTGCTTTGATGCATGTAGATTATAAAGGCCAGTGTCAAATGAAGATGCAGATCTTAAAACAAACCTTAGCCAAGTATGCCGGTTATCGAGGAAAGATCAATCCCTTAATCAAAAATGAGTCTGTATTAGGGTATCGAAACAGCTGTAAGATGCCAGTCAAACAAGTTGATGGAAAAATCAGACTGGGTATGTACAAAGCAGAATCTAATACTTTTGTTTCCATTCCACGATGTATTGTACATCAAAAAGGTTTGGAGCAAACCAGACAGATGCTGGAAAGTATTTTTAATACGTATTCGATGCAGTCGTATGATTTTCAAACAGAATCTGGATTACGCACCGTTGTCATCAAAGAATTTGAAGAAAAAATACAAGTTATTCTGGTAACGGGCCAAGATACTTTAGATGCAGAGATGTTAAAAGAAATCAGTCAACTTGAACAGGTTGTTTCTATATGGCAAAGTATTAAAACAGACAATAGTGTGGATATCTATGGGAAAGAAATGCGCTTATTGTATGGACAGAAAACAATGGAGTTGCATTTGGATGACTTGGTTCTGCAGCTTCTTCCACGTTCCTTTTTTCAGTTGAATACAAGACAAGCCTATCGTCTTTACCATTATGTCAAAGATTTGATACAGCCTTGTGATGTTTTAGTAGAAGCCTATAGTGGGATTGGAGCCATGAGCTTGATGCTTGCCAAAAAAGCTAAAAAGGTAATTGGGATTGAATATATTGAGGATGCCGTAAAAAACGCAAATGAAAATGCACAGCGAAATCATTTGAAACATGTGTCTTTTGTTTGTGAGGATGCCGGAAAAGCTTTAAGGGACATGAAAGAAACTATAGATGCTTTGGTGGTAGATCCACCAAGAACGGGACTAGATGCATTGATGAAGGAAGTCATCTTAAAAAAACAACCCAACCAGATTGTTTATGTTTCCTGTAATCCCAGTACATTGGCAAAAGATCTAAAGCAGCTACAAGAAATCTATCAAATCAAATCTGTGCAGCCATTTGATATGTTCTCTCAGACTCAACATGTTGAGACGGTAGCGTTATTGTCCAAACTTGATGTCGATAAGCATATAGATGTTGAAATTAAGCTGGATGAGCTTGATTTGACAAGTGCTGAAAGTAAAGCAACCTATGCACAAATCAAGGAATATATATTAGAAAAATTTGATTTAAATGTTTCGACACTCTATATTGCTCAGATTAAAAAGAAATGTGGTATTGAATTAAGGGAGCATTATAATAAATCAAAAAAAGAGAAACAAGTTATTCCACAATGCACACCGGAAAAAGAGGAACGTGAAGTGAAAAAGTAAATTCCACACCTGGAAAGAAATTTAGAAAAGTGGAAATCACTCATACAAGTTCAGTATCTAAAAGAAGATATTGAACTTTTTTAATGATTTATCTTGAAACTTTGCTATACTTGTATCAACAGTAAGACTTATTTCAACCACGTCAAAAAGGACACTGAAATCTACATTTTTTAAAATGTATGACTAAATTCCACTGTCCGATTGTTGTTATGGTTGGATGATCTCCTGCTGTTAAGATCTTTATTGTTTATTTTTTTATTAGATTCAGAGTCAGATCTATGCTCTCTGAATCTATTTCTTTAATTTCCAGTTTTTCTAAAATATTAGAATTGTTATGAAAGAAATTAAAGACTTCGATAGGACTTTTTCCCATCAGTGATTCTCTTTTATAGGAGTTCACATGAGAGAAGATGACATCTACATCTTCCTGGGACTGAAGTCCTATTTTCTTTAAATTTGCGCCGCTGGGACAGACATAGCGGAATAAACTGTGATTGTTTTCTACATGGGGCTTCTGGCTGGAAGCCATAGGATCACAATAGAATACATGACAGCCCAGTTTCTCCATATCATCCGCACATACAAATTCACTGCCGCGATCCGTAAGAATGACCTCAAATAAATTTTTAAAATCTTTTTCACCCAAAGCAGAATATATCGAGCATACCCCTCTGTACATCGCATCGGAATTCTTATACGCATGAAATATTCCTTTCATGAAATGATAGGTAACGAACTGGAATGTTTGAATAAAAGGACCGTTCGAAACATCATTGTATACCGTATCCATCTCGACCACAGAAGCCGCCGGATGCTGAGCCATGTAGTTTTCAAAATCCCTGTAGGTACGGCCTTTCAGATATTTCTTGTCTTTTCTTGGCTTATAGATGCCTTTCTTCCTGCTGATTTTTCTTCGCACCTTGATTCGAAGGTCAATGTTCTTGATACCAAACTGTTCAAAAGCCCCCTGTTCGATATAGTTGTAGATTGTCTTTTCACAGTATTTGATTTCTGGATGCGTCATAAGGATATGGGCAATGGACTGCCCTTTCTGAAGAAGCGGCTTCAGGGTTTCGGCCAAATCTCTGGCTTCCAGGGAAGATATATTCCACCCTGTTCTGGAATCTTTCAAAGTATATTCGTATTCGTCCTGTGCTGATTGGGCCTCATAAAATTTTTTAGTGAGCTTGCAGGAAGCTTTCTTATCACATCCATTACAGACTCCGCTGGAAGAATCTTTTGTTTTACAGGGTACGGGAACTCTTTTATCACAGGCAGTGGGGCAAAAGGAATGGAATCCACAACGTTCGATATGGATTCAGTCATATGTGCCACAGGAAGAAACACCGGAACGGGAGAATCTTTTAAAGAAGGAATGGTTTTTAATTTCCTTGCAGATAGAAGATTTATCCATGCCCAGGTTATCGGCCATGAATTTACGGGAAGAGTTATTATTCAAACCTTTTTCGATAATGATACGATCTGAAAGAGTAAGATGCTTATGGTTAGCCATGATGAAAACCTCCTAAAACAAAGACAGCAGGAGATGAAGAAATTGTAAGAGAAGAATCCACAAAAAAGAAAGTTGAAATTCTGTAAAAGTAAAATCAACGAAACTCTTCCAGGTGTGGAATTTACTTTTTCACTTCACGTAGTATTGGAAAAGAGAATATATTGATGTAAAAACAGAAAAAATATGATATAATATTATTACTCTATATTTTGATGAATGGAGGAAAAAGGATGAGAACTTTCAGTTATAAGAAGTTGTTTAAAAAACTTATAGATTTGGATATGACTAATAATGAATTGATGGAGAAGGCAAATATCAGTAAAAGTACATTTTATAAGATAAAGAATGGACAAAATGTTACCACAGATGTTTTGCTTAGAATTTGTAACACCTTAGAATGTAATATTGAAGATATTATAGAAATTAATGACATTAAGGAGGTCAAATAATTATGAAAAGAATTTTTATTAGTTTTGCAATTGAGGATGAACATTTAAGAGATTTTTTAAAAGGACAAGCGAAAAATGAAAATAGCCCCTTTGAATTTGTGGATATGTCAGTTAAAAAACCATGGGATTCACAGTGGAAAACAAATTGTAGAACAAGAATAAAAGGCTGTGACGGTGTGATATCAATAGTCACAAAGAACACAAAAAATGCAGATGGACAAATTTGGGAAATGAAGTGTGCAAAAGATGAAAATATTCCAATTGTTGGAATATACGGAAATGATAGTCACTCTGGAGTTACCATTCCAAGTGAATGCGGATATATTAGACTAATGGACTGGACATGGTCAAACATTTCAAAGTGGATTGATAATATATAATGAAAGAGAGGTTTTAGGATGAGTAGAAAAGCACTTGTTGTTGGTATTGATGATTATCCGGGTTGCCCTTTAAATGGATGTGTAAATGATGCAGAAGAAATAAAAAACTTACTTGAAACAAATGGAGACGGCTCTCCGAATTTTGAAGTTAAGTTTGCTCCAAATATACAGACAAAGGATGAGCTTTTGGATCTGCTAAATGCTCTTTTTTGTGAAGGTGATTCTGATATTTCATTGTTTTACTTTTCAGGTCATGGAACAGATGAAGTTACGGGGAAGATAGTTACACCTGATTTCAAAGGCAGAGATATGGGAGTATCAATGTCGGATATCTTGGCTTTATTAAAACAGTCAAAAAGTAAAAACAAAGTTGTCATATTGGATTGCTGTTTTTCTGGCAAATTTGGAGAGTTGGGAGTCATTTCATCAAATGAAACAGTATTAGGCGAAGGTGTGACAATTATGACTGCCAGCAGTAGAGATCAATACGCTGTAGAAGATGGAATTACTGGCCATGGAGTATTTACTGAATTGTTAATTCAGGGATTGTTGGGTGGAGCCGCTGATGTTGGCGGAAATATCACACCAGCAAGTTTATATTCATTTGTTGATCAATCGTTGGGAGCATGGGAACAACGACCTCTTTTTAAAACAAATATATCCAGATTTCTTCCGATTAGAAAAATAAAACCTAAAGTTCCTATTGAAGTTTTAAGGAAGTTAAGTGATTATTTTCAAAATCCTGATAGTGAATATTCTTTAGACCCATCTTTTGAATTTACTAATAATCCAGAGTATGAAATTGAAATTAAGGAACCATATGCAAAAGATGAAAATATTAATAAATTTAAAGAACTACAACTGTATGAGAGTGTTGGTTTGATTGAACCAGTCGATGAGGAACATATGTATTTTGCGGCAATGAATAGTAAGTCATGCAGGTTGACTCCTTTAGGATTGCATTATTGGAAATTGTCAAAAGATAAAAGATTCTAGGAGGAATATATATATGATTTTAACAAATGAATTTTTAAGAAGAGAATCTATAAAAAGAGACATTAGTAATGCATCGGAAACAAGGATTTTAAATGAAAATTACACGGTTTTTTCAAAAAAAGAATCATACGACTTGTTTATATCACATAGTTTTTTAGATAAAAAACTGATACTAACACTAATTGATTTATTTAACAATGCAGGTTATTCTGTATATGTAGATTGGATAAATGACAAAAATTTGGATAGAAATAATGTATCGCCTAAGACGGCTAATGTTATTAAAAATAGAATATCTAATTGTAAAGGCTTATCTTATATCGCCACTAGAAATATTGTTAATTCAAAATGGTGTCCATGGGAATTGGGGTTAGCAGATGGCATGTTAAATGGAAAATCATGTATACTGCCAGTAATGGAAGAATCTAGTACTTTTAAAGGTCTTGAATATTTAGGCCTTTATCCATACATAGAATATGAAAAAATAAGTGGAAAGAGTACTTATGAGTTCTGGGTTATAGATCAAGGCGATAGTAGTAGATATGCTTCTCTAAAGAGCTGGCTAAATGGAGCTGCACTAGAAAGACATTAAAAACAATAAGGAGATGGCTATCTCTCCATCTCCTTACCCATATAAATTCCGTAAGGTTTGTCAAGAAAAGTGTGTAAGTAATTTTTAATTACCTGTTGACACTATCTGAAGTATCTTATTTTGAATAAACCAATCTTGCATATGCACCAAAAGCCAGGTAGCTCCTTCAGAGTTGCCTGGCTACTTTTTATAAAGCTTCTATCTTAAAGGCGTATGTACTTATCGATACGATCCTTGAATAAATCATTCACCATGAGTTGATTCAATACCATGGACCAGTTCGGAATATAGCCGGTAGACCATT
>OGRO01000223.1_pt1 | contig 58146 bp, 60 predicted proteins | sample 1553451 | NCBI WGS metagenome assembly OGRO01 (sample SAMEA2580021, study PRJEB22360) | human gut metagenome | reverse complement strand
CCCTCCTCCTAAACAATAATTTGTGAGAAAAATGTATGCTGAGAAGAGGTCTTCCTCTTCTTTTTTTTGTATATTTCAAATAGGAGGGGTAGATATGAAAAAAATAATTTATTTATTATTACTGTCACTGTTTCTTGTGTCATGCTCTAAGCAAGAAGAGACCATTACTTATGAGGAAGAGTCAATTGAAAAGGAAGAAGAGAAACAAGTAGAAAAGATGTTTGTCGATGTAAAAGGAGCTGTTCTAAATCCTGGAGTCTATGAATTTGAAGAAGGGAATGTCCAAGATGCAATTGCAAAAGCAGGAGGACTTTTAGAAAATGCGGATACCAATTATTTAAACTTGAGTAAACGATTAAAAGATGAGATGGTGATTTTAGTCTATACAAGAGAAGAGATAGAAGCATTTGAAAAGGGAGAATCTATGGAACTTCCTATAGAAACTTGTGTTTGTCCAGAAATTACCAATGATGGTTGTTTGAAAGAGGAAGAAGTCGTTTCTAATAAACCAGCTGAATCAGTAACAGAAGGAGAAGAACCACATGTTATCTCTATTCTAACAGCCTCAAAAGAAGAATGGATGTTACTACCGGGAATTGGAGAAACCAAAGCAGAAGCAATTATTCAATATCGAGATGAACATGGATTTCAGAGTATCGAAGATGTGAAAAAGGTAAGTGGCATTGGAGATAGTACTTTTGAAAAGATTAAAGAGTATCTTACTATGTAGTGTTATTCTGTTTACGATTTGTTTTGTTGTAATACAAATTCAAAACGGATGGGATGTTCCAAAAGAAGAGACAAATTATGCGAAAATTGTAGATTATGAGATTACTGGAGATACCTTAAAATTAGAATTAAAAGGAAATCAAAACTATATCGCATACTATCAAATCTCTTCAAAAGAAGAAAAAGAATGGTTAGAAGAAAATATTGAGTTTGAAATGTTTCTGACATTTCAAGGTGAGTTTCAACAACCCAGTACTAATACCAATTTCTATCAATTTTCTTATCGTAATTATTTGAAAAGTCAAAACATTCATTGGCAGATTCAAATATCATCAATCCAATCACTAGAAAGGAATTCTTCATTTCTATCTTTTGTCAAAAACAGCATACAACATAGAATCAAAGAGATTGATCCTAACGATACCTATTTGAATTTATTTTTGCTGGGTAGTAAGAAAAATTATGATGATGAACTTTATCGCAAAATGGGAGTAAGTCATTTATTTTGTATTTCTGGAATGCATTTTTCTTTCTTCTTATCTTTATTTTTCAGTATTGTAAAAGATCGAAAGAAAGCTACTATCCTCTCTTTTCCCTTTCTTCTTTTCTATGCGTGGATGATTGGTTTTTCTATGTCTGTTGTCCGAGTACTTGGAGCAATTTTGTTTTCTATCACACCACTTAAGAAATACATTACAAATCATGAATTTTATCTTCTTTTCTTTTGTATTTTATTATTGCTCAATCCCTTTCGAATTTATGATATTGGTTTCTTATATAGCTTTGTTGTCAGTGATGCTCTCATTTTATTTTCAAAGAAATTTACGAAGAAGAATGTCGTTGTTCGGCTTATCTACATGTCTTGGATTAGTTTTGTCGCAAGCATCCCAATCACACTATCCAGTCAATATGAGTTACAATTCACCAGTATTTTATGGAATATAATCTATATTCCATGGGTTAGTCATATTTTGTTTCCTTTATCTTTTCTTACTGTTTGTTTTCCAATTTTATTTCCACTTTTTTCTTTCGCCCTTACGGTTTTAGAAACGGGAAATCAAATTGTAAATCAGTTATTGCCTGATGCGATAATTTTTTGTAAGCCAAACCTTTGGTTTTATCTTCTATTCGCATATTTATTTTATAGAAAAGGGACATTACGATGGAAATGGATATCAGTGATCAGTCTATTATGTCTTTTAAAAATAACGACATTATTTTATCCATCAGAGCTTGTCTTCTTTGACGTTGGACAGGGAGATAGTATTTTATTGCGTGATGAGAAAGTCATTTTGATTGATACTGGTGGGAAACTTCAATATGCAAAAGAAGAATGGCAAAAAAAAGAAACAGAGTCTTATGCAGAAAGAGTGATTATTCCATACTTAAAAGCAACGGGAATTACGAAAATCGATTATCTTATTCTATCTCATGGCGATTATGATCACATGGGTGAGGCAATAAATTTAGTAAATAACTTTAAAGTAGAGAAAGTAATATTCAATTGTGGGCCACATAATGATTTAGAACAAGAATTAATTAAAGTATTACATAAAAAGAAAATACCATATTACAGTTGTATCAAAGAATTAAATATAGATGATAATAAATTATACTTTTTAAATAATAAAGATTATGGTAATGAAAATGATAATTCAAGTGTAATTTATACAGAACTCAATAAACATAAATTTCTATTTATGGGAGATGCTGGTGTAGAAGTAGAAGATGAATTAATAGAAAAATATAATTTACAAAATATAGATGTATTAAAAGTAGGACATCATGGAAGTAAAACAAGTTCAAGTGAAGAATTCATAGGTGAGATAAATCCAAAATATTCAGTAATTAGTGTTGGAAAGAACAATAGATATGGTCATCCAAATGATAGTGTATTAGAAAATTTAGAAGATAGTAAAATTTATAGAACAGATGAAGATGGAAGTATTATGTTTAAAATTGATAATGATAAATTAAAAATTAAAACATGTGCACCATAGAAAGGAGAACAAAAAAATGAATGAAATAAAAGAATATACTGAAAAAGTATTTGAAAATATAAAACATATAGATGAAAATGGCAATGAGTATTGGTTGGCTAGAGAATTAATGCCATTACTTGAGTACAACAAATGGGAGAGATTTTCTAATGCAATAGAATATGCAAAAACATCTTGTATAAAAAGTGGTTATAATGTTAGTGACCATTTTCCCGAGGTTGGGAAATTGGTTCAAATAGGTTCAAAAACAAACAGAAAATTGAAAGATTATAAACTATCAAGATATGCATGTTATTTAATAGTACAAAATGGTGATTCAAGAAAAGAAGCAATAGCTTTAGGTCAAACTTATTTTGCGATTCAAACTAGAAAACAAGAGTTAAATGAAAAAGAATATAGTAAGCTTACTGAAGATGAGAAAAGATTTTATCAAAGAGATTTAACTAGAAAAGGAAATTATTCTTTGAATATTGCTGCTAGAAATGCTGGAGTAAAGAACTTCGATAAATTTCATAATTCAGGTTATAAAGGATTATATAATGGAGAAACAGCAAATGATATTGCAAGAAGAAAGAAACTTAGATATAGAGAAGATATTTTGGATAACATGGGCAGTGATGAATTAATTGCAAATTTATTTAGAATTTCTCAAACAGAACAAAAATTAAAGAATGAAAATATTAAATTAGAAAATGAAGCAAATAAAACTCACTATGAAGTTGGAAAAGAAATTAGAAATACTATTAAGAAATTAGGAGGAACAATGCCAGAAAATCTACCAACTCCAGATAAAAGTTTAAAAGAATTAGAAAGGGAAACTAAAAGCCAACTAACTAATAATAATTTGTGATATAATAAATATAGGAGTTGATTACTATGAAATTATACTTATCATCCTATAAATTAGGCAATGATATAGAATTATTAAAATAATGGGTAAAGAATAATAATAAAATGTTGGTAATTCCAAATGCTTTAGATGTATTTGAAGATAGTGAAAGAAAAACAAATGGAATTTTAGATAAATGCAAAGATTTACAAGAACTAGGATTTGAAACACAAATATTAGATTTAAGAAACTATTTTAATAAAGAAGATGAATTAAGACGTTATTTACAAGATTATAATTCATTTTACGTATTGGGTGGTAATGTATTCGTATTAAGACAAGCAATGAAATTAAGTGGATTTGATAATTATCTTAATGACATTTCAAAGTTAGATAATTATTTATACGCAGGATTTAGTGCTGGCATATGTGTTTTAGCAAAAGACTTACATGGAATTCATTTAGCTGATAAACCAGAAAAAGACCCTTATAACTATGGAAACATTATTTGGGATGGTATAGGAATAATAGATTATATGCCAGTACCTCATTTTGATACTCCAGAACATCCTGAATCGCATTTGATGTATGATGTTGTAAAATACTTACAAGATAATAATTTACCGTACCAAACTTTACGTGATGGTGATGTAATTATTGAACCAGTAAAAAATAGAACTTTAAAATAATAAACTATCAACAAAATGGTAGTTTTTCTTCTCAAATAAATTTATTTAATTCGTGTGCATAACTGTATATCACCACATGGCGATTATGATCACATGGGAGAAGCAATCAATTTAGTAGAAAACTTTAAAGTAGAGAAAGTAATCTTTAATTGTGGAGAATTTAACGAATTAGAACGAGAATTAATTAAAGTTTTGGATAAAAAGAAAATACCATATTACAATTGCATTAAAGAATTGAATATTGATGATAATAAATTATATTTTTTGAATAATAAAGACTATGGTAACGAGAATAATAATTCATCTGTTATTTATACTAAAGTTAATAATTATAAATTTATGTTTATGGGAGATGCATCTAGTACTACTGAAAAAGAAATATTAGATAAATATAATTTGCCAGATATAGATGTTTTAAAAGTTGGGCATCATGGAAGTAAAACAAGTAGTAATAAAGAATTTATAGATGAGATTAATCCAAAGTATTCAATTATTAGTGTTGGTAAGAATAATAGGTATGGTCATCCAAATAAAGAAGTACTAAATAATTTAAAAGATTCAAAAATATATAGAACAGATGAATATGGAAGTGTTATGTTTACGATTAAAAATAATAAATTGAATATAGAAACATGCGTGCCATAGAAAGGAAGATGATAAAATGAATAAAATAAAAGAATATACAGAAAAGATATTTGAAGATATTAAACGTATAGATGAAGAAAATAATGAGTACTGGCTAGCAAGAGAATTAGGAAAAATTTTAGAATATGGTGAATATAGAAAGTTTTTGCCTTCAATAAAAAAAGCAATGATTTCCTGTGAAAAGAGTGGGCAAAATGTTGAGAACCATTTCGCCCAAATGGACGTAATGGTGAATATAGGTTCAAATGCAAAAAGAAAGCTAAAAGATTATGGATTAACCAGATATGCATGCTATTTAATAGTTCAAAACTCTGATTCCTCAAAACCAGTAGTGGCTCTTGGACAAACATATTTTGCAATTCAAACAAGAAAACAAGAATTAAGTGAAAAAAAGTATAATGAACTAACTGAGGATGAGAAAAGATTATATAGAAGAAATCAAGTAAGAAAAGGCAATTATAATTTAAATAAAACTGCAGTTAATAGTGGAGTAAAAGACTTAGCTAGATTTCATAATGCAGGATATAAAGGACTTTATAATGGGAAAACAGCAGATGATATTTTTAAAAGAAAGAAATTAAGATATAGAGAAGATATTTTAGATAATATGGGTAGTGAAGAACTTGCAGATAATATATTCAGAATTGCTCAAACAGACGCCAAATTAAAAAGAGATAAAGTAGATAATGAATATACTGCAAATTCTGTTCATTATGAGGTTGGTAAAGAAGTAAGAAATAGCATAGAAAGATTAGGAGGAACAATGCCAGAAAATTTACCAACTCCAAAAACAAGTTTAAAAGAATTAGAAAAAGAGAATAAGAAAATAAAAGAATAGATAATAATTGAAGGATGTGATTTTAATGTTAATTGAAAGTAGATTAAGAATAAATGACAGAAATTATTTTTTAGGAATTGAATTAAAATATAATAAAAATGGAGCACTTATTAAATCTGATAATAGTTATTTTGATATGGGTGATTTAGGTGTAATGATAGATTTTTTTGAAACTGAATTAAAAAAAGAGGGTATAAAAGATGTATATGATAATCGTATAGCTTATATGAATGATGTTATATACCTATATGATAGATTTCCTTTTTTAAAGTATATTAAAGATGTTAGTTATGATAAAGAGGGAAAAATAACTCAAATCGGCTATATTGATAGAGATGAAATAATAGATTATATAAATTCAAATAGGATTGAACTGAACAAATGGGATAAAAATAATTGTATATGTCCTATGTTGTATAACTAAGATTGCAAAATGCAGTCTTTTTTTCTTTTGATTAAATCCGTATGCATAAACGTATATCACCACATGGCGATTATGATCACATGGGAGAAGCAATCAATTTAGTAGAAAACTTTAAAGTAGAGAAAGTAATCTTTAATTGTGGAGAATTTAACGAATTAGAACGAGAATTAATTAAAGTTTTGGATAAAAAGAAAATACCATATTACAATTGCATTAAAGAATTGAATATTGATGATAATAAATTATATTTTTTGAATAATAAAGACTATGGTAACGAGAATAATAATTCATCTGTTATTTATACTAAAGTTAATAATTATAAATTTCTTTTTATGGGAGATGCAGGAGTAGAGGTTGAAGAAGATATAATAGAGAGATATAACTTACAAGATATTGATGTATTAAAAGTAGAGCATCATGGAAGCAGGATAAGTTCTAGTGAAAAATTTATTGATGATATTAATCCAAAATATTCTATTATTAGTGTAGGTAAGAATAATAGATACTGTCATTCAAATGATATTGTATTAGATATATTAAATGCTTCAAAAATATATAGAACAGATCAAGATGGAAGTATTATGTTTGAGATACAGAAAAATAAATTGGAAATAGATATATGTAGGCCACAAATCCAAAATATTGTGATATAATTGTTATAAGGTGCGATAATATGAAGAGTATAGATTATTATTTAAATAAAATTAAAACTGGAACCATTGACGGAGGAAATGAAAGAACAAAAGCATATTCATTTAATGATGATGGCGTTATTTTGGTAAACAAAAGCGAAGATGATTTTGAAGAACTAAAAAAAAGAATAAAGAAATGTAAAGATTTGGGAATTAATATACCAGAGTATTATGATTACATAGAAAGCGAAGTTTATGGCTATTGGATTTTAGAGGAATTAGCTAAAGGAGAACAATTTGCTAATTTAGTTAATAACGATAATGGTCAAAATATTATAAATCATATTCCTTACGAGCAAATAGAAAAATATATAAGAGATTCATATTTACTAGGGAATAATGGTATTGGTGTAGAACCACGTAGAAGAAATATTTTCTATGACAAAGAAAAAGGTTTCACTACTATAGATGTTGGCCTTTCTAATATGATATGGAAGGATTCGCTAGAGTCAGTTAATTATTTTTTTCAAATGTTTTCAGGAGTGATGCTTGTAAATTTCACAGAAGATGAATATGGAAAAAATATAAGAGAAAAAACATATTTAAAAGTAATAAAAGCATTTGAAAATGGTCATCCGTTTTTCAAAAAATATGAAAAATGGATATTTAGAGGTGATATTACTTTTGCTAATTTTTTAGAAAAAAATGGATATAATCTTACTCTAGATGAAGATGAATATAAACAATTAATTAATTATATAGAAATTTTAATTAAAGATGCAACTCAAAATGTTATAAATAATGCAGAATTAATTTACTCATTAGGTATAAGTAGAAATTATGTTGATTTATTAGAATTATCTACAGAATATTGTCCACAATTTGATTTATCGAAATTTAATGGTCGAAAATTATTTGATTTTATAAAAATGTCAGTTTGGGAAAAAATAAAATTAATGTTTTTAGAAAATTTAAATGATGAAAACTTAAAAAAACTATATTATGAAATTCGAAGAATAGAATTAGATCCTGTAAAAAAATATTCAGAAGAGTATATCATTAGATTAATTCATGATGAAATAAATGATTTAAATAATAAAAAAGAACTCAGATATTAAAGAATTATCAAAAAGATAGTTCTTTATAAGAGCTTAAAAGCAATAAAAGAAACTAAAAACAGATGAATTAATAGAAAATCATGGTATAATATATAGCATGAAGGTGATATTATGTATTCTATAGAATATAATCAGAATGAACGAAGCAAACCTACAATAGAAATTCCAAATTATTCAAGTGATAACAGAAAAAGAAATAGTATGAAGAGAAGAGCATATTTGCGTCGTAAAGATGTAATCGATAAATGTGGAAATATTCAAAGTTTGACAATTGACGTTGCGGATATAAAAAACGTAATATATGATGATAGACTAAACCATTTGTGGGTGTTATATACTAGAATAAATGGATTAAATATTAATGATGTGAAAACTATAAAAATTTTTAATGATAATAGTGTAAATTTATTATATATTTATGAAATTGTCAATTGTGATTGGATGATAAATAAAGGAGAAATCGATTATTCTGAAGAATTATTAATTGAAAAGATAAAGGAATTATATCTTCTTATTACTGAATATGAAAAATCAAACAACCTAGATGATAAAGCTAGATTAAAAGACAAAATTCATTTATTTAAATATTGGATAAATTCGTTAAATGCAAGAAATAATACTCAAAACTCAGATGAGAAAGTATTAAGAATTGGAAACCATGTTATTAATAAATATAAAAGAGCTCATTGTTAGTTCTTTTTCTTTGCATGTAAATTTATTTGATTTACTAATTGAATATCACCAAAATGAATAGAAAATACTTGACACTTTCATTGAATCTTCTTTTGAATTACGTTATACTAATGGTAGATAGAAGATAGGAGTGAAGAGGGTGGATTGTGTAAAACAACTTTATGAATTGATCCAAAAGGATCGTACAAAAATTACGTTTATCAATCATCAAGAATTATTTCAAGAGTTTTATTATCACTATATGTCGATTCGATATTACGGGGTAGAAGTGCTTGACATTTACCGTTATTTATTATCGCTTCATATCAGTGAAGATCATGAAACGATGCCATATATCAATTCTAATATCATAGAAGATTTTAATCGTTATATCAGTTATATGACACAGTCTGTATATAGGAAAGATGTTACGGTTTCTGATCAAGATGTGAATCATTTCTTTCAAGTAATTCAAACTTATTATGAGTTTCAACCATATGAAAAACTGAGTGCATTAAATCGTTTAGAAGATGAGATGCACTTTATTAGAGATTATACGGGTGCGATGATGGTGATGTTGAATTCTTCCTTTTTTCAATTATCACTAGATCATATCAAACAACTGATGAATTTGGTGATGAATAACGCTTATCTAAAACAAATGATAGAAAAAGGGTATCAAAATCCAGAGTGGATGGATCAAGATTATATTTATCAATATACCTCTCGATTCCTCTTGAATGCAGATTTTATGAATGAGAAAAATGTGGAGAATGATTTTTTATTACAGGCTCTAAAAGAGGGGAAAATAAAGAATAAGAAGATTTTGAAAGAGATAGTATCTCATACAAATATGGATTTGTTCGTTTCTTTCTTTCACGATCAGCTTTCTGGTTTTGTTGATGCTTTGGAGAAGACGTTTCCAGATCCTTTCGATAGAATGGAATTATTTTCTATCTTGAAGCAAAAGAGTGAGAATAAGACGTTGTTTCAATTTCTTGTTCAAGATGAAAGAAGTGAAGCTTATTTTACAGAAGAGGAACAGGAAGAAATTAGAAACAAAGTTATAGTACAATACGATATTCCATTTACGGATCAAGAGGTAAATGATCTTTTAGATCACAGTTCTCATCCTCTTTTCCTCATGAATTTAAAAGAGAATTTAAAAGAAAATACGTGGAATGAGGAGACGAGAAAAAGGGTAGAAGAAGCACCACTACCATTTTCTGTAGAAGAATTTACTTATGAACAAGCACTTTCAATTCTGAATCAAATTCTTCATGGAAGAAAAGAAAATATTAATGAGCTTACCGTTTTTTCTCTTTTAAAAACAATGACAAAAAAGTTTTTAAATGATGAACAGGTTACCATTTATTTGGTTTCTCAAACAAGATATTATGGATGTCAAATGGGTCGTTCGATTCGCTTTCATTCGAGCTATGTGAAAAAACTTTTAAATACTTCTTCTTATGAACAGGATCCAGAGGCACTTCATATTTTAAATACCATGTTTCACGAAGCAAGGCATATTCAACAAGAAATAGAATATCAACAAGAAGAGATCAATGATTCCATTTATCTTCGTTATAAAGATGATATTTTGAGAAGTCGTATTTATCCTTACTATAATAAAAATTATTTTGGGATATCGTTTGAGCAAGATGCGAGAATTGCTGGTGCAAAAGCATTAGAACAGTTCTTATCGACTTATTTTCCTGATATGAAACAATGTATTACGTATTACCACACATTAAGTCAAAAAGAAGAAGAAAATAGGATTCAAGAACGTCGTGTGTTTGAGCTTTCTCAACCTTGTACAACAGAGGAAGCAATTGATAAATTGGTTGCATTTGACCCTAGTCTTTTAGAGACATATCCGGCACTACAAAAAGAATATTACTTAGATGGAACAAAAAAGGAGATGGAAAAAAGGAATATTTTTTAAAAAATTGGATATGATGATAATAGAATATCAATCATCTTGAAGTGGAACACATTTCTTTTTCTCACATACAATAAAGCAAGATATTCCTAAGTAGAATGGTAGGAAGATTTGTCTTTTCATTTCCTTTCGTGCGCTAAGTGCATTTAGCGTTTATATAGATAGACTGTGCTCGAGACTGTGCTCGTTCGCAGTCTTTTTCTTGTCTTTTTTCTTTCTTTGTGTTAAAGTGAAGAAAATATTTTATAGAAAAGAGGGATGGTATGACGTATGAGAAAAGTTGTGGTGCGATCATTGTCAAAAAAGATCAAGTGTTTTTGGTAAAACAAAGAAAAGCAGGAGATTATAATTTCCCAAAAGGACATGTAGAACAGGGAGAAACAGAGGAAGAAACTGCTTATAGAGAGGTGAAAGAAGAAACCAATCTATCTATTTCGATTCTTTCTCAATATCGTTATGATATGTCGTTTCAAAAAGATCAGACAACCAAAAAAGAAGTGGTTTACTTTCTCGCCTCTCTTCTCGATGATCATGATGCAAAGAGATTAGAAACGGAATTATTAGAAATGAGATGGGTAGATCTTGATCAAGTCTCTGATTTAATTGTGTATCCAGAATTAAGAGAAGTGTGGTCACAAGCACTTCATGATATCCATCAAATCATCCAAACAGATCCTTCTGTATTTGGTTCTATCTCTTCAAAACTTTCTTAAAATTACGATGAAAAGATTGAAAAAAATGGGAAAAATGGTACAATAAGTACTGTTTTTTTTCACAAATTGAAAAAAATTGTAAGAAAAAAAAGGAATTTGAATATTTTTCGAGTATATTTATTAATGAGGGGGTGTTCTAGTGATTGATCAAGAAGAATTACAACACTTAAGAGAACAAGTAGATATTGTTGATGTGATCTCTAGTTATATCCCACTAACACAAAAGGGGAGAAACTTCTTTGGGGTCTGTCCATTCCACGATGATAATCATCCATCGATGAGTGTCTCAAGAGAAAAACAGATTTATACTTGTTTTGCTTGTGGTGCTTCTGGAAATGTGTTTAAGTTTATTATGGATTATGAACATGTTTCTTTTCGGGAAGCAGTTTCTAAAGTCGCTACCATTGCTGGGGTAGAAACCCACTTCCAAATTCATCAGGCAAGACAAACACCATCTCGTTATCAAGAGTACTATGATGCTTATGAATTTGCTTGTAAGCTCTATCAAAATAACTTACATACTAAATCGGGACAAGCTGCTTTAGAATACTTAAAGAAAAGACAGATCGATGATGCGTGTATCAAAGAATTTGAGATCGGTTATGCTACCAGAGAATCACAGACATTAACCACATTACTACAAGGAAAAAATTATAAGAAAGATACCCTGTTAAAAAGTGGTCTCGTAGTAGAAAATGCCTATGGTCTTTCTGATATTTATGTCGATCGTGTAATGTTTCCCCTTTGGAATTTAGAGGGAAAAGTGGTCGGCTTCTCAGGAAGGTTATATAACGATGAAAAACAATTTAAATACATCAATAGTAAAGAATCAGAGATCTTTAAAAAAGGAGAACTTCTCTACAACTATCATCGTGCGAAAGAAGAAGCAAGAAAGAAAAATCAGATCATACTGATGGAAGGCTTCATGGATGTCATTCGTGCTTATACCATTGGTGTAAAAAACGTTGTTGCTACTATGGGAACAGCGGTTACTAAAGAACAAGCGAGTCATTTAAAACGACTTGCCAAAGAAGTAATCATCTGTTTCGATGGAGATGCGGCAGGTGCCAAGGGAACAGCAAGTTGTATCGAAGAATTACTAAATCTAGGAGTCACACCAAAAGTAGTCCGCTTAGAGAATCAATTAGATCCTGATGACTACATCAAACAATATGGAAAAGATACTTTCTTAAGAAAATTAAATAATCCGATGTCTACTATGGATTTCAAACTAGAGTACTATAAAAAAGATAAAGATTTAAGTGATAGTGGAGATTTAACTCACTATGTCAAAGAAGTCATTACTGAGTTATCTAAAATTCATGATGAAGTATTACGAGAAGTAACACTAAAAAAGATTCATGATGAAAGTGGCTTAGAAATATCGTTTCTAAAAGAACAACTAGAAAAACAAACAGAACAAAAGGAAACAACTCCTGTATTAGAAACAAAAGAAAAAAAGAACGAAAAGAAACGAGAAACAAAGTATGAGAAAGCAGAAAAAGCACTTCTTTATTATATGTTACGGGATGAAGGAGCAATTCGTATTTATGAAGAAGAAGTGACCTTTATGCCCACGAAAGAATATCGAAATCTTGCGCGGGAAATTGATTTATTTTATAATAATTATCACCACATGGAACTTGCTGATTTTATGACTTATATCAGTGGCAAGGAAAAGATGGAAGAAGCATTATCTACCATTGTTTCTCTTCCGTTAAAAGAAGAAGCACAGAAAGAAGAGTTAAGAGATTATGCAAGAGTCATTCGCGAATATACAGTAAAAAATGAAATCAAACGATTACAAAAAGAAATGGCGGGAGCTAGTTTAGAAGAAAAGACAAGACTAGCAACGCGTATTGTTGAATTAAGGTTAGGGGATAGATGAAAATGGTAAATGAAATTAAAACATTTGAACAAAGAAAAAAAGAATTAGTCGAAGAAGGAAAGAAAAAGGGGTATATTACTTATGAGACGATTGCGAATGCATTAAAAGGATTAGACTTAGATGCAGATTCATTAGATGATTTATATACCGCATTTAGTGAGAATAAGATCGCAGTAGTCTCTGAAGAAGAAGCAGGAGAAACAGGAACAGCTAAAGAAAAAGAACCAGAAAAGTTAATATTAGATGACGAAGCACTGACAAAAGATTTAACCATCAACGATCCTGTTCGTATGTATTTAAAAGAGATTGGACAAATTAAGTTATTAACTATGGAAGAAGAGTTAGAACTTGCAGATCGTATTAATGCTGGTGATGAAAAGGCTAAAAATACATTAGCAGAAGCTAACTTACGTCTTGTAGTTAGTATTGCCAAACGTTATGTTGGCCGTGGAATGTTATTCTTAGATTTGATTCAAGAAGGAAATATTGGATTAATGAAAGCAGTAGATAAGTTTGATGTGACAAAGGGATATAAGTTTTCTACTTATGCGACATGGTGGATTCGTCAAGCTATTACACGTGCCATTGCCGATCAAGCGAGAACCATTCGTGTTCCAGTTCATATGGTAGAGACAATCAATAAATTAGCGCGTATTCAACGTCAATTAACACTAGAGTTAAACCGTGAACCAACGGAAGAAGAACTGGCAAAGAAGATGGGACTATCTGTAGATAAAATTCGTGATATTTATAAAATCAGTCAAGAACCAGTTAGTCTAGAAACACCTATTGGAGAAGAAGATGACTCTCACTTAGGAGACTTTGTTCCAGATGAGAGAAATATGAGCCCAGAAGATTATGCGACAAATGAGATGTTAAAAGATGAGATTTCAGAAGTATTACTTACTTTAACAGAACGTGAAGAAAGAGTTATTCGCTTACGTTTTGGATTAGAAGATGGAAAGAGTAGAACTCTAGAAGAAGTAGGTCAAATGTTTGGTGTTACCCGTGAACGTATTCGTCAAATTGAAGCCAAAGCACTCCGTAAATTACGTCATCCATCTCGTAGTCGTAAGTTAAAAGATTATATGGGAGAATAATGTTATCTAAGCGTTTAAAAACAATTGCAGAGATGGTAAAGACCCCATCTGTGATTGATGTAGGATGTGATCATGGACTGTTGGATATCTATCTTGCGAAAGAGTATCATAAAACTTGTCTTGCTTGTGATATCAGTGAAAAAGCATTACAACAGGCAGAGAAGAATGTTGTGAAGTATCAAGTACAAGACCTTGTAAAAACAAAGTGTACAGATGGATTAACAGGAATTGTAGTAAAGAAAGAAGATACGGTTGTCTTATCTGGAATGGGAACACATACCATCATCAAGATCTTAGAGGGTAGAAGTGATGTAGAAAGATGTATTGTTAGTTCTCATAAAGATGTTCCACTGTTAAGAAGATGGATGACAAAAGCAGGGTATCAAATTACAGAAGAAACCTATGTGATTGAGAAAAATATTTTGTATGTTATTCTTGCTTTTGAAAGAAATGAAGTACAATATGAAGAAATTGATTATGAAGTTGGTCCCTTTTTAAAGAAGGATCCTACTTATGTGAATAGGTTATTAGAAAAAGAAGAAACATTGTTAGAGAAAGTAACAGACTTGAAACGAAAAGAAGAAATACAAAAAAAGATCGAACAGTTCAAAAAACAAGAGCAGTGAAACTCTTGCTTTTTTCTTTTTTCATCGTAAAAAGGGAATTGCTTGTTCTTCTTTTTTCAGCAAACACTTATACAAAGAAAGTAGGACCCATTTGTTCTGGTACTTCACTTTGACTTGGAGTACTTGTTGTTTGTGCATTCATCTGGTTACTTGCTTCTGCTTGTTGTACAGGAGGATCTGATCGATTTAATTCACTTATGACATGAAACATCGTTCTCGCGTTTTTTACCATCGGAGAGATTTGCCTTATCGCAGGAATTGCTTGATTGATAATATTTAAAGCACGGCTTGTATTATTTAATACATTTCCCCATTGGATGCCCCGTAAACCCCTTGTAATACTAGAAAACAATCCCTGTCTTGCGGGTGTAGTCATCGGATAAAATGAATAAGGATGATAAAAGTTCATAACATACTCCTCTCTTTCTTTTCTATTATATTCGCCTCATAGAAGAAAGTGTCCAATGAATGAATAATTTCTTTACACTTCTTTTTAATCTATGTTATAATATTTTTATAAAGAATAGGGGATGCTGGAATGAAAATTTTTTTATGGCCATTTCACATGATAAAACAATTTTTTCACTATATCTTATTAGGACTTACATCTATTTGTTATAGTATTTATCTTATTTTTGAATTTATTTTTATTAGAATTCCAGCATATATTTGGACTGGAGTTCTAGCTATTTTCTTATGGCTACAAATCGGTTTTGAATCGATTCGTAGGTTATTTAGACCATACCAAAGAAAACGAGAAGCGAAAAGGGAAGAACAAGCACGTGAAGCAAAAAGAGAAGAACAGAGAATGTTAGAACGTGCTAAATCAGCAAATGTCAAGAAAATCGAAAGTGCAAAGAATGAACTAAGAGAACAAACCTTAGGGAAACCTGAAAAGAAAAAGAAACCTAAGGGTTCGAAATTTAAACGTATTGTACAGAACTCTCCATTACTTCATAAAATGAAGAGTAAGAGAAATATAAAACGTCAAGAGATGTTGATTGACTATGAGGGAAAAGATGCGGAAAAAAGTGATGTGAAAATCCTTTACGAATATGAAGCAAGTACTCCTGAAGGAAAAGCGATTAAAGGGTATATGGATGCTTATTCCAAAGTAGAAGTTCACTCTTTTCTCTTAAGTGAAGGATATCAAGTATATAGTATTAAAACGAGTAAGTGGATTCGTGCGATGCATGGAAATGTAGGTAGTTCCCATGTGAAAATGAAGATGAAAGATTTAATTTTCTTCTTAACACAGTTATCTACGTATTTAAAAGCTGGTATTACCTTGATTGATGCATTACATATCCTAGCTAGACAATATGAGAAAAATAAAGCATACAATGGTCTTTTCCGTGAAATCTTATATGATTTATCAACAGGAAGAGAATTTAGTGATGCACTTGCGCGACAAGAAAAAGCATTTCCAAAATTACTCATTAACATGATTAAATCCAGTGAAATGACAGGAGAACTTCCTGAAGTACTCGACGATATGGCAGAGTATTATACGGAAACAGATCGTACGAGAAAACAGATGATTACCGCGATGATCTATCCTGCAATTGTCTTTGTTCTTTCTGTAGCTGTTTTTGTATTTATGTTGTTATTTATCGTTCCACGTTTCGTAGAAATCTTTGAAAGTATTGATGCGACAAAAATTCCAGGTATTACCAAAGCCATCATGGCGTTATCTGATTTCTTGGGAAAATATTTTATCTGGATTATGATTGCAGTGATCTTAGTGATTGTCGTATTCTACTTGTGTTATAAAAACGTATTAGGATTTAAAAAAGCAGTACAGAAATTTGTAATGCATTTACCAATCTTCGGGAATGTAATCATCTATAACGAGGTAACGACCTTTACCAAAACACTTTCTAGTTTAATGGAACATAATGTCTTTATTACAGATAGTATGGAAATCTTACAGAGAATTACAGACAATGAAGTCTATAAGGAATTAATTCGTGATACCATTGATAACTTATCACGAGGTGAAAAAATCTCAACTGCTTTCCAGGGACATTGGGCTTTTCCAGTTCCTGCCTATGAAATGTTAGTTACAGGTGAGAAAACAGGAGAATTACCGGAAATGATGAAGAAAGTATCTGCATATTATCAGGAATTACATACCCAAGCAGTTACTCGTATTAAAACCTTTGTAGAACCTGCCATGATTATTATGTTGACAGGAATTGTCGGTGTCATTATCTTGTCAATCGTTATTCCAATGTTCTCATTATATGATACCGTAATGTAAAAGAGTTGATCGTATGGAAGTATATTATATTATTTATTTATTTATCTTTGGAACCATTTTTGGCTCCTTTTATAACGTAGTAGGGTCTAGACTTGCCCATGGTGAATCAATTGTCTCTCCAGGAAGTCATTGTACCAATTGTAAACATCCTCTAGGAGCATTAGAACTCATTCCTGTCCTTTCTTTCTTCTTACAAAGAGGGAAGTGTAAATGGTGTGGAACAAAACTATCTATTTATTATCCATTCAGTGAATTATTAACTGGTGTCTGTTTTGCTCTTTCCTATATTGTTTTTGGGTTTACAAAAGAATTCATCATTGCTTTAGTCTTTGTTTCTTTCTTGATTATGATTGTATCTAGTGATATCGAAGATATGATTATTCCTGATGAACTTATTTTCATCGGGTCGATCTTGATTTTCCTCTTACGTTTCTTTTCCTATGGAATTCAAGATGCTCTTTGGTATACTTTACAAGGAGTCTTTGCGTTTTTCTTTATGTGGGGATTAAAACTCTTTGGAGATCGTCTTTTTCAAAAAGAATCGATGGGTGGAGGAGATATTAAACTGTTATTTTTCTTTGGCTTAACCCTTGGATTTCCCTATGCGATCTTATCGATCTTTTTAGGATCGTTTATCGGACTTCCTATATCTCTTTTATTCCAATATAAGAAGACCAATATCATTCCTTTTGGACCTTACTTGTGTGCAGGGGCAGTCATCTTACTATTTTTAAATATTCCTTTTTTAGAACTCATTGATTTGATCACAATGGTGTGATAGGAGCAAGCATGGGCTTGCTTTTTTTGATGAGAATATCCATTCTATCAGAAAATGAGCTGTAGCGATGATATAATAAGAGAAAGGAAGTGGGAAGATGGGAAAAATATCAAATGCGATTCAAATGTTAAATTACTTGAACACGGGAAATAAATACACTGTCAAAGAACTAGCGGAAAAAATAGGCATTACAGAGCGTATGGTTCGCTATTATAAAGTGGAATTAGAACAGGCAGGGATTCCAATAGAAACATTTATGGGCCCAAATGGAGGATATTATATCGTTCATGTAAAGGGTCAGTACAACCATTTTAATAAATATGATCTTCAATTGTTAGAAAATATTGAAGAGATATTAGAGAATATGGGATATGAGGATATTGAGAAGTACCAAACTTTAATGAATAAAATGAAATTTGCTAGAGATGTAGAAGAAGAGAAAAGCAAATACTTTTTAGATGATGGAACAAGTGATAAATCAGAACTATATTTTGCTTTGAACGAAGCAATTTCAAGTAAAACTCCATTGAAAATATTATATAGAAACTTAAAACAAGAATGGAAAGAGAGAGTGATTCATCCGCTGCAAATATTTCAATATGATAATACATTTTATGTTACTGCATATTGTGAACTGCGCGATGATATTAGACATTTTGAAATTAGTAGAATAAAATTAATCAAAAAATAGTTTAGACGAAATACTTCCTATACGTGTAATATAATAGACTTATAAGGTACATGTTTTCTAATGAAAATCAAAAATGTTCTTGATTTGTTAGAACGAAACAGTATGAGTAAGTGAGGGAAGGTAAATGTTGAAAAAATATTGTAAACTTAATACAAATGATGATTGTAGTATAAACTATATTGTCTATGTGCCAGAGAAATTAGATGTGAATCTACCTCTTCTACTGTTCTTACACGGTATAGGGGAAAGAGGCGAGAATATAGAAGATGTAGAGAAATATGCTTTGCCAAAATACATGAATCAGTTTGATATTCCATATATTGTTGTAGCTCCTCAATGTACTAGTAATAACTTTTGGGGTTACCACTTAAGAGATGTTGAAAAAGTTTTAGAAGAAGTTTATGAGAAATACAAATACAATAAAAGTAGAGTGTGTATTCTAGGAAGTAGTATGGGAGCTTTTGGGGCATGGAATTATATAATGACAAGACCACATTTGTTTAAAGGGATCGTATCGGTATCCGGAGGTATTATGTTACCAATTCACCAAACATTATTACCATTAAAGGAAAAAGCAATTTTGATATATCACGGAAGCGATGATGATGTTATTGCTGTGAATGAAAGTATTCTAGCCTATGAGAAACTGAAAAATATTGGTTCGAAAAATATAGAATTCAAAATGATAGAAAACGAGAACCATTTTTTAACATCTCATGCGTTTAAAGATAAAGATTTGTATGAGTGGTTAGAAAATAATATTTAAGTAGGTGGAAGAATATGAGAATCATTAGTATTGGAGATTTCGTTGCAGATTTTTATTATAAAAATGGAAAATTAGTAGGAGTAAATGGTGGAATGACTTCTCACAACATCATTGCAAACATTGCTAAGTTGGGGTTAGAAACATCTGCTTATGGTGTCTGTGGGAATGATATGGCAGGTAGGATTGCAATCAAGAGTCTAAAGGATGTCGGAACCAATGTGGATCATGTAAAAATGATGGAGCAAGTGAATACGCGTTGCTTTCACGTGTCGTATCAAGAAATAAATGGAAAGTTGGAGTTTACTTCTAAAAAGCGTTGCCCTGTTTGTAAGAATAAAAGATGGTATGAGGAAAGTAAAATAGATGTGCAAGAAATCTTAAAACTGATTTGTAAGGATGATGTGTTGGTTTTTGATAATTTAAACGAGAAAAATCAAATGATTATAGATCATTGTAATAATAGAAAAATGTTGGATTTGGGGCAGTATTTTGAATTGGAAAATAATAGTGATCAGGAGATTATGGAAAAGATGAAAAATAAATTTGACTTGATCAATTTAAATGAACGAGTTGAGAAATATTTAAAAAGTAGATTCTCTTTAAAGACATTAGAAGAAGTATATCGTCTATTACAGCCGAAAATGATCATTGTTACGAGAGGAAAAAAAGGATCAGATTTCTTTTTTGACAATCATAAAATGAATAAAATATTAAGTAACCCATCAATAGAAGTAGACCCAACAGGTGCTGGTGATGCATTTTTTTCCGTGTTCATTAGTGAGTATGTAAAAAACAATGGTATGTTGAGTGACGAATTTATAGATTCTACTTTTGATAAAGCTAAAAAACTGACGAAAAAAGTAGTAAAAAAGCTTGGAGCAAGAGGACATATACAACCATTGTATAAAATTAAAAAAGTGAAAGGGAAGTGTACTTGCGAAGATTTTGAATTCGTGGTACGAAAACAGATAAAAAGGTGCAGTATCAATATCAATCATTTAGAAGCAAGAATCATTCATGCAGTGAATAGCGGTGCTTATGAGAAGTTAGCTAAAATTAATTTCAAGAATTTCAATCATAGTATTTTTGTAGGAACAGGTGGATCTTTTGCAGGGGCAAAATTTTCTTCCAAAGTAATCAATCATTTGTATGGAACAAACACAATTGCCTTGTATCCGAGAGAGTTATATTACAGAAATAATCATCGAGTTGATTCCTTATTTTTATTCACTTATTCTGGGACAACAAATGATTTACTTGTCTCATCAGAACAGATAGATAATGATAAGAAGTATATAATTACAAAAGGGGAGTTACAAAAAGTAGTAGCAAAGACAGGAATTCCTAAAAATAATGTTTTATCCTATCGAACAAGTGCAAATAGAGGAAGGGAACGGGGATTCTTGTCGTTTGAAGGTGCTTTAGCTCCTGCTAGTTTATTTTTAAAATTATATTTTGAAGATAAATCAAGAAATGATGTTGAAGATTTTATGAAAGATTGTATTCATTATTGGAAAAATTATTTTGACCAGTATTTTAAAGAAAACAAGAAAATATTAAAGGAATTTTTAAAAGTAGGAAATAGTTTTCATATTTTTACAGGAGATTTTACAGAATCTGCAGCTTGTGATTTAGAAAGCAAAATCATTGAATCCGGTATATATCATTGCTTGGTTCATGAAAAGAAAAATTTCTCTCATGGAAGATTTATTCATTATGAACATTTAAGTCAAAGAAAAAATATTTACTTGAAACAAAAAACGACAAGTTTATATGAGAAAAAATTATTGGAATATCTAGGAAAAGATCAGAATTTTATCATCGAAAGTAGATATGATGGAATATTATGTGAATATGACTTATTCGTCGCATCTCAATATTTGATATATTCTATTTCAAATTTTCTAAATATAGATCTTTCGAAACCTGCATACAGCGAGGATGCTATGAAGATATATTTTTATCAAGGTGAATTATAGACTATGTAGACAAGTCAAAAAAAGTATGGAAAGTCATCCATACTTTTCTTTGACAATAATTTGTTTTAAACTATGATTCAGAAATCATAGATAAAAAATGAATAAGGTCTGTCATATTTTTTTGATTGTTAAATTTTTCTAAATCATTAAAGTCTATTTCTGTTGAGACATTGATAGAAAAACTTATTAGAAATTGATTGATTAAAGTGAAGCAATAATAAAATCTCATACCATTTGCTTCAAGTAAAACACAGTTGAATCTTTTGAGTCCACTTTTTATAAGTGAATCTAACTTTGATTCGCGTAACACTTTTACATTTTCTCTTCTTAAACTTTCTATTTTACTTTGATAAGCTTGATCCAGACCATCAGGTGGGCATTTTTCATAGCGTAAAACGAGTAAGAATGCATCTGTATCAGTAAAACCAGCAAATATTGGATGTTCGTTTGGATTGTTAAATTTTTCTTTGATGACTTCTGGTTTTAATTCACTCCAGTTTCTAGGTATCATAACAACACAGTTTGATATGCGATCTGATACTTCATAATAAGGTGCAAACCTGTCATCTTTGGTTAAACCGTAAATTTTATTTGCTAATGATTGTTCAATCCCCTGGTTTGCCATGAGTTCAGGTGAATTAGCATAAATGGAAATTAATAAATCAATATTCTCTTGAGGAGCACCGAAAGGAATATGATTTTGCTCTAACCAGTTTAACGCTTTCCCTGGATCCATAATTTTCCCTTTATATTTATCGCCTAATTTCTGGTCAATATACATCATTTCTTGGAAAGCATTATTGTTTTCTTCAAAATAGATACTTACCGTATATAAAGCATATGCGAAATCTAAATGATTTTGTTCTATGTAATAGTAACCTAAATTTCTATAGAAACGAGCTAAATCGCTGGCATCATAAATGAGAGGGTATATTTTTTGTGTTTCTTCTTTAAATTGTTCCCATTTCTTTTGCATTTTGAATGTTTCTGCTCTTTCAAAATAACCATCTAGATTCAAAGGAGCGATCTTTATTTGTTTATCAAGAATTTTTAAAGCTTCGTCATAATTCTTTTCCTCGTTATAGATATATGCAAGAAAACTATATGCGACGTAAAAGGGGATGGAACACCAAACAGTCTTTATCTTGGATTTATTTATTTTTGAATAAAGAATAAAATCGATTGCATTATCAAAGTTATAAATATTTGGATCATCTTTATTTACACGTTCTGATGCTTCGTTCATGAATTCTTGTATTTTATTCTTTGCTAGTTGAAAGTTTCTATTTTCACCAAAAATCATATTTCTAGCATCGTTCAAGAGAGCGTGTAGTTGATTTAATTTCTCATCATCTTTGTGATTAAATGTTTTACGTTCATTCATTATATATTTTACCTCTTTCTTTTTTAAAAAAGTATGGATGCTTGTCCATACTTTTAAAATAATGGTTCCGCACTAATGGAAGATTCATTCATTTTGTTAGAAAGTGGGGGAGTCATCTCCTTTTTTTCTTCACTTTCAATGACATGTTCTTTTAAGTTTTTAATTTCAGCGACTTTCTCATTTTCTTTTGAAATTTTACTTTCTTCCATAGAATCTTTCAAAGATAGTTCTCCTTCTTCTTTGACATCATCGACATCTAATTCAATTAATTTTAAGATTTCTTCAATCGTTGTTTCTCCACTCAGTGCTTTTTCTAATCCATCTTGTAACAATGTCTGTGTTCTAGAATAAACTAGTTTTCTCAATTCATCTTTTGGCATTCCATCACTAATCGCATCACGAATATCTTGTGTAACGCGTAATACTTCGTGGATTGCAATACGACCTGTGTAACCATTTTGACAGTCATCACATCCAACTGCAGTCCATATTTGATCAATATCTTTTCCTAATGCTTTTTTAATCAACTCTTTTTCATAATCATTTGCTTTTCTTTCTTTTTTACACTTTGGGCAAAGACGACGAGCTAATTTTTGAGAGATAATTCCTTCTAGAGAAGAAGCTAACAAATATTTTTCAACACCCATATCTGTTAAACGCTCAATTGTATTTAAAGAGTTGTTGGTGTGGATTGTTGATAATACTAAGTGTCCAGTAATAGAAGCACGGACAGCAATTTGAGCAGTTTCAGTATCACGAATCTCTCCAATCATGATGATATTCGGGTCTTGACGTAAAATAGAACGAAGTGCAGATGCAAAGGTTAAACCAATCTCAGAGTTAACTTGAACTTGGTTGACTCCTTCAATTTCCATTTCGACTGGATCTTCAACAGTAATAATATTTGTATCTGGTTGATTTAATCGTTGTAAAATAGAATATACAGTTGTAGATTTACCACTACCAGTTGCTCCAGTAACTAAAATAATACCATTTGGTATCTGCATCATCTCTAATACTTTTTTATAATTTTCTTCACTTAAATCGAGAGATTCTAATCCACTCATACTTCGGCTATAGTCCAAAATACGGATAACGACTTTTTCGCCTAAACTAGTAGGTAAGCTAGAAACACGGAGGTCTAAGTTAATATCACGAATTTTAATTTTGATAGAACCATCTTGTGGTAATCGTGATTCAGTAATGTTCATTCCTCCGATAATTTTAATACGTGTGATTAAATTTTTCTCAACATCTGATGGTACTTCTGCGTAGTCTTGTAACAATCCATCGACACGAATACGAATCATCGTAAATTTTTCACGTGGGTCGAAATGGATATCGGAAGCTCTTCTTTTTGCAGCATCATATAAGATTTCATTTACAATATCAACAATCGGCAATTTGTTAAAATCAAACGTACGAATCATTGTTGTCAACCCCATTTCTTATTCTTTTTTTCTCAGTTAGACTAGCATTTAGTCTAAATATATTATATAATAGAATTAGTAGAATTACAATAATAAAGGAGCTATGTTATGCGAAAAAATAATAAGGGGTTCGCACTGGTAGAGACTTTGCTTGTATCAGTGTTTATATTAACAACGCTAATTTTTTTATTTGTTCAGTTTCGTAGTGTAAAGCAGAGTTTTGACGAAAGTTTTAACTATGATACGGTTTCAGGAATGTATGCGGCAAGTAATTTCGCAAATTTCTTAAAAGAAGAGAATTTTTCGATGTTTACGGATGCATTAAACAATGAGTGTTCTGGCGAGGAAGGATGTACTAGAAAATATTATGTAGAACTGACCAGTTGTAGTCCAGAATTGTTTGCGGAGCCGACTTATTGCCATCGTTTGAAAGAAAATTTAGGAATCGATCAAATCTTTTTTTCTAGAGAAAATTTAAATGGTTTGTTAAATTATTTAAAATCTGATGCGTATATGAATGATGAGAACCCAGGTATTTCTCGTACAACAAAAAATTATTTAGAAACAGTGGCCTATGATGAAGAATCCATCCGTTATCGCGTTATTTTAACATTTTACGATGGAACATATGCATCGCTTGGAGTTTCAGGAAGGTGATGAATCATGAGAAGAATACGAAATAACAAAGGATTTACTGTTGTAGAACTAATTGTTTCTTTTGCTTTGGTTATGGTCATTGCTTATTTTCTATTTACATTGTTATATTCATTAAGAAATTTATCGGTTGATTCTAGTTTAAAAACAGAATTGTTAGAAAAACAGGCATTAATGGTTCGCGAAATTGAAAGAGACTTAGAGAATAAAAAATTGGTATTAGCAACTTATTGTGGGGATTATTGTCTCGATTTTACCTTTGATGATGATTCTACCAAACGTTTGACTTTGAATAAAGGGGATGGATACTTCCGTTATGGATCTTATGCGATTGACTTATTAGAAGGAAGTTCGTTTGGAAAAATTTCCGTTTCCAATGAACAAGTTTTATCTTCGACAAGTGGTCTTAGAAATGATTCGATGATTACTTTTGATATTCCGATTACGAATGAATTGGTAGAAGGAGATTATGGAATTCATATTGTGTATCAGTACAATAGTTATGAGGTTTCTTTTAATGATTTGATTTTCGATGATACATCTGATCCGGATAATTTACTTTATTTAAAGGGATCTTCCAATATGATTGTCGGTACAGATGAAGGATATACAGAGCCGGGATATTTTTGGATTGATTCTAGTGGTACGAAACATGAAAATGGGGATGAAGTCATTGTAACTGGACTTCCAGGCACGACAGAAGGTACTTATACAGTTACTTATACAGTTCCAGCAAGTGTCAATGGAAGTGGAAAAGACTATGTCAGGACGAGAACGGTAACCATTCAAAATAAAGTTTATAGTTTTGAATTTGTAAAATCCGCACAGACGTTCCTCGCTCTTTACGATGGAACTTATCGCATAGAACTATGGGGAGCACAAGGAGGATGTTCAGATCTAAACGATACATATTGTGGTGGCGCTGGTGCCTATGTGAGTGGAGAAATCGAATTGGAAGCTGGAGAACAGCTGTATGTTTATGTTGGTGAGATGAATTCGACATTTAATGGCGGAGGAGATTCTCAAAGTGGAGCCCGTGGTGGTGGAGCAACTGATGTTCGTTTAGCAAGCGGAGATTGGTACAATGAGTCTAACTTGAAGAATCGTATTATGGTTGCCGGAGGAGGCGGTGGTGTAAAAAGTACCGCTGAAGAAGCCCGCGGAGGTGTCGGTGGTACGACCACTGGAGGAACTGGTTCTGCTGCTGCTAGTATCGTTAATCTTGGAGATTATGTAGGATATGGGGGATCACATAACGAAGGTGGTAGACCTGGTTCTGATGTTGTTAGTGCTGGTTCTGGTGCCTTAGGAAAAGGTGGTAAAGCAGGTTATCCAACAGGAGATAGTAGTAATTACGGTGCCGGAGGCGGTGGTGGTTACTACGGAGGATCCGGTTCCGGTGGATATGCTGGAGCGGGTGGAGGATCTTCCTTTATCTCTGGTGCAGATGGGTTCCAAACCGTGAGTGGCTATACATTTACAAATACCCAAATGTTAGATGGATTAAGTTTAATTCCAAATCCACGTCTTGGTTATGAAACACTTGGAAATACAGGAAATGGATATGCGAGAATTACATTACTTACAGTAAAAAATTAGATAAGTGCTTTTATCTAATTTTCTTTTAGGGCATAAAGAATTCAAAGGAGAAGAAGAACAGTAACGAGGCAATCAATGCATGAAGTAAACGAGCTGTTAAGTAGGGAAAATACTTTATTTTGGATTTACTTAAAATACCGATCAATTGCATATGGACACTGAAGCCTCCAAATGATAAAATCATAACTGTAAGGACTCCTTTTAATTTTAATGGGATATTTAATAAACTGATATATTTTAATCCTTGTGTCATTTCTATCATTCCATTACATACACTTTTTAGTACTTCTGGAATAGGGAGTTGTTTTAAAGTGAGTGTAGTAAGTATAAGAAAAGCAGTAGTAACTCCCAAGATAAATAATAGTGTTTGAATCGAGTGATTTAATGCATTCGTAAAAATCGTTGGAAAAGATTCTTTTTGATGAATTCGTACTTGATGCATTTGATCCAGTGCTTTCCGAAAAGAAACTTTGTAGTTTTCTTTAGGAGATGGATGATAGTTCCGAAATAGAACTCCTAGGATGAGATTGGTGAGATAATGACAGAGGAGGATGAGAAGACCGACTTCTCTGTTTCCTAGAAATGTGATCGATACAGTGCCTAAAATAAAAAGAGGATTGGAAAAATGAGTAAATAATAAGATTTTTGTTGCTTCTTGGTCTGTGATTTTTCCTTCTTCTAATAAGGCTTTGGTATATTTCGCATTAGATGGGAACCCTGAGATGGTACTCATAACAAAAATAAAGGCAGTTTTAGATGAAATACGAAAAACGATATTCATAAATGGTTTTAAAAGTTCACTTAAGAATTCGACAAAACCATATTGAATTAAAAGTTCAGATAATAAAAAGAATGGAAATAAGGAAGGAAAGATATTGTTCTTCCAAATGGAAAAGGAAAATAAAACAGAATTCATTACTTCTTTTGATTGAATTAATATAGAAAAGATAAAACCAATTAAGACAGTCATGATTGCTGTTGAAATTCCTTTTTGTAACATTTCAAGTTTCTTCCTTTCATACCTTTTAATAAGGAGGCGTTTATGATTAGTAAAGTATATGAGAAAATAAAAGAAATTTTGCGTAATAATTATGTCTATGTGATTCTCTTTTTTGTTTTATATATTGGATTGATGTTTCCTGTTCCGTATTATGTGGAAGCACCAGGAGGAATTATCGATATTACAGATAAAGTAGAAGTTGAGAACCAACCGGATACGGAAGGTAGTTATAATATGGCTTATGTTACGGAATATGAGGGAACGGTATTTACGATGTTACTTTCTTATGTTCTTCCTGACTGGGATTTGGTAAAGATAGAAAGCCAAGATGTAAATGAGAATGAAGAGGCTACTTATACAAGAAATCATCTGATGTTAGAAGAAGCCAATCAAAATGCTGTCATGTATGCCTATCAAAAAGCAGAAAAAGAGGTAACGATTACTAGCGAGGCTATGTATGTTTCCTATTTAGATCCTGAAGTAGATTGGGAGTTAAAAGTTGGCGATATTTTAAGAAAAGCAGATGGGAAAGAAATAGAATCAAAAGAACAGTTTACAGAATTGATCGAAGAAAAAGAAGTTGGCGATTCTATTTCATTAGAGGTAGAGCGAGATGGAAAAGAAGAAGAGGTCTCTGTCAAGGTAAGAGAAGTCGATGGCGAAAAGTTATTAGGTGTTGTGATTTCTTACTTGAGAGAAATTGAAACAGATCCTGAAGTGACATTCCATTTCAGTGAAAAAGAATCAGGACCTTCTGCTGGTTTTATGACTGCCCTTACAATTTACCAAGCTTTGATTGATGAAGACTTAACCAATGGCTTAAAAATCGTTGGAACAGGAACGATTGATCAAGAAGGAAATGTTGGAAGTATTGGTGGAGTGAAATACAAACTGATGGGTGCGGTAAGAGCAAAAGCAGATGTTTTCTTTGTTCCAGCAGGAGAAAATTATGAAGAAGCGAAAAAAGTAAAAGAAGATAAGGGATATGACATTGAGCTTGTCAAAGTAGAAACATTTGATGATGCACTTTCCTATTTGGAAAAGCAAAAAGACTGATTTGTGCAAAAGAATTTATCAGAGAAATCAAGAAAAAAGATACATTCTTTTTCTTTTTGTGTTAGAATAAAAATGTGGTGAGATGTATGAAACTTCAAGAAGTAGATAAAACAAAAGTAACGCCTATGATGAGGCAATATATGGAATTAAAAGAACAAAACCAAGATCTCATCTTGTTTTTTCGCTTAGGCGATTTTTATGAAATGTTTTTCGAGGATGCAGAATTGGTTTCTCGGGAATTAGAACTCACTTTAACAGGGAAAAATGCTGGTTTAGAAGAGAGAATTCCAATGTGTGGGATTCCCCATCATGCAGCCAATTTATATATTGAAAAATTAATTGAAAAAGGATATAAAGTAGGAATCTGCGAGCAATTAGAAGATCCTAAGAATGCGAAAGGGATTGTAAAACGTGGTATTGTTCAGATCATTACTTCTGGAACGGTGATTGATACAGAGAATTTGAATGAGAAAGAAAATAATTATATTGGAAATATCTATGACTTTAAAATTGCTTATGGAATTAGTTATGCAGATATTACAACAGGAGAAATCTATGTTTATTTGACTGGACATCAGTTATCTTCTATCGTAAGTGAAATTGTTAGTTTAGGATTAAAAGAAGTGGTTGTGAAAGAGGAGATAGATCCGAAATTAATTCATATGTTACAAACTCAATTTCATGTGACAATCAGTATTCAAGAAGAAGTGAAAACCTATCCAGAATATGAGTCTTTATATGCAGATCTTAGTGATCCAAGATTGATTGAAACGGTAAAGCATTTATTAACTTATGTGACAGAAACACAAAAACAGAGTTTATCACATTTACAACCGGTGATCCAAAGAGAAAAAAGAAAATATCTTATGATGGATGTTCATACAAAAAGAAATCTTGAATTAGTAGAGACATTACGTCTTCATCAGAGAAGTAATTCACTTCTTTGGTTATTAGATCGAACAAAGACTGCGATGGGATCTCGACGTTTAAAACAGATGATTGAAAGTCCTTTTATCGAAAAAGAAGAAATGGTAAAAAGATACGATATGATTGATCGTTTATTAGATCAATTTATTGCGAAAGAAGATCTCGCACATAATTTGTATGAAGTATATGATCTAGAACGTTTGAGTGGGCGTATTGCTTTCGGAAATGCGAATGCGAGAGACTTATTACAATTAAAGTCTTCATTAGCTGTATTACCAGTCATACAAGAGTTATTAAATGAGTTAAATTATGAGGAAGAAATAGAAACGTTGCCAGAGTTATTTGATTTATTAGAACGTTCTATTTATGAAAATCCACCAATGACTGTCAAAGAAGGATACTTGATCAAAGAAGGATATTCCGAGAAGTTAGATGAGTTAAAAGATCTCAGAAAAGGTGGAAAAGACTTTGTCGCACGTTTTGAACAAGAAGAAAGAGAACGTACCGGTATTAAAAACTTAAGAGTAGGATATAATCGTGTTTTTGGATATTATATTGAAGTAACAAAAGGTCAAGTAGGACTTGTGAAAGAAGAATATGGGTATGAAAGAAAACAGACACTGACCAATTGTGAACGCTATATTAGTCCTATTTTGAAAGAGAAAGAAGCATTGATTTTAAATGCGGAAGAAGAAATTATTGAATTAGAGTATCAGTTGTTTACTAAAATACGTGACGAAGTGAAAACTTATATTCCAAGATTACAACAGATTGCTCGTATTATTAGCGATGTTGATGTGTTACAAGCTTTCGCGACTGTTGCGGAAGAAAATCACTATGTAAGGCCAATGTTAACCGATCAAAAAGAAATTGAAATCTTAGAAAATCGTCATCCAGTGGTGGAGAAAGTCTTAGATGGGGAATTTGTTGCGAATGATATTATTATGGATGAAAATACCGATATTGAGCTCATTACAGGGCCAAATATGGCAGGAAAGTCTACTTATATGAGGGAATTAGCAATTACAGTAATTATGGCACAAATCGGATGTTTTGTACCTGCTAAGAAAGCTGTTCTTCCTATTTTTGATGCGATTTATACCAGAATCGGAGCAAGCGATGACTTAGTCAGTGGTGAAAGTACATTTATGGTAGAGATGAAAGAAGCAAATCATGCGATTAGTCATGCGACAGAGAAAAGTTTGATCTTATTTGATGAATTAGGTAGGGGAACAGCAACCTATGATGGAATGGCTTTAGCTCGGGCTATGGTAGAATATATTCATAATCATATTCATGCGAAAACATTGTTTTCGACACACTATCATGAACTCACTGATTTAGAACACACTCTTCCACACTTAAAAAATATTCATGTCAGTGCTTATGAAGAAGATGGAAACCTAGTTTTTCTTCATAAAGTAGAACCGGGAAGTGTCGATAAAAGTTATGGAATTCACGTTGCCAAATTAGCGCACCTTCCAGACACACTCATCCAAAGAGCAACAGAAATATTAAATCTATATGAAACGAAAGAAAAAGAGACTGTTGTCCAAGAAAGTCTACCACTAGAATTTGTTGTAGAAAAAGAAAGTGAAGTAGAAAAAAGACTAAAAGAGATCGATCCGTTACAAATGACTCCAATGGAAGCTTTAACTATACTTTTTGAATTGAAAGAACTTGAAAAAAAGAAGTAACCCATGTTATACTAAATGAAGGTGATCGTCATGCAAGATTTTTTAAAAAGAGATAAATGGTGGTTTTGGGTTTTATTGTTGTTGGTAGGAGGAACTTCCTTTTATCCAATTATCGCTGGATTAATGATCGATGGTGTCTACGAGAAAGATGCATGGTATACGACTTGGTATTATTGGCTCATCGGAGTATTATGTTGCTTTCTACCAGCGGTTATTATGTTTTATGTATTTGTAATTCAAATTCTAACAAGAGTTTGTGAAAAATTAGAAGTTCCTGGAAGTGAAATTTATACTTCTCCTTATTCTTGGTTACTGTGTTTGATTGTCCCAGTAATCGGATGGATCTTATTCGCAGTGATGTTGATTTACTTAGAAATCTTCTTAATTGTATCTATTTATCGCGGAAAAGGGGAAAAATTTGTGAAAAGTGAATGAGAATACTTGGAAGTTTCTCATTTTTTTGTTATACTATAAGACAATTAAGGGGGCGATTTCTTGTGAAAAGAAGTATGGAACCAATTAGTATTTTAATTCGCGGAAATGAGAAAAATAAAAATGAAATTATTTACAATAATATTGTAGATAAGATGGATGAAATGAATTTAACGAAAGAAGATCAAGTAGAATATTTAAAATCGAAAATAGCGATCTTAGAATTAGAAACACATAATAAAGTAAACTTGATGATCTGTATCTTATTATGCTTGATTGTATTAGGATTAGGAATCTATTTTGTCGCAATTGATCTTTATTTATTTGGTGTTCTTGTATCTTTTTTGAGTGTCTTTGTATTGATGTTTAAGATGTATCAATCTTTCCAGACAAGTATGCGTATTTCCAAACCGGAAAACTATGATAAGATTGAACATTTAAGAGAAATATTAAATATGAGATTAAAGTAAAAAATAAAAATAGAAATAAACGGAATTATTTCTATTTTTTCTAAATTATGGTAAAATGGAAAAAGGTGATGAATTAGTATGGAGAAACTTTCTAGAACCGAGCTTAGAAAAAAGATTATGACAATTTTATATCAGATCAATGTCTATCAAAAAAATAAAGTATCTTATCAAGTAGAAGATATGATTAAAGAGGTATGTGAAATTGAAAATGAATTTGTAAAAGATATGGTATATGGTGTGATTACTTATCAAAATGAGATTGATGAGATTGCAAATAAATACTTAAAAAATTGGACGATTGATCGTTTAGGAAACACGGATCAGGCGATTTTAAGAATGGGTATTTATGAATTGAAATATACAGACACACCACCAATTGTTGTAATCAACGAAGCGACAAGACTTGCGAAAGATTATAGTGATGATGATGTTAGAAAGATGATTAATGCAGCACTAGATGCATATTATCATGACGAAATAGATGCCTAGCATCTTTTTTTCTTTCTCTCAAAAGAGAATTGTGTTAAAATAAGAAAGTGAGGTAGGAATATGAAAATAGTGACCTTTGTGGCAGTATGAGATTTCAAAAAGAAATGAGAAAGATCGCACAAAAATTGGAAATTGATGAGGGATATTTAGTGATTCAATGTGTTTATTTTGACTCAGATGACACGATTTCTGAAGAAGCGAGAAAAAAATTAGGCGAAATTCACTATAAAAAGATCGAAATGAGTGATGCGATCTATGTTGTCAATGTAAATGGATATATAGGCGATGCAACAAAGAAAGAAATCGAGTATGCGAAATCTTTACAAAAAGAAATTTTATCGCTAGAACCTTTCTAAAAAGATTGAACGTATGTTTGTATTTTGATATAATGAGTAAGGTGAGATTATGGATGTAAATAAATATTTAACAGTAGGGGCACTAACCAGATATTTGAAGATGAAGTTTGATTCTGATGCACATTTAAGAAAAGTCTATTTAAAAGGGGAAATATCAAACTTTAAAGCCCATTCTACAGGACATTATTATTTCTCATTGAAAGATGAGACGAGTAAGATCAATGCGATTATGTTTGCTTCCAATACTCGTAAATTAAAATTTATCCCAAAAGATGGAATGAAAGTATTATTAATGGGAAGAGTGAGTGTTTATGAGGCAACAGGAAATTATCAAATCTATGTAGAAGATATGATGGAAGATGGAGTAGGAAACTTGTATGTTGCTTTTGAACAACTGAAAGAAAAATTATCAAAAGAAGGATTATTTGATCCAAAATACAAAAAAAAGATTCCAAAGTATCCAGAACGCATTGGAATTATTACTGCTCCAACAGGAGCTGCGATTCGTGATATTTTATCTACGATCAAACGTCGTTATCCTATTTGTGAGACGATTTTATTTCCAAGTTTAGTACAAGGTGATTTAGCAAAAGATGATTTGGTAAAAAAGATTGAGATGGCTCAACATTATGACTTAGATGTATTGATTGTAGGTCGTGGTGGTGGATCTTTAGAGGATATGTGGCCATTTAATGAAGAATGTGTAGCTCGTGCGATTTTCGCATCAAAAGTTCCTGTGATCAGTGCGGTAGGACATGAAGTTGATTTTACGATTAGTGATTTTGTAAGTGATTTACGTGCTCCAACACCAACTGGAGCTGCAGAAATGGCTGTTCCAAATGTTCATGATTTATTAGAGCAGTTAAAGCAATATCAATTGCGTATGAAAGAAGCGATGCAAAAAACATTGAATTATCAAAAAATTTATTTTGATAGTTTAAAAACAAGCTATGCTTTAAAAAATCCCAATGTGATTTACGAACCAAAAAAACAAGATTTGGATTTAGCGCTCGAGCGTTTACAAACATTAATGAAACATAAACTAGAAACTGCGCAACATGAACTGACACTCTTAAAACAAGCTTCTATTTTAAAAAATCCAAATCGTTTATATGAACAAGCACAAATTCATTTGAAACATGTGATTGAAAAATTAGAAGTATTAAATCCACTTTCTATTTTAGGAAGAGGATATACACTGACTTATCAAGAAGATCATATGATTCAATCTGTGCGTCAAGTAAAAGTACAAGAACATTTAACAATCCGTTATCATGACGGAATCGTAAAAACAAAAGTAGAAGAAGTAACAAGAAAGGAAAACGAAGTATGAAAAAAGAAAATATGAAATTTGAAGATAAAATCAAACTATTAGAAAAAACAATTCAAGAACTAGAAAGTGGAGAAGTTGATTTAGAAGATTCTATTAAAAAATATACAGAAGCAATGAAATTAGTACAATCTTGTGATAAACAATTAAAAGAAATCGAGGAACAAGTTTCTAAAATTGTCACAGAAGATGGAAAAGAAGAAGATTTTTCCATTGAAAGAGAAGATAGTACACTAGATTAAATACCAAATTGGTATTTTTTTTCTTCTATATTTTTGTTCTTTTCGATCATAATAGAAATGTGGTCTACCAAGTAGAAGAAAGGAGATGAATTATGAAATTTAAAAAATTTAAAAAAATTTTATGGATTTTTCTTCTTACATTTCTTATTATGCCAACCAGTACCCTTGCTTATTCAAAGTATGTTTATGCAGGTGGAGATAATATAGGGATCGAATTACATGCGAAAGGTGTTATGGTAATCGGAACATATCAAGTAAACGATACGTATCCCGCAATAGATGCTGGTTTAAAAAACGGAGATATGATCATTAAAATCAATGATGAGAAAGTAGAGAACATTGAAGATATGGTAGAGAAAATCAATCAAGCAGAGAATAAAGAAAAGATCAAAGTCACTTATCTTCGTAATATGAAAACAGAAGAAACAACATTAAAAATAATCCAGGAAGAAGAAATATATAAGACTGGTTTATATGTCAAAGATAGTATTACAGGGATTGGAACACTGAGTTTTATCGATCCGGAAACCAAACGTTTTGGAGCACTAGGACATGAAATCTTAGAAAAGACAACTGGTGAGTTATTAGAAATCAAAGATGGTAAAATCTTTCACTCCACTGTCACGGATATTGTACGTAGTGAAGAAGGTGTTCCTGGTGAAAAGAATGCAAGATATGATATGGATCAAGTAGAAGGAGTTGTATTTGCAAATACAGAAGAAGGAATTTTTGGTGACTATACAGGAAAGATTGAAGATACTACCTTGTATGAAGTTGCTACTCCAGAGGAAGTACATACAGGAAGTGCGAAGATTCGTACTGTCGTTGATGGAGAAGAAATCCAAGAATATGAAATTGAATTACTAAAAGTAGAAAAAAATCAAGAGAATAATAAGAGTATGTTATTCGAAATTACAGATCAAGATTTATTAAAATTAAGTGGAGGTGTGGTCTCAGGAATGAGCGGATCTCCAATTATTCAAGATAACAAAATTGTTGGAGCTGTTACCCATGTCGTTGTTGATCATCCAAAAAGAGGATACGGTATTTTTATTACAAATATGTTAGAAGAAAGTGAAAAGTAGGATTGCTCCTACTTTTTATAAATACTTCTTTAATTCATCTGTAATTACTTGATATCCTTCTTCAGAGATATGAAGACCTTCTTCTGTATATTCTAGTTTTAAATTGCCATCTTCATCACTTAAAATGGAATATAAATCAATATAAGTGACTTCATAATCCTCACAAATCTGTTTGATCTGTTCATTCATCTCACGAATATTCTCATTCTTACGATCTCCAACAACCCAAGGTTTTATTTTATCATCATCACTATCATTGATTGGATAAATACTTTCTACATAAAGTTCTGTATCTGGTAAGTTTTCTTTGATTCTACTGATGATATTTTCAATACTTTGAATTGTTCCATCTTCTTCTAAGTCTGTTGCCATATCATCATTGGTTCCTACTAATAGAAAGATCTGTTTTGGACTGTAATCATAAACACGTTTCTTCATGTCATTTAAAATATCTTCTGCAGTATTGCCACTTACACCACTGTTGACATAATCATCATTGTCAAAAAATTTATCCAAATCATAAAACTCTGTAATAGAATCTCCTAAAAATAAGACTTTATTACTACGATAGACAATCTTTTCTTCTGTAACTGGAGTGACTTTTTGATCAACGACCAAACGGACATAAAAAATTTGCCCAATTTGGCATAACAAAAGAACAAAGAGCAAAAGAAATAGATAACTTTGTCTTTTCTCGATTGCAGATAATTTATGTGAAAATAACTTCAGAATTCTCTCTGTGTTACCTTTTTTCTTAGTGTTATACTCCATATGACCAACTCCAAATTTGTTTTATCCTTTCCCATTATATAGGAAATTTCTTGTTTTCGTCAATTGTTTTCTTTACTTGTGCTGTCAAAACATGTATAATAGGAAAGCACAGGAAAAGGGATGAAGAAGATGAATTATTTGAAAAAAACAGAAACTGTGACTGCGGAAAATGGAAGTAGATTTCAAATTCCATATTATGAATTATTAGAACCAATTTATGTTCAAAAGAAACAAAAATTATATGAACATCATATTCTTCTTGAGTGTGAAGAAATGATAGAAGGTTATTATGATATTATGCTGATTGATGGAAGCCATTATTTATATGATGATACTTATGATACTGTTTTAGGAAGAATCAATCGCAATATGAAAAAAGAATCTCTCAAGAATTGTCCACAAACAGAACAACCAATTACCATCTCTTCTTTTGGTTACTTTGTACCATATCAGACCAAGTTATTTCGTAAAATCGAACAAGTAGACGATGGAATTGTCAAATTAACACTATTAGATGGAAACCGTTTCTATTATAATACCAAAGAAAAAGAAGCCATTGGAAGAGATAGTGAACAATTGAAAAACTGTACCATTACTTATTTGATCGGATCATTATATTTATTATCTAGTCAAGATGAAATGTATTTATATGATGCGAAAAGCCAAGAATTAGTGACTGAATTTAGTGAACAACCAGTGATTCGTCAGATTGCGAAAGAAAAAAATAAAGTGATTCTTTCTACCTCAAAGCAAGCATTCTTGTATGATATCAAACAAAAACAAATACTTACACCTATCTTTAGTATGATCAATGATTTTGAAATTTATCAGGGAAAAATGAAAGAATATTCAAAAGCACAGTTTACTCAGTATTTGACAGACGATCAAACAAGCTACTTAACAGGTACGATTCACTTAGACGGAAGCTTTGGAGAAGCAATTACACGTGTAGATGGAAATGATACCAAATGTCTTTATATTGACGAGGAATTAGGAGATCCAAAACAACAGTACTTACAACTTTTCTATCAGAGCCAATCAAAACAGAAAAGAAAATAGAACAAGAATGAATTAAAAAATAGCTTTTGACAATTACGTCAAAGGCTATTTTTTATCACTTTTTTTCATCTCAACTTGAATCTCTTTTATGATATGACCAATATTTCCTTCTCCTGCATACTTATTCATATCAAAAAAATCATCACTTACTGGTACCCAAATTAATTCATTCACTTCCTCAATCAGTGTCACATCTTTATTTAGTACTCCATAATAAACTTCCAATTCTTTTCCCCATGTCACATAGGTAAAATCCATAAAATGAATAAGCTCAATATCTTCTTTTTTGATATTCGTTTCCTCAAATAATTCACGGTATGCTTCTTATCTTTGTCAAAGACTACAATCATATTCATCTTCTTCATCCAATCACCTCACTGTCTCATTGGAATTTAATATTGAAAGTAAATCAGTGAGGAAGCAATAAACATAAGAATTATTCCAATTAATAAAATAATTGCGACAAGACGATTAACATTGATCGGCTTTTTCGTTTTCTGGCTCTTTTTCATCCAATCACCTCAAGAGTCATTATACTATAAATCAAAGAAAAAAGGAATAAAAATAGAACTACTTCATACCTTTAAATAGAGGTGGCTTATGAAAAAGATATGGGACAAGATCTTTCGCAAGATAAAAACAAATAAACGTATGATGGTATTTCTCTTTACATTACTATTTATGGCTATTTTATTTGGATCTTTTTATGCAATTCAATTAAATGAAGCAGACTTAAATGAAGTAAAAACATCACTAGATACTTTTTTCCAAACCGTAAAAGAAGGAAAACTAGAAAGTATTCCAGCTTTCTTTCAATCTTTTCTCGCTAATTTCTTCTTTGTTATTGTCTTATTTTTATTAGGAATTTCTGTCATTGGGATTCCATTTATGTTAATTTTATTTTTTATGAAAGCATTTACTTTAGGATTTACGATTACCGTGATGATGAAACTATACCAAGGAAAAGGAATTCTTTATAGTATTGCCTATGTCTTTCCTCATCAGATCTGTAATATTCTCATTTTTACCTTCTTTATGATGTTCGCACTTTCTCTATCTGCAATGTTAGTCCTTGCTCTGTTCAAAAAGAAAACAGTTGATTTCTCAAAGATCATGAATCGTTATCTTTTGATGTTTGGTACAAGTCTTCTTCTTTTAGTAGGAACTTCTTTATTAGAAACCTTTCTCATGCCAAACATTTTTCGTTATCTTTTATCTAGTTTGTAAGAAATATATTTTTATAGTATAATATGTTTTGGAAATGAGGGATAGTATGCGTGTTGTTGTAGGAATGTCAGGTGGAGTGGATAGTAGTGTTGCTGCTATCTTATTAAAGAAACAAGGATATGATGTTGTAGGGTTATTTATGAGAAATTGGGATAGTTCTATGAACAATGATTATTTAGGAAACCCAGATTTAAATGAGCCAATCTGTCCTCAAGAACAAGATTATAACGATGCGTTAAAAGTGTGTGAGAAGTTAGATATCCCACTTCATCGTGTTGATTTTGTCAGTGAGTATTGGGACTATGTATTTACTTATTTCCTAGACGAATTAAAACAAGGAAGAACACCAAATCCAGATATTATGTGTAATAAATATATTAAATTTGATATGTTTTGTAAGGAAGCAAAAAAATTAGGAGCTGATTATATTGCTACAGGTCACTATGCACGTATGATAGATGGAAAACTATATCGTGGGGTGGATCGTAATAAAGACCAGACTTATTTTTTAAGTCAAGTATCAAAAGAACAATTACAAAATGTATTATTCCCAGTAGGGGATTTAGAGAAGAGTGAAGTTCGTAAAATTGCGGAAGAATATGATTTAATTACTGCAAAGAAAAAAGACTCTACTGGTATTTGTTTTATCGGAGAGAGAAACTTTACGAAATTCTTAGAAAACTACTTACCAAATCAACCTGGAGATGTCTTAGATATCAAAACAAAGAAAAAAGTAGGGGAGCATATTGGACTTATGTATTATACGATAGGACAAAGAAGAGGATTAAATATCGGTGGATCGAAAGAGCGTATGTTTGTCGTTGGGAAAGATTTAAAAAATAATATTTTATATATTTCTTATGGAGATACGGATTATTTAGTAAGTGATGCTTGTATCATTGATCAAGTTAACTTTAATTCTGATGTCAAACCAGAGAAATGTAGTGCTAAATTTCGTTATCGTCAACCAGATAATGAAGTATCTCTTACCTATTTAGAGAATGGAGAAATCTTAGTATCTTATCCCCAAGGAGTAAAATCTGTTACTCCAGGACAAGCTTGTGTCCTTTATTTAGGAGAACAATGTCTTGGGGGAGGAATCATTAAAGAAGTAAGAAAACAAGGAAAAAAACTCTGGTATTTGTAACTTAACAACAATTATACTTTTACTTTACACTTGACATTTGACGATGAAGTGATAAAATGATAATAGGAGGTCGCAGGGAGTATGCAGATGTTAAATGATATATTACATGAATTAGGAATTTCTAAAGTAAAACTAGCTCGATTCTTAGGAGTTTCTAGACAAATGGTATATAATTATTTAGAATTAGATGATATCAATAAATGGCCAAAAGATAAAAAAGTATTATTACTAAACTTACTTGGTATTAAAACAGTTGAAGAAATCGAAGATTTAAAGATTGATACAGACTATATTATGAGTGTGGAAAATCGTTTAAATAGCCTATGTGATGCGAATCATATGGATCATAATGAACGAATTAATATTTACCATGGTTTAGGAAAAAAACAAGCAGATTTATTACATAACATCATAGACTTTATGAAAGAACATTTAGAAGATGATCAGAGTGGGGAAGGGTATCACACCTATTTATACCTATATCATTTTATGCAAGCCATGGAATCTTCTGATGAATTGAAATATATATTAGGATATGTCGCAAAGTCCACTGGGTTTGTAAAACCGATGGAATATGTATTTGATGAGGAAGAACAATTTGCTTTAGAAAGTCTTATGTTCTCTGCTATGACGTCATATCACAATTATCACAAATACCGTAGTGGGGGAAGGAACGTTTCTCAAACAAAAGCAAATGAAATTAAAGCCAAATTAGCAGAAGCTCATCGTCGTTTCGTCAATCAAATTGAACAAAAACAAGAAGAAAGAATGAGTCGTACATTAGAGTTAAATACAATTAAAATACAAGCTCTCAAAGAATTAGGTTATACAGAGATCAATGAGAAAAATGCTTCTGAAGTATTTGAAAAAATTGCAGAAATCCAATCAAGAAAAGTATATGATTAAGATGGTTGCCCATCTTTTTTTCTTATCACTTCCCCTACTTTAAAATTTATAAAAAAGAGGGGATATTCATTTCAATCGAAGTGTATAATTATTCGTCTTTTTGATTCTCGATGCAAAATAGAGCGTGTATGAAATGAAAGAATTTAGTTCTATAGGAGATGGATTGATTATAATTATCATTGATTACTTATAAGAATAATGAGTTTATTTTTGATGATAATAATATAATGATAAAAATAAATATTTAAGAATAATGATATGATTATAATCGATGAGCAACATTATTTATAGTATGGAATTGTTATTTATTGATTATACGTTGTTAAAAAAAGAAAGATTAGAAACTTATCATAATATATATTATGTTAACTTCTATGATTTGAAATATATTTCTATTATGGATAGATAAGAGAATAAGATAGGAAGCGAGACTACTCTCTTTTGATAGATAAAAATGTAATAGGAAATAAAATAAGAAAAGATATGTAGGATATGGATCTATTTATGGAATATATGAATAGAAATTTTTTTCTATGTTTATCGTACATATGTATTGTTTAAGAAATGGATCTACCAAAATTTAACTGTAAAAGAATCTGATTTTTTCTCATACTTCCCTACTCTTTGTTCATACTAGTAATGGGTGATGAAAATGAGTAAGAAAAATCAAAAAGCTGAAAATAATTGTTCAAAAAATCAAAAAGCAAACAACAAAATGAATAAGAACAACAAAGCAAATAATAAAATGAACAAGACAAACGAAGCTTTAAATGAAACAAGCATCGGTTTTGATGATGATGAATCTCAGTCGATGAAATAAGAATACGTCATGTATTCTTTTTTATATGCCATGACTGAATAACATGATACTAGCTCCTAGTAAGAAAGCGGTGAAGAGTCTTCTAGGTTTGTGATGGTGATATGCATTTGGAAGTAATTCATAGATTGAGATATGGATCATGATTCCAGCGATGATACCATATAAGATCCCCATAATGGGATCTGTCATGATATTTTGTAGAAATAACCCTGCAAGGAGTGCTCCGAGTGGTTCAGATAGTCCAGATAGTAATGTGTAGAAAAAGGCTTTAAAACGGCTTTTTGTAGAGAAATAGATAGGAATTGATATTGTAATTCCTTCTGGGATATTATGAAGAGCGATAGCAATTGCAAGAGTAATTCCCAAATGTGTATTATGGTTTGTTGTTAGATAAGTAGCAATTCCCTCAGGAATATTGTGTAAAATAATAGCAACCATCGAAAATAGCCCTACTCTCTTTAATGAATCTTGATGTTTTGGTAACTTCTCATCAATATAAATAGAAAGAAGAATCCCTATCACAATTGAAATACATCCAATTAGAATAGAAGGTATCAAATAAAAAGTAGATTGAATACTATGAATACTAGATGGAATGAGATCTATTATACTTACAGTTAACATAACACCACTAGCAAAAGAAAGTGCGAAAACAATCATATTTTCTTTATTTTTAATAGGAAAAAAGATAAAAATGCACCCTAATAAAGTAGATAATCCAGCAAGAAAAGATAGTACAAAAGCAAAGGAAAACATAGCACTCACCTACTTCTAACCTATGTGATAGAAGTAAGAATATACTTTATTACTTTTTATGCAAAAATATAGTATATTATATATGTAAATGTTAGTCGCTCTCGGGTGGTGCGAGTTATAAATAATCCCGAACGTGAAATGTCAGTCGCTCCCGGATGGTGCGAAGTATAAATTATTCCGGTCGAAAATATTTTGAAAACTCTGTTAATATAATGGAGTTTTCTTTTGTTATATTCTTTTATCTACAATACTTATAAAATGAAAAGATATTGTCATAATAATAAATATGATGTTCCGTCATAAAAATGTTATGTTGCAAAATATTGACTTTTTACATAAAATATAGTATATTAAAAATGCATTTGAAAAAGTGCAAAACATGTAAATGTTTCTCGCTCCCGGATGGTGCGAGTAATAAATTATTCCGGTCGACAATGTTTCTCGCTCCCGGATGGTGCGAGTAATAAATTATTCCGGTTGAAAATATTTTGAAAACTTTATCATTTTTTGATAAAGTTTTCTTATGTTTAAATAATATTATTTTTACATATTGACTTCCTAATAGTAAACATAGTATATTAAGATTATGATTCAAAACGGGAATAACGTAGACAATTGGTTGTAAAAATTAAAAGCTTAGAAGGGAGTCGATCGGATGAAAGTACAAACAGGTTATCTGTATCATATAAAAAACGAATTTTTTGACATAGTTGATGATGATAGTCTTATGACAAATCATGAACGTGGGAAAAAAAGACCTACTTATTTCACAATTAAAGATGAAGAAATTTTATGGTTTATTCCTTTGAGTAGTAAAATTGATAAATATAAGAAATTAGTAAAAAAGAAAGAAGAAAAATATGGTGTTTGCAACTCTATCTTGATCAGAACGGTGCTTGGAAATGAGTGTGCAATACTAATTCAAAATGCTTTTCCTACATTGGAAAAATATATTGATCATATCCATGTTGTGGATGGAAAGCCTGTAAAAGTAATCGATTCTATCTGTGATGAAATTTTAGAAAATTTTAAATATTTGTTAAAATTAAAAAAGAAAGGAATTAATCTTTTCTTTTCAGACATTGACAAGATCAAACAACAAATGGAAGAAGAATTAGAAAAAAGCCAGAAGGACAATTAATCTGTTCTACTGGCTTTTTAAGAGATTAAACTTCTACTTATTTATTTTCTTAACTTCTTCAATCGTTCTTTTGTCTCTTTGGAAATCCTTCTCGAATCACAAATTTTAGAAATTGCTTTATTATGTACCCACGTAGAAATTTTCGCCTGTTTGAAAAACTGTTCTGTTTTTTCCGGATATTTGATATAACAAATAGAGATTAACCAACTATGGGCCATAGAGACATAATATTCATCTAAATATTGATGATTGCAAAGTTCTAAAACGCGGTCAATATAGATATCGTTGATATAATAATCTAATAATAAAACAAGACCAAAACGAATCGTATAAGTTTCTTTTTGCTTTAAGCAAGATAAGATAAATTGATATCCTTCTTCTGGATATTTTTTAATTTGTTTTAAATGGGCACAAGTACTATCTGTGACTGCCCAATTATCTAAGTATGGAAAGAATTGCCATAGATATTGTTCCAATGTATTCCAGTCTGTTTTTAAGAAACAAAGGGAATATCCATATAGAAACAATTTCTCATACGTATCCATTTTGACATGAGTAAACCAAATTGGATCGATACTAGATAGCTCTTTCGCATACTGTTTTAAAATTGGTAAACGAATTCCTACCATAGGATACTTAGAAGATACGGTTTTTTGATTAAATAAAAGATAGTTCTCATCTTTATTTTCTTGTAAAAAAGTATTAATTTCTTGTTGTAATTTCATCTAAAAAACTTCTCCCTACACCCTTCTTCACACAATCAAAGTTATCGACAATAGTTTCTCCTAGATCAGCAAAGCTTTTTCTTGTCGCAATCTTCCCTGTTTTTGGAAGTGTTTTACTATAAATAAATAATGGAACATTTTCTCTTGTATGGTCTGTTCCTTTCCAAGTAGGATCATTTCCATGATCTGCAGTAAAGATCAATAAATCATCGTCTCTTAATTCTTTTAACATAAAAGGAATGAAACGATCTAATTCTTTGAGTGCTTTCGCATACCCTTCAACATCTCTTCTGTGTCCATATTTAGAGTCGAAATCATTTAAATTGGCAAAACAAAGTCCATGAAAGTCTTTCTGAAACATCGCGATAATTTTGTTGATTCCATCTAAATTACTGGTTGTTTTAATACTCTCTGTAATTCCCCTACCGTTAAATATATCACTAATTTTTCCAATCGCAATGACATCGAGTCCATTTCTTTTTAATTCATCTAAATCCGTAACTCCTGCAGGATCAAGTGCATAGTCATGACGATTTGGAGTACGTGTAAAATGACCAGGTGTTCCTATAAATGGACGAGCAATGACTCTACCCACTTTATATTCTGGTTTTTTCGTGATTTCACGGGCGATTTCACAAATATGGTATAATTCCTCTAAAGGAATCACTTCCTCGTGGGCAGCGATCTGTAAAACACTATCTGCAGAGGTATAGACAATCATCGCTCCTGTCTTCATGTGTTCTTCTCCTAGTTCCTCGATAATCACAGTTCCACTCGCATTTTTATTACCAATTACTTTTCTACCAGTCTTTTCTTCTAATTTCTCAATTAACTCTTTAGGGAATCCTGTTTCTGTAAATGTTTGAAATGGTACTTTCGTAATAATTCCCATCATTTCAGAATGTCCAGTTAACGTATCTTTTCCATTACTCACTTCTTCCATATTGGTATAACAGCCAATTGTTTTTTTATTCTCATTCTTGAGTAAATTAGAAAGTCCGAAACGATTCATATTTGGAAGTTTTATTTTCGTTTTCTCAATAATATGGCCAAGTGTATTTGCTCCAAAATCATGGTACAAGTAAGCATCTTTCGCATGCCCCATACCTACAGAATCCATCACAACTAAAAAAATTCTTCGAAATTTCATTTTCTTTTTCCTCCTTTTATTCTTTGATATCTACTATTTAAGACTCTTACAGCAGTTTTAAAATCAGGAAACTCTTCTACAGTATATCTATCATCTTCTAAGTGTGCTCTCGCATTTGCTTTCAACGGTTCATTCAGCTTGCTTTGTATTTGACAAATCGCATCGTACTCTTTTCTCGTTATATGATCTGTCAAGTACAGACTAAATTCATGCATTGCTCGAATCATTACTGTAATTCCTAAATCACTCACCGCACAAGACAACTCAAATCGAGAAAGTGGAAGTAAATGATCCGCATTTTTAATATATCCTTTTAAAATATAATATTTTATGATCTGATCATGAATATATAAAAGTTCCCCTGCTTGATATTGAACTCCATTCCTTCCTATTTTTTCTTTGACACGAATCGGACGTATTGGTAAGATTGTTCCATTGAAACTGACTAAATACCCAATATCTTGTTCACGATTGATTGTTTCCATGTTTCCTCCTTTACTCTCCATGGGGATGATGTTTATAATTTTCTTTTAATTCTTCATTAGAAACATGAGTATAAATTCCTGTTGTACTAATGGAAGAATGTCCCAATAATTCTTGAATACTACGTAAATCAGCTCCATTTTCTAATAGGTGGGTTGCAAAAGAATGACGTAAGGTATGAGGAGAAAAAGAAGTTTTAATCTCTTTTTCTTTCGCGATTTTCTTTAAAATCTTAAAAAAACCTTGTCTTGTCATCTGTTTCCCATGATTATTTAAAAACAAAGCATCCGTATATTCTTTTTTCAACAATTGATCACGGTATTCTTTTAAATAAATCGTTAAATAGCGAACCGCAATTTCCCCAATGGGAATGATCCGTTCTTTTGAACCTTTTCCCATCGTTCTCACTGTTTCATTTGTAAGATCAATATCATGTAGCTTTAAAGAAACAAGTTCACTGACACGCAATCCTGTCGCATACATAAGCTCTAACATTGCTTTATTTCGATAACTAAACGCATCTGTTAAAGAAATATCCAAAAGACGGTCTACTTCTTCTACAGATAATACTTTAGGCAATGATTTTTTTGTTTTTGGTAGTTCAATTGATGCCATAGGATTATTAGAAATCATCTTTTCAATCAATAAAAACTTATAAAAACTACGAATACAAGAAATACGTCGGGAAATACTTTTCGGACTTTTCTTTTGATCTTTCAGATATTTCAAATAGAGTTTAATATCTTTTCTTTCAATGTGATAAATATCCTTTTTTAAAAGTTCTGTCATAAACTTCTCATAGTCTTTTAAATCTGATTCATAAGACTTAATGGTATTCTCACTATATTTCTTATCTATCTGTAAATAATTAATAAATTCTAAAATACATTCCATAAATGCATTCATATGCTTCACCATTATTATTGTACCACAAACCAAAACATCATACAAAAATAATTCAGAGAAAAAAGTGTAAACAAACAATTTTGGTCGCACAAATAATCGATCTCTCTTCTTTGTACGATGAGCATCAGGATCTTCCCTAATTGGATCAAAATCTGTTATAATAGAACTTAGACAAGGCAGGTGACAACATGAAAGAACCACTCGCACTCACAATGAGACCTCAAAAACTATCCGAAGTCGTCGGTCAAAAACATCTCATTGGTGAAAACAAAATCCTTTCCAACTTAGTCAACAACAAACATCTCTTTTCCATGATTCTCTATGGAAAACCAGGAATCGGTAAAACAACCATTGCCTGTTGTATCGTAAACGAACTAGGACTCCGTTATCGTATGTTAAATGCTACAGTAAATAACAAAAAAGATTTCGATGTCGTCATAGAAGAAGCCAAAATGTATGGAGGTATGGTTGTTATCATGGATGAAATCCATCGTCTTAATAAAGACAAACAAGATCTCCTCCTCCCCTATTTAGAAAACGGCTTAATTACCCTCATCGGTATGACCACTTCCAATCCCTATCATAAAATCAACCCTGCAATCCGTTCCCGTTGCCAAATCTTTGAACTACACCCACTAGAATCAGAAGAGATCATCTTTGCTTTAAAACAAGTAGAACAAAAAAATAGATTAGTTAATATCCATGTCGATGAAGAAGTATATTCCATCATTTCCAATATGTCCGGAGGAGACTTAAGAAACGCTTATAATCTATTGGAAATTGCCTACTACTCCACCAATGATTTCCATATCACAAAAGAAGTACTAAAAAACTTAAATAGTAAACCTGTTTTTTTTCACGATAAAAACGAAGATGGACACTACGATGTATTAAGTGCTTTCCAAAAATCCATTCGCGGTAGTGATGTCGATGCCGCACTACATTACTTAGCTCGCCTAATCGAAGCAGAAGACTTAGACAGCATCTATCGAAGAATGACAGTTATCGCCTACGAAGATATCGGTCTTGCGAATCCAAGCATGGGTCCCAAAGTCATGGCAGCCATTCAGGCAGCAGAACTAACAGGACTCCCAGAAGCAAGAATTCCCTTAGGAGACGTTGTCATCGAACTTGCCCTCTCCCCAAAATCCAATACAGGACATATCGCTCTCGATTCCGCTTTAGAAGATATCCGAAGAGGGAATATCGGGAATGTTCCTGATCATATTAAAACCAATGCCAAAGATTATAAATATCCTCACGACTATCCAAATGCCTATGTCGTACAACAATACTTACCAGATCCACTAAAAAATAGAAAATACTACCATCCAAAAAACAGTTCTAAATACGAAAGAATGTTAAAAGAAGTAGATGAAAGAATCTGGAAACTAAAACAAAGAAAGGAATGAAAAAAAATGTTAACAACTTATCAAAAAGATTTATCTTATCTCGATCAAATTTTATATGATTTTATCGAGGAATGGAAAGAAACATATGGAAAAGAAAATCAATTGATCTCTCTTGTTACTCAAATCTTAGAAGTAGAAGAGTATGAAGAAATGTTTTCGCAAATAGAAGAACAAATTCGTGAATTTCGAAAAGGAAAACTCATCGAAGAAGATCTGAACTTACTTTTTCGTTTAGCAGGATTCTTACAGTATGAACAGGGGTTAGAATCCACATATCAAGAATTAAAAGAAACAATGCCAGATACATTGCCAACTTATTTTGAACTATATACTTTAGCACAAGAAGCAGGTTATGAAAAAGGAATTACTGAAATGGAAAGAAAAATAAATCTTTCTCATTAGAAAGAAGGAAGAATCATGAAAATAGGAATATTAGGTACTGGCGCATATGGTCTTTCTTTAGCCCTATCTTTTTTAGAAAATACAAAAGAGATTACCATGTGGACCAAAATAGAACAAGAATATCAAACCCTGTCAGAAACAAGAAGACATCCAACAGCACTTCCAGGAATCACAATCCCTACTGAAATTACAATTACCCGTAATATGGAAGAAGCAACCTTTGATAAAGAAATCATAGTCATAGCCATCCCAACAGAATACATCGACCCTGTTTTAGAAGAATTAAAACCCTACCTTACCAATCAAATCATCTTAATCGCATCCAAAGGAGTCTCTATCGATGGACTATTTATCCGTGATAAAGTAAGAGAACTCATCCCTGATGAAAGAATCGCAGTCATTTCTGGACCAAGTTTCGCAATTGATCTAGCAAGCCATGTCCCAGTAGGACTATCTCTTGCTTCTACCTCTGATCAAGCCATGGATCTTGTTCATCAAGCCCTTGCCGGTTCAAAATTAAAACTGAGAAAAACATACGATGTCTTAGGAGTAGAAATCTGTGGAGCCATTAAAAATGTCATAGCCATTGCCAGTGGAATGTTAGAAGGAATGGGATACCCAATTTCTACAAAAGCAATGTTGATTACGGAATCACTCCATGATATCAAAAATCTCATTCATACTTTAGGAGGAGATAAAAACACCATTCTCTCTTTTGCTGGATTCGGAGATCTCTTATTAACCTGTACCAGTGAGAAAAGTAGAAACTATTCCTTTGGAAAAATATTAGGAAGTGGAACCAGAGAAGAAATTGATTCATACATTCATACCCATACCATCGAAGGATTAAGTACATTAAAAGGAATGCAAGAATTCATACGCATGCAAGATATCGAAATGCCCGTTATTACTTTAATCTATCAGATTATTCAAGGAGAAAAAGAAAACAGTGCTTTAATCGATTTCTTAATGGAAAAACAATAAAACACAAGTTGCCATGCTTGTGTTTTTTAAAGTCCTAATAAAAATAATTCTAATCCCAATCGTTTATTGATTGTACTGCTTTTGATTTGATAATCTAAACTTGCTAACTGATCTAATAAAGATAACAATCTCTCATTTTCAAACCTTCTTCCCTTTTCTAAGGCTTTTTTAATGCGATAGGGATGAATTCCTAAAGTAGATGCGATATCTTTTTCCGTATATCCACTTTGATAAAGTTCTTTTGCTTGATAAATCATACGAAATTGATTGGCAAGCATAATCACAATCATAATCGGTTCCTCTCCCCTTTTTAACATTTCCTCTAACATTTCCATTGCTTTTTTCTTTTGTTTTGTCACAATTGCTTCTATTAGAGCAAAAATATCAAGATCAATCGTCTGAATCGTTAATTGATCTACCAATTCCTCTGTAATTTCTTTTTGATCCCATGCTGCCATTTTTAATTTTTCTGCCTCTTGTTCTAATAATTCTAAATGAACTCCTACTCGTTCTTGAAATAAAGATAACGTCCCTTTAGAAATCTGATACCCTTGAAATAATTCTTTCAAATAAGCATTCATATTACTGACTTGATTACACTCTTTTACAATTCCTTTTTGACGTAATGCTTTTACAATCTTTTTTCTTTCATCTAATTTCTCATAAGGAACAACAAGTACTAAAATTGTACTAGGATTCTCATGCTCTATATATTCTTCTAATAAAGTAACAGGTTGTTCGATCAATCCCTTTTTTGTAGAAGCCGTTAGAAAGAAACAATTTGTAAAAAGCACCATCTTTTTTTCTTGAAAGAAAGAAACAGTTTCCGCATCTTCTAATCCATTTTTTAATGAATCTGTATCTAAGGAATACTCTGTAATATCTAATTCTGCTAAGTGATTTTCTTTCTGGATCTTATCTAATTCTTTTTGTATTAACACTTGTTCTTTCCCATAAAATACGTATATCATGTTATCACCAGTTTCTATTATAACGAAAAAAGAAGAAAATAACTAGTCCTAGACCTGATTATTTTCTTTTCTTTTGATAGGGTTTATGCAATTGATATCCCTTACTAATTTGGGCATCCTCTGGTTCTTGTTCTATGATCTCATAAAAATGAGAAAGTTCTTTTGTATGCATCAAATACGTTAAATTTCTCATTTGATCCTCTTCTACAGCTTGTTTTAACCGTTCCGGTACTTTTTCCCATTCAGGATCTATTTCCTTTTCAGAAGCCATAAAAACATACCAAGAGTAAAGTTGTTTTCTAAACGTACGATCTTCTAATAGATGAGGAGCAAAACGAAATACATACCATAACTCCCCAGTAGACTCTTGAAACCATCCCTTTTGTTGTTCTGCAATCCTATTCAGTGCTTCTTCTGTCCTTGCAGAAAATAATGCATTTTCTAACAATGACAAAAACTGTAATCCAGCTTGATTCCTTCCCATTCCATGAATCATCCGTAACTTTTCCTTCACTAAGGGTTGATAACAACTTAGAAAAGCAGTGATCTTTTCTTTCTCGTTCTCCATAAAAACATGACGAAATACTTCCAGAAAAGAATCATAAGGCATCTCATAACAATGTGCTTGAAAATAATTCGGATCCAATACTTCCAACAAAGTTTGATTTGTTTGATTTCTTTCTAAAAGGTGATAAAAACGTGCTCTATGAGCTCTTAACTCATCTGTCTTTAAATATCCCCTTAAAGTTTGATCTGCTTTAATAAAAGAAACAAACATCTCCTCCCCAAGCTTCTCTCTCCACTGTAATAACTTCTCCCTTTTCGTATAAGAATGTGCTTGCAAAAAGAAATAAACACCTCTTTGTACATCAGAATGGGAAAAATGTTTTAAAAATAAAATATCTTGATATTTCTCCAGGAGATCCTTTTCCTTTCCCCGTTTAAGAACTGTATTCGTGTAATCGAGAAAGACATCATCTGGGGCAGAAAGTATTTCTTTCAAACGTTTCTCTTCGGATGAGAAATCATTTTTAGAATTTTTTATTAACATCAGTGTGAGATCAAGAGCAAGTTCTTTCTGATTCGCATCATATACTTTTTTTATAATTGGTCTGATTTTGGAAAATGAAGAAATTTGTTGCGTTAATTCTTCCACTGTCGACGGTTGTAAAAAATATAAGTTCGTATCTTGAACACAAAACTGATAAAAGAAATCATCTTGTTCAACCATATCGATTATCAAGTTTGCTTGCTCTGGAAATTTTTGGAAAACTGGAATGAGACAAGAAAGAGCCGGATATTTTTGTGTCGACTTCAAAATAAAACAAATCTGTTTCTCAGTAAAACCAGTTCCTAACTGTTCTATCAATCCAAGCATTGTTTCTACTTCTCTAGCACTTTCCAAAGTGAGTAAGTATCCTACTTCTTGATCCGTAACAGACTGTAGTAAACAATCATACCAAGCTTGTGATAGATCAGGAAACTTTCTCAATAATTTTAAGATGTTTTTTTGTAACATGTTACCTTCTCCTTTTCATGCGTATTCTTCCCGTATTAATAGAATATCACAAAGAGAGAAAAAAACAAAGGAAAACCTTTGTTTCAGTCAGATATAAAATAAGAAAAGATAGTGGATATTATGACTATATCTTTAATTTACGAGCAAGAACACCACTATTTCCTAATAATTCATCTGTGTAATGAGCAGTTTTTTCTTCCAATGTTTTCTCATCAACTGGTCCTGTAAATGGTTGTAGCAAAACATGAGAGAATTCATGCCATTTTGCTTTCTTGAGTTCCTTAACATTAGGAGAACGATATAAAATGATTCTCGTTTGATCTAATTCCAGATACTTTTTATCTTCACCATATGTCTTATAACGAAAGAAAGTCTCTCCTAGGACAAGTTCAGGAATTTCTGTTTGTGAATTGATTCTAGTAAGATAAGTATCTGAATATTCAATACGAGCATCCTTCATTTTTAGTAAAAACTCTATCACATCATTTAAGCCTTTCTTTAAAAAGACAACATCTAAGTATCCAAACATCTCTTCATAGTCCGTGTCTTTTAAATTGGTAAAATAATGAGCAGCCATTAAACTAGATAACTTTGAGTTGAATTTTTTACAGTTATCTTTCACATCGGAGAAAAAGTCTTGCAATATTGCTCTTTGGAATTCTATATCAGATTGTTTTTTTAGAATTTCACTGTCAATATAAAGTCGAACAGCTTTATCAAGAAGCTTCCTATCATGTGATTCAGATTCCTCTTTTTCTAGTTCTATAGCATTTTTAACAAGATTATTAGCTTCTGTATCTAATTCCATAGATCTCATGCAACTTTTAACTACTTCAGAGTTTCTGTGAGGAAATATTTCTCTGATTACTTCTAGTTTATTATTTTTCGTTGTATCCATTTTTAAAATGGCATTCATGGCCAGCTGTACATCTCTATCGTTTAGTTTTAAAGATAATCTTGACATTTCATCAAGATATTCTTCTCTAGTAACGCGTTCCCCAGAAGGTCTTTTTATATCTTGAATTGTATATATATCTTTACTTCTATCAACGCTGTCTTCTGCGATTTCACAAGAATAATTCGTTCCGTCTTTGCGAAGTAGACACTCGTATGAAATGCCACGTGGTTTACCAAGGCTTTCCATTTCACTCGGTCTATAGATATATACATCTCCGGTTATTCGGTCTTCCCACTCCCTCTCTAAATTAAAACTCCAATATTCAAATATACGTTCAGGTAGTGGATTTATACCGTTTTTTAACTTACTAACAATATCTGGTGATGCAAAAACAGAATATCTTTTATTGTCTTTTCCCATTATTATTCCCCCCTTGAAAAAGTAACGCTACTATACCATAAGATCACTGTTCTGTCAAATTAACTTGAACATTTTTTACGTTTACGTACATTTTGTTCAATATAACTCTATCAAAAAAGAACAAGGTTTCTCTTGTTCCTTAACGTCTGAAGTCTTCGTGAACTTCTAGTTCATCCATTCCACGTAGATAATCTTCTTCATGGAGATAATAATCGTTTACTTTACTATCTTGTTCTATTGCTCTTTGTAAAGAATAATAGATATCTACTGCTTTTTCCCTTGCTTCTGCAGTAATTTCTCCTGATTTTATCGTATCACATAGTGTAGAATAATAATTGATTGGTAATAAATTTGTATTATATTTGATTATGTAATCTAAAACTGAAGGGTTTAAACTAAGTCGAATAATAGCACATAAATTATTTTTATCACCAGAAGGTTTTAACCTACTATCTGGTTGTTCTTGAAATAGTTGATTAAGACGATGTCTTAAAGTTTGCTGAGTTTGACGTAACATCTCATAGTCTTTCACAGAAATTTCACTATAACCGAGTGGATAACTCTTAGTTAAGCAAAAGATGATGTTTTCACAGAGAAAACTAGTACCAAAATGAATCAAAGTTTGAATATCTTCTTCTTGAATTTTATCATAAGCTCGTACTGTATTCAAATAAGACCTTAAGTCGTCAAAATTATGAATATGATCATAAATTTCATTTGTCAATGTTTCTTTTGGGACTCTTGATTTACTTGTAATCATTTGATCTAATGAAATCATTTGAGATAGCATTAGATAATAAGTGATTGAACCTCTCGGTTGGTTTTGTAATAATTCTTTTATTTTGATTAGACATGGTGCGAGTGTTTCTTTTGGACCATATACATCTGTTTCCGAAGTAAGTGTATTATTACAATACAACTGGAATAATGAAGGTTTTAGATCCATTCCATTTGTATACTTTAAACCTTGTAAAAATAAAGCAAGACGATTGTTGATGAAACTTGTTTCACAGATGGATAACATATGATCTAGTAATGAAACTACTTCTTCTTTTGCTGGTATTTGTTTTAATTCTTGAAAGATATTATTTAGTAAGTCCATTGTTTTCTTTTCATCGTTGCTTGTTAACAGAGTGTTCATCAATCTAGGAAATGAGTCATGTTTTGTCAATGGTATTCCTAATGCAGTTTCTTGTTCTTTCATATATTCTAATAATTTTTCTTGATTCATAATAAAATTCCCCTTTCAATATTCCATTATTCTAGCACATATTACAATAAATTGCAAATTGTATCTTTTTTTGTTCATCGTATGATGGAGATGATTCTAAATATTCCCATACCAAAAAAAGAAAGGTTATTCTTTCTTTCCTAGTTCTTTCATCGCATCTTTTCTAGAGAAATTATATCTACCTTTCTTATCTTTTCCTACATATTTGACCATGATTTCATCTCCGACTTTAACGACATCACTTGCTTTTTCTACTCGTTTATAATCTAATTTAGAAACATGTACCATTCCTTCACATCCAGGCCATAATTCTACGAAGCATCCAAAATCTTCTACCTTGGTTACTTTTCCAGTATAAATCTTATCTTCTTCTGGAACTCTTGTGATATTTAAAATCATTTCTTTGGCTTTATCGATAATTTCTTGATCATGGTGATAGATTAATACATGTCCATCATCTTCTAAGTCAATTTTTACGGCATTGCGATCATTGACACTGACAACATGACTTGCGTCTTGAATAATCTTAGTAATGACATCTCCTCCACGTCCAATGACATCTTTAATTTGTTCTGGTAAGATATAGAAATCACAGATCTTAGGAGCATATTTACTTACTTCTTTTCTAGGTTCTGGAATTACAGATTCCATTAAGTCTAGAATTTGCATTCTTGCTTTCTTTGCTTGTTGTAAGGCTTCTGTTAAGATTTCTTTGGTAACTCCTTTGATCTTAATATCCATTTGTAAAGCACAGATACCATTTCTTGTTCCTGCTACTTTGAAATCCATATCTCCCATATGATCTTCTAATCCTTGAATATCTGTTAAAATGGTATAATTTTTCTCATCTTTATCTGTAATTAATCCCATGGCAATACCTGCAACAGGGGCTTTAATTGGTACACCAGCTGCCATTAAAGATAGACATCCTGCACAAATACTTGCTTGACTAGAAGAACCATTACTTTCTAAGATTTCTGATACAACACGAATTGTATATGGGAATACTTCTTCTGATGGAATTACTTGTGATAGAGCTCTTTCTCCTAAAGCTCCATGTCCGATTTCACGTCTTCCAGGAGAACCATATCTACCTGTTTCTCCAACACTAAATTGTGGGAAGTTATAGTGTAACATAAATCTTTTTTCATCTTCTAATTCTAATCCATCTAAGATTTGATGTTCTCCAAGTGCACCTAATGTTGTTGTCGCAAGTGCTTGGGTTTGTCCACGGGTAAAGAGTGCAGATCCATGTGTTCTTGCAAGAAGATCAATACTTGCAGATAGAGGTCTAATTTCATCTATTTTACGGCCATCTGGACGAATATGATCTTCGATGATTAATCTTCTTACTTCCATTGCTTCCATGTGTTCTAGGGTACTAGAAACGTCTTTAAGAAGGTCTTCTAATTCTTCGTGATCTTGATATTGTTCTTCAAAATGAGCAATTGTTTTTTCTTTCACTGCATCTACTGCTTCTTGACGCGCTAATTTCTCAACTACTTGAATTGCTTGTTTCATTTCTTCATAAGCATAATCATGAACTTCTTTTTCTAAGTTTTCATCTATTTTCTTTAATTCAACTTCTACTTTTTCTTTTCCGATCTCTTTTACAATCTCTTCTTCAAAAGAAATTAATTCTTTAATTGCTTCATGACCAAACATCATCGCATCTACCATTGTCTCTTCAGACACTTCTTTACTACCAGATTCTACCATGTTGATTGCATCTTTTGTTCCAGCAACAGTTAAATGAATATCACTTTGTTCTAATTCATCTGGAGTTGGATTAATGACAAATTCTCCATCAAGTCTTCCAACTACGACACCAGCAACAGGAGTTGTAAATGGAATATCACTAATTAAGAGCGCTAGAGAAGAACCAAGTAAGGCACTCATCTCTGGAGATGCATCTTGATCCACACTTAGTACTGTATTTACAACTTGTACTTCATTACGAAACCCATCTTCAAAAAGTGGTCGAATTGGACGATCAATTAATCGAGCTGTTAATGTCGCATTCTCTGTAGGTCTACCCTCTCTTTTAATAAATCCACCTGGTATCTTTCCAACAGAATATAATTTTTCCTGATATAAAACAGTAAGTGGGAAAAAATCAGCGGTAGAAGCTTTTTTACTCATCACTGCAGCAGATAAAATAGCAGTATCATTAAAACGTACTAAAACTGCTCCATTGGCCTGTTTTGCTAGTTCTCCACTCTCTACAACAATTTTCTTTCCATAAAAATCTTTTTCAAATACTTTCTTCATAATTTCCTCCATCATATAAAAAGACACTAAAAAATAGTGCCTACTGTGATTTATTTTATTTTCTAAGTCCTAATTCTTTTACAATCTTACGGTAACGAGTAACATCGTTTTTAAATAAGTAATTTAATAAACTACGTCTTTGTCCTACCTTTTGTAAAAGTCCTCTTTTAGAGTGATAATCATGTGGATGTACTTTAAAATGTTCTGTTAATTCTTTGATTTCCTCTGTAAGAATAGCAATTTGAACTTCTGCAGAACCTGTATCTTTTTCACTTTGAGCGAATTTCTTGATAATTTCTGCTTTCTTTTCTTTTGTTAATGCCATATTCTTTTTCTCCTTTCCCCATATTCGCTTATCCCTAGAGAAAAGTCGGAGACTCTTTCGTCCAAGTGATAAGTACATAATTATTATACGCAATCTAAGTAGAATATGCAAGAGAAAATGTGCAAAGTTTTACTTTTTCTTTCTACGCGTAGATTTTTTTTGTATATTTTTTTCTTTTTTAGCTTCACTTTTTCGCAATATATTCTGAGCAATATTATAATGTTCAACCATTTCCATGTATTGTTCGAGGCCTATATAATCTATATCCTGAAAGTTACTACCATAAGACTCTCCCCAACAGCTACCATGAACAATTCCTCTTTCATGAGCTATTTCATAAGCATGATGAAATCTTTCCCTTAGTTGATTTAATTCTTCTTGGAATGGATGAATTTGCTTATACTCCTCACAGAAAAATTCTCTCAATTCTGGAATTGATTCAAAGCGATTATCTAACCTTTTCAAAACTGCAATTGTCGCTAAAAGGGTATGATAGAAATGTAGTTCTTCTTCATCACCGCTTAAAATATAATTGGACTCATATTCCGTAGGTAAATCAGTTACACCAGCAGATTTATACCATACACAAGCTCCAAACATATTTGTATAAATAACAGAATCTTTCCTATATTTCTCCGCCAAACGAATATCTGGAATAGAACACTGCATAATTTTAGACAATTCTGCATTCAGTCTGTCGTGACCTTTCTTATCCGTATCTTGACTAAATGCATCGATTCCGATTATGTCTCCTCTTGGAACAAAATTATTTACATCTTCAGTGATATCATCAATTAATTTTAAGTATAAATCTCTCCAATCCTTTTCAGTATAAGTATAAAACTTTTCAAGGAATTTTGTTTCCAGTTCATCTTTTTTCCTAGAAACAGATAATTCTCTAACTTTACTTCTTATTACATGAATCCACCAATAAGCAGTCACTTCAATTGAAGATAATTCTATTTTATTCATACATACACATCCTCCTCAAAACATTAAATAAAGATATGTTTCATATTATACATGTTTTCTAAAAAAAAGAAAAGCTTTTTCTAACTTGATGCTTGGAATTCAATTTCAAAAGTAAATTGAATAAACTCTTTTAATCCTTATTCACAAGAACAAATCACTGAAATGATTAACCATATT